>Ga0187867_10004352_pt1 | contig 10980 bp, 8 predicted proteins | sample June2016WEW_13_1_FD_132976 | JGI IMG/M metagenome (GOLD analysis project Ga0187867, IMG submission 132976) | Peatland microbial communities from SPRUCE experiment site at the Marcell Experimental Forest, Minnesota, USA - June2016WEW_13_10 | ecosystem: Environmental > Terrestrial > Soil >... | reverse complement strand
GGAGCCCATCGCTCCTGCTCTCGATGCCCGAGCAATGCTTTTATCAAAGAACCTGGATATCAGTAATGAGCATGCCATGGACTGAAGGATGCGAGAAGGTGGGGTTCACAGGACGCTTACGTAAGATAACAATTTCTCCTTTTTTGAAAATCAGGTCGAGAGTGTATTTCCCATCCATTAAAACAGTAATACGAAAGGGACACCTGGAATTCCCCTTGGAGGCTTCACATTTGCATTTTGGGGAAAGCCCACTTCATGGCTTACTCCCGACAGAAGCCCTTAAAATAACTATTTTTGCCACTGCCGCGCTGGAATCAACTTAGGAGCAACGAACGCAATGGGAACCCCGGATAAAGTCCGGCGCGGTTTCCGCCTCTTTTCACATTTTGATGCTACGTCAAGCCAGACAGGTCTTGGCGACATTGCCCGGTCCTTTAGCAATACTATCCGATCCATCCCGTTTGAGACGGTTTGCCCACAAAACAGCGTCTCGTCACGAGAAACGATGGAGAGGCGCACAGTTTGATGACCGCCCTTTCATTGTTTGCTCTCCATTATGCGAGCGCAACGAGCCTCTCTTCGGTTACTTTTTTAACAACATCAGCAACGATTGATCACGGTCTCCATTAAAGAGTTGATGTCGAATCTTTCGACGACAGGCGGATACCGCCGGAATCAGTGGCCGTCTTCAAGCGGAATATGCAACGATGTCTTATTTTGTCAAAAAGGAGGAAACCAACCATGAATGTGAATCCGGAAATGTTACATTCCAGACTTAGTAAAATGTACCCCGAAATCGTAAAGCATGGTCTTTCACTGTCATTAAGTCTTGACCCCGGCAAAGACGCTTGGATCGTGAAGTTGGCTAAAGGAAAACACGAATTGACGACTCACCTGGAGAAAAAAGATGCCGAGGCCTGTTTCGAGGGGGTTCAATGCATCTATTTAGGAGTTCAAATATCTCAGTTTTTGGAGAACTTTGAATCCGGCGAATAGGCCTCTTTGTCCGTGATGGCTTGCCGGATCACTCATCATAGAGATGAGGATTACTTTTGCTTTTCTCTCTTTAAACCATCTCAACCGCTCTTTCGCATGCAACATTCCTCTGCAACTCCCATGCAACCAAGCAGAGGAATTCTTGTTCCATGATTTCGATGTGTACGCATTGCAATAAGGGATAGGACAGCATCGAGGGACAAGGTAACGCAATGAACAGGGCGTAGAAAAAGGAGAAAGCCAGGAGAAGATCCCGGCCTTCCGGAGAGGGTCCGCTAAATCGTCCAAAAACCAAAACTGAAGGAGGATGGACGATCCTGAGGTTCGCAGACCAGCAGAATTCTCAGTTTTGAAAATCAGGTCTTGAGTGTATTTTCCATTTACTAAAACAGTAATATGAAGGTCCAGTTCTAACGGCTGTTCCCGTTTCTGCTTGCCAGAATTGGGAAAATTCTTTACTGAAAGAGGGAGAAACAGACTATACACTGACGGCCTCTCGATTCGCAAATGCGCCAGACAAGACGAACGGAAGCTGAATTCATTTTCAACCGGAGTATCGATCAGGGGGAAATAATGCTGAAGGAACTAATTGAGACTATGGCAAGAGCTTTGGTGGATAATCCCGAGGGGGTGAAAGTTTCTGAGATTGAGGGCGGGATGACCTCGATTATCGAGCTGAGGGTAGCCAAGGCAGATCTTGGAAAAGTGATCGGAAAGCAGGGGCGTAACGTTGATGCGATGCGTACAATTTTGAGTGCTACTTCAACGAAGATACGCAAACGGGCCATTCTCGAAATTATCGAATAGTTATTGGCGAGCAGAAGAGAAATTTAATTGAAAGTCTTGGCGGATAACGCTTCTCGGAATAAAGGACACAGAGTAAACTATTTTTGGGGTGCATGCACATTGGGCATCTGCCGTCCTGTCACCCGAAGCCGAATTATCAGAAATGGCCTTTGTGTTTGCTGCGATTAAGAAGATACGGCCAATAATATGCAGCGCGCTTCAATGAGATTTCGATTTCAATTCAGACCATCTCTTGGCGATGACATCAAATATCTCAGCCTTCCCTCGAATTCGAATTTATCCTTAACCTGGGTATAGCTCTTTTCGGGCTCGGCTCCCAACGCTGCTGAAAGCTCCAGTAGCTGTTCGAAGGAAAGACTCGGAATGTCCAGCTCGATAAAAATTAGGTTTTGGTCCTCACCTGCCAGTCGGTAGGCCTCTCCAACCGTAAGATCAAGCCTGAACTCTCGATAATGTTCCTCATATGCTCTCGAAGTTCTGCACAGTAATCCAAACGAGAACCATATATATGGGGCTAAGGCCCAAGTTGCTGGATGATTTTGGCGTTATCGCCGCCATGAATTAGTACCGCCAGGAGATCATGAAACTCTATCCAGGCTTTCACATTGAACCTGAGATAAGAGTTGAGGACGTGTGGTGGAAGCAATAAAGAGCAAGACATTGGCAGCCTGCGCCGCTTTTGCGTCGTTTTTTTGAGTTTTGTGGTTATGGCCCTTGCACTTTTACCTGCCAGACTCTCTTCCAGGGGCGGATCGGCAATTGGGGCTGATATGGAGCGATAGTGAATGCGGGCCGTTGCCTTTTTTGTTCCGGCTCCGCATGATCAGGCTTTAGGCATTGAGGATAGGAATAGGAGGGCCGATCGGAACGGATCATGCTTTTGCGCTAGACGGAGGACGAGGAACATAGAACCACGGGTTTTCTACTTATGTTCCCGGGTATGCGCCCTCCGATGAACTCTAATGTTTTTTCTGGATATCTTTGATCTCTTCGACCAGGTCCTTGCCGTCAGGTCCCAGGATGCACTTGTACGGGATGTCACAGGCATCGCTCCAGAATCCATTTTTCCGGTTCTTTGCAAAGTCTTTGAAGAAGCTGTCAACCGAACCGTAGGTTTCTCTTATCACTTCGTTCAAAGCACGCTTTTCATCCCCCTTGTACTGTTCGCATTTTTCGAAAAACTTCACCATGAACTCATTATTCGGATCGGGGTGATTGCCCTGGACACAATAGATCCAGAAGGGCGTTGCCGTATAATCTGCCTGATACAGGTCCAGTTTCGTATCTCTGAAGATGGTGTCCAGCTTGCAGGTACGACTCACCATTCCCCACACAAAAACCTCGGCCCAGGCCGCAGTGCCCTCCGTGAACCAAAGGTATGGTTGTTGAGGGTTCCACTGCGTTTTGTACCCGTATGCGTATTGCAATTTATGGAATAACTCGTGGGCGGAAGTCGGCTTGCGGATGCTGCTGTTCTTCACCCAGTCATACGAATTGAACTGGATCGGCCCGCTCGGAGGATCGGAAACCCCATAGCAGTCCATGTCTCGAAAAACCACTTCTATCTTGTCCTTACCCGGGGCCGTGTAAGGTTTCCTTCCGAAGAGCGTCGTATATTTCCCCCAGGCCGTCTCAAGGTATTCCGCAGTGTCCTTTATAATCTGCTGGTCACTGATATTGTCCTCCGAATGCCTGCTCCGGTTTGTCCAGTTGAGAACGAAGTGGTCGGTTTCATACCGGTTCTCAAAAAAAGGCATCGGGCTGTCAACGGTGCGGTCATTGGCAAACGCCTCGATGACGGGTGCAAAACCGATGGATGCGGTCATGTTTATTATGACTACAACCAGGACAGCTATAGTCAGCTTCGCAAGTTTCATAACACATTGCTCCTTGGGGATTTAATTCAGACGACGATATATTTTAAACGGTGAGCCGAAGGATAGCAATCTAAATCACAAATAATTATAGTAGTTTAGAATTAAACTGATTTTCATTACTGGCGATAATCGACCTGCTTGCCGGCCTCGCCCTACACTTGATGAAATAGACAACGCAATGAACAGGGCTTCCGCCCGCCGAATAATATTAGCGCCTTGCATCCAAAACTGATATCTATCCTGGTCGATGCCGTCTTCAGCCATCCTGGCCGGGATCGCCTTCATCAGCCCTGGTATACTGAATCGATCACGTCACTTATCGAACAGTAGATACCGGCTCTTAAAAGCATTTCGACTATTTCAGAGATCCGCGCGGAATTGCCTATATCCAGCTCAGCGCCACACTCCTCTCTTGTAACATAGAGTCCATTCCCGTCCAGTGTCCGGATGGCCTGATCGAACTTATCAACAACAAGCCCAAGCACGGAATACTCAGACATATAAGAGGCGGGCAAGGGGTGACAATCTGCATAGGATTTCACCGGATTGTGTGGTTTGGGTCGGCAATTGGCCATCTCGACTAACGGTATTTTCATCTGTGAACTCCTCAAAGGCCTCTGATTGACATTGCATCCTTTCAGGACCCATCTATAATGCCGGGGCAAGTCGATAGTTCAGCTTCTGCTTTCATAGCACATCTTCCCTTCGGCATAAAACATCAACTAAGGGACCTCGGAATGGCAAAGAGCCTAATTGAAATGGCAGCAGAAATTGTTCAGACCCAAGTCGGCCGAATGCGAGCTTTGACGCTTGTCGATCAGACAGCAGATTATGCCTGGAAATCGCAGGTATAAAATAGTAGAGTCCCGAGCCGGAAAAGAATAAAAAGTAACCTCCTGAGCCACGCGACGGGGCGGGCGGATTTTTCCGGGAGCTTCTGCCGTCCCGCTGGTGCACGGAGCATGTATTCGGGCAATTGGTTGCGGGCACGTATTGTTGAACGGAAAGGAACCTCATAGATGGATTTTAATCTGACTGAAGAGCATGAATTAATTCGACAAAGTGTAATTGAATTCTGTGACAGGTATGTTTGTCCGATTGCGGACGGAGTCGACGATGAACCGAGCTTCCCGGCCGAAACAATTAAAAAACTCGCCGAGCTGGACCTGATGGGTATCCCGTATCCCGTGGAATACGGCGGGGCAGGGGCCGATTATCTGAGCTATATCATAGTGATCGAAGAGCTTTCCCGGGCGTGCACTACGACCGGTTTTACCGTGGAGTGTCACACCTCCATGGCAGGGTTCCCGCTGTTTAAGTTCGGCACGGAAGAGCAAAAGACAAAATACCTTACCCCACTGTGCAAAGGTGAGATACTTGGCTCCCTTGCCATGACCGATCCAGGGGGCGAAACCGATGCGGCCGGAAGCACGACAGCGGTCATGGATGGGAATGAATGGGTGCTGAACGGAAGCAATCTATTCATTTCAAATGCTGCCGTTGCCGGCTTGATCATTGTTTTTGCCATGACGGATGCATCCAAGGGAACAGAGGGTGTCAGCGCGTTTATCGTTCCGGTTGCGACTCCCGGTTTCCAGATCGGAAGATACCTGAAAAAGATTGGGACAAGAGGCTCGGTTACGGCTGAAGTGTCCCTGCAGGACTGCCGGATTCCTGTAGAAAATCTGCTGGGTGGCCAGGGGCAGGGAGTCGAGATCTTCTTGAGGACACTTGACGGCGCTCGGATGGGCATTGCCGCGCAGGCCCTGGGCATTGCGCAGGCTGCACTCGACGAATCGATAAAATACTCCAAAACAAGGATCCAGTTCGGAAAACCCATCGGGGCGTTCGAGGCGGTCCAGATAATGATTGGCAACATGGCGACCGAAGTGCAGGCAGCAAGGCTTTTGACCTATCATGCCGCCTGGTGTTACGACCAGGGGCTGCCTTACAGCAGTCAGGCTGCCATGGCAAAGTTGTTTGCCGCTGAAACGGCTTCCCGTCAAACAAACCGCGCAGTGCAGATCCATGGTGGTATCGGGTACGCTAAGGGAGCTAAAGTCGAGCGTCTGTACAGGGATGCCATAATTACAGCGACCTACAGTGGGACCTCGGATATGTTGAGGCTGTTTATCGCCGCCGCCCAGGGTTAACAGGGCAGCCTTCAGGCCGCAACCGAAAGGCGAAAATCATTTCACGCGGAGCCGTTCGATAATTCGAAAAACCCGGTGGCCTGCTTCGAGGGGCTAGGGTCGATCTTTAGAGGACGCAGAGAACACAACCGTTTAGCCTCATATGCTTGTCAAAATGTCAAGAAACTGTGCGTTAGTAGTACAGGGCGTAAGATAATACTCAATATATCGGCGTGTTGACGGGTAGTGGGTCACTCTCTATCATCTTGAGATCGGCTCTGCATAAGGCCATAGAGATTGTACTGACCCTGATTTCCGGATTGTGAAGGTGAGCAACGACAGCTCTTCTTCCGAGCCCAGGAGGACAGGAGCGCCTAAACTTCTCAGTATCATTGTCTAATGAGTAACATGTAAAATCTCTTGGGTTTTCTCCATCTTAGGTATATCTTTTACCCACTTTTTCCCCTCCGAAATTCTACTTTACAACCATGGTCCAAATCTATAGTTTGTCTTATCATTTTCGGGCAATTCTCCGATAAAATATGGGATGCGCTTATCTGAATTGAGAGCCTCTCTCGGAAAAACTTGAATATCTATCTCAAAATCAGGTGCAGCAATGCTCGATCATAAGCTTGGAATTTTCGATCCTTGATGGAAAGGAACCTGAGTGACTGACTATTTCTCCAAGAAAGACGATCCTGATCATTCTCCGGCATCAAAAGATTTTGGTTTGACCAAAGCCGCCTTGCTGGCGGCTGGTCCGGAAGATCGCCAAGGTTTGGCGGAAACTTACCTTGCCGAACAAGTGGCCAGGGAATTGATGATTCCGCTGCATGAAATCGATATCAGGCAACCTCTTACAGTGTTGGGGTTAGATTCCCTGGATGCCGTCACAGTAATAAATCAGGTCGAGGCGGATTTGGATATAAGTATGCCAGTGGTGAGACTGCTGGATGGCCATAGTGTCTCTGTGCTGGCAACTCTTCTGTGTGACCAGTTGCATACTCGTTCTGAGAATAGTGCGTTTGATCCAAAGGCAGCCGTAAGAGGAACAGTGGAGAATATCCAGCTTGAACGCGCTCATACGAACATGCCTGCCGTCGACCGCAAACAAGAGGGAGAAGATTGGGAGGAAGGAGCGCTGTGATCAGCCCTTGACAACTTACCACAGGGTCGATGAAGTAGCACATTGATGTTTCATGTCACGCCGTATCTTGGCCGATGATAATCTTTAAGGTCGTTCGCCCGGTCATGAGAAAAGATTATTAGTGCGGCAATCGCTAGGGGTGTGAATTGTGAATGTATCTGAACTCCTGGAACAACTCTCCGAACATAATGTGCAATTGTGGTTCGAAGGAAATAACCTGAGATATCGGGCCCCGAAGGGTGTGCTCAAAGAAGGCCACCTCGCTCTGCTCAGCCGAAACAAAGACCAGGCTATTGCTCTTCTGCGCCAACGCGCCTCCAACTCCGTATTTTCATTTCCTTTATCTTATAATCAACGTGCCATGTGGTTTATATACCAGACAGCACCGGCGAGCCCAGCCTATAATGTGGCATTTACAGCGCGCATTCGCTCTGCTCTCGATATCGACGCTTTTAGATCCGCACTTCAGGCATTGGTTGACCGGCACTCTTCCTTGCGAACCACCTATATAACCGATGACGGGGAACCAATTCAGAGGATCCATGGATATTTGGAATGTCCCTTCCAAATAAGGGAGGCCCCACCTCTCGCGGCAACCGAGTTGAAGGAAGAGGTGATAAGAGCGTATAAGGTACCGTTCGACCTGAAAAAGGGCCCTCTGGTCAGGGCAGATTTGTTTGCCTGCTCTACAAATGATTACGTATTTCTGTTTACGGCACATCACATAGCATGTGACGGTTGGTCTTTCTTTGTGCTGCTCGACGAGCTTCGCACGCTCTATGCCCCCGGCGCGGCTTCGGCGGCTCGTCTGCCCCGGCTAAAAACCGAATTCATGCAATTTGTCGAGTCGCAAAAGGAATTCATACAGGGGGAAACAGGAGAAAGACTGCTTTCCTACTGGAAGAACCAGCTTGCCGGCGAATTACCTAAATTGAATCTGCCCCTCGACGGGACCAGGCCTCCTATCCTTACCTTCAACGGCTCGTCACAACTTTTTTCAGTTGACGAGGGTCTCAGCAGGAGGCTCAAGTTGCTGGCAAGGGATCAGGGCGCCACCCTCTTTACGCTTCTGATGGCTGCCTTCAATGTGTTGCTTCATAAATTGAGCGGTCAGGACGACATCCTGGTCGGATCTCCTGCTTATGGTAGAAACCGTGCCGATTTGTCCGGAATAGTCGGTAACCTTATCAATACGGTTGCTTTACGGTCAAATCTGTCCGGGAATCCTTCTTTTAAGGACTTTCTTACACGTACCAGGCAGGTCGTCTTGGGGGCGATGGAACATCAGGATTACCCCTTTGCACTGTTGGCTGAACGTTTGAGACTGCCAAGAGATCCCAGCCGGACGCCCATTTATCAGACGATGTTTATTCTCCAGAAATTCGGCCGCGCGCCTGACTTGGAAAAATACATAATCGAAGGGACCTCAACTCAAAAGCTCATTTTTGCCGGAATGGAAACAGAATCTTTCGGCATTCCTCAACAGGAAGGGCAACTTGAACTAATCATGGAAATGGCTGAGTCCGGGAAGCAACTATTCGGAAACTTGAGGTACAATACCGATCTGTTTGACTCAAAAACCGTAACTCGATGGGTTGAGCAGTTTAAAAGGTTGCTTGAATCAATTGCAGCCAACCCAGACCAGACAATATCTGAAATACCGATCCAATGCCCGGAGAACTCTATGATGCGGACCGGCGCTAACACCATCGAGCTGTTATCCCGCCTCAGAAAGCTTGGGATAGAGATGCGGGCAGAAAACGGCAGGTTGCGCATTGATGCTCCAAAGGGTGCAGTAGATGCAGCCCTGCGTGAAGAGCTGTCTCAACGGAAAGCTGAAATACTTGGATTCATCTCCAAGTCATCATCCCAAAGCCATCCAGAGGCATTACCGTTGCACCGGGTCCCCCGGGACCAAGCGCTCTGTGTTTCTTTTGCACAAGAGCGGTTGTGGTTTCTGGCTCAGTTGGATCAGGACAATGTTGCTTACAGCATATCAGGGGGCTTTCACCTTAAAGGAAACCTCCGGGTAGACATTCTTGAGAAGAGCCTCATGGAGATTATTAGTCGCCATGAGAGCTTGCGGACCACCTTTGGCGAGATGAACGGCAAACCGGAGCAGATCATATCGCCTGCATCGCCGTTTGATCTCCAGTTGGTCGATTTGAGGAAGCTTTCGGAAGCTGAGCGAGCAAAGAGATCGGAGCGCCTGGCCGCCGAAGTGGCCCAGCGCCCGTTCGACCTTGCCAGGGGACCTCTCCTTCGAGGTACACTTATTCAACTGGGTGTGGAAGAGCACCTGCTGATCATAGCCATGCACCACATCATAACCGATGGCTGGTCGCTTGGTATATTCGCGCGCGAACTTGAGACTTTGTACAGGGCGTTTTCTGAAGGACAACCCTCGCCATTGCCCGATCTGCGCATCCAGTATGCCGATTTTGCGCACTGCCAGCGCGAGTGGCTGCAGGGAGATGTTTTGGATAGTCAGCTTTCCTATTGGAAGGAAAAGCTTTCAGGTGAGATTCCGGTATTGCAACTGCCAGCCGACCGTCCTCGTCCTGCTGTTCAGAGTTATCGGGGAGCCAGTGAATTGTTTAAGCTTCCAAACCGGCTCAGAGAAGGCCTCAACAGACTCAGTCAGCAATGCGGCGTCACGCTGTACATGACTCTCCTGGCAGCATTAAAGGCACTGCTCCATCGGTACACGGGACAGACGGATTTTGCGGTGGGCTCTCCTATTGCCAACCGCAATTTGGCCGACATGGAGCCTCTGATCGGGTTCTTCGTAAATACCCTGGTCTTGCGAACGGACCTTTCAGAAAATCCTCGTTTTTTGAATTTATTGGAGAAAGTGAAAGAGACTGCCCTGGATGCGTTTGCCCACCAGGACACTCCGTTTGAGAAGTTGGTGGAAGCCCTCAATCCGAACCGGGACATGAGCTATTCACCCATGTTCCAGGTGATGTTCGTACTGCAGGTGCCAATGACCTCTTCCAAACTTCCAGGCTTGACCCTGACTCCCCTGGTGATCGAGACAGGCAGTTCCATGTTCGATCTTACACTCTTCATGTGGGAAGACGATAAGGGGCTTGCCGGCAGGATCGAATACAGCACCGACCTGTTTAATGCTGAGACTGTCAAGCGGTTTATCGGCCATTTCAGGACGCTGCTTGAATCCGTTGTTGTCGATCCCTCCCGCCGTCTTTCCGAGCTGGTGTTCTTGACGGATGCCGAGCGCCATCAAATCCTGGTCACATGGAACGATACATATGCCGATTATCCTGAAAAGTGCTTAAACAGGTTATTCGAGGAACAAGCCAAGCGAACTCCCGATGCCGCCGCCGTAGTTTGCGCTGGAACAACCCTTACCTACAGCGAGCTTAACAGCAGAGCCAACCTGGTTGCCAATCATCTGTTGGGGCTGGGCGCTAAGCCTGACGATATTATCGGTATTTATACAGACAGGTCGATCGACATGGTCGTTGGCCTGATGGGTATTTTGAAAGCAGGCTGCGCCTACACGCCGTTAGACCCCGGTTTTCCGGAAGATCGGGTCCAGTTCATGCTTCAGGATTCCAATTCTCGAATTCTGATCACTCAAAATCACCTCAGGGAAAATATCAGCGGCTTTCCAGGACGAATGATTTGCATCGACTCCGACTGGGAAACGATATCCAGGGAAAAAGACAACAATCCCGCACCGCTTTGCGAACCGGACAACCTGGCGTATGTCATTTACACCTCTGGTTCAACCGGAAAACCAAAGGGGGTCCAGATACCACACAAAGCATTGGTCAATTTCTTGTACTCTATGCAGAAAGAACCGGGCCTGACGCGGGAAGATAGAGTTCTTTCCGTAACCACGATGTCATTTGACATATTCGGCCTTGAGTTGTTCCTGCCGCTGCTTTTCGGCGGCAAAGTGGTCATTGCCGAACGCGATGATACTTTGGATGGGCTGCGCCTGGCCAGCATGATCGAAGAACATGACGTATCTATTATGCAGGCAACGCCCTCG
>Ga0187867_10004350_pt1 | contig 10984 bp, 7 predicted proteins | sample June2016WEW_13_1_FD_132976 | JGI IMG/M metagenome (GOLD analysis project Ga0187867, IMG submission 132976) | Peatland microbial communities from SPRUCE experiment site at the Marcell Experimental Forest, Minnesota, USA - June2016WEW_13_10 | ecosystem: Environmental > Terrestrial > Soil >... | reverse complement strand
CCTCCCATTTTGGCAATACTCGACCAACAAATAAGCCGACATCAGGATGACGGTCGGCCGCCGCAGCATAATTGGGTAGCCAGTGCTGATCAACATTGACATCGTCGTCGGTAAACACAATCAGTTCATACCGGGCTGACTGTATCCCATTATTAAGAGCGCGACATTTTCCCGGAGGTCCGTCGAATAGATACCGTATAGGGAGCTCGCCGAGAAAACTGTCGCACACTTGACGAGTGTGATCTGTGGAACCGTTGTCTATGACGAGCAGCTCCCACTGCAGGCTGGGCGGAGTGGTCATTTCACAAATAGATTTCAACGTCTCGCGCAGGGTTTCGGCGCGATCATAGGTACTGAGAATGACAGAGACTCTCACATTGGCACCGCGTGCTTTCTGGAGACCCCGTCAGAGGGTACGCCCTGTATCCTGTCCTTAAAGATCAACGTGTTGACAGCCTTCGCATAGAGTTCATACCCGATCTCGATCATATATTGCGCAGCTGGGCTTTGAAGCGAATCTGCAACTGCTGCGCCCGGCGATACTTCCATAAGCACAAGTGTCGGTCTGAATCGTGACCAATCATTAGATCGGAGAACTTGCAGGTCAAATCCCTCGACGTCGACGGTCAGAAAATCGATTTGTTGTGAAGGTGGCAAGTGCTCATCAAGTACTTCAGCCAGACTTCTCGTTATCAGATCCTTGGTGCCGAGCAAACGTGCGGCTGCGGATGTCGCGCGTGCCTGGCTAAGCTGTGTAGAGAAGCCATTCAACGTTGGAGGATCGAACATGTAGTAAGTAAGCCTACCCGGACAGTCTGAGATGGCCAGCTCTAAATTGATGTCACGCGGCCTGATTTTAGCAAAGTGTGCCATGCTTCCTGGCCTCGCGTCAATGTTAATACCGCGCCAACCCTTGATATAAAACGTATATGTATTCGACAGCCACTTCGGACTAAAAGCGCCCACATCAACGTAGAAACCCACATCGAGAGGATCGAGAATGCGCTTGAGAATTAAGTCTTCACCCTCTTGCGAATACGCAACATTCAAGCTGCCATTCCAGTAGTCAACGAAGACCCGCGAGGAAGTACGGAGCTTGCCAAGAGAGTGTCTCAGTTGACTGAGCATATTATGCCGATGGTTGCCATGCCGTTACCCTTACTCATGGGCCGATTGACGCACGGACCAGGAGCCTTGCACAAGAAACACGCTTTTTCGAGGCCATCCAGAATGTCCAGTCCCGTAGAAGTCCCCGGGCTCGACATCTAAAAGGCCAACCCCACCATTTAGGCAGTCGGCTTCTATTCCATTCACCAAAACCGCCGCCCCTATTGGATAGCGGCCGGGAGCCAAGCATAACCGAGGGATTATGCAACGAAACTCTCCTTTTTTTGGAATGGTTCGAAAGGACTGTCCAGAATATGAGGAATAGAACACGCTAAAAATCTGATCGTTGTCTGTTCCGATGGAGAATCCCACGTCAACATTTTTTGGTTCGGCATCGCCGAGATGTGAATACTCAAGAACGAAAACGACATCCATCCCGGAACGAACCGTGGTCAATCTTCTGCCTCCAATATCCTCAACATAAAAGTCTGTTAGGCGCAAGGTGCCGCTGCCCCAGCGATCAGTGCGGTGGGCGAGCTTGGTGTCTACCAGCGCACTTGGCAACACAACGGAAAGGTAATGATCCACGATCGACGTCGGGCGCCCATCTCTAGAGAGTTCACCGCGGCTCAGAAGGATTCCTCGAGAACAAAGACCGGTGATTGCTCCCATGTTGTGACTGATAAATAGAACTGTCCGTCCTCCTTTCGCAACATCCTCCATCTTGCCTAGACACTTCTTCTGAAAATCGGCATCCCCGACGGCTAAGACTTCATCCACCAATAGAATTTCAGCTTCGAGATGCGCAGCTACGGCAAACGCCAGCCGCACGTACATCCCGCTGCTGTAGAATTTCACTGGGGTGTCGATAAACTTTTCCACCTCTGCAAAGGCGACAATTTCGGCGAATTTCTTCGCGATTTCCGCGCGACGCATGCCCAGGATCGAACCGTTTAAGTAGATATTCTCACGGCCGGTCAACTCGCGGTGAAACCCGGTGCCTATTTCGAGCAGGCTGGCGACCCGGCCATGATAGGTCACTCGACCGACTGTCGGAGGCGTGATGCGGGACAGAATCTTGAGTAAAGTGCTCTTTCCGGCACCGTTCCGTCCGATAATGCCCACCACCTCCCCCTCACGCACCTCCAAGTCTATATGCTTTAGTGCCCAGAAATAGTTTGGATCGGAGTTCAGGTGTTGTTCGTGAATCTCATGGAATGTGGGGTGACGCGAGACTGAAGACTCTGCATCGGAGACATCAGACTTTAAATTAGGGGCTTGAAACTTGGGACTCGCGTCTGTCATCGTCTGTTTGTGGTTTCCGCGGCGGAACGCGCTGCACACCCAGTCAGTAAGATCCTGCCGCAGGTTGTGGCCGACGGCCTGCGGTCCGCCATAGCGGTAGCGTTTCCCGAGGTTCTCCATACGAATGGCTATATTGCCGCTCATTTCAGTCGACTGTTGCTTGCTGTTCTGGTTTGGGAAAACAAGCTAGTGTTGATGGCCAAAGTGTCCGCCGACTGATGAATCGGCCCGTTTCCCAGCATACCCGGAATAGGATGACAACAGAGATCAAATGCTCCATGAGACAGCCAACGGTCAGCGTTGTCAATTCTTGGGCTGGAGAGGTGGGGCCTTCTGTAACCTAACATGAGAATCATCGAGTCGAGACCCCTCTCCGATGGCCTCAAGTCCTAGATCGAGCAAGAGAGAGGCAAATTTCTTATCGTTGTACCCGATCGACGGCCAAACCGGGCGATGCAGTTCGACGAACACAGTGATGTTCTTAGCTCGTGCAATTGTGGTACGGGCACCTTCCAAAACAAACGGTTCAAAACCCTCAACATCTATCTTGATTACATCGGGAGTGATTTGGTGCTCCCGACAAAAGGCATCCAACGTGGTTGTCTCAACTGTTAGAGTCTTGATTCTGTCTCCCGGAGCCCCAGTCAAGCTGTGTTGTGTGTCGAGTGGGTCGTCGTTTATGAAAAACTCACGTGTGCCGATTTCATTGCCAAGAGCCAATTTCGACGGATGGACAGTGTCGCTGAGACGATTCAATACAATGTTCTCGCTCAAGCATTGAAATGGCAGTGGACTTGGTTCAAACGCAACAACTCTTCCCGTGGCTGTCACGGCTCGCCCCATCACAACGCTCAGCAGCCCAATGTTCGCCCCAACGTCGAGGACCACGACGCCGGGTTTGACTGCGTTCAGAAGCCACGGGATTTCTCTTGCGTATTGCTCCGATGGCCGCAACCGTCTGTTTTCGGAGCAGACGCGAAGTTCATATCCGCCCCCTATATTCCGTGGGATTCCGTCCCGATACAACGTCTTCCTCAAACACATGTTGTAAAGCGGGGTGAATGGCTTCCAAAGGCGGTTGAGAACCGGGTTATGCAGCGCAGCTTTGACGGGCGCAAGATCCCATATCGCCTTGCGACCCGTTTGGCGCTGTTTCTGGGCGAGCGAAAGTCCAGAGGTTGACGCAAAGAACTCTTCGAGCTGCTCGGCCATGTGTTCCGAATTGTATCGCTCTAAGACACGCATCCGCCCGTTTCGCCCCAGCATCTCTCGAAGGCCGCGATCCTTGAGTAGGCGCACTATTGCCTCCGCAAAAGCCGTCGGATTCTTCGGCGAAACCAATAAACCCGTTTGTTCCGCATCTATCGTTTCGAGCATGGCAGACGCCGCACACGCAACAACCGGCTTTCCATGTGCCATAGCCTCTACAAACGTCAACCCGAACGACTCATGGATGGAAGCGGAGGCGTAAACGGCGCACCGTTTGAACAGAGAAGCAATTTCGTCGTCCGGAACAATACCAAGAAACTTTACCTTCTCCGGTGGAATCTCAACGTGTGCCTTGCGAAAGGAAGTCTCGTATTCTGCTCCACTATCTTCTCCGACGATCCAGAACTCGGCAGCGGGCACTTTTCCCAGCACATGCGGCACGGCGGCTAGAAATGTATCCACACCTTTACGCGGATTCAGGGATCCGATGGACAGCACGGTAAGGCCATCTGCAGCAGGCGTCGCTACCGCTGGCACGTTAACACCATGAGGGATGATCCGGGCGTGTTTCAAATCGTATTGTTTTCCAAGTGTTTGCCATTGATATTGGCTGTGCGTGACGACTGCGCGCGCGAGCCGCGCCGACATTTTCTCTGCCCAGATCATGTAGCATTCGTTCAACTTCGGCGGACGATTCAGTGCAGCAACGGATTCGATCATGGACGTATGCAATCGCACGACGATTGGTGCCACACGAAGCAGCGCCGGGACAAATCCGTACCCCTCCCAATTGGGAATCTCCACCACATCAAACCGATATCTCCGGTTAAGAACGAACAAGGCCCACGCAAAAGAGCAGCTTTTACCCAAACCCTCCAACCACCGCGCAAGCACTGGAAGCCGAAAGTCGCGGCGAATGTGGATCTGTACCGGTCCATCTGCACCATCCGATCCTTTCTGCTCCCGTCCGAGAAGAATGTGAACCTCATGCCCACGTGCTACTAGCGCATGGGCGGCGGTCCGTGTGTAGGTGCCGATACCACCAGGCCGGTCGACGGTCGCATAAAAGTCGCTGATGAAACAGATTCTCACTTGCGTAGACGCGACAGGCAGCTAATTACCGGCCACGTCATGAGATGAAAGCCGCCTGCATTCCGTGATGGCGCCCCAAGTCGAGGCCATCGCTTTCTCGGCAGAGAGCCAAGTGCGGGATTGAGCCCAAGGCCGTGTAAGTACATACTTCGCGCTGTTCACCGCAAGGCGCTTCCATAGGTATCGAGGTGCGCCGAACCAATATCGACCAACGGGGCATTGTTGAGACCTGCGGATCTCGGCGACGCCTCCGCCGAAGTAGTATTTGCGGACATATCTCTCTGTTTGACGATGAGCGGGATGCCGGTGGTAAACGACGGCGGAGGGCAGGTAGATACCCACCGCCTGCATCGCAAGCAGTCGCTCTTCCAGGTCAATTTCTTCGCCGCGGAGGTTGCCGCTCATGGAATGGTCGCTCCCAGCAGGCCCAATGTCTTCACGGAAAGAAAGTCCTGAGCGGAAGACTTCTTTCCGACACGCCATATTGGCGCCAACAAAAAACGGCATATCGCCGCTCTTCAAGAAATCCTTGATGGGGGCTTCGGTTTGTCCCTTATCGACATGGACATTGATATGCAGCCAATCCAGGTTTTCAATGACCCACTTGGGCGGCGGCGCTTCCCAATCTGGAAGCACTTTGCCCCCAAAGAAGACAGCGGCGGGATGTCGCTTCGCTCCATCTGCAATGGCGAGCAACCAGTGCTTATCGACGTTTACATCATCGTCAGTAAAGAGAATCAGATCACCGGCGGACTCCGCGATCCCACGGTTGAGCGCGGTGCTTTTGCCGAGCCGCGCTTCGAAAAAGTAGCGAACGGGGAGCTTGGCGGCAAACCTCTCACAGACTTGCTTAGTGGCATCATTGGAATTGTTGTCGACCACAATCAGTTCCCAAGCGAAGCCCCGTGGGGTATCCAGCCGGCACAAACTCTCCAATGTCAGCCCCAAGCTCTCGCAGCGGTTATACGTGCAGATGATGACACTCGCCGAAGCTGAAGGGCTATTGTCGTGCGGCATGGGTAGCAAATCCTGCATTCAGTTCATCGCCGGTCGTCACGGCTGTCGACGCGGGTTTGTCGTTCAGCAGCCTCGTGCGGTACGGCTCTTCGGGACCCGCGTTTGCCATAATTTGTTGCATCTTGGAATACGTGTCCGTTACGTTCCACCGGAAAACGAGATCAGGGGCGTGGGGCGCGAGAGTTGAGGGCGAAATGCATTGGGCCTCGAGTTCGGCATCGGACAGCGCGCGGTTGTACACGCGGACCTCGTTGATGAGACCGGGGAAGGACGGATTATAGCCATCACCCCGTTTCCCAAGACGTAACGGGCCATCGCCGGTGGTCCTGGGACGGCCGATCGCACCCGTCGCCACTTGTTGCCCATCGCAAAACACGTTCAAGTTTGTTCCGTTGTAAGTCATAGCCAACAGGTGCCACGTCCCGGGTTTCAATGGCCCCGACGAACTCCAAGCTGCATGGCAATTCTCTCTGCCACCACCAATGTTGAGGTAGGCGCCGACATTGTTGTGACTGACAAGCAACGCGTAATTCCCATCGGTAAGTTCATTGGCATTCTTGCAAATGATCCAAGCACTGGGATCACTCCCCTCGGGAAGATGGTAAAGATTCACCCAGGCTTCAACGGTCATCTGCGAGGGTTCGAGAGCGGCCTGATGAGGCAGGTCGAGAAAGCGGTCGCCGTCAAACTTGAGGGCGTAGCCGATTTTTCCCCGAACGAACGCGTTCGTGCTGTACCAGAAATTGTCGTGGAACACAAATGAGTCGGAATGACAATTAATGAGCTCAAGTGGTTTGCCCACAATGTCGTAAACCACATTCCCCTCAACATGGTACCCGGTGGATTCGTCATCGAAGTAAATACCGTCATATTCTGGACCGCCAACCTTGGAGGTCGTCACGTCGTGGATGACGTTGCTAGAAATGACCCCTTTTGTTTGCACGCCCCAGACGTAAATGCTCCCCCCGTCTCCTAATACCTTTACAACGTGGTGGATTTCATTGTTCTGGATGTAGTATCCGTCGGCGATACCACTCGGCGGCACCTGTCTCCAAGTGGCGATTGCAATCCCATGGAGGCCAGAATCATGAATCAAATTGTGCGTAACAAAGGTTTGACTCGCCGCCAAGACAAGAACTGCTGCCCCATCGTAATAACTCATGCTGCAATCGTGAATGTGATTATCCGCAACACGCGTTGAACGGGGTTGTCTTGCCAAAGTGGGCCATGTTTGATAACTGCTATGCGCCAAGCCGATTGCGATGCCAATATCCCCGACATCATATATCTGATTGCCCCTTATGAGCGTGTTTGCACACCCTTGATCAACGTCCAATGCGTTCCCGCCCAGATGGGCGACCACCGAGCTTTCGATGCTACAGCCCCGGGCAAACTCCCAATGAACCGCGCTGTCAAATCGATAGGCCGAGTGAGCGTCAGGTCCGCGACAAAAACCGTGAGCAGCACCCACATAACCCTGAGGCGGGAGTTCGGAATCGGTGTGCTCAAGACTGATGCCAACGAAATGCAAATTCTCCACCGGCTGTGAAGCGGTGCCTCGAACCTCCACCAGAGCATTCAGATAAGGAGCCGTCACTTCTGCAAGGTTGAGGTCTTCTCCCAGTCGGGGCCAGTACGAGAGCGTTCCACGTTCACGGTCTAGGTACCATTCGCCCGGTTGATCGAGGAACGTCCGCGCGTTTTCGAGATAGCAGAAGAAACCGGCTCGCGGTTCAATCCGACCGGTACTCGCGATATAAGGGGGCTGGAGAATCATCGTCCCAGAGACAGGGTCAACGGATAGGAGTTTCTTCCGAGTAATCACCCATTGCTGCATGATGACAATCTCGACGTCAGACAGGTTTTTCCAGTTCGCGACGTGCTCCGGAGCTAGCTTCATCGCCCACGTCTGTTTGTCTTGGCTTAGGCTAATGCCTGCCAAGGTAAAATAAGGCATTTTGTCATCCGCATTTGGATTGCGGGCGCGAGTTGCACGTTTGTCGTTGACGTATAGATTGCGAAAATACCATTTGCCAGCTTTTACTTCCGGCACTTCGGCTGACCAGACGTTCCCATCACCCTTTGACCAGTTGGTGATCCGATGGCCGCCACTAACGACGACCCTCTCCCCGGGAGCTGCCGCATAGGTTATTGAATAGTTTGCCGTGCCGGAATCCTTTGGTGTGAAGACCAAAGGATTGCTAAGTTCATACCTGCCACCGTGAACAATAACTTGGACATTGCCGGAGAGCCCCGATGCAATCTTTTCCCGGACAGCTTGCTGTGCCCGCTCAATTGAGGCAAACGGTGCTGTTTCCGTTCCGACATTCTTATCATTGCCCGTCGACGCAACGTAGAAAACCGTCTCCCCCCCGTCTTGAGCTAAGAGAAAGTGGACGTGTGCAAAGAGCACAATGACTAAGATAAATCGAGCAATCATGGTCTTCACCCCTCTTCGTTATCCTCTTTGGGTCCCCGATTGTTGAGACGAATTTGGCGACGGATTTCAATCATCGCGCCCCACGTCGTGGCCATATCTATTTCGTGGCGAAGCCAAACACTGGAGGAGCATGTCCATCGAGTTAGTCCATATCTCAGTGTACTCTCGACCAAGTTCCTCCACAGATAGCGAGGGATGCTGAACCATAGATGCGAACTACTCTTAACTTGTCCCGACCGGGCTTCGCTGACGCCATTCCCTTTGTACCATGTCCGCACCCATCTCTCAGTTGCCCGGTCCGCCCGATTGCGATGAAACACGACTGCGGTGGGTACGTAAAGCCCCTTCTTGCCGTTCTGTAACAACCGTCCGACCAAGCCGGTCTCACCGTGTGGTGCCCGTTCTTTCCCCCGGGGGCCTAACGAATCCGGAAAGCGGTACCCTTCGACAAAAACGGTCCGGCGAATGGCCATGTTGGCTCCGTAAAAAGCGTCCGCCCTCGTGACAATCCGCCGTTCATTCTCTCCTAGATCGTAGCTTACTGCGACTCCACGGAGAAGCCCGTGTTCATGCTCCAACATCCACTTTGGCGGGGGACGGTCTTCCCAGCGCGGGATGATCTTGCCTCCAAACGCGTCACACTCAGGATGTCGCTCTGCTGCCGAGAGTATTTCCTGCGCCCATGCTTTTTCGACATCGACGTCGTCGTCCGTGAGCAAAATCAAGGACGCATCAATTGCCTCAATTGCCGCATTGAGCGCACCCCACTTCCCGGGTTCGGGATGCACCATGTAGCGGATCGGCAGACGAGGGGTGAACTCCTTTGCAACCTCTGGGGTGGCATCGGTACACGCGTTATTGATTACCACAATCGCCCAAGACACGCCCTCAGGAGACGCCATTTGCTCCAAAGACTCCAACGTTTGCCGCAAAGAAGTCGCACGGTTATGTGTACAGATAATGATGGCAGCCGTGGCGATCATAATGTCATTGAGGCGCGGTATTAAGGCCAAGGATATTCAACAGTTCGGCTCGCTCCCGCTCCCAAGAAAAGTATTTTTTCGCTCGCCGCCATCCATCTTCGCCCATGCGACGGCGTAGATCGCAATCTTCTGCCAACTGGACGATCCGCTCCGCCATTTCCGTGGCATCGCCCTCGGCAACGAGATAGCCCGTGGCACTCTCCTCGACTGCCTCTGGAATACCGGCATGACGAGTGGACACAACTGGCAGTCCTTTGGCCATCGCTTCCAAAATCGCCACCGGTAATCCCTCCGCATCACCAGTTTCGGGGTCGGTCATACTATGTTGCAAAAAGATATCCGCTTGATCCATCAGAGTTTGTACGACGTCGCTCGGCTGGGCTCCATGTAGCGTGACTCTGCCGCCCAAGTTCGTGACGTGCACAAACTCTCGCGCCGCGGCAAAAAGCTCCCCGGCACCAACATAATCGAGTCGAAGCGAGGGACAGACTTTGGCAGCACGGCGAAATACCTCAAGAGTCGTAATCGGGGACTTCTTGGCCACCATTCGACCCACGGCCAAGCACCGTACCACATCACTTTTATGCCGCTTGTGTGAATCATTGGGCACCTTCACACCATATGGCACAACATGCACCTTTGATGGCTCCAATCCGAGTTTAAGAAGGCTCTGCCGGCTGGCCTGGCTCATCGTGATCACGCCCTCGGCATCATTGTACCGAAGGTACTCCTTGCACCACTGTGGATTACGTAAATTTCGCGTAACATCGTAGCCATGCGCATGAGCAAAGAACCGGATGTCGAGTTGCTGGCAAACTTCGAACCATGGCAACGACAAATCCAAGTATTCACCGAGGGCTACCGTTACGTTGTGAACACCTAGAAACTTCCTGACTGCGATAATCTCTGGACTGGCCAGTTTCCACCCGAGTTTCTTGAGCGAGAAACGTAAAACACGCAGACGCAACGGCAGCCGCGCAATTTGATTAAGCACCGCAGTTGGACATGCTACAGTCCATTGCCCCGCATTTGTGCCACTTGCTGCTTCGGTAACCACGATCGTACCTCCCGGCAACAGGTCCTCCATATGACGCTGAATGAAGGTTTCTGAGAGAGTTCCAATGCGTGGGGCGAAGATGACGAGAGGACAGCTCACGTAAACAGTTTGACCGCAGTCCCGGAGATGCCGGTGATCATGCAGCTTTCGTGGAAATTGGTCGGCAAGTGGTCGTGTCGGATTAAAAATCGAACAACCGGGGTGGCCACAGCAGAGAGGAGCTTACGTTTAGCTGGAGATAAGGGTCGTCGCCGGGCCCATAAGCCAATCATCTGGGCCAGACTTGCATCCCAACCACCAAGTGCTTGCAGCGCGATTTTCTCGAAACCAGCCGATAACAATAGTCGGCGAAGCGCGAACGGGGTGCAGCGATATTCGTCATGCGGCACATCGTGCAGTGGCCACAGAAACGGGACCGTGAAGAATAGAAAGCCATTCGGTTTTAGCACGCGGTGAATCTCGGACATTACGGCTTGAGGTTGGGGGCAGTGCTCAAATACTTCTGTTGCCATAACGCAGTCGATAAAATCGTCCGTGAAGGGAATGGTTTTGCCATCCCATTCTAGATCTGGTTTCTGGTAAATATTATTGTTTAAATCCAAGCCGATGTACTTTGTCGCACGGCTCGGTGGGGCCAGCACGAGGCTCTTGTATGGCATACGGCCGCAACCGATATCTAACACAGTCCCGAAAAAACGTGGTAGCTCAGTGCGTAAGGCTTGCAAGATCGCTCGCCGGTGGACGCAATAATCCAGCGTTTGTGGCAGACAGAGT
>Ga0187867_10004348_pt1 | contig 10985 bp, 9 predicted proteins | sample June2016WEW_13_1_FD_132976 | JGI IMG/M metagenome (GOLD analysis project Ga0187867, IMG submission 132976) | Peatland microbial communities from SPRUCE experiment site at the Marcell Experimental Forest, Minnesota, USA - June2016WEW_13_10 | ecosystem: Environmental > Terrestrial > Soil >... | reverse complement strand
TGGATGAGCGCGTCGGCGTGGGAAGGTCTTCGCCTTTCGCCCGCGCCGACTCGAAGAGCCGCTGTTTCTCTTTGGCAATCTGGAACACGCCGGTGCCAAGGGATTTCTCCTTCTGCTTTCCGGCGACGTAGAACTTCACATAGTAGACGCTTCCGCGCTTGAACAAATAGGCCACAGGCCACCTCCAAGGAACAAGTGTTGAACACTCCTTGGCGAGTACCATGTTTCCCAGGCCGTATGGGGCAGTTTATGGGGCAGCAGGCCCATTTGTGGCCAAAGAAAAAGGGACTCGCATTGCTGCAAGTCCCTTTGTCATCTGGAATAGCGGGGGGAGGATTCGAACCTCCGACCTCCGGGTTATGAGCCCGACGAGCTACCAGGCTGCTCTACCCCGCGATCTATACTCATCTTAGATCGCCACGCGGGAGTGTCAAGCTCCAATTTATCTGGCGGCCTCAACGGCACCCCTTGCGTTGGCCCGGCGAAGGCGGGTAGATTTTTCACCTTTGGATGAGCTTCGGCGGCTTTTAGTGGACTGAGGCACGACGATGCGAGTGGTCACGATCTATTCCAAGCCCGATTGCGAGTTATGCCGCGAAGCCGAGGCCGTCATCCGGCAAGTGGCAACCCGCCGGCGATTTCGCTTCGAGAAGAAGAACGTTCTGGAAGACCCCGCGCTCCTGGAGCAATTCGGCTCCTCCATTCCGGTGGTGCACGTCGATGGCCAGGAGATCGCCCGCCATCGCCTGACCGCCTTCGCTCTGGAAACGGCTCTCACGAGCTGAGGCGCTGCGCGAGATCGCCCGGTAAATCCAGTTGAACCGCAGAGCACGCAAAGAACACAGCGCGGGCTTCGCCCGCAACCCAATCCCCAAAGGAAAGTTCGCGCGGAGGCGCGGAGGAGGTTTCTAATTTCACTCCTCCGCGAGCACCGCGCCTCAGCGCGATCTCGTCTTTGTTGCTGGGCCAATTCTTGCAAAGAAAACAAGATTTGACGGGTTAGCATTGCGGAGAAAACATGGAGAATGCTCTGGGATTTCCGCGCGCAAGTATTTCAAGGAAAATAAAGAAAAATCCTTCTGCCGCCGCAATCTCCGCGTTCTCTGCGTGCTCCGCCGTGAATAATCTGGGCTTTACTGCGGGAAATCCACCATGCGCGCCCATTCCGTGACGCTGGAAGGCGGCAGTGGGTTGACGCCAAGATGCCGGAGCATATTGAGACATTGCGCGCGGTGGTGCATGCCGTGGGTCGTGACGTGCGTGATGATGGCGCCGCGGGTGAAGGAATATTCCTTGCCGGCGCGCGAGCGTTTGACGATTTGGTCCAGGGGACGGCTTTTCGCCGCCGCGATGAATTCAGCCGTTGATTCATCGAGCATTTGAAGCAATTGTGCCGGTGAATGGCGAGCGCCGCCCTGATCGGCCCGCGGGCGAGGGGGCCGCTCGGCCAACGTGTCGGTCCAGGTATTCATCGCCGCCAGGATATGGGTGATCGTCGCCTCCAGCGAGCCGGGGCCGATCTCGAATTTCCGGGCGAATTGATCGGCCGTGAGTTTTTCGCAGGCCAACAAAATCTGCCGCGTGGCCCATTTGTCGTGTTCAAGCTGAATGTCCAACAGATTGCTGGTTGGCATATTGGCGTTCTCCGATGCCGCTCGTGACGGCAGAGGGATTATGCCGCCAAGGGTCGGATTTTCCAAATAGAGGAATCAAACCGCGGATTGCGCGGATGACGCGGATAGGCAGGGAATCCATCCGCGATATCCGCTTCATCCGCGCAATCCGCGGTTCATAAAAATCCGGGCTGCCATTTCCAAACCGGGCGGTTTGGCTATAATCCCCGATTCTCGGCGTCGGGGACGTTCCTGGACGCTTGTCGTTGTTTGGTGAGGAGTCGAGGTTTTCCATGGCTGATGAACAAGCCGCAGCGGAGAGCGAATCCCTTTCGGCGCCCGGGGGCCAAGCCCTAACGGCACCCGAGGGCGAAGCCCTAACGGCACCGGAGGGCGAAGCCCTAACGGCACCGGAGGGCGAAGCCCTAACGGCACCGGAGGGCGAAGCCCTAACGGCACCGGAGGGCGAAGCCCTAACGGCCGTCCAGGAACAGGAACCAAGTCCCTATCAAATCAAGATCGAGGACGCGGGCCCCGCCACCAAAAAAGTGTCCATCGAAGTCCCGCAGGAAGTGATCGCCGCCAAGCTCCAGGAGCAGTTCAAGCAGCTCCGGCGGGAGGCCGCCGTCCCCGGCTTCCGGCCCGGGCACGCTCCCCAAAAACTCATCGAAAAACGATTCCACGGCGACGTCCGCGACCAGGTGCGCCGAACCCTCATCAGCGAAAGCTACGAGCAGGCCATTTCCAAGCACTCCCTCCAGGTGATCGGCGAGCCGCAGTTCGATAACCCCGATGCGATCGAGTTGCCGGACTCCGGCAGTCTGAGCTATTCGTTTGAGATCGAGGTTCAACCCCAGATCAACCTTCCGCCGCTGACCGGTTTGTCGGTTCGCAAGCCCAAGGTGAACGTGAAGGACGAGCACGTCGATCAGGCGATGCTCAATCTCCGTCAGCAGCAGGGCGCGCTGGTTCCCGTCGAGGACCGCGGGGTCGAGGCCGGCGACTACCTCATCGCCGACGTCCACCTCAAAGTGGACGGCAACGTCGTCTCGCACCAGCACGACGGGCAGATCATCGCCAAGCCCGGCCGATTCGCCGGCATCCAGATCGACGATCTCGACGCCAGGCTACACGGCCAGAAGCCCGGCGAAAAACGCGAATTCACCGTCGCCGTGCCCCAGACGCATCCCAACGAGCAGGTCCGCGGCAAAGACGTGGCCGTCGAGATCGATCTCAAGGAAATCAAGAAGCTCGAATTGGCCGAGATCAATCAGGCATTCCTCGACAACCTGGGCTTTGCCGATGAAAAGGAGCTGCGCGATGCGCTTCGCGAGCAGATGGTCCAGCGGGTGGAATACGACGTCCAGCAAACCATGCGCGACCAGATCGGCAACTATCTGTTGCAGAACGTGAACATCGACTTGCCGAGCAAGCTGTCGGATCGGCAGGCCGACCGGGTGCTGAAGCGCCGGCGGATCGAGTTGCTGATGCGGGGAATGCCCGAAGATCAGGCCGATGCGCGGATCGACGCCCTGCGCGCCAACGTCAAGGACGAGGCCCTGCGCGACCTGAAGTTGTTCTTCATCCTTCAAAAAATCGCCGGCGACTTCAACGTGGACGTGAACGAGGCGGAACTGAACGGCCGGATTTCCCTGCTGGCGGCCCAGTCCGGAAAGAGGCCGGAAAAACTCAAGCAGGAGATGTCCGCCGATGGCTCGCTCCTGAGCATGTACATTCAGATGCGCGAGCAGAAGGCCCTCGACAAGATCCTCGAAACCGCCCGGATCGAGGAAGTGGACGTCGATGCGATGAAGGCTGACAAACCAGCCACCGGCGACGAACCGGCAGGGCCTTCGGAGGCGAATCTTTCCGATTCGGAGGCGAAGCCTCCCGAGCCGGAGGCGAAGCCTCCCGGGCAGTGACCCATGTCGAGAATCAACGCTCCGCGCGGCACCGCCGACACGCTGCCCGCCGATACCTGGAAATGGCAGGCCATCGAGACCATCGCCCGCGACGTGGCGGCGGTTTACCACTTCGCCGAAATCCGCACGCCCATCTACGAATACAGCGAGCTTTTCCACCGCGGCGTCGGCGAAACAACCGACATCGTCAGCAAGGAAACGTTCACCTTTTCCGACCGCGGCGGCGATTCGATCACCCTTCGCCCCGAAGGAACCGCCGGCGTCGTCCGCGCCGCAATCGAAAACAATCTCCTCGCCCAGGAAGGCGCCCGGCAAAAACTCTTTTACATCGGCCCCAATTTCCGCTACGAACGCCCCCAAAAAGGCCGATTGCGACAGCACCACCAGTTCGGCGTCGAAGCCTTCGGCATCGCCGAGCCGCAGCAGGACGTGGAATGCATCCTCCTGCAATTGGATTTCTATCGCCGATGCGGTGTGAAGGATTTTTCCCTGCAAATCAACAGCCTCGGTGACAAGGAAAGCAAGAATCGCTATCGCGATGCCCTGGTGAAGTTCCTGACGCCCAAGGCTGCGCAATTAAGCGAAGACAGCCGGCGGCGGCTGGCCGAAAATCCCCTGCGCATTCTGGACAGCAAGGACCCGCGCGATCAGTCGGCCGTCCTCGGCGCTCCGCCGGCATTGGAATCGTTGTCCGACAAGAGCCGCCGGCATTTCGAAAACATCCAGGCCATGCTCAAGGATCGATCCATTCCGTTTACGGTGAATCCCAATCTGGTGCGTGGATTCGATTATTACACGGGCACCGTTTGGGAAGTGACGACTTCCGGCCTGGGCGCCCAAAACGCCATCGGCGGCGGCGGCCGATACGACAACCTCGTCGAAACCCTGGGCGGCCGGCCCACGCCGGGCGTCGGATTCGGCATCGGGCTGGAACGATTGCTGATCGCGTTGGAAGCCCAGCAGGTCACGCTGCTCGATCCGCGCCGCCCGCTGGTGTGGATTGCCTACCACGGTGCGGCCGCCAAACAGGCGGCATGGAACCTCCTGGCCGAACTCCGCGCCGCGGAGATCGTCGCCGACATGGATCTGGCCGACCGCTCGATGAAAGCCCAGTTCAAGATCGCCGACCGCGAAGCGGCCAAGTTCTGTCTCATCCTCGGCGACAACGAACTGGCCAAGAACGAAGTGACTCTGAAGAATCTTTCAACCGGCGATCAATCGTCCGTCCCCAGAACAGAAATCGTTTCACGGGTAAGATCCGTCAGTTAATTCTGAAGGCGGTAACCGAATGGATGCGGTGAACCCCCTCAATTACGCTCCAAAACCCCCCGCCGCCCGGCGGGTCTGGCGATGGGTTTACGTCCTCATCTTTGCCGCCGCCGCCATCATCGCCGCGGTTCAGTGGGGTTCGGGGCTCTGGCGACGTGCCGAGTCGATCTATTGGGAAAAGACGTGCCTGCATTTCTCGCAGCCGCCGAGTCATGTCGTCTTCGAAATGAATCGAGGCGATGTCCTTCATTCAGAGGTTTGTGTGCCTCGCAGCCACTTCGAGGAAATCGACAATAGCCGGATTGTTCTGTCGGACGGCACGATCTTTCTGCATGAAATGCGCCGTCCCAACGGCATGCGGTGCCTGATGTCGCTCACCTTTTCGCCGATGTTCCCCATCGGGCAGATTGGTTTCCGGATTCAATATCTGGAATGGAACGTCTCGCTCCGGCCGCAGATGTCGAACTGGGATTACCTCACAGTCGCGACGGACCGCGGGTCTCCGCTGAGCCATTGGAAATTCTTCGCCGGCCAGGCCGATGCGAACAACCCGTCGCATCTTACCTTCGATTATGAAATGGATGGCCAGCGCCAAACCTGCGACGTTTGGCTGGACAATGACGGGAAACTGATTGTTTCCCAACGTCCGTAAGATGAAATACCGCTTAAGCGCGGCCGCTATACCGCCAATTGCTTTCGTCGCCGGCGCATCATAATCCCCACGCCGGCGATCAATAGGAGCGAAGATGTCACCGGCTCCGGAACAGCCGGGAGCAATAATCCATTGGCGATGGCAAAGGCGTCCAGCGCCGCGACATCGCCGCTCGACGGATCATTGCCACTGTCATTCCGGCCGAAGTTCGCCGCAAGTTGATCGAAATTGGTGGCGCTGACCAAGCCTTCGTAGTTGAATTCGCCCTGGTCCCAGCCGGTGATGCTCTGGTTGAAGTTCGCCGCCAGGATATTGAAGTCCGCGCCGTTCACCAGGCCGTCCAGATTGGCGTCGCCAAGCAGAGTATATGCCACTTCGATTTGGGGGGAGGGCGGCACGTAGACATCATTCACGTAACCGACGCCGTAAAGGAGGGAAGCGGACGTGCCGACGTCGTATGAACTAGACCACCCAGTGTCCAACGATGGGTTCAATATCGGCCCCGTTGATATATAGCTTCCGCCCAAAGGTCCCACCTCGAGATCCATCCGCCCGCGCGCCGTCGCCGTTATGAGTGTTACTCCCGCTAACACGACCCATGGCATGGCCGACATTGAACTCAATCCAAATATGCCGGCGCCGAGGGACCGAATGGTCTGGCGATTCATGGTTTGACCTCTCCCTTTGTAACGGCAGACTTTCTTGGATAAATGTGAAAAGCGAACGCACCGACCCTCGTCCGCTTACGGGGAGTTTATCTAAGTTGCACCCAACTTCAAGCGAAAAGACCCATACCATGCAGCGGTATATTTTCGCATGGGCAACGCAAACATCATAAATCAAATCGACCGCGGTCGGCAATCGCCATCCTTCGACGCAAAGACAATGAACCGCGGATTGCGCGGATTTCGCCGATAAGTTCGTCTCCTATCCGCGATTATCCGCGTCATCCGCGGTTTCAGTCCTTTCCCCGCGAGTTATCTGCCGTCATGGCGTTCTCGCCACAAGCCATTGGCGGTTAAGTGAGTATTCGCACATCCCGATCTGGTTAATAACTCGCCAGGTCGTTTTTTCGCTGCGCACAATCGGGAGACACAAGTCATGAGCGATCGTTCAAAATCAATTGTTGACGTTTTGGCCCCGGCGGCAGGCTCGGTCTCACAGGATTCGCTTGTCAAAGCCGGAGAGGAAATCCTCAACGACACGCTGACGTCTCCCGCCGCGCCGACTCAAACCAGAGGCCTTCATTTGACCCCCGCCGAGTTGGCCGATCTTCATTCGCGGCGACAATTCATTCAGTTGTTGCGGGAAAAGAAACTCAAGGTCAACAGAATTAAAGCCGCCATCAAATATGAAGACGAATTGGAAAGTCTACAGATCGAATTGGTGAAGCTCCAGCGATGGATTCAAGAGCAAGGCAAGCGCCTGGCGATCATCTTTGAAGGCCGCGACGCGGCCGGCAAGGGCGGCACCATCCGGCGGTTCATCGAGCATCTCAATCCGCGCGCCATGCGCGTGGTGGCTTTACCCAAGCCCACCGACGAAGAACTCGGGCAATGGTATTTCCAGCGCTACATGAAGCAATTGCCCAACAAGGGCGAAATCGTCTTCTTCGACCGCAGTTGGTACAACCGCGGAATCGTCGAGCCCGTCAACGGATTCTGCACCCGGCAGGAGTACGAGCGCTTCATGCAGCAGGTGCCCGAATTCGAGCACATGCTGGTCGAAGACGGCGTGATCATCGTGAAATTCTGGTTTTCCATTTCCCGCGAAGTGCAGGTGGCCCGCTTCGAATCCCGCCGCGACAATCTGCTCAAGCAATGGAAACTAAGCCCGCTGGACGGCAAGGCCCAGGATTTGTGGGACTCGTACACGAAATACAAGGAAACCGTTTTCAGCCGCACCCACACCAGCTTCAGTCCGTGGATCATCGTAAAGGCAAACGATAAGAAGCGTGCTCGGCTGGAGAGTATTCGATACCTGCTGTCGCTGATCGACTACGAGGGCAAGGACAATTCGCGCACCTCGCTGTTCCCCGACCCGGACATCGTCACGCGATTTCACCGCGGCGCGGTGAAGATTGACTAACACCGACTCCGGCTTGGGAACGCGCTACATCCCCCGAAGCCCCGCATGTACATGCGGGGCTCCCGGTCGAGGCGAGCATGATCAATAGTCACGGCACCGCGCCCATCGTTTCCGGGGAAATCTCTTCCATTGGCTTGACCGGCGATCCCGACAGAACCGGGCCGAGGCGGGCCATCGGACGCGCCGCGGCGGCCGCGAGGATCATGCAGACGCCGATCACCGCGAACGGGCCGAAATAGCCGGTCTGAATATTGGCCTTCAGGCCGAGCCTATCCACCCATGCGCCCATCACCCACGGGCCTAACGCGCCGAACGTGCCGGCGATCAGCAGGAACAATCCCACAACCCGGCCGCGAAATTCAGACGAGACTCGCTCCAGCATGGCTGCGTCGCTGACGACGTAGCTGGCCAGTTGCATCGTTTGAAACGCGCACAGGATCACCAGCGCCCCCCCGAGCGGCCAAAGCGGCGTGGTCGCGGCGATCAGGCCGCCGAGGATCAGGATCACGCTCAGCCCTGGCAACCGCCGGCGCATCGGCGTCAGATAGACGGCCAGGGGATTGAAAATCACGCTGGGCAGCATCATGACGCCGACGAACAGGCCGGCCTCGCCGACGTTCAGGTGGAAGACGTTTTTGACATACATCGCGGCCAGGGAAAGCCCGGCGACGCCGGCGAAATCGCGGAACATCAGGACGAGTGCCAATCGCATCACTCGCCGGTTCAGGGCCGGATCGGTTGCCAGGGACTGTCGCGGAGGCGCGGCTGTCGCGTCGGAGCCGACGAGCATGAAGATTATTCCGACGACGAGTCCGGCGATGGCCATTTCCACGCACGGTTTTTGCCATTGGGCGACGTTCCAGAGATGCCAGGACGCCCGCGCCGCGCGCCAGCCGGCGATCTGGGGTCCGAAGAAAAATCCCAGACCCGAGCCGATGCCGAGGATGCCGATCGCCATGCCGGGCGATTTGGGGTAATGGGAACTGCTCAGCGCGTTGGCCGCGGGGTGGAAGATAGCGCCGAAGATTCCGGCGGCGACGGCCAGGACCAGGATGAGCCCATATTGCCGGCTCAGGCCGATGGCCAGGATGGCCAGCGCGTTGCCCAGAAGGCCAATGGCCAGAAGCGTTTTTCGGCTATGCCGGTCGGCCGCTAGGCCGGCGGCATAGCTGCCGAGGTTATACACCGCGCCGTAGAGGGTGACGATCAGCGCCGCCGCCCCCACGCCGGAAAGTTTCAGGTCCTCGGCGATGCGGAAATAAAGCGGCACGAACATCGACCCGTACGCATGCGTGAATCCATGCAGGATCGTGCACAGACCGAGCGTGAGATGGCTTCGGCGAGAACCGCTGGCGTTCATTCTCGCCTCAGCACGTCGAGAAACGCCTGGCCATACATGCGGATTTTGTACGGTCCCATCCCCTTGACGCTCGCCAGCGCCGCTTCGTCGGCCGGCGCCTGCTGCGCCAATTGCTTGAGCGTGGAATCGTGACAGATGACGTACGCCGGCATTCCGCGCTCGCGCGCGATCCGCGTGCGAAGCTGCCGCAGCGCCTCGAACCGCACTTCCACCTCCGGGTTCATCGGCTGATCGGCTTGCACTATATATCGCGGTTTTTGCGGCGCGGCGGCCGGGGCGATCCGGCTGGGCAGCAGATCGGCCAGGATGGCCGGCGGAGGCTGCTCGCCTCGCATCACCAAAATCCCCGGAGGCGTGAGTTCCACGACCGGGCGGAATCTCACCCCGTCCGGATCGCGCTGCCGCGCCAGCCCCGATTCCAGCACTCGATGCAGCATCGCGATCAATCGCTTGATGGAATACGCCCTGAGTAATCCGAACGTGGACAGCTCATCCAAACCCCATTTTTGCGTCCGTTCGTTGACGGACCCGGCCAGCACTTCGGCCACCACGCCCACGCCGAATTTTCCCCGGCACCGCGCGATCGCCGACAGCAGTTGCCGAACCACCGTCACCACCTCGTCGGCGACGACGCCCGCGGCGCCGCGGACCATCGAGGGATACCGGCCCTTGCGGCAAACGTCGCAACCGCAGTCGCTCACTTCCATTTCGTCCCCGAAATAATCCAGGATCATCTGCCTCCGGCAACGGTGCGTCGTGGCATATTGGATCATCAAATCCAGCTTTTGGCGGGCATGTTCCTTCCGCTTTTGGATCAACTCCGGATCGGCCCCGGTGTTTTCCTCGCCCAGCTTGTCGATGAAAAACTCCTGTACGAACCTGTCCTGATAGCTGAACAGGATGACGCATCGTGCCGGCTGCCCGTCGCGGCCGGCCCGGCCGGCCTCCTGGTAATACGCCTCCAGCGTCCCCGGAACGTTGTAATGCGCCACCAGCCGCGTATCCGGCTTGTTGATCCCCATTCCGAACGCGTTGGTCGCCACCGCGATGGCGCCGGCGGTTTGCATGAACCGCTCCTGGCTGGCCGTGCGCGACGCGGGGTCCATTCCGGCGTGATAACGCACCACCGCGCGCCCGCCCATCGCCTGCCGCAACAGCCCGTCCAGTTCGTCCACCACCTTCCGCGTCGCGCAGTACACGATCGCGCTCCCCCGTTCCTCCCGCAGCATCTCGATCAGCTTCGCGTCCTTCTCCCCGACGTTGGCCATGCGACGCGATTCATACAGCAGCCCCGGCCGATCGAAACCCGTCACCACGACGGTCGGCTCCCGGAGGCCAAGTTGCGTGATTATGTCGCCGCGAACGTCCTCCGTGGCGGTGGCCGTCAGGGCGATCGTCGGCGGATCGCCGAGCTTTCGCCTGGCCTCTCCCAACCGGGAATATTCCGGGCGAAAATCGTGCCCCCATTGACTGATGCAGTGCGCCTCGTCCACCGCCAGAAGTTTCGGACGCAACTTTTCCAATAACGGCTGAAAATTCGCGGCAAACAACCGCTCCGGGGCGACGTAAAGCAGCCCTTGGAACCCCTCGTGCAGTTCTCTTATCACTTCGCGCTGCATGCCCGGCGGCAGCGAACTGTTGAGAAGCGCCGCCGCAATCCCCTCGTCCCGAAGCTGCTGCACCTGATCTTCCATGAGCGAAATGAGCGGCGAGACGACGACCGTCAATCCGCCCCCGATGGCCGCCGGAAGCTGGAAGCACAAACTCTTGCCCGCCCCCGTCGGCATGACGCACAACACGTCGCGCCCGCCCATGACGTCTTCGATGACCTCCCGCTGCGCCGGCCGGAAATCGTCCAGCCCGAAGAGTTCCTGAAGCTGTTGGCGAAGTTCGGGCATGGGGTTGGGATTATAAGCGACCTCTACCAGTTGCACGCGGATGAAAGATAAAATCCGAAGTCCGAAATCCGCCTAGTGGCCTATTCCGATTGAACGGCCGGAAATGTGATCCATTCGTGTAAAGGCCATACATGGTCGGCCAAGCCCGCCGACATGGCGGGCGTTCGTTGGCGTCCCAGGCGT
>Ga0187867_10004344_pt1 | contig 10992 bp, 7 predicted proteins | sample June2016WEW_13_1_FD_132976 | JGI IMG/M metagenome (GOLD analysis project Ga0187867, IMG submission 132976) | Peatland microbial communities from SPRUCE experiment site at the Marcell Experimental Forest, Minnesota, USA - June2016WEW_13_10 | ecosystem: Environmental > Terrestrial > Soil >... | reverse complement strand
TGCGGCTTCCTTCAGATTCCACCTCGCGGTGGACACCCTTGCCGTCCGGCTAACAGTTCCCCCTGTCGGGCCTGTAGAGGACTTGCACCTCCAAGTGAACGCGCCCTGCCGGGCGCACAATCATAGAAAAGCGCCATCGACCGGGAAATCGATAGCGCCAGAAAGTGGGAATTTGCTTACCAATGTTTTAACGACACATTGCTAATATAGCAAATTCTCCTGGAAAAGGAGAATTTGTCAATGCTCAACAAAATCGGATTTACTGAAATCGAATCAATATCACCCGCCTACCTCACGAAAGTCTTTGAACTCCACGCCGATGGTAGCGTAACGAAGCAAACGAACGGGTATCTCTCCCATGGTTGCGCCCATAATCTCGAATTGACAGTGCCTGAGATGGTGGAGTACCTAAAAGAATTATCAATCAACCGCAGTCTTGTCTATGGCACACCGGAATATGAGGAAGCAATCGTTTTGTCGGCGAAAGAAAGGGAGCTTTGGAATTCAAAGCCTGGCGATGTCGTAATCTGCCGGGACAATAAAGATATTCGCTGGAATCAAGGTCCGGGCTGGTTAATGTTGGACCATGATTTCGAAGAAGGCAGAGAGCCATTTACGCGGGAACAATTACTGAATGCGTTATACGGCGTCTGTTCAGCCCTGGAAGATGTACCACATATTTGGGCACCGTCCGCTTCAAGCTGTATCTATTATCCCGACGGCAGCGAATACCGGGGACTTACGAGCCAGCGCGTCTTGTGTGCAATTGAGAAAGGCTCAGACGTCCCAAGATTATTGAGAACCTTAAACATCAAGCTTTGGCTGAACGGTTTTGGCTTCATCCGGGTCTCAAGTTCCGGGGCGCAGTTGGTTCGCTCCATTATCGATATCTGCACTGCTCAACCATCTCGAATCGATTTTATCGCTGGCGCACATTGCCTTGGCGGATTGGTTCAAAAGCGGCGGGAACTTATCACGGGTTTCAATCTGGATGCACCGTTCCTAAAACACGAGGACTACCCCACTCTGAGCCGCAAGGAACGTAGAGAATATGAAAACCTGGTTAACCTGGCAAAACGCCGGACTGCTCGTGAATCAAGGCGTAAACGCGCGATATGGGTCCGTGAACGCGTTGAAGCACAGTTGGTGAAATATCCGGAAGGAGAGCGTGAAAAAAGGCGTGAAGAACTTATACGGATTTACAGGACCGCAGCGAAGAGCGAAGAACTGACCGGCGAATTTCCGCTGTGGTGTGAAACTCACCATTGCCATGTCACTGTCATGGAGGTGCTGGCGGCAAAGGATAAATTTGATGGCTGTGAATTCGCCGATCCCATGGAGCCTGATAACGTTGACAGGCGTGTAGCCATTGCAAGGCTGAGCAGAAAAACCCCGACTTTGTATACCCACCTCCACGGCGGCGCGGAATATGTCCTCAAAGCCGAAGAAACCAAATACACCACCGTGGAAAAAGGCGAGACCATGATAGAGGAGTTCCTGGAAAAGGATTTGGATAATAAAGCAATCCTCGTCACGCCAGGGATCGGAAAGACGAGGGCGGCCACAAAAGATGCCCTCCATCGAGCGGAAAGTGGGCTTGTAGTCTATGCTATGGCCAATCACAATCTTGTGAATAGCACGATAGAACGCCTCCGTGACAAAACGGATATAAAGCTCATGCACTATTACGGCAGATGGTGGGAACATGGGGCCGGTGACAAGCGAAAGCAAGGAATAACAAGAAACTGCGACCCCAGGCAGTTTACGAAAATCCAGGATACGGAGGCGAAGGGCTACTCCCCTGCGTCAATTGTTTGCCGAAGTTGCGACAATAGCCCGTGGAACTCAGTTGAATCGGACAGACCGCCATGCCGGTACTGGCGACAATTTCAAAGCCTGAATGAAGACAGCCGGGGGGTTATTTTCTGTACAACTTTGAGCTTGGCCTCTGTCCTGGATCATCTTCGGCATGCAAAAATCCCGGTGAAATATGTCTACATCGATGAGCAGGCCGCAAGCGCCATGATAAACAGCATTGAGCCTTTATCCACGGATGAACTTAAGACGGTTCAGGGCTATATCGGCAAGGAGGCATTTGCTGTTATCCACAAACTGACCACGGCGGCATACGATATCATCCAGTCCGTTCAGGACGAGGGGCTGCGAAGTGCAAAATTCTACGTCCACGCCTTTGATGACGAGCTATCCCTAAAGGAAGGGACGGAAATTACCCCGGACGAGCTTGATATTTTAAGGGAAGGACTTGAACCACTCCTGAGCGCCAAGACGGACGAGAAGCACGGTTTTTATGAAAACGGCGTGAACTATAATGCTGTCCAGTGGCTTCATACATTCTGCCAAAAGAGAAGCAGTAAAAATGCCTGGCTCTCCATCGATATCAACGACACCACCGGACATCTCAAATATCATCTCTGTGAAATCCGCAAGTTACCGAAAACCGTAAAGCTGACTGTCCTTGATGCCACCGGCGATGTTGATGAAAATGAACGGCTATTCAACCGGGCTTTTGAGACTTTGGAGGTCCGGGTCGGCTGGCGGGGCACCGGTATCTGGGTCAAGAAGAAACTAACCAAGAAGACGCTCCAAAAGATGACTGATGCCCAGATTAGAAAGGATTTGGAGGAGGAATTCCTGCCCCGCATTCCGGGCGGCGCACAGAAAGGATTTCTTGCTACAACCATGGACTGTGAAAAGCGCGTGCTTAAAATCCTCCGAAAGTTGACACCTGAAATAACCTGGAAAAGCACCCATTTCTGGGGAGCGCGGGGTTTGAATGATTTTGAGGATTGTGATACCGGCCTGGTCTACGGTTTTTCATACAAGAACGTCAGTTCCGTCGAAGACGACTCACGGACCATATTTGGAGCTGATTCAATCCTACGAAAACGGTGGTGTGACGCCCAGAACCATAATGAACACTACCAGACGGCGGAGCGGCTGAGATTAACCAGAAATCCGGGTAGAACCCTGGTGGTAATAGGTCCGCTATACCCTATCGAACACCTCGGCCCGCCAACTGAAATCATAGACTTAACAAACCAGGGGGAATACTCCGATGTCGAGTTAGCTGCTGAACGAATTCTCGATTTTATATCGGTGGCCGGTTTCTGTTCCAAACGTTACGCCTGGCTATTGAACGTATGTCAGGAATCCGAAACCGAAAGAATGCTCCAGGTCCAGTCACAGTTCCGTAATTTAACAGGAAAAAAACAGGATTTTTTCCAAACACTTGATATTCCAGCGTTCCAAGCCCATGCTTCACTTAATGTATCTTATAAGTCATTCATGGGCTTAATTTCGACGGAAACAGTGGACAGCATCATAAGTTCAGATGGTAAATTCTGGACGGAAGTATGGGCGGAAGTTGCAGCTCGGATGCCCTCGCTGCAAAAACTGGAAGTTAAACATGCGGAAATAAACAAGCGGAGTTTTAGCCACGGGTTCGGGTCACTGGCAGCAGCGGAACAACTGGACCGGGCTTTACAGGAACTTGGTACCGGGTTTCAGGCTGGTGTCTGGCGGGTACGTGAGGAAAGCGACGTGCTTACGCCTTCACGTCTGTTTCTACAGTCACCGGTAGCAGCAATCCTAAATGAATGCGCATAAACCCGGTACTTTAGAAGTCACATTTGTTTTACTCCGGAACTTCCCACGCGCGTGGAAAGTAGTTTGCCGGTTTCTACTACTGCGCTGGCGTCGGCGCAGTTTCCAGCGGCGGCTTCTATTTCAGCATTGTCCCCCAAACCCTTCAATCAATTGAAGGGCTTGCGGAAACGGAGTGTTGAGCCAGTTACACGAGAGGTAAAAACGCAAAAGTTTAGTTTCTTCAGGCCGAGAATGGATTTAGCTTCGCTGGCGCAATCATGAGGGAAAAGGGTAGTGTGGTTTATGCCCCCGTCACTATATTGTCACCGGCCAGGGGTTGGAGTGAAATAAACGTCTGAATCAGGGTTCACTTGATCACGGCCGCAATACCCTTCCGGTGCTGCGCAAAACTTTGCTCGGCTATGAAAAAAATGGTTGGAGACGTGATAAGAATGATGCCGACAATACTGGCCAGATCAAAAGAGCGATTCCAGATCAGGATGTCAAAACCAGCGCCGAAGGCCACCTGGGCTAGTGCGACGATGGCATTGACGGCGGGGTCCCCGCCCATATAGCCACGAGTCAGCGCGAGTTGGCCGACCGTCCCCAGCGCTCCAACGCCAATCAGCTTCAGGAGAATCTGTACTGTCCAACCCGCCTGCCATGGAGCCGCATAAAAGGAGAGCAACATGGCTAGAAATGACACAATGCTGGCAATCATGGAAAAATGAGCCACAATTGTGGTCGAATGGATCTTCTTTACAAGATGAAGGTTGTAAACTGCAATCGCGGCAAAAAAGGCGCCTCCCAATCCCGCCATGATGGCAAAACCGGCCTGCTGAAATTGAGGCTGCTGAACGAGCACAACGCCGATAATGCCGCAGGCTACACCTGCCCAGACGGAATATGAGAGGCCCGTTCCGGTCACAAAGGACACTAACAAGGCCATCCAGATGGGCGTGGTATTGGTGATGGAGATTGCCTCGGCAATTTGCAAGTGAGTATAGGCATAAAAGATGCCGAGCATAGAACAGGTGCCGGTTATACTCCGAATCCACAAGTTTTTAGGCGCGGAGAAGATGATAAGTGGTTTCGCGGTGACGACAGCAAGGACGGCGACAAAGAGGAAATTGATAAACGCCCGGGCGAATACGACTTCTAACCAGTCAGAACATATTGCAACATCATGGGAAAGCGCTCCCATGGACGCAAAACAAAAGGCGCTGAGAAGCATCCATCCAATTGAAGGTATTCTTGAAAAAACAACGATCTCTCGCTTCAAAGTTTATCTCAGCAGGAACAGGAAATAGATTTCTTACTCAGCAATTACAAATCAATACCTTCGGGCTTCACAACTACCTCAATTCATAGTAAATCTTTGAAATTCGACTCTTTGCAATTACCATATATTTCCTCGCTCCCGCTATTTCTAGCACGTTTTGGATTATTTGTCTCACACGAATCCTCACACGAGGGAAACGCCAGACTCTGGATGCATACAGGTAGATGGCAGAGGCTCTCCACCGGGTACTCCAGCCAAAGATGCCTCACCTGCTCAAGCCAATATTATTTTCTCACCTCCCTATTTTCTCAACTCAGCAATCCGGGCACTCATTGAGCAAGTCTTCCTGGAGCTTTGCGTGGAGGCATCACGCCATCCCTGACTGCTCCGGTCTAGCCGCTCCGTCCTCGCTCACCGCCGGGCCCACTCCCGGCACCCTTTGCGGCCAGGTTCAGTCGTCTTTGAACCAGCAAAAATCCAGTCTCATTGACGTTTCACTTGAATATTCTATTGGGAAATCATATGGTATTTGGGGCTCAGGGTTGCAGCGGAAGTTTTCGGGCGAAATTCCGATTTCAAAGCGCATTTTCGATGCAGAGCGCAGAAGTTGATGCGTTGTTCCGGTTCATATTGTTGATTTGAAATTTATAAGAAAAGGGGAAAAGTGATATGGTTCTTTTACCGGTTTCGGGCAAATCGCAATCTTACCAGGTAAACCCGTCAAAGATAATTGCCCTTGGCCTGAACTACCACAGCCATATTGGGGAATGCCATACGGTCAAAATCAGCGGGGTTACAGACAAGGTCCCGCAAGAACCCCTCCTGTTCTCCAAGACCACAAACGTACTCATAGGGCCGGGCGAACCTATCGTGATACCGGCTTTCCTGCTGGACTACGGATTTGAGGATCTTCGCACCGATTACGAAGCCGAACTGGCGATAGTCATGGGGAAAAGGTGCAGGAACGTTACGCCGGATGAAGCATTCGAGCATGTTTTGGGCTACACGTGCATGAACGATGTCAGCCAGCGCAATATACAGCACGGGGACCGTTCGGGGTGGTTTCGGGGAAAATCTTTGGATACCTTTGGTCCTATAGGGCCTCGGATCGTGCTTCATGAGGAGATCGGCGATCCTCAGAATTTGCACATCCAATGCCGGTTGAACGGCGTGACCGTTCAAGACGCCAACACCGCGCAGATGATTTTTCCGATGACCGAACTCATAGCATTCATATCGAAGCATTTTACCTTAATGCCGGGCGACATAATCGCAACCGGCACCCCGGGCGGAGTGGGACGAATCCACAACGGAGACGTAGTGGAAATCGAAATAGAGAAGATCGGTGTTCTGAGCAATCCCGTGGTGGAAGAGTGGGCGAAATGACCCGATAAGTCTTGCAACCGGCCAACCGGCTGAAAAAGTCATTGCCCCAGTCATCGACGAGGATGAAACCGGAAAAGTCCGCCACGTCGATCTCTTAGACTGTATTTCAGGGATGAACACCTCCTGTAGATAGCGGTTAGCTCCCTCATAGCTCTTCACGCCGGCTCGGCGAAGTTCCGGGACACGTCCGCCCTGCATTGTCCCGAAGGCCCTCTCGGAACGGCCGCGTGCTTCGGGGATAGTCGCCACAAATCAACTCTATCCCAAGTTCGTCCAAAACCCTGTATTATTTCATGTCCGCGTGGTCAAACCAGGGATGCGTACTTTTATGGACATGCAGCGGCCCCCCCGGCAGAGAGCTCGTCTCTCCTGTTCTGCGATACCGCCCCCGTTTTTTGGACTGACACCCCCGATATTTTCATACTAAAGCGGGAAACTGAATCCTTTTTCAGCAGCCTGACAGAGACCATCTTAGCGGTGTTCGTCATAGCGTCTTTCCCAGCGTCATCTGCAGGCCACTAATCCCAATCAATTTCAGCAGCCTGGCACTATTTAATTTCCGGGTCGAAAAAAGGGTTGACAACCAGTTGACAGTGTCGTAGGACAATATCGTAAAACAAAAAGTAATCAAAATTGTTAACAATTGGCGGGAACATGAAAGATCTCATTCAAGAAGTCGAATATGCAATCCTGGTGGGGGATTTTCGGCCGAAACAAAAATTAGTCGAAGCCGATCTCATGCAACGGTTTTCGGTTGGGCGCGGTGCCATAAGGGAGACTCTAAAGATTCTTTCCGATCGAGGATTGGTTTGGAGGAATGAAAACAAAGGGTCCACAGTCCGTGAGTTATGTGCCAGAGAGATTAGGGATCTTTATTCCCTGCGCTCATATCTGGAAGGAATTGCGGGAAAGTTGGCATTCGATAAAATTACATCCAAAGATATTAAGGAGCTGTCAAAACTTCAAGAGGAGCTCAAGAATTATGCTCAGGTCGATAAAGGGCTCGTCAAACGTCACGAAGTGTTTCATGAAATCATCTTTAGAGCATCAGGGAATCTTTTTCTTTTCGAGCAAATCAAGAGGCTAATCGCGCTCTCTGGTTCAGTAAGATACTTTTCCTACACTTACCCAGACCAACGTAAGAGAAATCTCCAAGAGCACGATCAGATGATCGAGTGTTTTGAATCAAGAAACAAGAACATGTTTATAGGAATTTGTCGTAATCACATGATTCCAGGAATGGAGGATTATATCCGTATCTTCTATCCTCATGAATCGATAGATTTAGGTAAAGAACCCGATGAGTAGCATGTTCGCATTTGCGATGTCGACGTTTGAAAAACAGAAAGCTATGTAGGGACGGAAAAGCCGCAGAAAAGAGGAACGGGGTCCGGGTAGATGCGCTGGGCGGCCGGCGCATCCTCCCGGAGTAATAAACCTACCGATTACAGAGGTTAGAGAAATGACAAGTGACAGAGCCGATTTGGAACTAATGAGTGGTGCGATTGATATGCATATTCACTCAGCTCCGAGCCTTTTTCCCAGGCTGGTCGATCATGTTGAAGCAGCAGAAGGCGCCAGAAAATATGGAATGCGGGCTGTAGTCCTGAAAGAGCACCACGGCTACACTTCAGACCGCATGTATTTCGTGCGGAAACTTATTAATGGCATTGAAGTCTACGGCGGAGTGGTGCTCAATAATGCGGTCGGTGGAATCAATCCTTTCGCCGCAGATGCGGCCATAAAACTAGGCGCCAAAATAGTTTGGTTTCCGACCTTGTCAGCCAAGAATCACTTGGACCAAATGGGCGGGCCTGAGTTTGGTACTTCGATGAAGCAGGCGTCGAAGCACAGACTAAAGGAGAAACCTATTACAATTTTTGATGAATCCGGAAAGATAGTTCCGGAGGTATATGAAGTCATTGATTTGATAGCGGACGCGGATATTATACTTGCGACAGGGCACCTTTGCATTCCTGAAGCCAAAGCCCTAATAAAGGCGGCTAAGGAGCGGGGGATTAAAAGGCTATACGTTAACCATCCGGAATACATCATCAATGGTACCGTTGATGAACAAAAGGAACTAGCCGACATGGGTGCATTTATCGAGCACCTGGCCATTTTCATGTACCCAATGTGGCCGACCAAGGCGGGCTTGGATGGCGTTATCGAGATGATCAAGGCAGTGGGTCCTGAACGCACGGTCCTGGCCACCGATTTGGGCCAGCTACACAATCCTCCGCCAGCGGAGGGACTGCGCATGTTTCTGCGTGTGCTCCTTGAGAGGGGTATTCCTGTAGATCATCTAAAGAAAATGGTTCAGGATAACCCAAAGTTTTTGCTTAACCTATCTTGATTGCAAGGCAGTATCACCAACAAGGGGGGTCATCATGAAATTGAGGGACAAGGTAGCGATTGTAACCGGCGGTGTCAGGGGAATTGGACGAGCCATGGCGGAGGGGTTGGCAGAAGAAGGCGCCAGCGTTGTCATTGTTGACACGGCAAACGCAGATCTTGCTGCTAAGGAGATGATCGGGAAAGGTTTCAAAGCTATAGGTGTGCAGGTAGACGTTTCTTCTAAAGAAGACACAGAGAGAATGGCAGAGGAATCTGTCAAATCATTTGGAAAGATCGACATTCTGATCAACAATGCAGGTATCTACACTTCCCTGATCCCGGGACCCATGGAAGACATTGCGGTCGAAGAATGGCGAAAGGTAATGGACGTGAACGTCATGGGAATGTGGCTCTGCTCAAGGGCCGTGGTTGGTGAAATGCGTAAAGCCGGTGGCGGTCGAATCATCAACCTGACCTCTGGCGTTCCGTTTAAGGGGAATCCTTTCCTTCTTCACTATGTGGCTTCCAAGAGCGCCGTTATTGGGTTGACAAGAGCTTTGGCTAAGGAATTGGGAAAGGACGACATTCTGGTAAACGCTATTGCCCCGGGATTTACGTTAAGCGATGGCATTATGGACAATGAGATTCAGCTCAAACACTATCGGGGAATATCGGCTCAAGTCCGCGTTCTACAGAGGGATCAACACCCGGCCGATCTTGTGGGGACTGCCAAGTTTCTCGCGGGCCCTGATTCAAGCTTTATTACCGGTCAGACCATAGTTGTCGACGGCGGCGCCTACTTTCATTAATTACAAGTTTTATCACCTTTATGGGTGATCAACATCTCCGGGCGTGTCTTGAATTGGTCAAGTGGCGCTTATCTGCTCCCAAATGTCATGCATTCTTGTCAGAAGGAAGAATACTTATGAAAAAGCTTAAACTGGTAATGTCAGTTTTGGTGACGGTGGGTCTGGTAATGGCGTCAGGATTTGCCATTGCCGCCGATTCGATCAAAATAGGCATGACTGGCGCATTGTCCGGTCCAGGAAGCGATTTGGGCCTCGACGCCCTTCATGGTATGGAGATGGCGGTAAAGGATATCAACAGTGCCGGTGGGATCAACGGCCGTCCCCTCGAGATCATCTCCAGGGACGACCAGTACGATCCATCAAAAGCGGTGACTTTCGCCAATGAACTGGTGTTCAAACACAATGTTGTGGCATTCTTTCCCTCCACAGCTACTACGCCGGATCTCGCCAGCGAGCAGGTCACTCTTCCGGCCAAGGTGCCGACCATCATTGCCGGTACAACCTCAGACGTAGTTTGTCCGGTCGGTAAGTTCGATCCCTATGCTTTTAGACTCGCAATCCTCAATTCCTGGCAGGGCATGGCTTTAGCGACTTTTGCGGCCGACACAATTAAGGCAAAGAAGATTGCTCTCCTTTATGACAATACAGAGTATGGCAAGGATGGCAGGGCGATGCTTTTGCCGTCATTGGAGAAATACGGGCTCAAACCCGTCTACGAGGGTACTTTCAGCCTGGGTGATCTCAACCTGACGGCTCAGGTGAAAGGCGCAAAAGATGCCGGGGCCGATTGCGTCATCACCTGGAGCCTCGGGGCCGAAGTCGCCCGGATCGTTCTGGAGATGAAAAAGCAGAAATACGACGTGCCGGTGCTCGGCTCGGAGGCCATTACGATGGCCGATTTCCGGACGCTGGCAGGCAATGCCTCTGATGGCACCTACATCAGTGATCGTATGCGTGCAGCTTATTCGGATCCTAATCCAGCGGTCAAAAAGTTCATGGACCGATATATCGAGACCTACAAGAAAGACCCCAATATGGCCGTACCATCTTGGACCATCACATATTATGATGCCGTCATGTGGTTGGCGCAAGCACTAAAGAAGGTGGGTCCCGATCGGGCCAAAGTTCGAGACGCATTGGAAAACAGCGGCGCCTTTGAAGGGGTAACCGGAATCAAATACACCTTTAGTGCAAGCGAACACAACGGACGGAGTCCTGAAGCAGTCCACATCGTTATGGTTAAGAACAGTAGACTCGTTGATCCAACTGTTGCTAAGTAGCCTGAGGATAAAGAGTGGGAGAACCCGCAGTTCTCCCACTCAAGTAACATGCGAGCAGATATAGGGTCAATGCCGTTTCCTTTAGAATCGTTGCTGTTTAACTCGGTGCCCACTTGGAATCTTCTGTTAGGACGTACGGCTTCAGTTATCTGAATGAACGTGGCACTGCACAATGTTTTTTGATAGCGACTTGGCGTGCAAATCCTGATAAACGGAGTGCACTTTATTGTTAAGAAAACGGCACTGGAAATAGGATCATTCATGTCAACCCTCCTTCAACTCATTCTCGGTG
>Ga0187867_10004336_pt1 | contig 11009 bp, 10 predicted proteins | sample June2016WEW_13_1_FD_132976 | JGI IMG/M metagenome (GOLD analysis project Ga0187867, IMG submission 132976) | Peatland microbial communities from SPRUCE experiment site at the Marcell Experimental Forest, Minnesota, USA - June2016WEW_13_10 | ecosystem: Environmental > Terrestrial > Soil >... | reverse complement strand
CCAAGGTACTGGAAAGGGTACCACCGGTCGAAATTCAAATCGAAAACGAAAAATTATGCCAAAGAACATAAAAAATCCAATAGTTACAGCTAAGGATCAAAATTTTACCGGACAGTAGTGATTTCTTATAACAATTACACGATCTGACGATATCTGGTTGGGAGAACGTCTTCGGTGCCCAAAACATACAACCTGTGGAGTTGAGGATATGAAAAATCTCATAATATGCTGCATCGTCTTCCCCGTATTTTTGTTTGCGATCTTATGGAGTTGTCCCGCGAAGGCCGATATTGACTCAGTGGTAAAAACAGTACAACCCGCAACCGTCAAAATTTATGTCTTCGATCAAGCCGGCAACGCGGTGGGACAGGGCAGCGGTTTCTTTTATCAATCCTATGGACATCTGATCACCAATTATCACGTTCTCGGAAAAGCAGCGAAGGCCAGGGTGAAAACTCCTGATGGAAGGGAGTTCAATGTACAAGCCGTCGTGGCCGAAAGTGAGCCTGACGATCTGATCGAAGCCGTTGTGGATGTCTCGGTTGGTTCGGTGCCCTATCTTACTGCTGCCGGTACCGCCCCTAAGGCTGGTGACCCCGTTATGGTGATCGGCAGTCCCCTGGGGGTCGATAAGGTCGTGAGCCAGGGAAATGTGGATGCAGTCATGACGATACCGAGATTGGGAAGGTGTATCCTGCATAGCGCCCACTCGTTCCCCGGATCGAGCGGGAGCCCCCTGGTGAACGCCCAGGGTGAAGTTATCGGTATCGAGTCCGCAGGAGTGCCCGGTAGGCCGAATATCAACTTCGCCATACCCGTGGAACGATTTTCCGGCTTAAGTTCCACCTTCCGCGAGCTTTCGGCCGCTCCAAGCGCAAATACTCCTGTCCGGGCAGAAGTCCAAAGGCCGGATGCCCACCCGGCGGCGCTTGAGAAAGATATGCAAATGGCGGAGGCCGGCGACCCGGCCGCCCAGGTAAGAGTTGCGGTTAGATATGAACGGGGGCAGGAGGTTTCCCAAGACTGTTTTGAGGCGCTCGACCTCTATCGCAAAGCGGCCGATCAGGGATATTTGATGGCGCAATACCATCTCGGGCGAATGTACTATACTGGTGAGTGCATGGGGAAGGATCTCGGCGAGGCCGCCAGATGGCTGCAAACGGCGTCTGAGCGAGGGTCTGCGGATGCTCAGCAGGTTTTTGGAAAGATGTGCTTCAATGGGGAAGGGGTAGCCCGCGACCGGGTCACGGCATGCATGTGGATGATCCTTGCGGCATCCAGGGGAAATGCTGAGGCAAACAATTTATTGAGGTTGATGGCGTCGGATTTGACCCGTGACGAACTCAACATGGCGCGGGAAAAGGCCAGGAACTGGAAACCGGGTATGTGAAATAACAATGGAATCTATTCCTGCTTGAAGACTTCAGCCGGTCGATCTACGGTTTGATTAACTTCAACGGGCGTTTCATGTCTTGGACTTTCAATTCATATCCAGCAACACTACTGTCCGGTTAATCTGTAAAAGTAATTGCGAAAGCGTAGGGTGGGCACAGTTCCACCGTGCCCACCTCCCCGGAACGTAAGAAGGTGGGCACGCCAAAACCGTGCCCACCCTTCAAAATCGGATCTATGATCGTTATCCGGGCATGGAGCACAGCCTGTAATGCTAAGAGGATAGGCGGCAGTCCAAATTCAAATCGAAAACATAAAGTTGTGTCAAAGAGCAATAAAAATCAATTAGTTGTAGCTATGGATCGGAATTTTCCCGGACAATAGTGATTCTGATTATTCCATTACCATTCTATATAAGCTGAATCTCCTTCTTAGCCAACAGGAACAAGCTCATTAATACGCCTAACAGTCAACCATGCTTATGCCAAGACCTCCCGTCCCCATTTCTTTGAATGCCTGAGGCAAAGCCTTACCCGTTTCCAACATGGCCGCAATGACTCTGTCGAGATCCTCCCAGTGGTGCGACGTGATTTCATTCTTGGCGAGAAGATATGCGTTGTAGGCTTTGAGCGCTCCAAAAGCGTTTCTTTCTATGCAGGGTATGAGCACGAAACCGCCCACGGGGTCGCAAGACATGCCGAGATGATGCTCAAGGGCTATAGTGGCCGCAATTTCGGTAGCATCGAGAGAGGCTCCTGCAGCATAGGACAGCATGGCTGCCGCCATGGACGAAGCTACGCCGATCTCACCCTGGCAGCCTACTTCCGCTCCCGCTATGCTCGCATTGTTCTTACACAGGAACCCTACCAGCCCTGCCGCCAAGAGGCCCATCCGCATCGAGTCCCGGGACATCTTCAGGTGGTGTTTCATTACATAGACAATCGATGGAATGGTTCCTGCGGAACCGAGCGTAGGGGCCGTGACGGCAAGCCGGCCTGCGGCATTGCCTTCAGAAACAGCCAGGGCGTAGCTGCTCAATTGCTGCATGAAACCATCCTCGGCGCCGACATTTCTGGATCGTTCGTAAATTCGCTTCGCCTTCCGGTAGAACTCGAACGGGGCCGGGAGAAGACCTTCCTCGTCCAGACCCTGGTTGACTCCATCCTCCATGGTCTTCAGTACCAGGTCCAGATGCCCAAAGATCTGCTTCTCGTCCGTATGCATTACTGCTTTTTCGTTTTCGAGAATCACTTCGTGAAGGCTTTTTCCACTCTCCAACAACAGCTTTCTGAATTCAGCCATGCTGCCGTAAGGGTAGGACGGTTGTCCTCGCTCGGGCGCGGGCTGCCCTTTCCACTGAAAAAAGCCTCCGCCCGGAGAATAGTATTCTCTCTCCAGGATCAACGAACCGTCTTTTCCTATAAGCCGCATGATAACCGTATTAGTATGCGGATAATTGTGCTCCACCTTGTCCCAGACGATCGTGTGGCTGCCGATCTCAAACGTTTTCCCGTTTATCGTCGTATTATACTTTCGAGAGGAGTCCGCAAGTTCATCCATCAGTTTGGGATCGCATGTCTCCGGTCTTTGCCCCAACAGGCTTGCCAGAATAGCGCGATCCGTTCGGTGTCCCTTGCCCGTTGCGCTCAGGCTGCCGAAAAGATGAACCTGTATGGTCTGGGCCGCCTCCATGTCGGCATTATTGGACAACTGTTCGATTGCCTCCAGGAAATTGCACGTTATGCGCAGGGGGACAATTGTATGTGAGCTTGAGGGCCCCGGCCCGATCTTGAACATGTCGGTCAGCGAAGTGAGGATCACTCCGCGAGGAGCACCCTTATAGCATTGTCCCTGCGGAGTCCCGGGAAAAGCCGCAACGGGGATGCCCCGCGCAGAAGCCAGGTTCTTTTCAAACAATACGCCCGCCGCACCGGACGCAATTCCGGCGATCTTCAAGAATTCTCGACGGTTCATGGGTCGATCTCCGATTGAGGGTTAGCCAAATGATCTTCCCGTCCGCTCGGGTCTGCCTTCGGGAAGCGTTTCCAAGCAGGGCGGCCAAATCGATCCTCCTCGTGCGCCATGTGGGGATATACGAGTTGCCCGTTTCAGGCTGCGGGTAATTTGTTTCTTATCCCGGGTTGCCCTTTCCCTTGCAGTCTACTTTTGGAAATCAAGGGTTGCGTCTATGTATGGTTTGCCGCCATAGTCGATAAACTGTCAACGTTCCATCACTTAGTCTCCTGAATGAAGGCTACAAGGCGATACTGATCATCTACTGAATTTGAACGCACCAATGCTCGTGCTCCATAGCCGTTATGTACCTGAATCGGAAGCTTGGAAGAAGAACCTTAACTTATATTGCGTGAAGGAGAGAGCTGTGCCTTTCGCATAGAGCGCGGTTCTGTATCCCCTGGCAGTGAATGTTAGGTGCTTGAGAGCCGATCTGCCTCTCTCATTTTTCTTTCTCTACTCAGGAGCTGCAGGCCGGCCTTTTCTCATCGTGTCAAATTGTTCGGTCATGCTTCTGAGGTGACGTTTTTCCTCGCTTGACAGCAGATGGAACACTCGCTTGGAGCTAGCGTCCTCCACCTGATCTTCCATGAGAAGGTAGCGATCGTAAGCAGTCGTCTCGAGAGCAATGCAGAGCTCGAGACCTTCGATGACCTCCTTGCCGTCCGCCCAACCGAGCGCGTCCTCTAAAGCCACGCCCCCTTCCAGAAACCCGCCCCGGGAAGATTCCGAAACCAGGGAGTAGGGGAAACCCGAATCTGCTTCTTTTCCTGAAATCGAAGCATATAGGCTGACAAGCTCAGATTTGTGGTGCTCCTCTGCAGCAGCCAGATGGTCAAAGAGTCGGGCAGTTGGGCGGGGTGCGCTGAAGGTGCCGGCCATCTGCGAGTAGAACCGCTTCATCCCGTCTTCCAGAATCCAGGCGAGCGCAGCATATTCTTCAGGGCTTTGTGCATGGGCGAGGAAGGACATCAGGGGTTTCGGAAAACCTTGAGCAAGGATCCCTTCCCATGCCCGGAGCCCGCCCTGCATGCTGTGGACGTCTTTGAACCCGGCGCGCTGTAAGACGATCGCAGCAGCACGGCTACGGACACCGGCCATTCAGTAAGTGATCGTCGGCTTCTTCGGGTCAAGCTCACGGAGGCGGTCCGGCAGGTCCCCGACGGGAATCAGCTTCGCGCCGGGCAGGTGGCCCCGTTCATATTCATCGGGCTGGCGCACATCCAAAAGATTGTAGTCCTCGGGCTTTTTGTCTTCCATAAAGTCCCGAACCTTCTGCACCTTCCACTCAGAAACCCGTCTGAAGAAATCGAGCACTCTCATAGGCTCCAATTCCTCTTTTAGGATCAGGTTGAAAAATCCTTCAATTCACCCGAAACTTGAAACCTTTTCATGAAACGCCTGTCAATGAAGTCCTTGAGCAAGAACGCTAAGCCCCCATTCAGAACCAGGCTTTTCTTCCACATGATTCCTCTGCCGTCACCCATGTTCATAATGAGCATGTAGTTTGGATTGGGAGCAAAGCGTTTCATTTCACCTCCATCGAGGGCGGCTTCAATATTATGCTGCAGAATGGGGTTTTGCCGTACTGCATGAACTCCGACCTTTGCCAGGGTGTGCCCTTCCACACTGATGCAATCCCCGCCGCCAAAGAGTTGGGGGTGGGCAGTGCTCTGAAGATACCCGTTGACCGACATGCCCCCGTCTTCTCCGACGGGTATCCCGGATTCCCGGAACAGTGCGGGAGGCCGAATTCCAACGGCCACAAAGGCAAAGTCGAAAGGAATGCTTCGGCCATCGGTGAGTGTCGCAAATCTGTTCTCGAAGGAATGCACCCTGACCCCCTCGAAAATAGCGATTCGCCTTGAGGTCAGAGAATCAACGGCAAGTCGCCTGGCCCTTGCGGGAACACCCCGGAGAATCCGGTTTCCGGCGACAAGGGTGACCGCCGGAGTGGCCCCATTCTCGATCAACAGTTTCCAGGCATTGGCGGCGATTTCAATACCGGCCGGACCGCCTCCTGCAACCAGAACTCGTGTTGTCCCTTTGGCGCTGTGACTCAAGATGAGGTTGCGAGCCTTGTAGAGATTGAGGATGGGCTTTACGGCAAAAATATGTTCATCGGTTGCAGCAAGCTCTGCTGTGGGCACTACGCTGCCGATGTTAAAAGATGCTATGTCATATGATACTTGCGTATCGTTGTCCAAATAGAACTTCTGAGCCGCAGGATCGACGGACGTGACTCTGGCCTCGATGAATTGACCGCCACGCTCCTGGACCATTCTCCGGATGTTGAAGCGGACCTGCCGGGGTTCGTAGAGGCCGGAAAGCATGCCCGGACCCATACCCGAGTAGTAATGATAGCGGCAGGGGCTGATCAGAGTCGCTCGGTGGCCGCGCCCGACATAACGCCCGAGATGCGCCAGCACGGTTAGATGAGCATGGCCTCCTCCAACCAAGACAAGATGCTTCCCCACGAGATGCCCTCATCGCTGCTTAAAGAGACTGCCTATCGGAATTGGCTCTCGGCACAGCTCCGGGTTCAAAATCAGCATGAAAGCTAAATAGCAGTAATCGAAAAGCTAAATAGCAGTAATCGAAAGGAGTGGATATACAAAAATGGGAGTAGTCCCGATCCCTAACCGAGGAGAGCGCCCGGCCATGCTCCCTCGATCACGTCCACATCGCCCCGGGGGAGCCGCCTCCCGCCGTATGGCTTCACGGTGGCCTCGACCTGCTCCAGGTACGACAGCCCTTCCGAGTTCGGGACGCCACCGGGTATGCGCAAGTGGTTGATCAGGTAGGTGCTCATCTCAGGACACTCCTGCACATCGGTTGGATGATGTTCATAATCACGGCTTCTTCCCTATTATCGCCTTTGCTGCCAAAGCGGTGATTATCCCGTACGGCAGATTCACCAGCAGCAGGTAGAGTGCGAACATCGGCCCACCGTGCTGAAGCCCGAAATACCCCGCGCCCTTCATCGGCAGGAAGATTAAGTACAGCCCCAACACCGGCGCAAGGAAGTATAGAAGACCGACGAGGTACAGCCGCTTCCAGGCGGTCTTTATAAAAAGTCCGAACGGGATACCCCATAGCCCGCCCCAGAAGAGCGGCCTGTACACATCCGGCGGGCTCAAGGATATCGGGGCCTTTACCCCGAATGCCGCGCTAAGCCCCAACTCAAACACGACGCGGCCGAAAAGGATCACGGCCAGGGCGCCTATAACCCCCGCTACGAAGCAGATTGCCATGCGCTGCATCAGGGTCAAACCATTTTCCATAACGTTCAAACCTTCCTTATTTAATCATACCGCACAAGAAGGTTTTGCAGAGGGTTGTCGGCCGATATCACCATGTTCATACTGTAAACCTCGAAACCTCTTCCCGGCGCGGTTCAAATAATAATGTAACCAGCCTTAATATCGGAAGCAGCAAGAATTCTTGAAAACTGAGCGGTACGGGTCCCGGGGATACTCGCCGGACTTGCGAAGCAGGCTGAAATCGGACTACGGCAGTTGTTGTACCTCTTGCCACGGTACGCACCAAACCCCGAGAATCCCGGCCAACTCCTCACTTGGAAAGTTTGCTGTGTCTTGCCGGGTCCTTGAGTCTGACCGGGCAGAAGTCCAAACGCCGAATGCCTACCTGGAGGCGCTTGAGAAAGATATACAAATGGCGGAGGCCGGCGACCCGGCCGCCCGGGTAAGAGTTGCAGTTAGATACGAACGGGGGCAGGAGTTTTCCCAAAACTGTTTCGAGGCGCTCGGCCTCTATCGCAAAGCGGCCGATCAAGATACGTTTATCTTGCAAATTGATATATTGGGGAAGGTCGCATCATTTCAGGGGTCCTAAGATGTAATCCCTGTGTGATGGACCTGGAAAGTTGATTTTGCCTTTCTGAAACCGATGTTAAGGAGAGATACTCAAACTTTCAGAAAAGTCCTCGTGAATGACGAAGAAAATTAATATCACCCGTCGCAGGGCGGGGATTCATTCTTCCGTTACCTCTCATATATCTTTGCCACGCTTGTTCCGTTACTCTGGCGTTCATATTCTTTCTGACTGATAAGTTTATTCTTGAGCAATATTCAGTTTCTCAAGTTTGGTCTAATTATTGTCATTCTTGGCTTTCGTGTCAACTTTTTCGGATTGAGGTTCGTAGGACTTTGTTTCACCTAAAGTAGGATAGACAATTGATAGATCAAGAATATCATTGCCACGTTGGATACGTATTTGTTTTGTATCTCCAAACCGAACATTTTGCATTAAGTTAATAAAGCTATTCATATCAGTTAATTGTACATTATCACAAGCTATAATAATATCATTAACCATTAACCCTGCCTTTTGTGCTGGAGATCCACTATTTACAGTTTTAACAACTATTTTATTGTTTACAATTCCAGCCCTAAATCCTGATTTTGGTTTTTGTAGGTCTCCATTTTTTAGATCATTAGCTGAGTATGATTTGCCATGTGTAACTGTAGAATTGACATACTTATTAAAATCTGAAATAGTATCCTTTATTGGTGGAACACATCCTGACATATTATTACACCATACGTTTATTGATATAGCGTAAACTCCTTGGTTAGCAGTAGGCTGTCTTCTAATTATGAACGCTAAATGACGTGAATCTTTTGTCGAGTCATCAGCCTCTATAAAATCATCGCTGTAAATGTTGGGCTTCATATTCGAATGATTAAAAGCCCACTCTTTAGCAGCAGACCATTTTATATCGCATTCTGCTTTACTAAAGCACAGTGTGACAGATTCATCCAATAATGTTTGGTCTTTAGGGGTTATTGTCGCACAACCTGATAGAACTAACAAAGCACCGAGTACAAACAATGAGATATACATATTGCTGATCATTTTGGTGTCCACAATAATCCCCATTTAAGTTATTTGCTGATTCGGGGTCGGACCATCTCAAAACCTTGCTGGCCAAAGAGAGAGTGGTCATATCCAGCTCAGGGCAGAGCGACACATACCCGTCTCCCTCACGCTCGATAATAGCTGTAAGTTGCTTCTTGACCGGTGTCTCCCCGCATTCTTAGTACAAAGGATCAACTAACTTTTAACGACGAAACCATAGTTTGTCATCACTACCGGCCCGCTTTGAGATACTGGCCATCGTTCCCTGCGGGATGTTGGCCTTTCCGTTGCCGGCTGCCGTTATTGAATATGGTCCCTTGGCATAATACCCGACATCGGCGCGGAATCATAGTGGGTGATTATCAACTGGAAACTCTCTATAGCTTGCCAGGTCCTTGGGTCTGACCGGGCGCGTGAACACAACATATGATTCGAGAGGGCCGCGTTTTTCGGCGCTCTATTCCTCGAAGTTTCGGAAAACAACCGTGATATCCTCCGGCAAGACTCCCATGAGGCAGCCGCCGGATGGACAATCGGCTTTTCGATCAATATATTCAAATTGCGGCATACCCGCCGGTGACAAAGCACCAGTATTGCGTTGAAATCCAGCTTGAAGTTTCAGATAACTCCCACCGCCGGTCCATATTTGGATGAAGGAAAGACAAATGGCTGTTTTTGACATGCTCAAAAAAATATCGGATACCGTTTGGGAGATTCCCGCGAGCTTTAAGGAAGGAATGCGCGTTCCAGCCCGCATCTACGCCACGGAAAAGCTTGCAAAGGAAATGGATGAGGGGGTCATCGACCAGGTGACAAACGTCGCTACTTTGCCCGGTATACAAAAATACGCCCTCTGCATGCCTGACGGCCACTGGGGATACGGTTTTCCGATAGGCGGGGTGGCTGCAATGGACGAGCGTTCCGGGGTCATCTCACCGGGGGGAATCGGGTTTGATGTGAACTGCGGGATGCGGCTTGTCCTGACCAATCTCACCTACGACGAAGTAAAAGAACACATTAAAGATATCGTGGACCGGCTCTTTGTGCGCGTCCCGGCCGGGGTCGGCAGCAGCGGATTTGTCAAACTCACCCATGACGAGTTCCGGACCCTGGTGGAAAAGGGCGCGAGGTGGTGTGTCAAAAACGGGTACGGCTGGGAGGAGGACCTCGAGCGCACCGAAGAATTTGGCCAGATAAGCGGCGCCGACGCCTCAAAGATAAGCCAGAAGGCGGTCGAGCGAGGCTTCAAACAGATCGGCACACTCGGCTCCGGCAACCATTATCTCGAAATCCAGGTAACCCGGCGTGAAAATATCTTCGACGCAGGACTTGCGAAGGCTTTCGGACTGAGCATTCCAGACCAGGTTGTGATCATGTTCCATTGCGGAAGCCGCGGCTTCGGCCACCAGGTCGCGACCGACTATCTACAGGTCTTCCTGAAGGTGATGGAGCCAAAGTACGGCATCAAGGTCCTCGACCGCGAACTCGCCTGCGCCCCCTTCCATTCTCCCGAAGGACAGAATTATTTCGCCGCCATGAAATGCGCGATCAACATGTCTTTTGCCAACCGGCAGGTAATTCTGCACAGGATTCGCGAGGTCTTTTCCGATGTGCTGCGAAAGGACCCGGCCGACCTGGGGCTTCACCAGGTATATGATGTTGCGCACAACACGGCCAAGCTCGAAACCCATACGGTTGACGGCCGCCAGCAGCGCCTGCTGGTTCATCGCAAGGGGGCGACCAGGGCGTTCGGCCCCGGCTCGGAAGAGCTTCCGGCGGCATATCGAAAAAGCGGGCAACCGGTTATTATCGGCGGAAGCATGGAGACCGGATCGTACCTTCTTGCCGGTGTCGGCTCGGGAGATCAGACCTTCTTCAGCACCGCACACGGCAGTGGACGGACCATGAGCCGGCGCCAGGCAAAAAGACAGTTCCACGGCAAATCGCTCCAGCAGGATATGGAGCGCCGCGGCATATACGTTCGGACGGCATCCTGGTCGGGCCTTGCCGAGGAGGCCGGACCGGCGTACAAGAATATCGACGAGGTCGTCGAAGCCACCGAGATGGCCGGTATCAGCAAAAGGGTGGCACGGTTCGTACCGGTAGGAAACGTCAAGGGATAGGGCAGAAACAGGTCTTCAAAGATGGCCGAAATCCGCAAAACCCCGATCATGCTCATAACCGGAAGCCTTGGGAGCGGCAAGACAACCCTTCTGAGGCGTATCCTCGACTCGGCGCCCTTTCGTATCGCGGTCCTCATGAATGAGTTTGGCGAACTGGCGATCGACAGCAGGGTTATCGAGGGCAAAAATGTCGATATCATCGAGCTTGCGGGCGGGTGTGTCTGCTGCTCCATGACCGGGGAGTTCGAAGCCGCCGTAAGGGAGATAATTGAAGTAATAGGGCCTGATTTCATAGTCGTGGAAGCTACGGGGGTTGCCGAATCGGACGCTCTTGTATTCGAGGTCGAGGACAACCTCCCCGAAGTCAGGCTCGATAGCGTGGTTTGCATCGTAGACGCTTATCTCGGGATCAGGCATCCCCACGTGGGATACGTATCCAGGACACATATCGCATCAGCCGAAATCATCCTGATCAACAAAGCCGACCTCGTAACGCCGGCCGAAGCCGAAACCGTGGAGATCCAGGTGAGGAAGTACAATGACCGGGCCGCAATGCTAAGGACCGTGAACTGCGATGTGGATACGAACCTGCTCTTCGCT
>Ga0187867_10004332_pt1 | contig 11015 bp, 8 predicted proteins | sample June2016WEW_13_1_FD_132976 | JGI IMG/M metagenome (GOLD analysis project Ga0187867, IMG submission 132976) | Peatland microbial communities from SPRUCE experiment site at the Marcell Experimental Forest, Minnesota, USA - June2016WEW_13_10 | ecosystem: Environmental > Terrestrial > Soil >... | reverse complement strand
GTGTATCCGGGACACGTAGACAGGTGCGCTCCTTTCGGCAACACTGATGAGTATGACGGAACGCGAACGGTGGGAACTGCGGGGGCCCGTGCATTCCTGTCGGCTACAACGTACCTGGTATTCACGCCAGTGCGGTGCGGATGCGTGCGACACCGAGGAGCGCGGCGACACCAGTCTGCTGGAGTTCCGTGCGGACGGGGCTCTAGTCCGACGCTCGCACCACAATCCCGATGGCTCCGAGTGTCAGAGGCCTGACCTGACCGAATTCCCTATCTCGGATTATCAGAACTGATTTTATGTTATCCTTACGCAAACGCTCGCTTGGTGGCGAGGCCTTTGGATGCGCCACCCGCGGTAAAAACAGAGTTGCAGACCGATGGATGACGCCCTGCTGGACGAACCTAGTGTGGCCCCTACCGAGGACTGCTTCGCCGAAATGTTCAGGCGCAACCGGCGCGCGGTACTGAACCGCTGCCGCTGGATGCTCGGTGATTCGACGGCGGCGGAGGATCTGGCCCAGGAGACGTTTGCTGTCGCCTTCGCCAAGATCCACTTGTTCCAGGGCGGCGTCTTCTCTAACTGGGTCCTGCAAATCGCGCGGAATCAGTGCATTAACTACCTGAGAGCCTCGCTTCGAGCACGGGAGGCCCCTCTTCCCGACGATGCTCCGGCGGCCCTCACGAACCATCCGGCCGACGAAATGGCCGTGGCGGGCCAGGTTCGCTCGGTGCTGGAACGTCTTCCGGCCGAGCAAAGGGCCGCGCTCAAGCTGTTCTACGCGGACGGCTACTCATACAAGGAGATCGGGCGCTTCCTGGGCTGTTCGGAAAAGCGCGTCAAGAGTAACCTGCAAAATGGCCGCAAGCGCTTCCGGGCGATCTGGGAGGAGTGCGAGAAAGGGGCGCGATGAACGCAGAACCTGACCGGCACCTGGTGGGTGCCCTTCGCACACTGCGGCGGGCAGGTGGCGAATGTCCCAGCACCGAAGCCCTAGAGCGGTACTTGAGTGGAGACGGCTCCGCGCAGGAATCGCAGCAGATTCGGGACCATATCGCGGGCTGTGGAGTCTGCGACTGGGTGATCGAAAGGGCCAGGGGTTTCAGCGGTGCGGAAAACGGTTCCGAAAAAACCCGCGTCCCATGGTTCCGCCGGCCGGTCTTGGCATACGCGCTGGCTGCGCTACTGGCCTATCCGGCGTATCTTGGGATCTCGGACCGCGACACCAGAGTCGGTCGGACGCTGCCGCCGGCCGCTGCCCCAGCCGGTTTGCAGCCGGCTTTGCTGGTGGACGTGGGCGCGGTGCGCGCGGTGGCCCACTCCGCCCCCCGGCTTCCACGTGAACCCGACAGCGTGGTGCTGCTGACAGTGGTCCTGCCCGCCCGCGCTGGGGTGTCTTATGACTTGGCAGTGCTGGATGCGACCGGACGAGTGGTGGCGGACCGCCCCGGTCTGGGCAGCGACACCGGAGAATTCTCCGTCGCCCTGCCGCGACGATTGCTGCGGGCAGGCACCTACACGTTGCGTGTGGAAGGCGACCGGCAGCGATTTCACTTCCCCTTCACCCTGGCGGAATGAGCATGCGTTTCGGCTTCGCGCTGGCACTACTGGCGGCGCACCTTTCAGCGGCGCCCGGCGGATTGGTTCCGCCCAAGGACCCCGTGTGGGCCGAATACGTTCAGGCCTGGAGCCTCGTGGGGGAGTATCCTGAGCAAGGAATAGCCTTGCTTAAAGGGATGATCACCCGCCACACGGACTTCCACCGCGCCTATGAGACCCTCGCCCTCGCCTATTGGGACAGCCGCCAGACTCAGGCTGGCCAGGACTACTTCAGCGAGCTGGCCGCCAGCGATCCTAACAACGGCCTGGCCGATTACGCGCTCGGGATCTTGATCGATCGGGATGAGAGCCAGCCACCTGGCTCGTCCTTCGAACGTTACGCGCGCTGCCTGCAGAGACAGCCCGCAGCCTGGGTTTGCTACCAGGGGGCCGTCGCGGCCTACGCCGATCTGCACAAGCAGAGTGTGACCGAGGGCGACCTCCGTCAAATCATCCCCTGGGACGACAGCCGGCCCGAGACTGCGCTGTTGATGGGGTTGCTGTACACGCGCCAACGGCGAATCGACGACGCGCTGCGAGTGATGGAAACGGGGCTTCAAGGAATGCAGGGAACGGACCAGCCGGAGATCGAAGCGGCACTCCATGGGGCGATCGCAAACGCGCACATAGCGGCGGCGGCCAAGGCCACCGAAGCCATACTCGAGCACGACCGCGCGGCGCTCGATATCTACGAGCGGTTGGGAGACCCCGAAGGCCAGATGGGTGCGGGCGTCCGTGTGGCGCAGGACTACGCTACCCGCGCAGATCCTCCCCGCGCCCGGGAAGTGGAGGACCGCTGCCTGGCCTTGGCGCGCCAGGTCCACTCCCGCATTTGGGAGGTGACAGTTCTGCGCGCTATCGGGCACGACAGCGTGCTAGGCGGAGATCTGGATCGGGCGATCGAGGCTTTCACCCGCCAAGCGGCGCTGCTTGAGGAAGGCGGAAACCCCGGCACGGTTCGGGAAGCCCTGTACGACCTGGGACGGGTTTATCGCCGGCAAGGCCGCTTTGCCGAGGCGATCGAGTGTTTCGACCGCGCACTCGCCCTCAGCGTCAGCGCGGGCGACCGGTTTCGCGAAGCCCATAACTTGAGAAGCATGGGCGGGACCTATGGTGATCTCGGCGACTATTTCCGGCGGCTCCAGTTGGAGGCCGAGTCAGTGCGAATCTTTCGTCAGGAGGGGTACCGCTGGCAGGCCGGCGCGGGTCTGGGGAATGTCGCGGAGACTTACGCCACCTTGGGCGATTACTCCAGCGCTCGCGCAAACTATCTGGAGTCTCTTCGCCAGGCGCGGGAACACCAGGACTTTTCGGAGCAGGAGTGGATCCTCATCAGCTTGGCACGGTTATCGCTAACCGTGGACCGGCCGCTCGAAGCGCTACGTTATCTGGACGAGACCCGGCAATACTCGGGACGGGTATGGTACCCCGAAGCCGAGGTGGAGGCACTGGCGATCCGGGGCAGCATTTATCAGCGGTTAGGCCGCTATCGCGACGCGATCGACAGCATCAAAGCGGCATTCGCCTTGGCGCAAAACGGCGAAGACCTGACGCGCCAGGCGGGATTGTTGAGCGAGTTAGGCGACTGCCATCTTCGTGCGGGCGATCCGGCCGCCGCCGAAGCGGCGTTTGGGCGCGCCATGGCCATGGCCGAAACCACCAGCCTGCCGGCTGTGGCAGCCAGCGCCCGGCGGGGCCTCGGAGAGACGGCGCGGCGGCGAGGTGACTACTCAGCCGCGCTCGCGCATTTTCGTGCCGCCATTGACTCGATCGAAAAGGTGCGCACCCAGATTCCATCTCCCGAACTGCGCGCTGGGTTCTTGCAGGAGAACTGGAGAGTCTATGAGGAGATCGTCGACGTTCTGTCGCGGCTTGACGAGCGCGAGCCAGGCGCAGGATACAACCTCCAGGCCTTCGAGTACGCCGAGCGCGCGCGGGCGCGATCTTTCCTCGATCTGCTGGTGGAATCTCGCGCCAAAATCACTAAGGGGTTGGCTCCGGAGCAGCTCCAGCGCCAGGGCTCCCTGCTCGGCGCCGTCTCCGCCGCATCGCGTGCTATGGACGAGCGCCCCTCGTCCGCAAATCGAATCGCCATCGAGAAGGCCGAAGAGAACCTTGTGCAGTGGGCGGCTGAAGTCCGGCAAACCAATCCCGCCTACCACCAGTTGCGCTATCCCGATCCCTCCACCGCTCTCCAGGCGGAGGAAGTGGCGGCGCGCAACGGCACGATTCTGGAATATGCCTTGGGCGCCACACGCTCTCATGCGTGGCTGATTTCCGGGAGCAGAATCCGGATGGTTCGGCTGGCGTCCCGGGCGGAGATCGAACGCGAAGTGCGAGCGCTTCGCCAGGCGGTCGAGCGCAGGCCGCGCGGGAGAGCGGATGCGGTGTTCCAGACACACGCACGTCGGTTGTACTCAATGCTTGTGGAGCCGCTGGCGCCCTGGCTGAAATCCGGCCAGCGCCTCACCATCGTTCCTGACGGCATTCTGCACTACCTTCCCTTTGAGTCGCTGATAGCGGGTAAGGACGGGCCCCCGCGATTCCTCGTCGAGGACTATACCATCGGCTATGCTCCTTCAGTTACGGTCTACGCCAGCCTGATGGCGCAGAGGACGCTGAAAGCGACTGCCGGGCGGCGCGAGTTGCTTGCCTACGGCGATCCAGTGCTCCCGGCGCCTCAGGGCGGGGCCGGGAAGTCCGCGGAACTCGGCGAGATTGTCCGCGGAGTCTATGCCGCGCGCGGTGCGAAGTTCACTGCCTTGCCTGCAGCCCGGGCCGAAGTGGAATCCATTGGCGCGCTGTTTCCGGCCGGACTGCGGCGGACGCGCGTGGGAGCCGAAGCTAGCGAGGCCGCGCTGAAGCGCGAGGACCTGGCGGCCTATAAGCGGCTGCACTTCGCCACTCACGCCGTGGTGGATGAGCAGATTCCGGCGCGCTCCGGGTTGCTGCTTGCCCCCGGAAGCTCGCAGGAAGACGGAGTCCTTCAGTTGAACGAGATCTTCAATCTCGATTTGGATGCCGACCTTGTGACGCTCTCGGCTTGCCAGACCGGGCTAGGGAAACTGGTCAAGGGAGAAGGTGTGGTGGGACTCACGCGCGCGTTTCTTTACGCCGGGGCGGCGCGGGTTGCGGTGAGCCTGTGGGAGGTCAACGACCTGGCCACGGCCCGCCTGATGGAGACCTTTTACCGGCGGATGCAGGCCGGCGCGCCTCCGGCCGAAGCCCTGCGCCAGGCCAAGTTGGAGATGCTGCGCGCCCAGCCCACGGCCTGGCGGAATCCCTACTTCTGGGCGCCCTTCGTGCTTGTGGGCGCGCGTTAGCAAGCGGGCGCGTGCCAGAAAGCGGCCGCCTGCTCCCAAAAAAAACTTACCGCCGCGTGGAATCCGGCCCCCCGGCGTTGTTCTTCATATTTGAGACAGCCGGATACCAGCATGAGTGGTCATACCCCGGGGCCTGGTTGAAACCGGCTTGGCGATACCGGGGGCCCACATGGGCTTCTGCATGACAAAGACGCTTGGATGGAGGTCCCGCGGTACTTGTGCGCCGGTTGGGTGGACTGTGGACGGATGATCGACATGGCGCGCGGAATGCGAAGCGGACACAACCGGGCGCTGGTGACTCTGGCCGTTGGAGCGGTGCTCCTTCTGGCTGGCGCCGGGCCGTTCGCCGAGGGGGAAGACCCGGTCGGCGCCGGAGGACTGGAAATCAAGGGAGTCTTCCACGTGATTGGCGCGCCGGAACTCCCGCGCGGCAAGAAGTGCGACCTGGCGCTCTCGGACAAGGAGGCGGTCTTCACCACCGGCGCAAAAGTGCGGCTGCGGCTGCCGTTCACCAGTATCCAACGGGCGATAGTGGGTACCGGTAGCCGGGATCGCCTGGGAGCCGCGCTCGCTGTGGGGATGATCAGCTGGGCCGGCGAGGTCACGGCCCTCACGCAAAAAAAACATGCCGATTCGGTGAGCATAGACTATACGGCTCCCTCGGGAGCGAACATACGGATGGTTCTTCAGATGGACCGCCCCTTCGGTGGCGCCTGCGCGGAATGGCTGAAGCGGGCGGGAGTGAAAGTCGAGCAAGCGGAAACCAAGCAGGAACCGGCCGTCACCGGTGCAACCGGCCCGGCCCCGAAACCAGACCAGTAGACAAACTCAAAGGAGAACTACGTGAGCAAGCGTTTTCTAGTAGGATGTATCGCCATGATGACCTTCGGTGCTCTGACTCTGTGCGCCGCCAAGTATCCCGTCGTCGAAGTCGATCAGTTCGATGCGAAGGCCGAAGCCAAGGCTCCGCCCGAGATCGGAGTGAAGCTGACCGAAGACGTGATGAAGAAACTGACCGAATCGAAGAACTACGCCGGCATCCTGCGCAGCGGCGAAAAGCCGGCGGACTCCGAAGCCAAGATCGCCAAGATCGCGGGAACCATCACGGCTTTCGATGCGGGCAGTAGGGCCATGCGGTACGCCGTGGGATTCGGCGCCGGCAAGTCGAAGATCACCGTGCACGTTCAGTTCATCGACGCCGCCAGCGGCAAGGTGCTGCTGGAATCCGACATCGAGAACAAGTTCTCTGGGGGGCTCAGCGTGGTCGGCGGTGACGCTGCGCAAGTCACCGACGGCCTGGCGAAGAAAATCCTCGCGTTGGCCAACAAGACCTTGTTGTAAGCGGCTGGAGGCGAATCGGGTGGCACCCGTATCGAAGAAAACGCTCGCCAAATTCGGCGTTGCGGCGTTGGTCATTGTGTTTGTGGCGGTATTCGTAGTCCCCGCAAGACGGGTCGAGGGCAGCATCAAGAGTGTCTATGTGGAGGAAGGCATCGGTTACACCCTGACCGTCCTGGGCGACGATGGGAAAGAGTACAAGGCGGTATTCCCCGGTGGAAATCTCGGGCTCGATGAGCGCTGCGAAATTCGGCGGGCATCCCCGTTTTCCGATTGGAAATTCGCCGAGTACCTTCCAAACTCCCCGAAGCCTGCCAGGCGCTAGACTGCGACGCAGGAAATCCGTGCCCGCCGTCCGCCCGCGGCTGTGGCAAGCCGCGTGGAATCCGGCCACCCGGCGTTGTTCTTGTTAGTGGCGCATCACGGGTCCCCGCTCCAGGCGGCCTTTCGTCGCGCCCAGGTTCAAGAAAGGGAATCTCCATGCGAATCGTCCAAGGATGTCTTGTTGGGGCCAGCGCGGTCTGGCTAATGGCTGCCGCCGCCGGGCCGCTGGCCGCCCAGTCCGGTTGCACCACCACATGTGTGCAAACGCAGAGCGCCGGTCTGGCAGCCATTACTTACGCGGCGTTCGGCAACGGCGGTCTCCAAATCTGGTTCCAGACGCAAGGTTCGACCAGCGTCTTCGGCGAGTATTCGGCGGCCTACGTTGTCTCAGACGACAATGCCAAGCACGAGTGCTACAGCCTGAGCGTAGCTCCCAGTGTGCCTGGGCTATTCTGGATCACATGCGGCCGAGCCGCGAGCGATTCCGTCCAGTACAAGCTGTTTTGGCCTGCCAACAGCGCCGTCGATATCTCCCCGTTCTTCCCCGGCCAACCTCCCTTCATCGGCCAGAGCGGGCCTGTCAACGGGGCGAGTTTCTCGCCAGGCATCGTCCCCGGCTCTTGGGTGACGATCATGGGCGCCAACCTCGCTTCTTCGACCGACACGTGGGATAAGACCATCGTCAACGGCCAACTGCCTGCCATCTTGGATGGCGTAAGTGTCAACGTCGGCGGAGGGTCGGCGTTCGTCTATTATGTCAGCCCCGGCCAGATCAACGCCCAGGTGCCCGACGTCAGTCTGGGACCTGTGTTGGTGACCGTCACGAATGCCAATGGCACCAGCGCGGCGTTCACAGCCACGGTTCAGCAGTTTGCCCCGGCGTTCTTTCTATGGAGCGGTAAGTATGCGGTTGCCACTCACCAGGATTTCAGCCTGGCAGCCAGCGCGGGCCTGTTCTCCGGTGTAACAACCGTTCCGGCGAAGCCGGGGGATGTCACCATCCTCTGGGGCACCGGTTTTGGTCCGACCAACCCGGCGGTGCTGGCTGGAATTCAAGTGCCGGCGGACACAACCCACTCCACGACGACCCCGGTGACCGTCACCGTCGGAAACACGGACGCGCAGGTATACGGCACTGCGCTCGCGCCGGGCTATGCGGGTCTGTATCAGGTTGCCATCCAGATCCCGAGTTCCACCCCCGATGGCGACATTCCGATCAAAGCCAGCATCGGCGGCGTCCAGTCCCCCGACAGCGTCTTCATTACTGTTCAGCACTAGTGCGGCGGCGATATACCTCACCGAAATGGCGCGCACAGGAGCCAACGCGCCTAAGACAATGTTTCCGACGTTTGGTGCTCCAGCGACTGGGAACGCGTCAAGCGGCAAGCGATGGCCGCGAGTTCCAGGAGCAGTCGGTCAGGAGTGAGAAGGGGATTTCGCAATACCTATCCGAGTTCCTGATCCGGCAGCCGCTCTGGAACGCCCGTTAGGCCGCCTGCTTCCGGATCGGCGACCATCCTCCTGCAACCCGTGATGCTCCATCCGCGAGTATGGCGCTTCTCGGCAGCTTGACGCCGACTGGCCCGGCTTCCGGACGGTGCGCGACTCCCGTGACTCGGCGGGCCGATGCCTCACAATCGGCTAAACTGGACTGAGTCAATCGAATGCCGCTTTCCACCGGCGATAAACTCGGCCCCTACGAAATCCTCAACCCCATCGGCGCGGGCGGCATGGGAGAGGTGTACCGGGCTCGCGATACGCGGCTCCGGCGCGACGTGGCCATCAAAATACTGCCCGCCGCGCTAGCGTACGATCTCGACCGCATGGCCCGATTCGAGCGCGAAGCCCGTTTGTTGGCGTCGCTCGACCATCCGAATATCGGTGCCATCCATGGCCTCGAAGAGAACGCCGGCACGCAGGCGCTCATCCTGGCGTTTGTCGAAGGTCCCACGCTGGCCGAGCGCATTGCCGCCGGCCCCGTCCCGCTCGAAGAGTCCATCGAGATCGCGCGACAGATCGCCGAGGCTCTCGAATATGCGCACGAGCGGGGCGTCATTCATCGCGACCTGAAACCGGCCAACGTGAAAATCACGTCCGAAGGCACGGTCAAAGTGCTGGATTTCGGACTGGCGAAGGCGCTCACCGGTGAAAGCGAATCTTCCTCGCCTGTTGCTGCGAGCCCCACCATTTCTCCCACGCTCTCCATGCGGGCAACGCAAACCGGAATGATCCTAGGGACCGCGGCGTACATGGCGCCTGAGCAGGCCAAAGGCAAGACGGTCGATCGCCGTGCGGACATTTGGGCCTTCGGAGTGGTACTGTTTGAAATGCTGACCGGCGGACCGCTGTTCAGCGGAGAAACCATCGCCGAGGTCCTTGCCTCAGCCATCAAGGAAGAACCGAAGCTCGACCGTTTGCCGGCATCGACGCCGCCCGCCATCCGCCGCCTGATCGAGCGTTGCCTGCACAAAGATCCCCGTCTGCGGCTGCGGGACATCGGCGAGGCGCGCATCACGCTTCAGAGCGCAAACAACCAGCCGGAATCGCCCGTCATTGCGTCGGCAAAAGCCCGTCCGGCCGGGAAATGGCCCTGGATCGTGGCGGCATTGATGGCCGCCGTCGCGGCCGTGGCTCTGTGGTCGCCCTGGCGGAGCGAAAAACCGGTGGATCGTCCGCTCGTCAGGCTCGACGTGGATTTGGGCGCGGATGTTTCGCTGCCCGTGCCCTCCACCGGAGGCAGCGAGATCGCAATCTCCCCCGATCGAACAAGGCTGGCGTACATCTCCGGCACGCCACCGAGACTGTTCCTGCGCCGGCTGGATCAGCGCGCCGCCACCGAGCTCGCCGGAACCGAGGGCGCGGCCAAACCATTCTTCTCGCCCGATGGCCTTTGGGTCGGATTCACCGCGGGCGGTAAACTGAACAAGATCTCCGTCGATGGCGGCGCGGCGGTCACGCTCGGTGATTCCACCAACTTCGGCGGCGCGAGCTGGAGTGAAGACGACAGCATCTTTGTGAGTCAGGCCATTACCAAGGGCCTGCTGCGAATCCCGCCGGGTGGCGGACAGCCCGAGACCATCGCCGCCATGGGCGCGGCGGAAACCGCTCTCGACCTCCCGCAGCTTCTCCCCGGAGGAAAAGCGATCCTCTTTTCGGTCAACCGTGGACAAGGCGCGTCTCGAAACACCATCGAGGTCCTGACCTTAGCCGATCGCCGCCGCAAAGTCGTCGCCCACGGCGGGACGTCTCCGCGGTATCTTCCTACATCGAGCCGGTCGGGGCATCTGATCTACGTCATCAGGGCGACCATGTTCGCGGTTCCGTTCGACTTGACAAGGCTGGAAATGCGGGGCACACCCGTGCCCGTTCTAGACGACGTAGCCTATCAATCCGGCACCGGTGCCAGTCAATTTGACTTCTCCCCGGCGCCCGCGGGCCACGGCACTCTGGTCTACCGGAGAGCTGCCGGAGGCGCCGCAGCCGGTCAGCGGATGCTCCAATGGCTGGATTCATCCGGCAAAACGGAACCGCTTCGCTCCGAACCCGGAGACTATCTGGAACCGGTTCTCGCTCCGGATGGCAAGCGAATCGCCCTGCCGCTCTCCGACGAAGGCGGTGTTTCCGATATCTGGGTCTACGACCCGCAACGCGACGCCATGACGCGTTTGACCTCCGGCGGAGCGGATTATCGCTTTCCCGTGTGGAGTCCTGATGCCCGATACGTGGTTTTCGAGTCGCGCGACAAGGGCATCCTGCAAGCTCGCGCCGATGGCGCCGGTCAGCCGGAACAGTTGGTGGAGAGCAAGGGTCTGGGTCTCCGCATTCCGTGGTCATTCACGCCGGATGGCAGACGGCTGGCTTATGTAGAATATGAGTCCGACCGTCGGCAGATTTGGACGGTTCCGATCAGGAATGAGGGAGGGCGGTTGAAGGCCGACCAGCCAGAGCAATTTCTGACGGACAGCTTCCGCGATGCAAACCCGTCGTTCTCCCCCGACGGGCGATGGCTGGCATACTCTTCCGGTACCGCCGCTCGTCCCCATCGAGAGTCGATCCAACCGGGCGAATCGGAAGTGTACGTACGGGCCTTTCCCCCACCCTCGTCCGGCCCGGGCGAACAGTGGCAGATCTCGAACAATGGCGGTGTCGCGCCGCGGTGGTCGCCGAACAGCCACGACTTGTTCTACCGCGCTGGCGAGCAGATCATGGCCGTGAGTTACTCGGTGAAGGGCGCGACCTTCGTGCCCGAGAAACCACGCGTGTGGATTGCCAAACTGGGCGGCACGATGTGGGATCTGGCGCCGGACGGCAAGCGGGTATTGGTCGTAACGCCGGTCGAATCGGCGCGTACGCCGGATCACGAGCACGAGGTGGTGTTCCTCGAAAACTTCTTCGACTATCTACGGCAGCGCGCGCCAGCCGGCAAGTAACGCC
>Ga0187867_10004330_pt1 | contig 11016 bp, 10 predicted proteins | sample June2016WEW_13_1_FD_132976 | JGI IMG/M metagenome (GOLD analysis project Ga0187867, IMG submission 132976) | Peatland microbial communities from SPRUCE experiment site at the Marcell Experimental Forest, Minnesota, USA - June2016WEW_13_10 | ecosystem: Environmental > Terrestrial > Soil >... | reverse complement strand
GACTGCGGACCAGTCCGCCCGCGATCGGCTGATCCTTCACTACTCGCCGCTCGTCAAGTACGTAGCCGGGCGCGTCGCTGCCGCCATGCCCAGTCACGTCGACTACGCGGACCTCGTCAGCTACGGCATCCTCGGGCTGATCGACGCCATAGAGAAGTTCGACCCTTCCCGCGCCATCAAGTTCGAGACCTACGGGGTGCCCCGCGTGCGCGGGGCCATCCTCGACGAGCTGCGCTCCATCGACTGGGTGCCGCGCTCTGTGCGCGCCAAGGCCAGGGCCGTCGACACGGCGTTCTCCAAGCTCGAGGGCACCCTCGGTCGTTCTCCGACGGACCGGGAGCTTGCCGATGAGCTGGAGATGACGACCGCCGACCTCGACGACATCTTGCGCCAGACCTCGCGGGCGGGGCTCTTGCAGCTCGACGACGTCTTGTTCCGTCAAGGAGGCAGCGGCGGCCAGACGCTCGGCGACACGCTCCAGGACCAAGGCGACGCCCCCGGGGCGACGATCGAGCTCGAAGAGACCCGGCGCCAGCTCGCCAAGGCGATCCAGCGTTTGGACGATCGGGAGCGCAAGGTGCTCACCTTGTACTACTACGAAGGTCTCAACCTGGCTGAGATCGGCGAGATCCTCGGGGTCACAGAAAGCCGTGCCTGCCAGATCCACACCAAGGCCGTGCTCCACTTGAGGCAGCGCTTGCGCGACGAGCTGGCCTGATCCAGCGCTGGCGTCGTGGGCGCCTCACGGGCGCGTCGCCGTCGGAGCCATAGAGTTGGGCCATGTCCACCCGGTCGAGCTCCATGGGCCAGCAGCACCTGCCGGGCGAGCTGCGGAGATCCGAGCTCGTTTCCGCTGCCATCCGGGTGATGCGCCGCCAGGGGCTCTTGGAGACCACCACGCGTGACGTGGCGGCGGAGGCGGGCGTGAGCCCTGGGCTCGTCCACCACTACTTCAAGTCCCAAGACGACCTCGTCGCCGAGGCTTTCGCCGAGGTCGCCAATGAGGACCTGACCCGGGTGAGCGCGGCGGTGCAGGCCTCTGCCGGATCTGTCGATCGCCTCGCCACCCTCGTCGACGCCTTCACGCCCCCGGACGCCGAATGGCCCTTCTTGTTGTGGATCGACGCCTGGGCTGCCGCGGCACGCCATGAGTCGGTCCGCATCCGTTCCCGGTCCATGAACCTGCGCTGGGTCGAGCTGTTCGAGCAGACGTTCTCTGACGGCGTCAAAGACGGCGTGTTCGATTGCCCCGAGCCTCGGGCCGCTGCTTGGCGGATGTTGGCCCTGCTCGACGGGATCGCCATCCAGGTCGTCACCCGCCAGACCGACATAAGCCGGGCGACGGTGGCCATCTGGGTGCACGAGGCGGCGCGCAGGGAGGCGGGTTTGGCCGAGCTCTAAGCCCTCCGTCTTCTGGCCAGGTCTTCGTGCGCGCTGGCCGCAGGGGCAAAAAAAAAGAGCGTTCTGTTCGCCTGCCAGCCACGAGCTGTAAGAGGAGGGCGAGAACCGTGGACAAGGTACGCAACCAACAGCGGCGCCGGGCCATCTTGGAAGCCACCGTCGAGATCATCGGACGCGAAGGCCCCGGACAGGTGACCCACAGAGCCGTGGCCGCCGAGGCCGGGGTGCCCTTGGCGGCCACCACGTACTACTTCGCCTCGAAAGAGTCCCTGTTCAACGAGGCGCTCAGGCTCTCGGTGCGGTCCGACCTCGACGAGCTCGAGGCACTCGCCCGTTCCATGTCCGAATCGCCTGCCTCGGTGGAGGCCTTCGCCCACTCGATTGCCTCCTTTCTTGCATCCCAACTCCGCCGCAGGCGCACGACGGTGGTCGCCCAGTACGAACTCGTGCTCGAGGCGGCCCGTCACTCGTCGCTTCGCCCAGCCGCCCGCGCCTCGACCGCCGCTTACACAAGGCTCTGCCAGGCGATGCTGGAGAGGATCGGGTCCGGCGAGCCTGCCCAGGACGCGCCCTTGCTCGTCGCCCTCATGGACGGGCTGCTCCTCGATCAGCTCTCCGCGTCCACGGCTCCGTTCGATGTCGGCAGACTCACTGACAAATTGCGCCGCTTCATAGCTGGGCTGGTGGTGGCGTCTTCTTAGGCCTCCAAGCCCGGCGCCACGTCCAGAGGCCGGATTGACAGTTCTGGTACATCTGTACCAATATGGCCCGGCGGCAGGCCTTCGCCTCGTCCGGGTAGCGCCTGGGCGGTGGGCGGACCTGGCGACAACTTCGTCACTTTGCGGGGGAGAAGGAAGGGTGAGCCATGCCCATGTCCCTCGAGGGTCTCGAGCCAAAGGTTCAATGCGTACGGCGCATTCATCACGTCGGCATCACGGTGGCAAAGCTCGACCGGTCGCTGGCGTTTTACCGTGACCTGCTCGGGATGACCGTTCTCGGTTTGAGCGGCGATGAGGAGGTGGGCGACATCGTCGGCATCCCCGGGGCTCAAGTGCGCGCCGCCGACCTCGATGCCGGCAACGGCCAGGTCCTCGAGCTGCTCGAGTACAGCACGGGCAGCGCCGAGCAGCCCGTGCACGGACCAGACACGATCGGCACCAGCCATCTCTCCCTCCAGGTAGATGAGCTGTCCTCGACGCTCTCGCGCCTTGCCGAGGCGGGATTCGAGCCGATGGGACAGGTCACCGCCCTCGAAGACGGAGGCGTCTGGGAGGGGTGCACGGTGGTCTATCTCCGCGACCCTGACGGAATGATCGTCGAGCTTGTCGAGCAGGCCTGCAATGGCTGAGGAGAACGCTGTAAGCAGGAGCGGCCCCTCGCAGCTGTCCCGCATCGACGACTGCCTTTCCGTGCGTGACGGCCGCTTGTGGATCGAAGGCTGTGACGCCACCGAGCTGGCGGCCCGTTTCGGCACGCCGATCTATGTGATGTCGGAGAACCAGCTGCGGAGAAACGCCCAGCGCTTCGTCGAAGCCTTTTCCAGTCGTTGGCCCGGTCCTGTGAACGTGTTGCCCTCGATCAAGGCGAACAACGTCCTCGCCTTGAGACGCATCCTTTCCGGCGAGGGCCTCGGATGTGACACCTTCGGCCGTTCGGAACTGTGGGCCGCTCTGGCCTGCGGCGTGCCGCCGGCGCTCATCTCGGTCAACGGCACGGGCAAATCAGCCGAGCTCGTGCAAGAGGCGGTCTCCACAGGCTGCCGCATCACCCTCGACTCGCCGCGCGAGCTGGACCTCGCCATAGAGGCGGCTCGCCGGAGTGGGCGCCGGGCCAAGCTGCGGGTCCGGGTGCGGCCGGACCTGTCCGCTCTTGGCGATGTTGCCTCTGACTTCAGCTGGGAAGCCGAGTCCATCTGCGAGGTGAACCGCCGGTACAAGGCCGGGATCCCCCTAAACGAGCTGCTGCCGCTCGGCGAGCGCGCTCTTGTGGCTGACGAGGTCGAGCTCATCGGAGTGCACGCCCACTTCGCCCGGCACACACGCAAGCTCGAGGTGTGGGGGGCCATGATGGACGCCTTCGGCGACATGGTCGGTCGGCTGTCCTCGGCGTGGGGAGGTTGGCAGCCACGCGAACTTGACGTCGGCGGGGGCATCCCGACAAGCCGGGACCCCACCGGCCGGGCGATCCCGCGCCTGGCGTTCGAGACAGGCCCGGCGCCCACGGTGGAGGCTTACGCGGAGATGATCTGCGCCAGTCTCTCCGAATCTCTCGAAAGAAACGGCATCTCGGTTTCGGACAAGACCCTCGAGATCGAGCCCGGGCGTGCGTGTTATGCCGACGTCGGCATCCACCTGAGCCGTGTCGTCAACATAAAGACGGAGACCGAGCCAGAACTGCTCCGCTTCGTCGAGCTCGACACCTCGGAGATCTTCTTGATGGACGTGCATCTCGAAGCCGACCGCTTCGTCCACGTGGTGGCGAACCGGGCGTCTGACCCTCCGCTTTGGCGGGCCGACCTCGTCGGCATGAGCTGCGGATTCGACACGATCACGCCGGAGGCGGTTGTCCCCGAGGTCGAAGTGGGCGACGTTGTCGCCTTTTTGGACACGGGCGCCTACCAAGAGGCGTGCTCGTGCAACTTCAACGCCATCCCAAGGCCGGCCACGGTGCTCGTCACCGACTCACAGGCCGTGGTCGTACGCCGGGCGGAGACCATCGAGGACGTGTTCCGCCGGGACGTCGAAACGACCTCGGGCGAGCCGGCCTGAGACGATAAAAGCCGGGTCGGTCCGCGAGGATCGGCACAACCCCAAGGCGCGTCTACGGACCGGAACGTCACCCGGGGGCGAGCTCGTCACGGTGAGCACGGCCCATCTGAGTCCGGGACTCGGCATCGGAGCCTTGTGACATTCGACCCTATGCAGACGCAGGGGGCGTTTGTAACCTGGACACATGTCCAAGTTGACGGGCACTGTCGTCTCACGCTGGGCCGACAGTCCCCTCGAAGCGCTTTAGCGCGAGGAGGTCCTGGCCGCCATGCCTAGCCAGCTTCAGGCCGAGCACTTCATAGATACCCAGCAACTGACCCCCGAGCTGCTCTGGCGCCAGATGGACCTCATCAGATTGCTGAAGCAGGCCGACTACCACCGCGCTTGTCCGCCGGTGCTGCGGGACGCCTCGCTTGCGATGATCTTCGAGGAGCCCTCGACGCGCACGCGCGTGTCGTTCGAGGTGGCCATGACCAAGCTCGGCGGCCACGCCCTTTACCTCAAGCCAGGTGAGATCCACCTCGGTGCGAAAGAGAGCATCAAGGACACGGCCAAGGTCCTCTCCCGCATGGTCGACGTGATCGAGATCCGCGCTCTCAAGCACGAGACCGTGACCTCATTCGCCGAGCACGCCACCGTGCCGGTGATCAACGGCCTCACCGACTACAACCACCCGACCCAGGCCCTGTGCGACGTGTTCACGATGAACGAGCACAAGGTGGCCGACAAGTCGTGGCACGACCTCACCGTCGTCTTTGTCGGCGACGCCACCAACGTCTGCACCTCGACGGCCTCGATCGTGACCATGCTCGGAGGCACCTTCGTCCACGCCCGTCCGGACCAGTACAGCATCAAGGCGCAATGGCCCGCCGTCCTCGACGGGCTGGCCGAGAACAAAGAGCGCTACGGCGGGCGTTATGTGGAGACCGACGATGTCGAAGACGCCGTCCGGGACGCCGACTTCATCTACACCGACCTTTGGTGGTGGTTCGGTCAAGAAGACGAGATCCCGGACCGGGTGAAGGCCTTCAAACCCCGCTACCAGGTCACCACCGAGATGTTGGCGCGGGCACCCGAGCACGTCCGCTTCATGCACTGCCTGCCCGCTTCTCGTGGCGTCGAGGTGACCGATGAGGTGATGGACGGGCCGCGCTCGATCATCTACCCGCAGAGCGAGAACAGGCTCCATACAGAAAAGGGCCTTCTCACCTGGTACGTCTACCCGCGCCTTATGCAGGCAGTACCTGCGACAAAAGCGTTCCACGCAGAACGGATCCAGGCCTTTCTCGACGACTTGCCAGCGTCGAGCTGACCTCGGGACTGAAGAACCGAAGGAGAGAACCACATGGCCACCCTCGAAATGAGTCCGGGATCGTCGAAGGTCCCTGCAAAGCGCGGCGCCCTGCGCCGTTTCGACATGATCCTGTTCAGCGTCACCGCCATCATGTGCCTGTCCCAGGTGCCGATCACAGCGGGGCTCGGGCAGTCGGTCGTCTTCTGGACGATTCTCGTGATCATTCTGTTTTTCCTGCCCTACGGTCTCATCACGGCCGAGCTCGGCTCCACCTACCCCGACGCGGGCGGCATCTACTCCTGGGTAGCGCGTGCCTTCGGCGGCTTTTGGGGCACGCAGGTGTCGTGGTGGTACTGGGTCAACGTCGGCATCTGGATGCCGTCGGTGTACCTGATGTTCTCGACCCTTATGGGCCAGCTGTTCGGCTGGAGCATCGGCTTTTGGCCGAGCGTGATAATCGCCATCGCCCTCATCTGGATCAACTTCGCCATCAACGTCGTCAAGCTCGACACGAGCAAGTGGGTCGCCAACGCGGCGGCGGTCATCACCGTGGCGGTCATGGCCGTGCTGGCCATCGCCGGGGCCGTCTTTGCTATCCGACACGGCTCGGCCAACGTGTGGTCGAGCCACACGATGATGCCGACGTGGGCCACGATCGGCTTTTTGGGCGTCGTCGTCTACAACTTCCTCGGCTTCGAGCTCATGAGCAGCGCCAGCCAGGAGATGCGTGACCCCAAGCGCGACGTGCCCCGGGCGATCCTCTCCGCAGGGATTCTCATCGGGGTCATGTATGTACTCGCCGTGGTCGGCATGCTCTGGCTCCGCCCGCTTTCGACGATCACCGCGACGACCGGACTGTACGACGCTTTGAAGACCGGTCTCGGCTCCGCCGGTGTCGGGCACGCCTTCGCCTTCGTGCTCTGCCTCGGGGCGCTCTACTGCTTCTTCGCCCTGTTGATCCCCTGGACGATCGGGGCCAACCGGGCGGCGGCCGAATCCGCGATCCGCGGTGACCTGCCCATGGTCTTCGGCCGGATGAACCCGCGGTTTGGGACCCCGGTCGGGGCGGCGGCTTTGACATCGATCGTGGGAACGGTGTTCACCCTCGCCTACGGCATCATCGTCGCCGTCACCGGTGCCACCTCGGGCGTCGAGACGTTGTTCTGGAATCTGTTCGCGTTCAGCTCGATCGTGTTCATGTTCTGCTACCTGCTGCTCACGGCTGCGTTCATCAAGCTACGCCACAAGGACCCCGACACCCCGAGGCCGTACAGGGTCCCCGGAGGAATGCTCGGAGCTTGGATCGTCTCGGTCTGCTGCTTCGGATTCGTCTCGGCCGGAATCCTCTTCTTTATCTGGAGCAACCCGACTAAGCCCGCCGACTGGTCCTTCATCGGTCAGATGGCCATCGGACTTGCCGTCGTGGGGATCATGGGAGTCATCTTCTCCCACTTCGCGACCCACAGCCCTGACCCGGCGACGCTCGTGCGTCCCGAGCACCCCGAGGCAGGCGCGGACGTCGAGCTCGAGGGGCTCGTGCCGGACCATGCGGACGACTTGTTCCGAGGCGAGCTGCACGAAGAAGGGTCGCGCTAACAGCCGACGAGCATCTGAAGCCAAGACGACCTGCGAGAGCGGGCCGTCTTGGCTTTGGTCGTGGTGAAGGCACACCGGCGACCCGCTACGATGGCAAGCGAGGCCCGTCCGGGTCTCTTTCAAACTGCGTGCCGGCATGCCCGCGGTCGTCCCTAGGGACGCGGTGCCGGGACTGGCTCAACCGTCGGGAAGGAGAATCACGTGGCCGTAGTCACGATGAAGCAACTGCTCGAGGCCGGAGTGCATTTCGGCCATCAGACTCGCCGCTGGAACCCGAAGATGAAGAGGTTCATCTTCGGCGAGCGCAACGGCATCTACATCATCGATCTCAACCAGACCCTCGAACGCGTGGACAGCGCCTACTCCTATGTCCGCGATCTCGTCGCCGGGGGTGGGGTCATCCTCTTCGTGGGCACCAAGAAGCAGACCCAGGACCCCGTGGCGGAGTTCGCCACCGCCTGCGGCATGCCTTATGTGAACCAGCGCTGGCTGGGCGGCATGCTGACCAACTTTCAGACCGTGGCCGGCCGTGTTCGCAAGCTCGTCGAGCTGGAGGCCTCCCGTACCGCCGGCGACTTCGCCGCCATGCCAAAAAAAGAGGCCCTCTCGCACGAGCGTGAGCTGGAAAAGCTCGACCGCAACCTCGGCGGTCTGCGCCGGCTGGAGCGTCCCCCGGACGCCATCTTCGTGATCGACACGAAAAAGGAGCACATCGCCGTCACCGAGGCGAACAAGCTTCACCTTCCCGTCGTCGCCGTGGTCGACACCAACTGCGACCCCGATGTCATCGACTACGTGATCCCTGGCAACGACGATGCCATTCGTGCGGGCAGGCTCATGTGCCGGGTCATCGCCGACGCCGTGACCGAGGGGCGCTACATCGCTTCGCGCCGCGCCGTGGAGGCGGCCAACAGGGCTCGCCGGGCGAGCCAAGAGGCGAGCGGACCGGCGCCAGGTCCGGTCACGGCCGAACCGCCGGCTGCGGCGGCCCCTCGTGGCGAGACGCTTGAGGCCCCGAGCCAAGTCCCCGTCCCCGAGGCCCCCCCCGTTCCTTCCCTCGAGGCCGAGGCTGCCACCGCGCTCGAAGAGACATCGCCCGGCGAGTCCGCGGCACCCGATCACGAGGATGGCGCGAACGCCCCGAGCCCGGATGTCGCTTCAGGCGCCCCGGGTGTCGCTTCGGGCGTGCAGTTGTCCGGGCAGGACGAAGAAAACGGCCCAGCTGAGACTCCGAGTGAGCAAGCTGCGCCCGCCCCAGTTAACGAGAACCCTACGGAGGACTGAACTAGATGGCAGCGATAAGCGCAAGGGAGGTGCAGGAGCTCCGCAAGAAGACCGGGGCCGGGATACTCGACGTCCGGCGCGCCCTCGAGGAGGCCGACGGTGACCAGGCCGAGGCCGAGCGCCTGCTCCGCGAAAAGGGCATCATCAGCGCTGCGAAGCGCCAGACCCGCGAGCGCACCCAGGGCGCGGTGGCCGTCGTGGTGGAGGGTGACCACAGCCCCGTCGGGGCGATCGCCATGCTCGAGTGCGAGACCGACTTCGTGGCGAAGTCGCCCGAATTCGTCTCCCTCGTCGAGGAGATCGCCAACGAGCTCGCCGAGAAGGGCGAGCAGGCGCCGGCCGAGTTCTCGGACCGTATCGAGGACCTCGCCGTGATCTTGAAGGAGAACATCGCTCTTGGCCGCACCGTCCGCTTCGCGGCTCCAGAGGGCGCCATCATCGGCAGCTACTTGCACCTGCAAAACGGGCGGGGCGTCAACGCCGTGCTGGTCGAGCTCACCGGAGGCGACGAGGCGCTCGCCCACGAGCTCGCTCTTCACATCGCCTTCGCCCGTCCGGAGTACCTCCGTCGCGAGGACGTACCTGCCGAGCTCGTAGAGGAGTTCCGCCAGACCGCGATCGCGATCGCGCAGAACGAGGGCAAGCCGGCCGCGGCGCTTGACAAGATCGTCGAGGGCCGCCTGCAAGGCTGGTTCAAAGAGCGCGTCCTGCTCGAGCAGCCCTTCGTGCGCGACGAGCAGCAGACGATCGCGCAGCTGGTGGGAGCCAAGACACAGGTGCTCCGTTTCGCTCAGGCCGTCGTCGGCTCGTGAGCGGGTCTGCGCGGCGTCGGTGAGCGAGCTGACCCGCGACGGCGTGAGGAGGACCGAGCCCCCGTGGCACCGGGTGGTTCTCAAGCTCTCCGGCGAGGCGCTCGCGAGCTCGTTGTCGGACGAGACCATTGACGCCTCGACTGTGGGCCGCCTCGCCAATGAGATCGGCGCCGCCTGTGACGAGCTCGAGGTCCAGATCGCCATCGTCGTCGGCGGGGGCAACATCTGGCGGGGCACCACCGGTGCCGGCCAGGGCATGGACCGTGCCACCTCGGACATCATGGGCATGCTCGGCACGGTGATAAACGCCCTCGCCCTGCAAGACGCCCTCGAGCGAGTCGGCTGTCCCACCCGTGTGCTGTCGGCCATCCACATGGCCGAGGTGTGCGAGCCCTATATCCGCCGTCGCGCCATTCGCCACCTCGAAAAAGGCCGCGTCGTCATCTTCGCCGCGGGCATGGGCAACCCGTACTTCACCACGGACACGCCTGCCGCCCTGCGCGCCGCTGAGATCGAGGCGGACGCGATCTTGAAAGGCACTCACTCCGGGGTGGACGGCGTCTACAGCGCCGATCCGCGATTTGTCGCCGATGCCACCCGTTACGAGGAGATCGGGTTCATGGAGGTCGTGTCGCGCGACTTGAGGGTCATGGACCACACAGCCATCACGTTCTGTCGCGACAACAAGATCCCCATCCTCGTCTTCGACCTGATGAAGGAGGGCAACATCCGGGCCGCCCTCCTGGGTGAACGGATAGGTACGCTGATCAAGTGACTGACGACTCCCTCATCCCGGCCGCGCTCGCCGACAGCGGCGAGCGCATGCACAAGGTGGTGGAACACACCAAGTCCGACTTCGCCATGGTCCGCACCGGCCGGGCGTCACCGGCGTTGGTGGAAAAGCTGAAGGTGGACTACTACGGCAGTGAGGTCCCACTCCAGCAAATTGCCGGGTTCAGCGTGCCCGAGCCCCGGGTGCTCGTCGTGAACCCGTATGACAAGGGCGCCATGAAGGCCATCGAGAGGGCGCTTATCAGCTCCGATCTCGGCATCAACCCCTCGAATGACGGGCAGGTGTTCAGGCTGGTGTTCCCCGAGCTCAACGAGGAACGCCGCAAGGAGTTCGTGAAGGTCGTGAGGCACCGGGCCGAGGAGGGCCGGGTCGCTGTCCGCAATGTCCGTCGCGCGGCCCGCCACGAGCTCGAAGTGCTGGAGCGAGACGGTGACATCTCCTCCGACGACCTCGAACGCGCCGAGAAGGAGCTGGAGAATCTGACCCACGAGCAGATCGCAGAGATCGACAGGCTGCTCGGCCATAAAGAACGGGAGTTGCTCGAAATCTGAGCTTGAGCGCCACGGCGTTTGCCTGGCTCTCAGCGGGACCTCGAATGGCTGCCGGCACGCTGGGCTGTGCTTGCGGCGACGAAAGGGGCCCGCGAGGGAGGAACTGTGGAGGAGGGACAAAATCCCCAGGTGACGGGCGAGCCGGTCGCTGAGCGAGCTCGGATTGCCGGCGTCGAGGCTGGGATAGCGGCGGGGCTGGTCCCGAAGCTTGACGCCCGGACGACCGCCGCTTCTGAACAGAGCGAGGCCGATGCCGTCTGCGCAAGTGCCAAGGAGACCCCCGCCTTTTCGGGCTCGGCGGCGCAACTTGCCTCGCTCGCGCCTTACGACCTGCCCGACTGGACCGACCCGCCCACCTTGCAGGTTCCTCGCATCTTCTTGGACCTCGAACAGGAGGCCGCAGCCGGTCGCGGCGGCCCGCCACCTCCGCCCCCCGGTGGACCGGTCTGGCGCGAGCGCCAGGAGGACTGGAACGACGCTGACAGCGTTCTCGCCCAGCTCGCGAGCACCGGGCCCT
>Ga0187867_10004328_pt1 | contig 11018 bp, 9 predicted proteins | sample June2016WEW_13_1_FD_132976 | JGI IMG/M metagenome (GOLD analysis project Ga0187867, IMG submission 132976) | Peatland microbial communities from SPRUCE experiment site at the Marcell Experimental Forest, Minnesota, USA - June2016WEW_13_10 | ecosystem: Environmental > Terrestrial > Soil >... | reverse complement strand
TTCTTTGGCAACTACCTCGACGGACTCAGATAAGATTCTCTTGCCGTGCGCATTCGTGACAACAAAAAACTTGAAGCGGTGGCCCTCTGCCGTGTGGCACACCTCAATTTCGTTACGGGCTCGCGAGAGCACCTCGAATGCATGAGCTGACATGGTTGCCTCAGAAAACAAGAGAAATAATAGCATTTCTTTTGATCCTGTCGCCTCTTTTGCTTCGGGCGCGAAAGGATGGCGGTGCGGCGATCAGGCGCCGTAGTGCTGAAGCTAACCGCGCACCGCGCCTGCTTTCACGTGGAACGGCATTAAGGCGATGCGGACTGCCTTTGTGGGGCGTTGGTAGGACGATCTCATCCGTAGATGGATGAACTATGTTGGGATTCCACATTTTCGCTATCGCCAACCGAGGAATTGGACGCAACGCAAGTTGTGACTACGTTTCCCTGATTTGAGGCAAATCAACGCTTCGAAAGGCCAACCGTGATTGTAAGAAAAGTCTATATGATTAAAGAGTGAGCTTTGGGACCAAATGCCTCGAAGAGATAATCATATGGCAACGGCGGAAGGGGATTTCCACCGCCGTACTCGACAGCGAGACCGTCAAGGTTCTGGCCCTTAGTTCTATCCCGGTTCTTGTTTATCGCTGAAGGTGACGACCATGGAGTACGGTCCATCCCCAACCAGAGCATCGTTTTCGGGAGCCGCTCCTAGTCCGAAGCCGCAGCCGGGCGGACGCGCGCAGAGTGCAGCCGAGACGCGAACTGTCGGCATTCCGCCAATTGGGCTCGCCGGGACGTTATGCATCCCAATTGGAGCCACGGCGTTAGTCGTGTTCGCCCATGGGAGCGGATCCAGCCGCTTTAGTCAGCGCAATATGGCTGTCGCCGAGGCTCTGAACGAGCAAGGCATAGCGACGCTCTTGTTCGATCTTCTCACTTCCGAAGAAGAGGTCAACCGGGCCAATGTGTTCGATATTCCACTTTTGGCCGAACGCGTTGTCGATGCCGTCGAGTGGGTCGGTCGCGAGCCACTCACTCAGCATCTCCGGATCGGGCTCTTCGGCGCCAGCACGGGGGCGGCGGCGGCACTCGTTGCTGCGGCACAGCTAGGCGAATGCATAGGAGCAATCGTCTCTCGCGGTGGACGTCCCGACCTTGCCGGCGCCGTGCTTGATTACATTCGAACGCCGACCCTTCTAATCGTAGGCGGCGTCGATTTCACCGTCATTGAGCTAAATGAGCTGGCTTTCGCCCGGTTGCGTGGACCGAAAGCGTTGGAAATTGTCCCTGGCGCCAGCCACCTGTTCCCCGAGCCAGGCACGCTGAAAGCTGTGATCGGTCATGCCGCAGATTGGTTCCAACGCTACCTCAGCCCCACTCTTCCTGATTGAATCTGCATGACTCGGCGCAATGACGCGCGCTGTTACCTAACGGTCACTCCTCGAATGCCGGTGGAGGCGGCTTGTCGTTCTGCGTAGTGCCCTCGATGGGCTCGTTTTCCTCCGCCGGAACTTCTGCCTCGACCTCCACTGGCTCGGCATCGATCAGCTTGGCGTCTTCGTCAACACTCTCGTCATATGAAAGATGTTTGTCCTTTTGCTTGGGCCCGGCTCGATTCTTTTCAGCGCCTGACTGAGCATTCATGAGAGTCCTCCTCGAAAATGAAGCCTCGACATCGTTCTTACCAGAATGCTGCTAATCTTCATCAGACGCCAGTCCCAAGCGCATATCAAACTCACGGGCGCACAAGCCTGCAGCCGTCCGTCATAACCCGAACGGATAGGTATCTGGCGCACCATGCGGCCGACCGCCGGCAAGTGGTGTCACCGCACAGGTTTGCTCAAACCAGACATAGGCATCGAACTGGTCGGGGAGGACCGCCTCGAAATAATGGCTCAGAAATTCCGTTTCTGGCCGGTAGACAACCCCGATGGCGCGCTCGAGCCTGGGCTTTGACAAAACATCGCGCAATTCGCTCTTTTGCCCTGAACGCCAATCGGTCAATGACCGCTCGACAAAGGCCTGGCGGAAGACATGCTCATAACTGTCCGGACGCGCGGGGATGATTTTCTTCACTTCCATGGGCCCATCCCAATCGCTCGCGGCAGCGACCGTCCCGCGATCGGTGCCGAAGCCTATCAGCACCGCTGACTCTCCAAAGGCCGCGCGGCACGACTCCCCGATGTTGAACTCGCCTTGCCAGCCCATAGCAGTCGCCGCGGCATTGCCGACATGCGAATTATGCGCCCAGACGATGGCTTTCGCATCGCCGCCACGCGCGGCGAGCAGCTGCACCAGGGTGTCGAACATGTGCCGGTCGCGCAGATTCCACGATTCCTTGGCGCTGCGGTACATGAGCCGATAGTAATGTTCCGCAGCCCGCACGACCCGCGCGTTCTGCGCGGCGTCGAAGAAGGAGTCGCCGTCGCTGCGAACATAAGTGAGCCGCCGGTCGAGCAGCGCCCGCAGTTCCGCGAGCACGCCCTCTTCACATGGCGATCTGCCGAGATGGAGCGCGGCGCGACCATAGCTTGCGGGATCGTCCTGCCATGGGGTGAGGCATCCATAGCGGCCGCGGGCCGCTTTGGCTTCCTCAGGGTCGACCCGATCGAGATAGGTGAGAATGGCGGCGATCGAACTTCCCAGACTGTAGATGTCGAGGCCACGGAATTCGGTTCGAGCCTCGGCAGGCAATGTCTCATTGTGTCGTCGCAGCCATTCGACGAAGTCATGCACTTCAACATTGCGCCACATCCAGGTCGGGAAGCGCGAAAATGCTTCTTCGGACGACGGTTCGTGCGCGTGACGGCGCACATGGCGGTCGATGCGTGCGGCGTCGGGCCAATCCGCTTCGACGGCGACGATTTTGAACCCGTGCTTTTCAATCAGGCGGCGCGTGATCGCTGCGCGGGCCTTGTAGAATTCCGACGTGCCATGGCTCGCCTCCCCTAGAAGGACGACCTTCGCATCCGCAAAACGATCGAAATATGCGCCAAATTCATCAACCTCATCGGGCGACGGAAGGGGTTCGCAATGGGCGCGAACGATAGCAGCAGCTTCATCGGCGCCTTCGGCACGAACGGCCTCGGTGAGGAAGATCTCGACCATGTAAAATCCTTAGTTAAAGCATGATCTATGATAGCAACCAGTTGGCCGATGAACCACGCTAAAGCAGATGATGTTTGCCGATTTCGCGAATCGTGCTCGCCTGCGGGCCTTTTTCCCCGAGTTCCTCGACGAAGCGGACATCGGAACCGACTGTCAGACGATCGAAAGCATCGTCGAGAACGCTGTTGCGATGGAAATAGACTTCGCGGCCGTCGGAGGTCTCGATGAACCCGTAATCGTCACCGGCCATGAATTTCGACACGCGGCCATGGTCCTCCGCTTCATACGGCTTAACCTGACCGCGCATCTCGCGGACGGCGTCCTCGATCTGGCGTTGAGCCGCAGCGAAGGCATCCTTGATCGCGACCCCGACGTGCTCATGCTCTGGCATGTTGCCGTGAGTCTTGTTGACAATGACGTCCTTATGATCCGGCATCGCGATGCGAATATCGATCTTGAACAGACCACCCGTCCGGTGTCGCGTCTGCGGCGCGACGACCGCCACGTTGCAGCTTGTGATCCGGTCGTAGAATTTTTCAAGCCGTTTGGCGTGCTTTTCGATTTCGGACCGAATAGTCTCCGATGGCTCAGAATTCTCAAAAGTGATTTCGAGCGGCACTTGCATTTGGCGTCCCCTATCTTAAGATGTCTCGCCGCCATCGCGGCTTTAGCGCGAGTCGAAGCCACATGCCGTAATGATGACGAAGCAGACTTTGTCGCTGTTGATGTCCGGCATTTTTGCTGTATGCCGCGCCTCCTCTAGTCTTCTAATCCCAACTGCAAGTAGAATCTTGCGGCAGATCAATTGTCTCGGCCGGATTGTCACGGTGTTGCGGGCTCGCGCTCTCTCGGTCTATTCGGCAGATATTGATATAAGGAGATTGAGCCGGCGGCACAAGGAACTCGGGGTGAACCGGACAGAATGCGAGATCACCTGCTAAAGGATCTCACATGGGAAATTTCATTTTGGATTTCGGGTCCGCTCCCGCGACTTGACCGGGATCAACTCGCAAGGCACGATTGCAATATATTCGCTAACAGATATCAGCACAGCTTTGCGGAAGGATAGCGCGATGGATATCGATGACGCGATCTCGGGCCGCCGTTCGGTGCGCGAATACACCACGCAAGGTGTCGACGAGCAAATGATCCTTCGCCTAATCAACGCCGCCATACTCGCGCCTAATGCGGTAAATCAGCAGCCGTGGACATTCACAGTCGTGCGTGATCGGAACCTGCTCGATCGCATCTCGCGTGACGCCAAGTCCCACATGCTCGTGACAATGCCAGCGGCTCCCCATTCGGACCATTTCCGGTCATCGCTCAGTGACCCAAATTTTCAAATCTTCTACCACGCGCCCGTGCTCATCCTAATTTCTGCAGAGGTGCAAGGTCCTTGGATTATCGAGGATTGCGCCTTGGCCGCGGAAAATCTGATGCTCATAGCGTGTGCCATGGGACTTGGCACCTGCTGGATCGGCTTCGCCCAGGGCTTCCTCAATACGCCCGAAGGGAAGAAGGCGCTTGATCTTCCTGCCGACTCTGTGCCGGTCGCGCCGATTATCGTCGGCTATCCGAGAGACGTCCCACCGCCGGTCCCGCGCAAAGCGCCGGAGGTTCGCTGGATCGGCTGACGGATATCACCTTTTTGCCTTGACTCTTCCATGCGCATAATTTTGCAGTGTGAAATCGCGATGGAGCAAATCCAATGTCCTGGTCCCTGACGATCGGCCGCTTCGGCGCAACGACCGTGCGGGTTCATCTCACCTTTTTTCTCCTCCTTGCCTGGATCGGCGTCAGTGCCTGGCAGAAGGGAGGGCTTCCTGCCGCGCGCGACAGCGTGCTCTTCATTGCGCTCATCTTCGCCTGTGTCGTCCTCCACGAATTCGGCCACATCCTCATGGCGCGGCGCTTCGGGATCGAGACGCCGGAGGTGATTTTGCTGCCCATCGGGGGCGTGGCACTCATGCCGCGCATGCCAAAGAAACCTTCGCAGGAACTCGCGGTCGCGGTCGCAGGACCGCTGGTGAATGTCGTCATCGCCTTTCTTCTCTTCCTCGTCGTCGGAACGATCCAGCCCGACGATTTGACGCGGATTGAAGATCCACGCGTCTTGCTTCTTGCACGGCTCGCTGCCGTCAACGTTTTCCTGGTTCTTTTCAACATGATCCCCGCTTTCCCAATGGACGGCGGTCGCGTTCTCCATGCCCTCCTTGCGATGAGACTCGGGAACGCTAGAGCGACGCAACTGGCGGCCTCGCTCGGGCAGGTCTTGGCATTTGCACTCGGCTTTCTCGGCCTTTTTGGCAATCCACTGCTGATTTTCATTGCGATCTTTGTTTATATCGCTGCGGGGGGAGAGGCGCGGATGTCCGCCTTCAACGAGGCGGCGCGCGGGCTTTCCGTGGGCGATGCAATGGAGACGCGCTTTACCGCGATTCCGGTCGAAGCGAACTTGGCCTCGGCGATCGAAACGTTGCTTGCGACCGCCCAGCACGAATTCCCGGTGGTGGACGATTTCGGAAAGCCGATTGGCCTCCTTGTGCGCGAAGACATTCTCTCGGCCCTGAAAAGCCACGACCGTGAGGCGGCAATCACTGATTTTATGCGATCGCCAGTCGAGACTATAGGGAGCGCGACCCCACTTGAGGCCGTAGTTGACCGGCTTCACGGACCACAGGCCGTGGCTCTGGCCGTCACCGATTCCGAGGGGGTCCTCGTCGGCCTGCTCACCCGCCAGAACCTTGCCGAGATGATGATCATCAAGACCATGCGACCCGACTGGCGTTTCCATCGGGGCTGAGCAAGGATGGCGCTCGCCGGTTCGGGGTGCACCTCAATGCTTTGCAGGCTTAGAGGGAACCGGAAACAGAGCCAGACCACGAAATGGTCACGGGTCCATAAACAGGGCACGGCAACTTACAAACTGGAAAGCACCCGATGGCAATGACTACCGCATATATCCGCTGGTTCGAAACGATCCGGCTTGAGGATGTCCCTCTAGTGGGCGGCAAGAATGCCTCGCTTGGCGAACTCTACTGCGAGCTCGGAGAGGCAGGCGTCAAGATTCCCAACGGCTTCGCCCTGACAGTCGCAGCCTACGCCGACGCACTCACTTCGGCAAAAGCATGGGCTGGCCTGCATGCGCTGCTGGATGATCTCGACATAACTGACGTCAACTTGCTGGGGGAGCGAGCCGCGAAAGCCCGCCAGATTGTCTATGATGCCACCGGTAGCGAAGAGCTACGTGCGGACATCAAGGCGGCCTATCATCGGCTCGAGACGCAATATGGCCTCGGCACCGCGGTGGCGGTGCGCAGCTCGGCCACTGCCGAGGATCTGCCGACGGCAAGCTTTGCCGGCCAGCACGAAAGCTATCTCAATATTCGTGGCATTGATGATCTAATCGAGGCCTGCCGTCTCTGTTTCGCCTCGGTGTTCACCGACCGCGCCATCGTCTACCGCGTGAACAATGGATTCGACCACTTCAAGATCGGGCTCTCGGTCGGCGTGATGAAGATGGTGCGCACGGATCGGGCGAGCAGCGGCGTTATCTTTACGCTCGACACTGAATCGGGCTTCCGCGACGTGGTATTCATTACGGGCATCTATGGGCTGGGAGAAAATATCGTCCAGGGCAAGGTGGACCCGGATGAGTTCCACGTGCACAAGCCGACCTTCAAACAGGGCTATCTCGCCGTGCTGCGCCGCTCGCTCGGGCAGAAGCAGCAGCGTCTCATCTATGCCGAAGGCCATACCGGATCGACCACATGTAATGTTGAAACCACCGAGGCCGAGCGCGCCAGCTTCTGTATCGAAGATAGTGAGGTGCTGAAGCTCGCGGACCATGCCATCTGCATCGAGGAGCACTACTCCCGCCGCGCTGGCCACGCCGAGCCGATGGACATCGAATGGGCGAAGGACGCCGACGACGGTGAACTCTATATCGTGCAAGCGAGACCGGAGACGGTAACATCACAGCGCTCGACCAGTTTTTTCGAGACTTACACACTGACGGGAAGAGGTACGCTGACCCTGTCCGGCAAGGCCGTGGGCGAGAAGATCGGCACGGGTATCGTGCGGGTTATCAACGGCACCGAGGACTTACATAGCTTCCAACCCGGCGAGGTTCTGGTTGCGAGTTCGACGAGTCCCGACTGGGAACCAGTGATGAAGACTGCCGGCGCCATCGTTACTGATCACGGCGGGCGCACCTGTCACGCGGCGATTGTCGCGCGCGAACTCGGCGTCCCCGCTGTGGTGGGAACGGAGACAGCCACACGCGCGTTGCACAATGGCGAACGCGTCACCGTCTCCTGCGCAGGTGGCGAGGTGGGCGCGGTCTATGCAGGCGAGATACCGTTTGAGGTCACACGTCTGCCCGCCAGCGCTTTGACGCTGCCAAAGACCGCGATCATGGTGAATCTGGGCAACCCCGATCTGGCATTTCGCAGCGCTATGATGCCAAACGCCGGTGTTGGACTGGCCCGCATGGAATTTATTATCAGCGAGCATATCGGCGTCCACCCGATGGCGCTGATCCATCCCGAGAAAGTTACCGCGCCGGATAGAGAGCGGATCAACGCTCTCGCCCATAACTTCGACTCGCCGCGCGAGTTTTTTGTCCGCACGCTGGCCGAGGGCGTCGGCACGATCGCCGCCGCATTCTACCCGAAGCCGGTGATCATTCGGCTTTCGGATTTCAAGACCAACGAATATGCCCAGTTGCTCGGCGGTGTCGCATTCGAACCGAAAGAGGCGAATCCGATGCTGGGCTTCCGCGGCGCGTCACGCTATGCCCATCCCGCCTATACCGATGGCTTCGCGCTGGAGTGCGCGGCGCTTCGCCGTGTCCGCGAAGAGATGGGGCTGACCAATCTTCGCGTCATGGTGCCCTTCTGCCGCCGCGTGACTGAAGCCGAACGCGTGCTGCAAGTGATGGCGCAGCATGGTCTTGAACGCGGCCGGAACGGTCTCGAGATCTACGTGATGTGCGAGATCCCGAACAATGTCATCCAGGTGGATGCGTTTTCTGCCGTATTCGATGGATTCTCGATTGGCTCCAATGACCTCACGCAGCTCACGCTCGGTGTGGACCGCGATTCTGAAATCGTAGCTTTCGATTTCGACGAGCGCGATCCGGGCATGTTGGAAATGCTGCGGCTGGCCGTTGCCGGAGCAAAACGAAATGGCCGGCACGTCGGCATTTGCGGCGAGGCCCCGGCGAACTACCCGGAAATCGCTCAATTTCTCACCGGCCTTGGTATCGACTCGATCAGTGTCAATCCCTCAAGCCTCGTGCGCACCATCACCGTGGTGCGCGAAGCAGAACAGTCGATGGGGAGCGACGTGAGTTTGCGTGTCCAATAAACGCATCCGTCAAGCCATCCTAATCGAACTTAAGGAGCCATCCATTACGATGGCGCCTGGCTGAGCCTTGAATATGTACATGGGACCAACTCCGCCGCCGAGGTGCAACCTCCAAAAGCGCTCAGCGTTTGTCGTGTCGGACTAACACGCCACTACCCGAGGAACGTTGGCGCCCAGTGCAAGCTTTCCCTAATTGCATTTGGCGCCGGTCACATGCATGTATAGCAGCTAAATTCAGCCGGAGCTTGACGATGCCATGGACGACAAAGGCCCCCCTCTCGAGGGGGATTCGAGGTCGCTGCCCACAGTGTGGAAAAGGCAAGCTCTTCCGTGGCTTCTTGAAGCTGGCATCGTGTTGCGATGTGTGCGGCTTGGATTATGGATTTGCCGATCCGGCGGATGGACCTGCCTTTTTCGCAATGACTGCAATGTCATTTCCCGTCGTTGGTTTCGCTCTGTGGTTTGATGCTGCCTACGCACCGCCCTGGTGGGTTCACCTCGTCACGACTTTGCCGCTCCTGATTGTTTTATGTGCACTTCCTTTGCGGCCTCTCAAGGGATGGCTCGTGTGCTCGCAATATTTCTATAAGGCGGAGGAAGGCCGGCTTGTGGGGACGAACACGTCCAGTGACGGCGATGCGGGCGGCTTTGATCGCGAAGACGCCCGCGGTCGCAAAAAATAATCATCATCTACACCAGCGGGTGATCGAGCTCCGACTCGCAACCACGGCTGGTTCCGAAAAAGTTGCAGACCTTTTAGATAAAATCATACGGTAAAACAACGAGGGTGAGACCATCAGCTACTCATCTTGAAGCGATCCTGATCGAGAGCGCTTGCCTGCCAGATGGCATCATCGGATCGAGATGAGAATCGCTTACGCAACGAGAAACTCACGTGCTTGGAATCACTTAAGCTCAGGATTTATCGCTTTGCGGCTGCACACTCACGCCAGCCGCGGAAGGAACCGGCACGCAGGGGGAGATGATTGGCCCCAGAATCTCTTTGCACCCGGAGCTACGATCGTCGTCGACATTCGGGGCAACGTCCATCCGATTCCACCAGCCGCCACCAAGAGCTTGGAAAAGCGCTGCCGTGTCGGCGAAACGGCTGGCTTGCGCCTGGACGCGGGTGAGCAAAGCCGTCAAATAGGTCTGCTGCGCATTGAGGATGGCGAGGCTGTTCACTTGTCCAAGTTCCGCCTGTTTGCGCACGATATTGAGACTTTTCAGCGCGGCATCCTCGGAGTGCACCGCAGCCTTGAGCTCTCGTGCGTCGGCCTGGATCGCGCGCAGCGAGTCGGCGACATTTTGGAACGCGGTGATGACCGTGCTGCGATATTGTGCCTCTGCCTGGTCATAGGCCGCTTCGGCCGCCTTTTGTTTATGGTACAAGGAAAAACCGTCGAAGATCGGTTGCGTCAAGCTTCCCATGAGCAGGTAAGCAGCGGTTGGCGGTGTGAAGAGCAGCGCAAAATTGGTGGCACTGGTCGCGACGGTCGCGGTCAAATCGACCGACGGCAAGCGGTTTGCAATGGCGACACCAATGGCGGCGCTGGCCTAATGCAGAGTGGCTTCAGCAGCCTTCACGTCCGGGCGATGCTCGACCAAGGCCGATGGAAGGCTGACCGGCAGTTCGTGCGGGAGCTTTAGGGACGCGAGGGTGAACTTTTCCTCGATTTCATTGCTAGGATAGCGCCCCGCCAGAGCGGTCAGCAGATCGCGCTGCAGCGCCAGTTGCTTTTCGAGCGGCGGCAACAGCAGTTCCGCCGCCGCCAGAGCAGCCTCTTGGACCAGCACATCGGCCACGGCGACCTGACCCAAGGCCTGCTGGCGGCGCAGCAAACCTAAGAGGTCAGTTTCAATTCTAATGATTTTTTTGGTGGCCTCGATCTGGGCCCGTAGCGAGGCTTCCTGTACGGCCGCGGCGACAACGTTGGACGTAAGGGTGAGATAGGTCGCTTCCAGCTGATATTGTTGCAGCGCCGTTAGCGCTTCCGACGATTCCACTTCGCGGCGGACAAGCCCGAAGACGTCCGGCGTATAGGACACATTCAACTGGACGGTGTGCAAGGTGAGATAATCGGAGAATGCGTTCGATGACGGCGGCGAAACATCGTTGGCGACTTTCTGGGTGAAGCTGTTATAATTGCCATTGGCTTGCGGCCAGAAGGCGCCCTTTTGCGCCTCGGCATTTTGATAGGCAACGCGCAAGGCGGCCTGAGCCGTCTGCAGATCTGCATTATGTATCAGCGCGTCCTCGATCAGATCGTTCAGCGGGCGCGAATGAAACGTCGCCCACCATTGGCCCGGAATATCAAGATCCTGAGCAAAGCGTTGTCCCTGGCCCAAGCCGGAACCGGCCGACGCCGACGAAGCTTTGAGCTGCTCCTTTGTGTATCCCGTCACATCGGGGGCGGCCGGCTCGAGAAAATCGGGGCCGACCGCGCAACCGGCCAGCAAGGTCATCGTAAGACATGCGGCGCCTCCCGAGATCCGCAGCTTGCCGCCATTCCTGACTGCGCTCCTAGCCAACGCACGAGCAAC
>Ga0187867_10004325_pt1 | contig 11025 bp, 10 predicted proteins | sample June2016WEW_13_1_FD_132976 | JGI IMG/M metagenome (GOLD analysis project Ga0187867, IMG submission 132976) | Peatland microbial communities from SPRUCE experiment site at the Marcell Experimental Forest, Minnesota, USA - June2016WEW_13_10 | ecosystem: Environmental > Terrestrial > Soil >... | reverse complement strand
CTGATCCAGATCATCGACCAGCGGTGGCGCGAGCATCTCGTGGAGATGGACTACCTGAACGAGGGCATCCACCTCCGCGGCATCGCGCAGACCGACCCGCTCGTGGCCTGGCAGCGAGAGGGATTCGAGATGTTCGGCAAGCTCATGGACTCCATCGACGACGACTACTTGCGCTATGTCATGCACGTCCAGGTCCTTGCCGCGCCTGCCGAGGATCCCGACTACGCCCAGGCGGCGTTCGAGGCCGCGGACGACCCGGTCGCCGGGCTCGGCGATCTTGCCCAGGTTCCGGCTGCCGGGGTCGCAGGCGACCCGGCTCAACCGCCGCTGGCCTCTCCTGTCTCCGCGCAGGCACCGCCACCGTCGGCTGCTCCCAGACAGCAGATGCCGTCCGGGGCGCTTCCGGTCGCCGGTCCCTCGGGCCGTCCCCCGGTGCGCGGCACGCCGAACCGGGGTGTCAATGGCGGCGGGGCAGGCCAGAGGCGTCCGCCTGCGGGCCCGATCTCGCCGACCGGGACCCGGATCGTCAGCGGCCCACCGGCCAAGGTCGGCCGGAACGAGCCGTGCTGGTGCGGGAGCGGCCGCAAGTTCAAGGTCTGCCACGGCGCGAGCTGAGCGACCGTGACTCGAGCATCCGACGCCGGCCCAGACGGCGCGCGCCCGGACCTCGGCGAGGTCCTGGCTGCGCTTCGCGTCCGCCTCGACGCGGCGAAGGTCTATTTGAGGCTCGACGACTTGGTCGAACGCCTCGGGGCGCTCGAGGAGACCATCGCGGAGCCGGACCTCTGGTCCGACGTTGACCAGGCTCGGAAGGTGACTTCGGAGTACGGCCGGATCCGGGACGACGTCGGGGGCCTGCGCGCACTCGACACACAGCTCGCCGATGCCGAGGCGCTGCACCACCTGGCCGTCGAAGAGGGTGGCGACGAGCTCGCCGACCTCGAGGCCGGGCTCACCGACATTGCCGCGACGGTCGCCAAGGCTCTCGACGAGCTGGAGCTGCTCAGCTTGTTCTCCGGTGACCACGACGAGAGGGACGCGGTCGCAGAGATCCACGCCGGCGCCGGCGGCACCGACGCCCAGGACTGGGCCGAGATGATGTTGCGCATGTACCTGCGCTGGGCCGAGCGCCGAGGCTTCGAGGTCGAAGTCGACGAGGTCTCCGAAGGAGGCGAGGCCGGCATCCTGTCGGCGACTTTCATCGTGCGCGGGCGCTACGCCTATGGACTGCTGGCCGCCGAGCGGGGCGTGCACCGCCTCGTCAGGATGTCGCCTTTCGACTCTCAGCACCGGCGCCAGACGAGCTTTGCGTCGCTCGATGTGGCGCCGTTCCTGGAAGACATCTCCGACGAGATCGAGATCGACGAGAAGGAGCTGCGCATCGACACCTACCACTCGTCGGGCGCCGGGGGCCAGCACGTGAACGTGACGGACTCGGCCGTGCGGATAACGCATCTTCCGACCGGAATCGTCACTTCCTGCCAGAACGAGCGCAGCCAATACCAGAACAAGGCGAAAGCCCTGCAGATCCTCGGCGCCAAGCTCGCCGAGCGCCAGCGCGAAGAGCGCCGAAAGCAGCTCGAGACGCTTTCGGGGCCCTTGAGCGACGTCGCCTGGGGGAGCCAGATCCGGTCCTATGTGCTCGCCCCTTACCAGCTCGTCAAGGACCTGCGAAGCGGCTACGAGACGGGCAACGTCGAGGCGGTACTGGACGGAGACCTTTACGATTTCATGATCGCGTTTCTGAGATTTCGTAGGGAACATGCGGGTTCCTGAGCGCGAGATGTTCCGTGCCCGCGTTGTCACGGGCCTGGCTGGTAGCCTGCGTCTAGGGGATTTCGTGCCGGAACATGGGGGAGCAGGGAACCGATGATCCGCTTCGAGAACGTCACGAAGTCCTACAAGGGATCCGTTGTCGCACTGCGGGAGGTCTCGCTCGAGATCCTGAAGGGTGAGTTCGTCTTCCTCGTAGGGGCGTCGGGATCGGGCAAGACCACGATGCTCAAGCTGCTCTTGCGCGAGGAGCTTGCCGACCGCGGCGAGATCTGGGTGGCCGGCAAGGAGATCGGGCAGCTCTCGAACTGGAGGGTGCCGTACCTGCGGCGCAACCTCGGTTGCGTGTTCCAGGACTTCCGCCTGCTCCCGAACAAGACAGTGTTCGAGAACGTGGCCTTCGCCCTCGAGGTCATCGGCCGGCCGCGCCACGTGATCGGGACGCAGGTGCCGCAGGTCCTGGAGCTCGTGGGCCTCGGCCAGAAGGGCGATCGACTGCCGCACGAGCTGTCGGGAGGCGAGCAGCAGCGCGTCGCGATCGCGCGTGCTTTCGTGAACCGCCCCCTGATCATCCTCGCCGACGAGCCCACCGGCAACCTCGATCCCACGACCAGCCAGGGCATCATGTCGCTGCTCGACCGGATCAACCGCACCGGGACGACGGTCGTGATGGCGACCCATGATGCCGGGATCGTCGACAACATGCGCCGGCGTGTGATCGAGATCGACCACGGCGCGGTCATCCGCGACCAGGCACGCGGGATCTACGGCCTGGACCCGACGGTGTCGAGCACCCGGGGAGTCCCGGTTGTGGGAGTGTCGGCGGTGCGCGCCGGGTCGGCGGATCTGGACCTGGACGATGCGGCCGAACCGGTCACGAGTCGTCAAGAAGCGGTCCGTGCCCGGAGGGGTCGGCGCTGATGCCCATCTCGGCGGGTTACGTCGCGCGCGAGACCGCGACGAACCTGTGGCGGAACCGGTTGATGGCGATCGCGGCCATCCTCACGGTCGCCGTTTCGCTCTCTCTCGTCGGCACGGCGCTGTTGATGCGCCAAGCGGTCAACAACGAGCTCGTGCAGCTGAACCAGAACGTGGACCTGCAGGTCTTCGTGCAGCCGAAGGCTTCGGCGGCCGAGGTGGCGACACTGCGCACCACGATCAGCCAGACGCCTCAGATCCGCAAGATCGTCTACCTCGACCACGAGGAGTCCTACAAGCTGGCGTGCCGGATAAGCGGCCAGACCGTCTGCAGCGTGTTGAACGAGGCGACGACTCCGCCGGTGTTCCAGTGCACCTTGACCAACCCCGGGGGGGCGGCCGCCGTCGCAAGCGTTCTCCAACACCTTGCGGGTGTCTTCCAGATCACCTACCCCTCCCAGGCGGCGCACACCTTGACCGCAGTGAGCAACGTCCTGCAGGTGGTGCTGCTGGTGATCGCTGTCGTGTTGCTGATCTCGGCATTGGTGCTGATCTTGAACGCCATCCGGATGGCGATCTTCTCCCGCAGGCGGGAGGTCGGCGTCATGCGCCTCGTCGGCGCGACGAGCTGGTTCATCCGCCTGCCTTTCATGGTGGAGGGCCTCGTGCAGGGGCTGATCGGGGCGGTCTTGGCTGCCGGGATCGTGTTGCTCGGCGACGTCGGGATCCGAACGCTGATCAGGCATTTCAAGGAGTTCTCGTCAGCGATCGTGCCCGGCCACGACGTGATCATCACCGAGATCCTCGTCGTCGTCATGGGCGCGCTGATCGGCGCCATCGGCTCGGCTGTGGCCGTGAGACAGTTCCTCGACGTCTGAGCGGGCCCTGGCGGGCCTGGGCGCAAACGCCGGGCCCGAACCCGCTGTGTCGAGTCCATCGCCGCAGCCTACGGGGTCCGCGCCGTTCCCCTCGCCGCGACGGCGGCCCGTTTCCTCCTGTGAGGGGCCCGCCACTACGCTCTCAGCGACACGGGCCGCCACAAAAGAGAGACCTCTCGATGCACGAAGCGGAGAAAGCGACGCGCGCGGCGCCTTCCCGACGGGGTCGCAGGCACGGACGCGCCCTGCGCGCAGCCGTGGGGGTTGCTGCGTGCCTGCCCGGAGTCGCGGGAGCTGCGACGCTCGGCAGCTGGGCGTCGGCCTTGGTCGCGGCGAGGGGACCGGTCGCGGCGACGGGCTCGCCCCCAGTCCTGGGCCGGTTCGTGCGCATTGGGTCCGCGCCCCGGGCGCCGCGCTCGGCGGCTCTTGTCGGCCGGGTCCCGGGATCGCAGACTGTCGAGCTGGACGTCGCCCTTCGCCCCCGCGACCCGGCGGCGCTGGCAAGATTCGTCAGCGCGGTCTCGACTCCCGGCTCTCCGGAGTTCCGACGGTATCTCGACCCGGGCGCCTTCGGCGCGGCCTTCGGAGCTACGGAGGCAACCGTGCGTTCCACGACCACCGCGCTCGAGAGGCTCGGCCTGCGCGTCGCCTCGGTCGCCGGCAACCGCCTCATCGTCAAGGTCACCTCGACGGCCGCGATCGCGGAGCGGGCCTTTGCCACGAGGCTCGTGCGTTATCGCCTCGGGTCCGGGGCCCTCGTCTACGCGAACCTGTCAGCGCCGCGGGTCCCAGCTGAGCTCGCCGGCCGGATCCAGGCGGTAGCCGGCCTGAGTGACTTGGCGTTGTCACATCCCGCGGGTCTTTCGCGCCCCGGTCCACGGACCCGTGCGCGTGGGCGCAGTTCGCCAGCGGCGGGCGCCGCCGACACCGGCGGCCCACAGCCTTGCCAGCAAGCTGCCAGCGCCGCTTCGGCTGCCGGCATCTATACCGCTGACGAGCTCGCTTCGGCGTACGGCTTCTCGGGCCTCTACGCGGCCGGTGATCTCGGAGCCGGCGAGACGATAGCGATCTTCGAGCTCGAGCCGTTCAACGAGTCGGACGTCCAGGCTTACGACGAGTGCTACTTCCCGGCTCAGGCTGCCGCCATGGCCACGACGCGGCACGTCCTCAGCGTCGACGGCATGAGCGGAGGGGTCCCCACCGACGTCGAGTCGACGCTCGACGTCGAGGACGTCAGCAGCTTTGCGCCACTCGCGACCATCGACGTGTACGAGGGGCCCAACAACGTCGCAGGCCCGCTCGACGTTCTCAGCGCGATCGTCTCGCAGGACCGTGCCCAGGTGATCTCGACGTCGTGGGGCAATTGCGAGGCACAAGACGGCGGTAGCCAGGTCGCGTCGGTCGAGGCCAACTTGTTCGAGGAGGCGGCCGCCCAGGGTCAAACCGTCGTGGCCGCGTCCGGCGATGACGGCTCGACCGACTGTGGCGCCCCGAGCGGCACCCAGACCCCTTCCGCCGCCGTCGACGACCCCGGCAGCCAGCCGTATGTGACCAGCGTCGGCGGCACATCGCTGACTACGCTCGGCCCGCCACCCACAGAGACCGTCTGGAACAACTCAGACGGCGCCAGCGGGGGCGGCATCTCGTCGAACTGGGCGATGCCTGCGTACCAGTCGGACGCCGCACCGTCGCTCGGGGTGATCAAGTCGTACTCCTCGGCCAAGCCGTGCGGTGCGCCGACCGGCTACTGCCGCGAGGTCCCCGACGTCTCGGCCGATGCCAACCCGGACACCGGCCTTGTGATCGACTGGGGCGCCTGGGGCGGCTGGACTGCCGTGGGGGGCACGAGCCTGGCAGCGCCCATATGGGCGGCGCTGATCGCGCTCACAGACGCCTGGCCGACTTGCAGCGCGCACCCTGTAGGGTTCGTGAACCCGGCGCTGTACTCGATCGCCGGGAAGAGCACGTACTCCAGCGCCTTGAACGACGTGACGAGAGGCGACAACCACCTGTCCTCGATTCCCAACTGGTGGCGGTACCCGGCTACCGTCGGATATGACCTCGCGTCGGGCCTCGGGACACCCGATGCCGCCAACCCCTCCGGCGGAGGCCTGGTCGCCCAGTTGTGCGCACTGCCCGAGAGCGGGGGAGTGCAGTACGCCTCCCCGACGAAGTCTTCGATCACGGCCTCGGAGCACAGTGTCAGCGCGGACCGCACGTCGTTCTCCACGATCACAGTCACCTTGCGTACCAGGTTCGGCCTGCCAGTTGCCGCCAAGCGCGTGTGGCTCGTCGCGACCACGACCTCACCGGTCGCGATGAGAACCAGGATCAGACCAGTGTCCGTGACCACCAATGTGAAGGGAGTGGCGATCTTCGAAGTGAGCGATACCGCGATTCAGAAGGTCATCTACCGTGCGACCGACATCACTGACGGCGTCCTGCTATACCCGTCGGTGACCGTGAACTACTCAAAGCCATGAGGGGCGTGATCCTCGCCGGCGGTACGGGCAGCCGGCTTCATCCCCTGACCCGGATCACCAACAAGCACCTGTTGCCGATCGGTGACCGGCCCATGATCAGCTACGGGATCGAGGCGCTCGTAAAGGCCGGGGTCACCGATATGATGGTCGTGACGGGCGGCACGCACGCGGGCGAGTTCCTCAGGCTCTTGTCGAACGGCCAGGAATTCGGGGTGGAGCGCCTCCTCTACGCCTACCAGGAACGGGCGGGAGGGATCGCCGAGGCTCTGGGACTGGCCGCACAATTCGTCGGCGACGACGCTGCCGTCGTGATGCTCGCCGACAACATCTTCGGCCGGTCGTTCGTGTCCTGCGTGCGTCGCTTCAGCGACAAGCCACAGGGGGCTCGCCTGCTGCTCGCCGAGGTCAAGGACCCGGCTCACCTTCGCCATCTCGGCGTGCCCGAGCTCGACGAGGCGGGGAGGATCGTGCGGATCGTCGAGAAGCCGGACGACCCTCCGAGCACGTACTGCGTCACCGGCGTCTACCTCTATGACTCCGGCGTCTTCGACGTGATACGCACTCTGCGGCCGTCGGGGCGCGGCGAGCTGGAGATCACCGACGTGAACAACCATTACGTCGCCGAAGGGCTCATCGACTACGACGTGCAGGAAGGCTTCTGGGGTGACGCGGGCGAGTCCATCGACGCGTACTACGCCGTGAACGACCATGTCCGTCGCTACGGCGCCAACCTGGACTGAGAGCCTCCGAGGACTCCGAGGGCCCGGCCGAGGGCGCAGGCCAGCGGCCCGGGACCGCTCAGCTCGTCGTCAAAGAAGGGCCTCGCGGCGCGAGCGCGGCCTTCAAGGCGTCCGAGAGGTCGGCATAGGCATGGACATAGCCGGCATCTGCCAGTTTCTTGGGGAGCGCCCTCTGGCTGGCGAGCAGCAGCTCGTCGGCGGCCCCGCGGCCAAGCGCGAGCCGCAACATCGTTGCGGGCAGCGCGAGCCTGCTTCGCCGGCCGAGCGCGTGAGCGATCGCGTCGGTCAGCTCCGCGTTGCGCACCGGGTTGGGGGCAGTCGAGTTCACCGGTCCGCTGAGCCGAGTGTCGTCGATCGCGCGAAGGAGGACGGCGATCTCGTCGTCGAGAGCGACCCAGCTCGTCCACTGACGGCCGTCGCCAAGACGAGCACCCAAGCCGAGCCTGAAGATGGGGACCTCGGCGGCCAGGATCCCACCGTCGGCGCCCCCGGCACCGCCGAGCACGATGCCGGTCCGGATCGTGACGACCCGGATGCCGCGATCGGCCGCCGGAGCAGCGCTCTGCTCCCAGGAGCGGCAAAGATCGGCGAGCACGCCGGTGCCTTGGGGACTCGTCTCGTCGAGCACCTCGTCCGCGCGATCGCCGTAAAAGCCGACGGCCGAGCCGGAGACGAGGACCGCCGGCGGGCGCTCCAGGGACGAGAGCGACCTGGCGAGGAGGTTGCCGACGGCGATGCGGCTCGAACGGATGCCCTCCAGGCGCTTTGGGCTCCAGCGGGTCGTGATCGGGGCACCGGCCAAGTGGACGGCGGCGTCGATTCCCTCGAGGTCCCCGCCAGCAACTCGCGAGGTGTCGAGGACTCGCCGGGCCAGGTCGATGCCGACCTCGCCTTGCCCGGGCTGACGGCGGACGACCGGATAGACCTCGTCACCTCGTCCACGAAGTGCCCGGACGAGGGCGCTGCCGATGAATCCACTGGCGCCGGTCACGACGATCCTCACCTGCAGGACCTCTGGTGATGGGCTAGTTCAGGAAGTAAACGGCGCACCGAGCGTGTCGATCTGTCCGTAGGGCTCGCCTGCGTCGAGGTAGCACTCCTCGTGGAAGTGGTCGACCCGATTCCAGGCTCCCTCGAGATAGACGTTCGCGATCACCTGGCGCGGGTGAGTACGCGCCGCGAACTTGATCTGCTTGCCGCAGCGAACACAGCGCACGTCGTTGCCGGGCTCCACGCCGCGCACCACAGCTCGTGTCGTGCTCACGTGCGTACTCCGACGGCCGTCCCGGTTGTCGGCACAACCGGTGGCCTTACAGCGATCCTCACGCCCACACGCTAGTGCCGAGGCGCCCTTGACCGGTGCTGACTAGGAGTGTCGCCGTCACGTTGCGGAGACCATATTGCGAGCCGACCGTGGTTCTGGGTGCTTGACTACACGGACATGCCCATTGAGCACATCGTCGTCGACGGATCCAACATCGCCACCGAGGGCCGGTCCCTGCCGAGCCTGAAACAGCTGGAAGACGCTGTCGTCGAGCTCCGGCGCGACCATCCGAACGCGGAGATCACCGTCATCGTCGACGCCACGTTCGCGCACAGGATCGATCCCTCCGAGCTTCCCCGTTTTGAGCAGGCCGCGTTGCGCGGCGAGTACGTCCATCCCCCTGCCGGCGCCATCGGACGCGGCGACGCGTTCTTGCTGCGTGTTGCCGAGAAGGTCGACGGGACCGTGCTGTCGAACGACTCGTTCCAGGAGTTCCATGGCGAGCATCCCTGGTTGTTCGAGCGTGGTCGCCTTCTCGGCGGCACCCCTGTTCCCGGCGTCGGATGGATCTTCAGTCCCCGCCAACCGGTTCGAGGTCCGCGCAGCCGCGAGGCGGTGCGGGAAACGACGCAGGCGAAAAAGCGCGTTACCAAGGCCATCGCCGTGGCGACGAAGGAGGTGGTCGAGCCCGCCGGTCAATCGCCGGCCGCGGCATCGTCCGCGGGTCGCTCGAAGAGCCGCAAGAGCGGTGGAGGACCCGAGCTGGACAGACCGGCGGAAGTATCTCGGGACGGAGGCAAGTCCACGCCAATGGCGGTGAACGACCCTCTGGCGTTCATCTCCTTCATCGCCGAGCATCCTCTCGGCGAACAGGTCGAGGGCGAGGTCGAGGGCTACACATCCCATGGCGCGGTCGTACGAGTCGGTGAAATGCGCTGCTACATCCCACTTGCCAACCTGGGCGATCCGGCGCCGCGCAGCGCTCGGGAAGTCCTGAAGCGCCACGAACGCTGGAGCTTTGTCCTAACTGCGCTGGACCCGCAACGGCGTGGAGCGGAGCTCGCACTGCCGGGAATCGCCTACGTATCCGGTCACCCCCGTGAAGAGACCGTGGCAGCGGAGGTACGCCTCGCTCAGCCGCCACGCAAGCGTGCAGGTGCGTTGGTCCCTCGGGCTGTGGAGCCGGCGAAGAAGGCGTCGGCAGCGCAGAGCGCGGCGAAGAGAGCGGCAACGGCGAAGGTGGTGGCAGGGGAGAAGGCGGCACCGGAGAAGGCATCGACGGTGCATAGGCCGGCGAAGAGGTCGGCAGTGGCGAAGGCTCCCTCGGAGAAGGTGGCAACGGTGAAGGCGCCGGCGGCGAAGGTGGCAGCAGCGAAGGTGGCAGCTCCGAAGGTGGCAGCTCCGAAGGTGGCAGCGCCGAAGGCGGCGGTCAAGAAGGCAAAGGCGATGAAGCTGACCTCGCCGAAGGTCGTCGTGCCGCCGTCAAGGGGGAAGACGACGGTACCGGCGGAGGCGCTGGTCGCGAAAGAGGTGCCAACGGCAAGGAACGCGCCAGTGGCAAAGAGGGCACGAGCTGCGAAAGAGGCGCCCGCGGCGAAGACAGTGACAACGGCGAAGGGGTCGGCGCCCAAGTCCGGCGCGGCGCCGAAGTCCGTGCCGACGCCGCCAAGCATCGGGAGTGCGCCGCGCTCGCGGAGGGCATCGGGCGCGCGTCAGTCGGCGTCCCCGCCTGTGGACGCGCCGCAGAGACCGTTTGTGCCCGCGCAGGCAGCCGACGAGCCGCGAGCTCGACGGTCACCGCGGACGACAGCGAACGCGAGTCGCAGACCACACTCGGGTGCTGGCCGCGGGCGCCGAGGAACAGGCTGAGCACCGGCTTGACCTCGGCCGGCTTGTGGTTTCGCCTCGGGCGAGCCCGGTAGCGTTGCGGCGTGACGAAGATCTCGATAGAGGGGCTCATCCCTCACAGGGCTCCGTTTCTTCTTGTCTCTGAGATCGTGGAGCTGATCCCGGCGACCTCAGCGCGTGGCCGCTGGTACCTCACCGGGGAGGAGGAATTCTTCGCAGGCCACTTCCCCGGCAATCCGGTCCTGCCGGGCGTATTGATGGTGGAGTCCCTCGCGCAGCTCGCAGCAGCGGCGGTCCTTGCCGACGAGCGCTACAAGGACCGGCTGCCGTTGTTCGGGGGCATCGACCGGGCGCGCTTCCGGCACCAGGTCCTGCCGGGCGACACTTTGGATCTCGATGTTTTGATCGAGCGTTTATCGGCACGCTCGGGGCGGGGGCGCGGGGTCGCGAGCGTCGGGGGCCAGGTCGCTTGTGAGGCCGACCTGTTGTTCGTGCTGGCGCCGCGCAGGCCCGACTCGGAGCACCTAGAGTGAGTGGGTGGGTGCTTGGCGCGCGATTTGGGGAAAAACTGGTAAACTTTCACTAAGCCCGCGCCTGGTCGGTGCCGACTTAAGTATCGCGGGACCAGACGTCGCCTGGGTCAAAAAGGGGTAGCGGTCATGCTGCGAGGGACAGACCGAGCAGTACGGAAAAGGTCGCGAAGGCGGGGACCGGGGGCTACCTCCCCGCGAGGTGACGAAGGGGTCACGCTCGTCGAGCTCCTGGTCGCGATCGTGGTGATCCTCATCATTCTGATCCCGACGGCCGTCTTCATCATCCAAGCTCAGAAGGCTGTTTCCGCCGAGCACCTTCAGGCCGAAGCCATCAACGTCGCGACCCGCCAGCTCGAGAGCCTTCAGCTCGAGGCTGCGCAGGGGTCGTTGCCGACGGGCACCTCAACTGTCACGTACCCGGTGGCCGAGGCGGGCTCGCGCATCACCGACTTCAAGGTCACGACCAGTTGGACAGTCATCACCCAAGGTACCAATCAGTCGATCTGTACATCGGACGCGGATGTGGCCCAGCAGATCTGGCTCGTGACGGCAGTAGTGACCTGGCCCAAGATGAGCGGCGCCTCGCCG
>Ga0187867_10004323_pt1 | contig 11036 bp, 7 predicted proteins | sample June2016WEW_13_1_FD_132976 | JGI IMG/M metagenome (GOLD analysis project Ga0187867, IMG submission 132976) | Peatland microbial communities from SPRUCE experiment site at the Marcell Experimental Forest, Minnesota, USA - June2016WEW_13_10 | ecosystem: Environmental > Terrestrial > Soil >... | reverse complement strand
GGTCGGTGCCGGTTTGCCGCTGCCGGTGCTGCCTGAGGTGCTCTTCCCAGCTCGCGACGCTGAACTGCTCGATGAACAGGCGCGGGTTCTGGCCGTCCTGGTACAGGGCCCAGCCGGTGGCCCCGGTGCGCAGTCGTGACTGGCGCAGCCGGGCCATGGCCTGCAGGAACTGCTGCTCGTTTTCGGCTGTGATGGTGTAGATGGTCCGCACCAGGACCGGGACGTCGCCGCGATCGGCGGCGATGAGCAGGTGCGGCTCGGGCCAGCGCACAAGGCTCCGGTCCATGTCTGCGGTCTGCTGGAAGGGCCAGCGCCAGAGGGTGGCCGCGCCGGCGGTCATGACGGCGGCGGCGATCAGGAAGGCGGGCACCAGCCCGGCAGCCCCGGCGACGACTCCCCAGATCGCGGCCCCTGCGGCCTGTGCTCCGAACAGGACCATCTGGTAGACCGACAGGCCGCGGGCGCGTACCCACCTCGGCAGGAACAGCTGCAGCGCGGCGTTGACGTTGGACAGGAAGGCGGTCCAGGCCACCGCGGCCGGCAGCAGCACGAGGATGGTCAGCGCGAGGTTACGCGACAGCGCCACCGCGGCCAGTGCCGACGCGTAAATCAGGCTCGCGGCGGCCGCCAGGGCGTTGGCGGAGAGGCGGGCCCGGATCTGCGGCAGGATGTACGCGCCGCCGATGGCGCCGACTCCCAGGGCAGCGAGCAGCACGCCGTACCCGCCTGAGCCCAGTCCGAGCCGGCGGGTGGCGATCAGGGGCAGCAGCGCCCACAGCGCGCTGGCCGGGACCAGGAACAGGGCCCCGCGCAGCAGGACACGCTGCACGACGGGTGCGTGGCGGACGTACCGGCCGCCAGCTCGCAGCCCTGGGATGAATCGCTCGGGATTCTGAGGAATCCTGCTCAGCTGGGGATGGGATGCCACCACGATCGCGTAGACCAGGAACGTCGCCGTGTTCAGGCCGAACACGGCGGCCACCCCGATCCGGGCGATCAGCAGCCCGGCGATCGCCGGGCCGATGGCCCGGGCGAGATTGATGTTGATCGAGCTGAGAGCCGCCGCGGCGGGCACCTGCGGGCGGGGGACCATGTCAGGCACCATCGACTGGTAAGCGGGGGCGACCAGGATCCCGCCGGTGCCCAGTACGAAGGTGAACATGAGCAGCAGCGCCGGCGGCATCCGGTGCGCGACGGTCAGCGCGGTGAGAGCCCCGCCCGCGGCGGTCATCCCGGCGAGAACCGCGACGAGCATCCTGACCCGGTCGAAAATGTCCGCCAGCACCCCTCCGGCCAGCCCGAACAGAACGGCGGGAAGGGCGTCGGCGGTCTGCACGAGGGGGACGAGTACGGCCGCGTGAGGACCACGGACCAGCAGCCACTGGGCGCCCACGGTCTGCATCCAGCCGCCCACGTTGCTGACCAGCGCCGCGATCCACAGCGTGCGGAACAGCCCGATACGCAACGGCGCCCACGTCGACGACGCCGATCCCGAGCCAGCCATGCCGCGTCTCAGCTCCCCGTGAGCAACACCTTGCAGCTGACCCGGGTGCCGCCAGCCGCTAAGGCCAATCTGGTTCCTGAGCCCGGCCCGCCCTGATACAGGCACTCCTCCACGATCTGCCCGTGTCCTCGCTGGCTACGGTACAGAAAATCCACCTCGAGCGGCTCCTGGAACCGGGGCCGTAGCCGTAGCCGTAGCGGGCCAGACTGAAGCGCCCGCACGATGGCGCACCCGTGCATGTGCCGCCGAAGGCCTTCCGGGGTAGCGTGGCCGGGGCGGATAAGACCTGTTCCGCCTGCGCGCTACATCGCGGAGGCATGGTCGGCGACTTTCTGGCCAGCCTGCCGCGTGCTCATCTGAAGGTGTATCCAGCTCCGCTGCATTGCCGGCCGCGCGGCGGGCTGCCTTGACTGCGCGAGGGGAGACCTAGCATGACTGCTACAGGTAGCCGTGGCGAGAACGTGCGGGTCACGGTGCTGGGGACTGGCATCATGGGCTCGGCGATGGCCCGCAATCTCGTTTCGGCTGGGCTGCGCACCACGGTCTGGGATCGGTCGCCGGCGGCGACCGCACCGCTGTCGGAGGACGGCGCGCGGGTGACCGCGTCGCCGGAGGAGGCGGTGCAGGATGCCCAAGTCGTGATCACGATGCTGCCGACCGCCGCCGTAGTCACCTCGGTGATCTTCGAGGGCGGGGTCGCCAGCGCGCTGGCCAAGGGCGCGGTGTGGGCGCAAATGGGCACCATCGGCCTGGCGGAAACGACAGAGATCGGCAACCGTCTCGGCAAGCTGCGGCCCGACGTCATATTCGTGGACGCCCCGGTGTCGGGCAGCAAAGGCCCCGCCGAGACCGGCCAGCTGCTCATCCTGGCGTCCGGCCCGCCCGCGGTGGCCGCAGCCGTGGACCCGGTGTTCTCAGCGATCGGCCGCAAGACCGTGTGGCTCGGCGCGGCCGGCCAGGGCAGCCGGATGAAGCTGGCCGTCAACGCTTACATGTCCATCCTGATCGAGGGCGTGGCCGAGGCTCTGGAACTGGCTGGCCAGCTGGGCATCGATGATGCCAAGCTGGCCGAGGCCATCGAGGGCGGCCCGCTGGACGCCCCGATCGCAGACGCCAAGCTGCACAAAATGGAGCGCGGCGATTTCGCCCCCGAGTTCCCGCTGGAGTGGGCGCTCAAGGACGTGGATCTGGCCCTCGGAGCCACCGGCGGCGACGATTTGCCACTGCTCGCCGCGCTGTCGCGCCAGTGGCGCAAAGCTGTGGACGCGGGCCACGGCCGGGACGATGTCAGCGCCGCCCGCCTCGCGCTCGGCGGTCACCAGCAGCCTTGATTACCTGACCGCGGAGATGACTTCGTCATCCTCCAAGCCGGGTTCCTCTGCAAGTGGGCACCCGCCTTCAGCGGCGAGCCCGCCAGTCCGCCCAGCCTCTCGCAATCGCACCTAACGTTCGCTCTGCCGGGAGCCGGATGCCTTGGTGAGGGCGCGGAGGAGCGCGCTGATGGCGACGGTGGGCGGCCGGCTGGCGGGATGCATCGCCGAGCAGGACCACGAGACCAGCCCGGCCCGCATCGTCCGGACCGGTACCGCGGCGCTGTACGTGGACCGGCTGCCCCACTACCGCAACCCGCTGTGGCGTGCGGTCCAGCACGGCCGCGAAGGCGGCGCGGTCACTTCCGCCATCGAGGCACTGCTGCTGCTGAGCGCCGATGGATGGCTTACCGGAACGTGGGACGACGTGCTCGCAACGTCAGCGGAAGCGTCCGCCTTGTGCCAGGAACATGGCTACCCACTGCTCGCTGGAATGTCGCTGTCCTACCAGGCACTCGTCGCTGCCGCCCGGGGCGAGCATGACAAGACACGCGCGCTGGCCAGCCAGCTGGCCAGCTGGGGCGGACCGCGACGCGCGCTGATCCTGACGCAGCGCGCATGCCGCGCGCGGGCCCTCGATGCCGCCGGCCGTGGCGACTTCGAGACCGCTTACGAGAACGCCGCCACCGTCGCCCCGCCGGGAACCCTCGACTACACCCCCCAAGGGCTATGGGTTCTGTTCGACCTGGCCCGGGTACACCTGACGTACGGCGAACGGCTGCGCCGGGACCGGGCCACGAGCGATGCACGGCGGCACCTCAGTGCCGCGCGCGAGATCGAACGGTCAACCAGCCGCTCACGACCAGCGCCCGGACCCGGGCACGCTAACCCCGCAACAGCGAGAGATCGCGACACTCGCGGCAGCTGGCCTCACGAACAAGCAGATCGGCGAGCGGCTGTACCTGTCGCACCGCACCGTCGCCACACACCTGTACCAGATCTTCCCCAAACTCGGCGTCACTTCGAGGGCAGCACTACGCGACGCATTGTCCAGCAACGAAGATCGAGGAGGCGGACCGATAGCGCGGACGCGCCGACCGGCATGGTCCGCAACGCCGCATTGGGGCCAGGCTGCTGCACACTCCATGAACTTCTCTGCGCATCATCGGAGCGCTTCTGCAGCGCTCGCTCTGCGTAGCTGCAAAGCAGCAGGGGGCAGTCCTCGCGCGTTTCGTCGCCTCTGGATGCAAGAGCGGGACCTGTGAGCATGGCTGTGTCACGAACTGCCGCGAGCATCCGATGCGATGAGCGGTTGACCGAGCGCGAGTCCGGTGCTCTGCCGCGGCGTCGTCCCCATCCTCGGCAACCGGACCGCCGGGACCTGCCTCCGGCCGTCGCGGTGAGGCTGGCCGAGCCACGGCGCCCGCGCAGGCGGGCAGCGCAGTTCATTGTCTGGCCGGACAATCGCGATATAGCTTGGTTTTATGGACGAGCGGGCGCACGAGGACGTCGTTGCGGCGGCAGCCGTGCATACCGAACTTGGCCGAGGGTACGACGGGGCCGTGGCCGAGGGGCTGGTCGAGAGGATCAGCTCGGAGATCGACAAGCAAGTAGACGCCAGGCTGGCAGAGCATGGCGTCCAGTCCGGCCGGGCCGCATGGGCGAACGTCGCTATGGGCTTGGGCTCGGTCGGCCTGGGCATCGGCGCTACCGCTGTGACGCTGCATGCCTACTCGGTCAGCGGAGTCGTACCCAAGGCATCAATCAATCTGGGGCCCTTGCATGGATCGGTGATGACGACTACCAGCTCGGTGAGCACCGGCCAGCTGGTCCTGGTTGCGCTGATCTGGGCCGTCATTGCGGTCATCAACATTGCCTACGCTCGCCGCCAGCCCCGCCAGCCCCGCCAGCCCGGCCGGCCCTGACCGTGGCCGTCTCGGACAGGGCTTTTACGCCGATCCCGCCGCTGTTGCTGGACGCCGCCGGATGCTCCTGGAGGCGGTCTGAGACGCCCGGCGGGAGCGCTCCTGATCAACCGGGGACTCTGGGGCCCGCCCGTTCGGAAACGGATGACCTTCTCCGATATCGAGGGATTGCTGTCAGACTAGGCTGATGCCGCAGGTACTGTGCCCGGTCATGATCGGCAGGGATGCCGCGCTGGAGGCGGTCGACGCGGCCCTGACGGCCGCTATGGCCGGGCACGGCGGGTGTGTAGTGATCACGGGGGAGCCGGGGATCGGCAAGTCGCGGCTGGCCCTGGAGACGGCCAGCCGGGCGGCCAGCCGTGGCATCCGGGTCGTTACCAGCCGGGCGGTGCCGCAGTCAGCGACCGCTGCTTACCGCCCGCTAACGGACGCGCTTGTGCAGCTCCTCCGGGACCGGGCCGTTCCCGATGACGCGACGATGGATCCCTGGCTGCCCGCGCTGAGCGCGCTGCTGCCGGGGATGGCTGGCCGCGCTCCGGCGAGTGGAGAGGTCTCACCCGGGATCCGCGGTGAGGCGCTGATCCAGCTTCTTCGGCGCCTCGCGCCACAGGGCCTGGTCATAGTGCTAGAGGACCTGCACTGGGCGGACCCGGACACCGTGGCCCTGATGGAGTACCTTGGCGAGCACCTTGATGGTGAGTCGTTGCTGTGCGTACTTACCCTGCGCGCCAACCGGCCGTCGGCCGCACTGGAGGTGGCCCGCCGACAGCGGGGCCGGCCCGGCGTACTTCACCTCGGTCTTGACCGGCTCAGCGATGAGGACATGGCGCGCATGGTCCATGCCTGCATCCCGGGAGCAGAGGCGGAACTCCTGCGCCGGGTGCAGGCCTCCGCCGAAGGAGTACCACTGCTGGTGGAAGACCTGCTGGCGTCGCCCGGGCTGCCGGAGTCGTTCACAGAGACGGTCCGCGAGCGCCTGGCCGGGTTCAGCGAACCGCGGCGATCGGTGATCGAGGCCGCTGCTATCCTCGGCCGCCACTTCGACTGGGAACTGCTCCCGGCCGTGAGCGGCCAGACTGCGGCCCTGGTGGCGGAGACGCTCGGGCTCGCTGTCGAGCAACTGCTGGTGAGCGCCGACGGCACGGCCTTCCGCTTTCGGCACGCGCTGACCCGCGAAGCGGTGCTCGATACCATGCTGCCACCCCGCCAGCGGGCCCTGGCCTCGGCGGCGCTCGCCGTTCTGGACGCCGCATACCCGCGCCTGGAAGGCGGCCTGCGCGAACTGGCCGTCGAGCTGGCGAACCGTGCCGGGGACCGCCGCCGGGCCGGAACGCTGCTGAGCGAGTCCGGCGGCCAGGCGCTGGCTTGGGGGGCGCTGGCCACTGCGATCGGTACCCTACGGCGTGCCGCTGACCTCCTCGAAGGCACTCCCGAGCGGGAACAGGCGGAACTTCTGCTGGTCGAAGCGCTGGCCCTGGCCGGGCGGGTTGAGGAGGCAGCGGCGGCTGGCGGCCATCTCATCACCCGGCTCGGGACCGAGGCGGCGGAACTGCGGACGGAGGTTCACCTCCGCCTGAGCCAGGCGGCGGTGGGCGCCTCGCGGTGGGAGATGGCCCGTCACCACCTCGGCGCCGCCCGGCGCCTGGCCGGAACCGCCCCACCGGCTGGCGTGCGCGCCCGCATGGGCGTCATCGACGCCGAGGTGGCCTTCGCCGCCGATGACCTCGATGAGGCCCGGCTTTTCGCCGAGGGCGTCCTCGCCGCCGAGGGCAGTGCACCGGATGTCCGCTGTCATGCGCTGGAGCTCATCGGCCGGAGCCACCGGCTGCGTGATCTCAGCGCCGCCCGCGCGGCGTTCGAGAGCGCGCTGGTCACCGCGGAGGCAGTCGGCCTGCCGTTGTGGCGGCTGCGCGCCCTGCACGAGCTGGGCACCATCGACCTACTTGATCATGCCGGAGTGGAGCGGTTGTCCGAGGCGCGGCGCGCTGCCGAGCAGATGGGTGCGCTGAGTACGGTGGCGATCCTGGATCTCCAGCTCGCCGCCGGCTTCACCTGCCGCTGGGAACTGGACACGTGTGATGCCCACGCGCAGGCCGCCGTCGGCCTCGCCGAGCGGCTCGGCCTGGACCAGGTCCGGGCCAAGGCGCTGGCGGTACTCACAGGCAGCTCCAGCATGCGCGCCGACGCCGGGCAGACAGAGCGTTACGCTGCCCGCGCCATCGCGGCCGCTCCGCACGACCAGATGGTCGAGGGCATCTGCTGGGCCAGCCGGGGAGCAGTGGTTCTGCTCGGTGGCGAGGCCGCGGCGGCCGTGGAACCCTACGCCCGGGGGATGGCGATCCTGGCCCGCCTCCCGCATGCCGAACCCGCGGGGCTTCGGGCGCTATGGCCGCTGCTCCTGGCCTCACTTGGTGATCACCGGGCGGCACGGGCGATCGAGGAGGCCCGCCGGCTGGGCGTCGGCGCCATCCGCCACAACCGGAGCCTCATCGGCTATGCCGAGGCGGTTCTGGCCGGGCGAGCCGGGCAGCGGCAGCGGGCCAACGAACTGGCGGCGGGCGGCGACGTTGGCTTCGCGAACTGCGAGGCCTGGGGTGAGCTGGCGAGGTTCTGCGCCGCCCCCGCTGCTCTCGCCGACGGATGGGGCGACCCGCTTCGCTGGCTGGCCGAGGCCGAGGCCGGATTTGATCGCCGGGACCTGCCCCGCCTGGCTGAACGCTGCCGCGAACTGCTCAAGGAGTCGCAGCCCAATCCCTGGGTGGCGGCGGGAATCACCGCCAGGGAGGCGGACGTGCTGCGCCTCGTCGCCGGCGGGCTGGCCAACAAGCAGATCGCAGCGCGGCTGCATCTGTCGCCACGGACCGTGGAGAAGCACGTCGAAAGCCTGCTGCGCAAGGCCGGCGCCCGCTCCCGAACCGGCCTGGTGGCGGCCGCCTCACAGGCCGCAGCCCGCGACTCTCAGCGGGCGTTTCCTCCCTCGGCCACTACGTAGTCCCGGCTGGCATCTACGTGTTGTTCCCGATGTGACGGCAGGCGGCCGGCTTGCATGCTGGCCTGGCAAGCCAGGCCAAGAGAAGGCAACACCGGATGCTCGAAGCTACGAAACTAATCGTGGCAGTCAAGAACATCGAGACGCCCGATGAGCGGCAGGCGTTCGAACACGCCTCGCTCAACGTGGTCAACCTGCCCGGCGTCACGATCGCCCGCACTGTGTATCAGCCCGGTTGGAAGTGGTCGACGGACGTCAAGCCGGTCGTCGGCACGGAAGCCTGCCAGGCCGCTCACACCGGCTACATCATCTCCGGCCGGCTCCACGCCCGCATGGACGACGGCCGCGAATACGACTTCGGCCCGGGTGACGCGCACGTGGTGTCGGCCGGTCACGACGCCTGGGTGGAGGGGGACGAGCCGTGCGTCGCGCTTGACCTCGCTTTCACCGGACGTGCCCTGGCCGGGCACGTCGGCCGCTGCCCCTGCGGGGTTGAGTTCCGGGTCGCCAGCGACGACCAGATCGGCCAGCTTGTCGCCGCCATCCGCGAGCACGCGCGCAGCTCGCACGGGCACGAGCTCACCACCCAGCAGGTGCTCGCCGAGGTGATGGCATGATCGGCTCCGACCTGGAGGGCGCGGGCCTGGAAAGCCGGGCGGCGAGCGGGGCCGCCAGCGCTAGCAGTGACGACGCGGCTGCCGTGCGTGCGGTGATCGAGGCATCCACCAGCAGATGCCGGAGCAGTCAGGAGGGGGCTGCTCCGGCATCTAGCGAGTCCGCCACCCGGATTCGGGTACGTTCCGCATCCGCTTGCGGTCGCCGAGCACGACGCGGCTCCGGCTACGCCGGCGTCTACCTGCCCGTACGGGGGTCGTGCAGGTAGACGCCGGCGTAGCCGGAGCCGTCCGTGTCCCTGCTCTGGGGGCGCTGGCGCTGCTGGCGGTCACGGCTCCCGCCCACCGATGCCCTGAGGGCAACGTGAACGCCGGGCCCGCCATCTGACCGAAGCTGCTCAGTCTCTGCGGCGGCTGAGGTCAGGGCCACAAGGCCTTTCACGACATCACTACCGGCAACAACGATGTGACCATAGGCTCCGTCACGGTCACTGGTTACAACGCCGGCCCCGGATGGATGCCCCTGCCCGTTGACGGGCTGGATGGTTGATGTGCAGTGGCCCTCTCGTCTGTCTGTCGGACATTGGAGGACGTGGCTGCCCCGGACCGTCGGCCCGGCCGGGCCGTGCGCCCGGCCGGGCCGACGGTCCGGCCGGACCGGGCGGCAGCTCTCGGAGCGGTCAAGAAGCGGCCCCGCGGCGGGTGCGGTTCCAGCCGCCCGGGCCCAGCCGGGTCAGGCCGGGGAGATGTAGGGGCGGGCCGGTGTTGCGCGTGAGTGTCGTCCAGCGTGTCACCATGGCTGCTCATGGTGCCAGGCCTGCTGCTCCTGCTCCTGCTCCCGCTGCTGCCTGCCTCCCGCCCAGCCGGCGCGCACCGCGGCCAGCGTGGTCATGACCAGCGCGGTGGCCCGGTCCCACGGCACCACCGGGCGGGGGGTCCAGAAGCTCGTCGTCTGCTGGCACTGCGGGCACGCCAGCCGCCCGACGGCGTCAATGCGCCAGCCAGCGCGGATGGCGCGGGCGCGGGCGTCGGCCTCGCCAAGGGCGGACGGGTCGGCGTGATAGTTGATGCACGACGCCATCTCGCACCACATGATCGGCCTCCGGAGCTCGTCGCCAATGGCAGCCCGCACGGTAACGGGGGCCGCAGCTCCGGCCGGCACCGGGATGCTGGTGACGGATGCCGCGGCCCCGGCGGGCGCCGGGAAGCCGATGGCGCGTGGCCCGGCGTCGGCCGGCGCGGGGGCACTGGCCCAGGGTGCATCCGTGGCTTGTCCCAAGGCACGGCGCTGGCCAGGGATGGCGGCGGGCGCCGGGACGGCCGGCCGCCCGGGCGGCGCGGCCCCCCGGGCTGGCCGGGTGCCAGCACCAGGCGGTTCGGCCTGGCGGTCGTCGCGCAGTGCGGCCAACCACTCGTTCGTCTGGCGCAAGCTGACGTCATCGTCCCAGGTCGTAACGTTCATGCGCCCTCCCGCTCTGCTGGTCGGCGAACGTGTGCCGCTCCGCCCTGCGTCCCGCTGCGCGAGCGAGGGCGGTAACTTCCCCTCCGATGCGGCCAGTTCACCGTCTCTTGGTCCCGGGTTCCCACCATCGTAAGACCGAATTACATTTGGATAACTGCCGGATAAATATCCAATGTATTTCAGCGATTACTCTGGCGTGTCGTGTGGACATTTTCAATTTCCTTATTTGCACAGGCTGAGGATTATGTTCTCGCAGGTGAAGGGCGCCATTCCGGTCCGTTCGTGGCGGCTTGCTCCCCAGCTTTCCCGGGTCTGTGCACAGGCTGGTGCGGGCTTTGCACAAGTCATCCACAGATGCGTGCACAGGGAGATTGCCGTCCGCGGGCCGGGTCAGGGCCGTGGAACTCCGGGGGCTCGGTCAGCAGGATCAGCTCGCTGGCTCACACTGGCTGGATTCCTGCTCCACCCAGGACCTTGGCCGGGGAGTCAGATGGGGAGCTTTCGGGCACTCGACCCGGTGTTCGGTGTCCGCAGCCAACGGTTCCGCGCCGGGCTCGCGATCCGCACCTGCTTTCGCGGCCACCTAGCCGGCGAACCCGCGCCAGGGACGCCGGACGGGTGCCTTTGGCGAGGTGACGGAGCACATTTGCAGAGGTCGTCACCGTGCCCGGTGCTGTGGTCGTGCCGCATACTGGTCCGGTGGAACCGGCAGCTGATTCCGTCACGGAGCAGATCCAGCCCCCCGCGGGCCGCCGCAGGCGGGCACGCCGCCCGCGGTTAGCAGGGCCATCCGACCAGGCCCTGCACCGGCTGGCCGGCTGGTATGCGATCGCCCTGCGCCTCGGCGGCGCCGTCTTGTTCATTGCGGTAGCTGTGCTGGCCGCCAAGAAGCAGATCTCCGGCTGGTGGCTAGGCGCACCGCTGACTGCGCTGTGCTTGTGGTCAGCCTTCTTCACCTGGCGGGTTCGGCGGTCCGGGTTGACGACGAGCGTGGTACTGGCCGACGCCGCGGTTATCTCGGCGCTGGCGCTGGCGCAGCAGCACCTGGTCCCGGCCGTGCTGATCAAGGACAGCACGACCTGGATGCTCCCGCTGGCCTGCACGTCGGTGTACATCCTGCAGATCGCGCTGCGGCCGTGGCTCGGGCTGTCCGGGGCCGCGATCGTGGTCATCGCCTACGGGCTTGGCGCCGGCCACCCGGCCGATGCCTGGCTGCTGGTGGTGGAGACGAT
>Ga0187867_10004320_pt1 | contig 11040 bp, 10 predicted proteins | sample June2016WEW_13_1_FD_132976 | JGI IMG/M metagenome (GOLD analysis project Ga0187867, IMG submission 132976) | Peatland microbial communities from SPRUCE experiment site at the Marcell Experimental Forest, Minnesota, USA - June2016WEW_13_10 | ecosystem: Environmental > Terrestrial > Soil >... | reverse complement strand
CTGCTGCATAAAGACGAAATGACCTTCCTGGTCGTGCATCAGAGTTCGGAGTTGCTGCTGAAGGGAGCGGCTTTCGAACTGGGCCGCGCCGTCGAAGCAATTGAACATGCCGATTACGGCAACGCCACGCGCCTGATCCGGCGCGCCATGCAACTGCTCGATCCTCCCATCGGCCTGCTGCACATCCTGGAGACCATAACTCCCTGCGACTACCACGTCATTCGTGCCGGCCTCGGACACGGCAGCGGCCTCGATTCTCCGGGATTCCTTTCGCTGCTCCACATCGGTCCGCGCCTCGGCCACGCTTTTCACGAGCAACTCGGCCGCGTCGGCCTCACCGTCGGCGACGTCTACCGCCGTCACCAAGAATTTTTTGGTCTGCACGATGTTGCCGAGTGCCTGCTCGACTTCGACGAACGCATGCAGCTGTTCCGTTTCCACCATCTCAAACTCGCCGAACGAATCATCGGAGGCCGGGTCGTGGGCACCATGGGAACGCCCGTGGAAGTCCTGCAGCAGCGAATGGAAAGCTGGCTCTACAAAGATCTTTGGGACGTCCGCAATCAGATCACCTCCGCCGCCAACCAGACGCAGGCGGGAAGACAATGAAAGTTGGTTGCGAAGCTTGAGTAACCTGCCTGAAATGCAAGTTTGACAGTTCGAGAGATGGTTCGAGGGGTGGAAGTCTGCCGTCTACTTCTTTTCCGCCGACGGGGGCGCCAGATCCTGCGGGAAGCTCTTCAGTACAACCTCGTACGAGAGGGAAGAAGTTTTCTTCGCTTCATCGGTGGTGTTCTCGACCAGAGTTCCCTTGAGCACGTAATATGCTTCGTCGCCCCGACTCTTGCCTTTGCCGCGCTCGACCGTCCCGCGAAATTCGAACGATACGCCATGCACGGTCTCAGTGGTAAATGCGAGTTGGTTGCTATCGAGCTTACCCGACTTAAAAAAGTGATCGAGAAACCCGCTATCGCTTTCCTTATCGGCGTAGCGCGAAACAAATCCGATGACGTTCCCGTGATCTTCGACGGTGACCTGCACAAACTCGCCATCGCGCAAAAAACTGTACATGCCGGAGTAATCTGCGCCAGAAGCGGCTGGACTCTGCTGATCTTTAGTCTGTCGATCCGGATTCTGTCGATCCGGTTTCGCTTGGGCGCCGGCCAGCAGCAAAGCAAGAAGAACAAAAGACGCAAGTTGCGGCGCGTAAAAGCGGGTGGCGTGGATAGGCATGCTTACCCCGAAACATTGAGTATAGCGGCCTTGATCATAATGCGGGCAAACGGGATGCCGGTATGCCCTCCCTCGCGGTCAGTTATAATCTGTCTACAGATTAGCCGTCCGTGGCGAGCCAGCGAATGGCGCCTCGGATCCCGCCTTCCGGGGGCACCGTAGTGGGAGTTGGCTAGCGTGCAACTTGGAGCCAGAAGATGGAATCCCCGGAGAAAAGACTGCTGAGACTTCTGGTGGAACGCGATCCTGCGCGGCCGGAATTCGTTAGCGAATTTCGCGAAGCGCTTCGCCCGGTATTACGCCGGGCGGAGTTCCCGGGCCCCGACGAAGACGACGAATTCGACCTGTGGCAGGATGTGTTTGTCGAGCAGAAGCTACCTTGGGGACGATTCCTGCAATCCGCGCTGTTGCACGCGGCGGCGGTTGCTCTGATATGGACGCTTTCGGTCTCCTGGCTTCGAGAGCAAAGAATTCTGGTGCACGCCGCGTTTGACCCGTCGTCGCTGGTAACTTATACGCCGGAAGAATATCTGCCACCGCTCGACACCGGCGCAACTGACGCGCCCAAGGAGCAAAAGGGAGACCCCGCCTACGCGAAGCAACCGATCCTTTCGGTTCAGCGGGAAGCGGACAATCGGTCCCAAACCATCGTCGTGCCGCCTGATGTCAAGCTCGACCACGATGTCGCCTTGCCCAACATCGTCGCGATGGGAGCGGTCGTTCCGGCGGTTCCGCTGGATGCGACGCGAGCCCCGCTGAGCCGCATCGTTGCGCCGGAGATGCAGGTCGTGGCGCCCACGCCGGACGTGGAGTTTGCGCCGGACCGTGTGGTTCCATCGGCAATGAAGTCGGATGTTGTTGCGCCGCCTCCGGAAGTCACGGCCCATCCAACGCGCGCCCTGGCCGGACCCGAGACGGCGGTCGTGGAACCGCCTCCGGAGTTGACGCAATCGACAAAGGGGCACGTGGGGCTCGTGAACATTAGCCCGAGTGAAGTGGTGGCGCCCGCTCCGCAGCTCACGCTCGAGGAACAACATTCGCTGGCGGTGCGCGGCAGGGGACGCCTTGGGGGCGGTAACGTACAACCGGTGGGCCCTCCACCGAGCGTGGCTGCGGCGAGCGGTGCCAGCGCGGGCGGACGGCTGATCGCGTTGGGCATTCACCCCGTCGCGCCCACGGGACCCGTGGCTGCTCCTGAAGGCAATCGCTGGGGAACATTTGCCGCAACTCCGCAGGGAAAACCGGGCGCTTCGGGAACACCAGATTCAGCGGGACCGAAATCGGAAGCGAAGAGCGCGGGCGGTCGAGCAGATGGCAGCGGCGGCTTCAACGCGCGCAACAACAACTCTCTGCCGGCTGGCCTGCATGTAGGCGCGGCGGACTCCGGCGCGGACGACCCGCGCGAGATGGCTAGCCTTTCGTCATCGTCATCATCGGGAGCGGCGCTGGGCGCGACCCCGGGCGCGCGGTCGGGTGTCCGCGTTGCCTCTCTGGTTTCCGACGACAAAATCACCGAGGTGGACCACAAGGTTTTTGGCGGCAAGCGCGTCTATGGCAGGACGATGAACATGCCGAATCTGAATTCCTCGACGGGCAGTTGGGTGATCAAGTTTGCGGAACTCGACGGGGGGCGGAAAGACGGGCAATTACTGGAGCCGGTGGCCATGGAAAAATCGGACCCCGGCTATCCGCTGGAATTGATTCGCGCCAATGTACACGGCGTGGTCAAGCTCTATGCGGTCATTCGCGCCGATGGTGAGGTGAGCGACATTCGCGTCCTCAACAGCCCGGACGAACGTCTGGATTCCTACGCGATGAAAGCCCTGGCCAGCTGGAAATTCCTGCCCGCAGAAAGAGCGGGGAAACCAGTGGCGGTAGAAGCGGTGGTGGAGATTCCGTTTCGGGTTCGGCGGAATTTTTGAGCGCCTGAGGCGGGACTGGATCGCAGAAATTCTAATGTGAAGTAGACGCGGATTTCTCTCCGGGCAGGGCGGCGTATACGGCGGGGTTGGCGCAGACTTCGTAGTAGCAGCGGTCGGTCCAGTGCAAAATCGATAGGTCGCGGACATCGACTTGGGCGATTCGGTTCTTGCGAATGGCAATCTTGCGAAATGTCCCATTGGCGACGGGAACGGTGCCGACGAAGAACTCGCGCTGCTCGTCGATCCATGGTCCGGTAAAGCCATGTCCGGTAAAACCAGACTCGCTCGTGTCGGGAGTCCAGGCCGCCAGCGAGATTTCCTGCTGCAGCTTGCGGAAGGCCGATTCACTTAGACAAATTCCACCTATATTGTAGTTAAGGCGCATCTCTTCCGCTTCGGTTGCGGCGCTCGCACCGTTGTTCTCATTGCCTCCGCCTCCGATCTGAACTGAGTACACCTGGAAGACTCCGGCATCGGGTGCGAGTTTCTTGCGGACGCGCTTGCTGCAGGAAGAGAGACGGTCGCTCTCATTGATGGCGTCGGAAATCATGATGCGGCGCTCGCCATCCATGAGGTAGAGCGGAGGCGAATCCTGGTAGGCGATACCCAGGCCGACTTCCATTTGGGGCAAGCCGGAGCGTTGCAAAAGTTCGTTGTACTCGCGCAGCAGACTCACAATCTCGCCCGCCAGCACGCAGGCGCGGCCGACGCTGAGCAGGGCCTCGCCTTCGCGTTCGAGCAGCGCCACGATGATGGCATCGCCCTCGAGGAAGACTTTGGTGGCGCCGTATTTCGCCAGTAACTTGTTTACCGGATCATAGAAATTAAGGCTGAAATAGGAAGCGGCGTTCATGCCTTTTTCCATCAGCGAGCGGGTAAGGCGCGAAGAGTCGCGCACATCGGCCTTCAGGATCACGTGATGCACGACTCGATCTCCAGCCGGCTTCTGGTCTTCGGGAGGCAGGAACTCGTAGAGCATGCCGTTGAGGGTGGAGAGTTCGCGGACTTTGTCGTCGCCGACCAGGTTGACGCTGTCAAATCCGGCGCTGAGGGCTTCCAGGCCGCGTAGGTCGCGGTGATAGCAAAACAGGTCGTGCAGAAGACGCGCGGCAAACCGGCTGCGCTCCGAACCGCGGCAGGAGGCTACCCGCCCCACGGCGGCAAAGAGACGGTCGGAATGGAGACGGCTTTCGGCAATTATTTTTTCCACCCGCTCCGCTTCTTCGCGGAAGATCAGCGCGTTCTTGATCTGCTGCGGATTCACCCGCGGCGCATACTCGGCGAGCAGAGGAACGGCTTCATAGGAAGCAACGACGTGGGACAGAACCCCTTCGCGGTGCAGCATGCGGGTCCAGATCTCGAGGCGGTCTTTCCGATTGCGATCTTCGGGCGTCAAGTCTTCGCCGTTGCCGGTGCCCACGAGCGTAGTCGCGTTTTCCGGGACATTGAGCGCCTGCTCCAGATGCTCATCGTCAATGCCTTCCCCGTATCCGAGTTCGCGCAGAAAATTGAGCGCGAACTGGCGGAGACTGGGGAAACGGTCGGGATCTCTGGCGAAGTTGCCGAACATATAATAATGCTCGGCGCAGAGATAATCGTCGCGGCCATCTTCGGTAAGAATCAACGGATTGAGGAACAGACGATACCAGTCGGCGGGCAATTCGCCGAGCAGCGAGCGCCGCGTTCGGCCCAGCGTTTCTTTTTCGATTTCGCGAAGCAAACGAAACAACTCCTGCCCGGCGCGGCGGAGGATAATCTTCTTGCGCACCTGGAAAGAGGAGACAAGCTCCTGGGTCTGCATCATTTTCACTTGCCGCACGCCCTCGAGCGACTTTGACTTCATGCGGCACTGTTCGAGAATTCTGGCAAACTGCGTTTGCAGTTCGGTGCGGATGAACTTGAGCACGGCCAGGCGGCCGAGTACATCGACCGATGGATTGCCTGCTGCTTTGGCGCGATTCAGGATTGCGAGATGAATCGAGATCAGCAGAGTTTTCAGGTCCGCGGGGCCGGGCTTGCATAGTTTGGTGGTGGCCTCGGGGGCGCGGATGAATTTGGCTTGGCCCGCGGAGGGAACATCCATTTGGAAGAGCGATTCCACCTCGCCGAAGCGGCAGATATACCGCGCGAGATGAAAACTTAAATCCGCGGCGATACGGCGGCTGAAAAAAACATCGTAGCGGAGATTGTCGACGCCAAGTTGCAAATCGCTGAACGCGAGTGTGAGCCCGTAGCATTGAAGATCGGGCCGGCTGGGCGGTTCAGAATTACGCAACCGAAAAACCGGGAGCTTGGGCATCGGGACTCGTCTCTTGCGCTGTTTGCAAATTGCTGAAACTACACACTAAGCAGCAGGCTAGCATGTCATCGGGAGGGGTCCAAAGTTACGCTGGTACCAGCGCGGAAGCAACGCGGTAACAGCTCTTGGCTGGCGCGGAACGTTCTTTCGAGTTCGTCGCCTCGCAGGCCGCCGTTCATCCCCCACCCTGGCTCTTCTCCCGCGACCGCGGGATCAGTTTTTGGAGCCTCAACCCGGGCGGTAGTCGCGGACGTCGTCTTTGGGGAGAAATAGCCGCCGCAGCGCAGTATGGTTGGCGTCGGCCAGGCGGCGGTTCAGATCTTCCACATCCGTTCTTACCCAGCCTACGCTGGAGATTTTGATCTCGGAGTCCTGCGCGATGAGGAACCACGACGGCACGTTGGTGAGGCCGTACGCGTTAGAAACCACATAGCCGGCGGGATCGTCGAGGAGCGCGGGGAAGGTTACGCCATACTCTTTCAAAAAGGCGGCGGTGCTGCGTTTGTCGTCCTGAGAAATTCCTACGATGGCGACCTTCTCACCACCGTACGCTTTGCGCAAGCGCTCGAAAAAAGGAAACGTATATTGGCAGACCGGGCAGGAAACTTTGAAGAACACGGCCGCCACGGGACCGCGCTGGAGTGCGTCCCGTAGAGTGAACGTGCCGCCCTCTTTGCCCCCATCGAGGGCGGGCAAAGAAAAGTCAGGCGCTTTGGTTCCTTCCCGCAGTGCAGTCATATCCTTCCGGCCTCCGAACAGGCGATCAAGCCACGTCATAAAGGAAATGGATCACAACCTTAGATGATACCGCTGGCCTTCAGGATTTTCCGCGTTAACCCGGTGATTGGGATCCGAGGGATGCGATCAATTGCGATCCATGTGCCTTTCGCGCCGGGCGGAGTATCCGGCAACGGCAGATTCCGCAACGGCGCAGTCCGTAAAACATGAACCGTGTAGTCGGTGATGGTAATGGAATGGCGAAACGTGCGCCAGCGCGCTGCAGCTGGCAATGGACGCGGAGGCTCGGATGATTGGGGCAGTTCCCACATACCGGGCATGAGCGAAGCTTGGCGCGGGCGTTGCACCAGCCGCACTTTGCCATTACCACTGCCGTTGCCGTCGCGGCACTCAAGAACGCACCAGATTTGTTCCTTTTTCTGGCGGGAAGGCGGCTCGCTGCGCGGAACCTCTCCCCGCGTGACACACCATTTCCGCACAGGGCACGCTGGGCAATGGGGCGCGCGCGGCACGCACACGGTGGCGCCGAGTTCCATCATGCTCTGGTTGAAATCCCCAGGCCGGGAGTTCGCGAGCAAGGCTTGCGCGTGTTGCCAGGTTTGCGCTGTGGTGAGATCGATGCCGGTCGATTTATTGCCGATCAATCTTTGCAACACACGTTCGACATTTCCGTCGACAACGGCTACGGGCTCGGCAAACGCGATGCTAGCGATGGCAGCTGCGGTATAGCGTCCGATGCCGGGCAGAGCGAGCAAGGCTTCGGAGTTCCGGGGAAAGCAGCCGCCGTGTTGCCTGGCGATCTGCCGCGCGCAGCGATACAACATGCGCGCTCGTCGATAGTAGCCCAGACCGCTCCAGGCGGCGAGGACCGCGTCTTCGGAGGCTGCGGCCAGCACTTCGACGTTGGGGAAGCGTTCGAGAAAAACGCGGTAGTGTTCCAGCACGGCGGCCACGCGCGTCTGCTGCAGCATAATTTCACTGAGCCAGATGCGGTAGGGATCGCGAGTCTGGCGCCAGGGAAGGTCGCGGCCATGGTGGTCGTACCAGCCGAGGACGGCCCGGCGAAAGGCGGCCACGTTCTTGCCGATTGCGGGAGACGCGGCGAGCCGCATCTCTACGGGGATGGCGTCTAGCGCGCGCATCATTGTTGGCCGAGGCTGTGTTGGCTGACGCTGTGCGCGATGACGACCCATCCGGCCTTTTGCCGCTGCCACACGGTCATCATGTGCTGCGGCGCCGTGGGCAGCGGTTGCGAGCCGGCGGCTCCATTGGACGTGCCACCATTCAGAGTGATGGTGTAGGTCACTACGATGGTGGTTCCGTTCAGCTCGGTCTTCAGATCGCCGAGCGTGTAGTCTTTTAGCTGCCAACCGTGATACTGCTCCAGCGCGGCGGAGCGATCAAGCGTTCCGCTGGGGGTTATGCCGGTGTAATTCGAAGCGAGAGCACGCTCCACCTCAACCCAGTTCGCCGCTTGCACATCTTTCCAGAAGACGCGCTCCAGACCCTCGCCTCCGGTTGCTTCGGACAAGGCGCGGGCCGGACGATCGCCATAAAAAGTACAAGCCGGCGCAAACATCAGCGCGAACATCAGCGCGAAAGTCAGCATCATAATCAGAGAAACCGGCGGAGATTCGACAGTTATCCTCGGACGCATGGCGTGATTGTATCGTGACCCGGCTCGTGTGGGGACGCGGCTTTGCGCCGCTCCCACACAAAGCCAATTGACCGCTGCGAGAAGGCCCACGATAATAATGAAGCCTGGTAACCGCGACACACGCGTGGACATTAATCCAAGCCGGCAGGGTGTGTATGACAGAATTCGACCGCAAGGTGGGCGAGGCTTCCGCGCGCATCAACCGCTCGGTAGCGAATATCTCCGAGACTCTGGAAAAAGAGACGAAGCAACTGGTGACGTACCTGAACGACGAGGTTGTGCCAGCGGTGCGAACGCATTCCTCGAAGGCGCTGCGAACGGCGGCGGGAAAGCTCGCCGAGTTCGCGGACTTTCTGGAAACACAGCGCAAGGATTCTTGATCCGCCTCCCTTCCAGTTGCCCGCCCAAGGACACGCGCCGGCGGTCGCAATGGCCGGCGACCTGCCCGCAGCCATGTCTTCTATTATTCCTTCTAGTGCTGGGCAGCGCGCTTCTGAGCGGCTGCGGTCATAAACCGACGCAGGCGCAGGTTCCGCCGCCGCCGTCCCTTCCGCAAGAAAAACCACCCGCGACTCCACCGCCTGCGGAAACGACGGGCGAAAACGAGAAGATCGAGGTTCCCGCCGGCGCGAAACCGATCTTCGAACAAACCGGGACGGCGAGCTGGTACGGCGCTCCCTATCACAACCGGCGCGGATCGAACGGCGAGGTTTACAACATGCACGCGATGACGGCGGCACATCTTACTTTGCCTCTGGGCTCGATCGTGCGCGTCACAAATTTGAAAAGCGGACATTCGGCGCTGGTGCGGATCACCGATCGCGGACCGTTCGTGGTGGGGCGCATCGTCGATCTTTCCCTGGCTGCCGCGAAGGCGCTGGATGTGTACTTGCCAGGCACTGCGAAAGTTCGGCTGGAGGTTCTGCAGGCACCTGTGCCTCTCGATACGGGCGGACGCTGGGCGGTTCAGATCGGCTCCTTCACCGGGCAGAAGACGGCCGCCGAACTAGCAGAACACCTGCAGCAACGCTACCAGACCGCCAAAGTCGTCAAGTTTGTGAGTCCCGTGGGAGCCTGGTGGGTGCGGGTGCGGGTGCTGGACGACGACCGCCAGCGCGCGACAACTCTGGCCCGCGAGACCGAGACGGTGGAGGGATCGGTATTTCTGGTGCGGCTCGACTGAAAATTTCTTCCCAGACGTAGTTAGCTGTAGTGGTGTATCGTTTCTTCCAGAGATATAGAGAACTTATCTCCGTGTTGACTTGCCGGATGATCGTAATCCCAGGCGAGGGGAGACTCAGTTATGGCGGGTTGTCTATTTTGCCGAATCATTAGCGGAGAAGTGCCATCCAAGAAAGTTTACGAAGACGAACATACATTTGCCTTCGAAGATCTGAACCCGCAAGGCCCGACCCACGTGCTGGTCATTCCGAAGAAACATATTTCCGGCTTGAAGGAAGCGACGGCAGGGGACGCGGAGCTGGTAGGTCGCTGTCACCTGGCGGCCGCGCACATTGCGCGCGAGCGCTCGATTGAAGATGGCTACCGCACCGTGCTGAATGTGGGCCCGCGCGCGGGGCAATCGGTTTTTCATCTGCATGTGCACCTCATAGGCGGGCGCCCGCTGCACTGGCCGCCGGGATAGAAAGTTCTCAGTTCCCAGTTCTCAGTTCTCAGAAAAATCCCTGGCGCTTACCGAGAACTGGGAACTGAGAACTACGGCGCTGGCTCTCCAGCAGCAAGCTTGGATCATTCCGCTTGCCTCTTCATACTTACAATCTCTGGCTTACAATCGTGGGATGGCAAACCTGATATTGGTGTACGGTCTGCGTCTGTTGCCTTCCGATGAGGTCGCGGAGGTTGGCGCGGCCACCATCAAACTGAAGAACGGGCGGGATGCGCACATCGCCATGCACATTCTCGAGGGCGGCAAAGACGAGATCGAGAAGCAGCTCAAGGCGAGTCTCGCGGCCTTTTTCGACATCTATCCTGAGATATGACGTCTGAGATATGACGGCAGGCGCGACGTCCTATAATCAGGCGGCGAATCAGGCGACCGCATGAGACTGATCTCTCTGGAACTCGAAAGCAAGCTGCGCGAAAAAAAGCTCTGGCCGCAGAGCTGGATCGCGTGGGCGGCGCTCTACGTGCTGGCGATCGACCTTCTTCTGTTCGCGGTGCAGTGGCTGACGCGGCGTGCCAGCCCAGCAACCTCGGCGAGCCTGGAGGGCTGGGTCACCTTTCTCAGCCTGCTGGCGATTGTGTTGCTCGCCTTCGCCGGGTTCCGCTGGCTACGCTCGCAACTATTGTGGCGGCTGCGCAACCGGTTGATCGTCACCTATGTTTTTACTGGCGTGATTCCGGTTTTTCTGCTGGTGATGATTTCGCTGATCACGCTCTATCTTCTTGCCTGGCAGTTCGCCGGCTTTGTCGTAACTTCCGACATCACAACTCACCTGCGCAGCATGGAGGCAGCCAACCGCGCCATCGCCAATCACCTGGCGACGCAAGTTTCGGGCGGGGGGAAACTGGATGCGGGAATGCTCAGCCGGACCAGGCCGCGTCGTCCGGAGTGGGCGCGACGGCAGGTCTGCGCCTGGTACCGCAACCAGCCGCAGCCTTACTGTTCGGGTCCGGAGGGCGCAGTTGCCTTTGACGCTCCGTTGTTTATCAGCGGAGATTTCCGCGACATCGTGCGCGACCATGGCACCCTCTATCTGCGGACAGCGACCGTGCTCGCGGCGGAGGCGGGACCTTTGCGCGTGATTCTCAGTGACCCGCTCGACAAGGAGTTCGTCGATAAAATCGCGGCGGACCTCGGTCGGATTGCGGTCTATGGCAACGAGAGTGCGACCGCGAGTTCGGCCGCTCCGGCGCCGCAGAACTCCTCGGAGCCCTTCATAACATTCGATGACGGAAAACAACGGCAGCAGGTTTTTTCTGCGGGGACGATTCCTCCGGCCAGCGGTGTGCTCGATCGTCAGATCGGCTTTCCCATCCCGCTGCAGGTGGTGGATTGGTCCACGGGAGGACGACAGCGCGATGGAGCGCTGGCGGAGGTCGAGACCCGGTCCTCGGTGCTCTATGCGAGACTTTTTGCGGCACTGGGAGATTACGCCAAGGGCCTGGAATACATTTTGCTGTCGATCATGTTTGTGTTCGCGATCATCTGGCTGCTGGCGCTGCTCGTG
>Ga0187867_10004318_pt1 | contig 11041 bp, 10 predicted proteins | sample June2016WEW_13_1_FD_132976 | JGI IMG/M metagenome (GOLD analysis project Ga0187867, IMG submission 132976) | Peatland microbial communities from SPRUCE experiment site at the Marcell Experimental Forest, Minnesota, USA - June2016WEW_13_10 | ecosystem: Environmental > Terrestrial > Soil >... | reverse complement strand
TGAAGGAAACGCGAGACGTCGTGCAGAAAGCATTGAAAGACGGCAGGACTCTTGCTCAGATGAAGCAGGCGAAACTGCTGGATCCGTGGAAGAAATATTCCGGAGACTTCGTCAACGAAGATGCATTCCTGGAGACTTTGTACAATTCATTGACGGGTCAGAAGACAGGGAAATTCATCAAGCATAACTAGTCGACGCCAGCCGTATGATTTCCTGAGGAGCCTCATTTTACTTTGCACCTGACCCGCCGCCAATTTGCGCATTCGGCCTTCGCTGCCGGTATTGCAGCCGCGTTGCCTGCTGGTGTGTTATCGGGCTGCAGTGCGTCGAACGCGGCTCGTACTGCGAGTTCCGCGCTGGCCTCGGGGCCTCACGATATGCGGTTTGATACTGTCTCCGAGACTCCATTTCCTAAGAATTTTCTCTGGGGTACGGCCACTGCGGCTTATCAAATCGAAGGCGCGTGGAAGGAAGACGGCAAGGGCGAGTCGATCTGGGATCGATTCGCGCACACGCCGGGGAAGATCAAGAACGGCGACACGGGCGACATTGCGGGTGATTCCTATCACCGCTGGCATGAAGATATTGCGCTGATGCGGGCGATGAATTTGAACAGCTATCGCTTTTCGATTTCCTGGCCGCGCATTCAACCTGGCGGTTCGGGCGCTGCCAATTCCAGAGGAATCGATTATTACAGCCGTCTCGTCGACGCGTTACTGCAAGCGCGAATCCGGCCGTTAGTTACGCTCTATCATTGGGATTTGCCCCAAGCTTTGGAAGATGCAGGCGGGTGGCCTGATCGCGATACGGCTTCGCGCTTTGCGGACTACGTGGAGTTGGCGGCACGCGCTTTTGGCGACCGCGTCTCCGATTGGCTGCTGTTCAACGAACCCTTGGCCTTCACTTACAGAGGTTATCTCGAAGGGTCGCACGCTCCGGGACGCCAGAGCCTTTTCGCCTTTCTGCGTGCTTCGCACACGGTGAACCTGGCTCAGGGCACGGGCTTCCGTGCGCTGAAGGCCGCTTGTCCATCGGCGCGAGTGGGAACAGCATTCAGCATGTCATCGTGTGAGCCGGCTACGAATTCTGAGGAAGACAGAGTAGCAGCGGAGCGCGCTCACGCCATCACGAACGTCTGGTTCCTGGAGCCCGCGCTCAAGGGGCGCTATCCCGAAGCGTTGGCGTTTCTTCCGGACACTGCCATGGGGATCCAATCAAGCGATCTCGAAAAGATGAGGGCGCCGTTCGATTTCATCGGCATCAATCTCTACTACCGCACGATCGCGTCGGCATCGAGCACAGTGGAGCGCATCTCGCACCCCCAGCAATGGTTGTTTCCGGTGAAGATGGTGGGCGGCGAAAAAGGACCGAGAACCAGCATCGGATGGGAGATTTGGCCGCGGGCGCTCTATGATCTGGTCATGCGGATCACGCGCGATTTCAACCGGCCGGTGATTGAGATAACCGAGAGCGGGTGCGCCTACAACGACGGCCACGACGGCGACGGCGTGATACGCGACCAGCGCCGTATTGACTATCACCGTGAGTATCTGCAAGCTCTGGCCCGCTCGATCAGGGATGGTGCGGATGTTCGCGGCTATCATGCCTGGAGTCTGATCGATAACTTCGAATGGTCGGAAGGCTTCAGCCAGCGCTTCGGCCTGGCCTACGTGGACTTCAAGACGCAGCAGCGGGCGATCAAGGATTCGGGAAGATGGTACGCGAGAGTGGCAGCGGGAAATGCGGTGCCGGCGCTCGTGGCCGATTAAACCAGCGCGCAGCTTTCCAGCCTGACTATTTCTGCTGCATCACCAGTTCGCCGTTCTGCACTTTCAGATCGCCCACGTTGTTCGGCAGTTTCATGCGATCGCGCTGCTCGGCGAGCTTTTTCTGCAAAGCAGGATTCACCAGCGAAACCGGCACATTGAGATCACCCACCTTGAATTCAGTTGGTTCGAAGGTCGCGTATCCATCTTTCGAGGATAGGTGGCCGGATACGGTCACCCAGACATCTTTGCCGGCGATCTCGGTGAGAAATTGACCGTGCACGGTGTCGCCTTCGAAGCTTACCTGTTGATCCTTGATGGTGGGCTCGCCGCTACCGACATTGGAATTGGGCGAGAGTTCCTCAGCTCCTGCAGCTCCCGCGCTTCCAACCGCCTGGGCGAGAGCTGCGCCCACTTCGTCGGAATTGAGGTGAACCTCCGCCTTCGGTTGAGGACTGGACGAAGCGGTCGGCTGACTTGGGGATGTTGGCGCTTGATAATTTACGCTGGAGGCAGGTGCGGCTTGCTGAGGCGGCGCAGGCTGTTGTGTCGCATGTTGGAACTCCTCCATCTTCTGCCCAAATGACTGGGCATTGGCGGCAATGGCCGCCGGGGTCTGGGGCTGAGCCACGGGAGCTGGCTTTTTCAATACCAGAACAATAGCCACAAGGGAGGCCAATAGCGTAGCAATGCTGATGATGCGGTCCAGCTTGATTCTCATGAAGGCTCGAGAACGGTCAGCCGCGAGACAGGCCCAGCATCATGGTAATGAAGGGAGGAGCCAACGCTCAGATTGCCGAAGTCACAAGGCGCGATGGTACTTCGGTGACGTTGCCGATGCCGGGCAAAGGCTGATCAGTCCAGCTTCTTGGCAAGCAACTCGTTCACCAGCTGTGGATTGGCTTGGCCTTTGGAAGCTTTCATTGCCTGGCCAACGAAGAATCCGATCATTGTCTTTTTGCCGGCGCGGTATTGTTCAAGCTGCTTGGGATTCGAAGCAATCACTTCATCGATGATCTTTTCCAAGGCGGTGGTATCCGACGACTGCTGCGGACGGCCTTCCGCTTCGTAGACCTCTGGGAAATCCTGGTTGCGTTCGAAGCTGAGGTCGTAAAGGTCCTTGAGCATTTTGCCGGAGATCGCGCCGCTCTCGACCAGATCGGCGGAGGCTGCGACGCCTTTCATGGAGATCGGGGACTGCTCGATTCCCAGCCCCTTCGTCTTGAGACGACCCATCAGTTCGCCCTGCACTAGGTTGGCAACGCGCTTGGGATTCTTCGCGGCTTTTGCCGCCGACTCAAACTGATCGGCGAGCGATCTCGAAACCGTGAGCACCTGCGCATCGTATTCCGTGATGCCGTATTCCTTCACCAGCCGCGCGCGGCGCGCTTCGGGGAGTTCGGGCAAAGTTTTGGTGATTTCGGCCTTCCACTTCTCGTCGACGACCAGCGGCAACAGATCGGGCTCAGGAAAGTAGCGGTAGTCATGCGCTTGCTCTTTGGAGCGCATGCTGTAGGTTTTGCCTTCCTGCGAGTTGTAGAGGCGAGTCTCCTGCGTGATTTTCCCGCCGGATTCAATCACTTCCACCTGGCGGGCGATCTCGTAGCTCAGCGCTTCGCGGATGAAGCGGAACGAATTCACATTCTTGATTTCGGTCTTCGTGCCGAACTGCTTCTGGCCGCGCGGACGGATGCTGACATTGGCATCGCAGCGCAGCGAACCCTCCTCCATGTTGCAATCGCTGACGCCGGTGTAGAGGATGATTTCCTTCAGGCGCGTCAGATATTCGTAGGCCTCGTCAGGCGTAGCGATGTCAGGTTCGCTGACGATTTCGATCAGGGGCACGCCAGTTCGGTTGAGATCGATGGCGGTCTTCTCGTCCGAGTCGGGAAAGCCCTCGTGGAGGCTCTTGCCGGCGTCTTCTTCGAGGTGCACGCGGGTGATGCCGATTTTCTTCTTGCCGCCTGGGACAGGGATTTCGCTGAATCCATGCTCGGCCAACGGCTTGTCGTATTGCGAAATCTGGTATCCCTTGGGCAGGTCGGGATAGAAATAATTCTTGCGGGCGAAGATCGAAGTCTCGTTGACGCAGCAATTCAACGCCATCGCAGCCAAGGCGGCGAACTCGACAGCCTTCCGGTTCAAGACCGGCAGCGCTCCGGGCATTCCGAGGCACACCGGGCAAACATGGGCATTCGGCGGAGCGCCGAAGCGAGTGGAGCAGGAGCAGAAAATTTTTGTTGCAGTCAGAAGTTGGACGTGGACTTCGAGGCCGATGACCGGCTCGTAGGCCGTGCGGGAGGCGACCGAGGTGTCCGCAAGGGTCGACATATCTCGTGATTATACTGCCCTCGCTCCCTTGGTCTAGCACGGCTCTTCTAGATCTTGTTGTGCAAAGCGCTCGGCTACTTCTCCATCGGAATCTCGAAATACATCAATTCCGTGCCTTTGGCGTCGTCGACACCGGTCACATACATGCGCGCGCCTTCCAAGGGTGCCGTGAGATCTTCGACGTCGAAGAAGAGGAATCCCGATTGCGTGGTGTGAGGCTCGACAGCTTTGGCGACGAATTGCGAGGTTGCGATCTCGTCGCGCTCTTTCTGACTCAGCCCGCCTTTCACTTTCTTCTGCGGGATGGGAATGGGGATGGGAGTAGTTTCATGAGGATTCGACAGGCGGCGGAACATATCTTCGGACGTAGCCGGCGTGAGCTTGGCGCGGCTGGCGGTGGTCAGCGTGACCTGCATGTTGGCGATAGAAATGGGTTGGTCGCCGTCGTTGGTGACTACGAAGAAGACGGGAAGGAATCCGTGCTGATGAAAGTTCAGGGAGAATATTTTTGACTTGTCGGAAGTGTCGTAGGGGTCGGCGGCGATCGCGACCTTGTCGTTCGTGTGGTCGTCGTGGGCGGGATAAGTCTTGGCGGGCTGAGCCGTAGGCTTTACGAAGTCCTTGGCAGCGAGTGAAAGTGCGAAGGCTGCGACCACACTGAGTAAGACCAACCCACGGCAAAAATCCGGTTCGCGCGAACGGGGCATGCTTCCAATTATAGAAGCTAACGCGATTGGGTTCGCGATGCTTCCGGCGGAAGCCTTCTCAAAACCCTAAAACCCAGAGGACGCCCTTCGGCTTCGCTGCGGGCAGGCTCAGGTATGCGAGGCCATCTTTGTTTAGAATGGCTCAGCTTGATCACTTCTCTTTACAGCTTTCTTTACAGCCTGGCGCTGGCTCTGGGGATGTTGGCGAGCTCGCCCTACTGGCTGTTTCAGATAGTGCGTCACGGGAAGTATCGGAAGGGCTTTGCGGAGAGACTGGGGCGATTGCCTTCGCGGCTGGAGTTGCCCGGGACGCAGGAGCCGGTGATTTGGTTACATGCCGTTTCTCTGGGCGAGGTGCTGGGAGTTGCCGGTTTAGCGGAGGAACTTCGGCGCCGTTGCCCGCACCATCGGATCTTCATTTCAACCACTACCGATACCGGGCAGGCGCTCGCCCGCAAGCGTTTTGGCGAGGCCAACGTGTTTTATTTTCCAATGGATTTCGCCTTCGCCGTTCGTCCTTATTTGCGGGCGCTGCATCCGGAATTAGTGGTGATTGCGGAAACCGAGTTCTGGCCAAACTTCATGCGGCTGGCGCGCGCACGAGGTGCGCGGATTGCGGTGGTAAATGCGCGCATCTCGGACCGCTCGTGGCCGAGGTATCGTCGATTCCGCCAGTTACTGCGGAGAGTGCTGGCAAATGTAGACTTGTTCCTGGCGCAGACATCCGAGGACGCGGTGCGGCTACGGGATATTGGCGCGAGCGCGGAACGGGTGCAGGTCACAGGAAACTTGAAGTTCGATATTCCTGTGCCCCCGCCGCCCGCGATCGTCGAGAGCCTGCAGAAGTCCATTACAGCGACGGGCGCTGGCCCGGTGCTGGTGTGTGGCAGCACGGTGGATGGAGAAGAATCACTGCTGCTGAAGGCGTTTGAGAATGTGCTGGTGCAATATCCGAGGACAGTGATGGTTCTTGCGCCCAGGCACCCGGAGCGCTTCCCTGCTGTGACGGCACTGCTCGAACAGATGTCGATTCGCTCCTGCCGGCGATCGCTGTGGAATGGCGAACCCTTGACGGGCCAGGTTTTGCTGTTGGATACAATTGGCGAGCTGGCGGCGTTGTATGCGATCGCCGATATTGCGTTTGTAGGGGGAAGCCTGGTTCCGCGCGGTGGGCACAACATTATTGAACCGGCGCAACACGGTGTGGCCACCCTGGTGGGCAATCACACGGAAAACTTTCGTGACATCGTTAACCTGTTCCAAAGCCGGGATGCGGTGCGGATTGTCGGTCCGGCAGAACTGCCACTGGTGCTGCTCGAGCTGCTGGCCAACGATGGGGAGCGGACAGCGCTCGGACGGCGCGCAGTCGAGACCATGCGATCGCAGATTGGAGCTACGACGAGGAGTGCCGACGAACTGCAGAGGATGATGGCACGGCCATGAACTTCAATCCCCTGGCGGGCATTTACGGCGCCGTCGTCTGTACACGCAATCGACTGTATGACCGGGGTTGGTTGCGCTCGCGAGCGTTATGTGGAGCCGTTATCAGCGTGGGAAATGTTTCCGCCGGAGGCTCGGGGAAAACGCCGTTCGTCGTTTTGTTGGGTGGGCTGTTGAAGGCGCGCGGGATCCGCTTCGATGTGCTATCGCGTGGCTACGGACGCAGGACTCATGGAGTGCTGCTGGTTGATCCCGCTGGACGGTCGGGGGATTTCGGCGATGAGCCGCTGCTAATCGCAAGGCGATTGCAGGTTCCGGTGGTCGTTGGGGAAGATCGCTACGAGGCGGGTCGGTTTGCTGAGGCGCGGTTCGGTGCGCAGATTCATTTGCTGGATGATGGGTTTCAACATCGCGGCTTGGTGCGAGATTTCGATATCGTGTTGGTAACGCCGGATGACGCGCGCGATCAATTGCTGCCCGCGGGACGACTGCGAGAGCCGCTGCGTTCGCTGCGACGCGCCGACGCTGTAGTGCTGACTGGCGGGGCTTCCGCGGAGCCCTTTCCGCTCAAGGGTAAGACTGTGTGGCGGGCGCGGCGTGGAATCGTTGCTGAGAACGTACTTTCGCGACCCGTGGTGTTCTGTGGAATTGCACGGCCGCATAATTTTCTGTTGCAGTTGCGAACTGCGGGCATCGATCCAGTCGCGCAGGCGTTCTTCCGCGATCACCATGCATACACGGAGAAAGACGTGCGCGACTTGTTGGAACTTCGGCAGCGCAGCGAGGGCGACGGGTTTGTGACCACGGAAAAAGATGCGGTGAACCTCGGCGGTTATCTTGACGCGCTGGCGCCACTGGCGGTCGTCCCGGTCAAGATGGAGCTTGCCGACGCAGATAACGCTGTGGATACCATGCTGCGCTTGATCGAAGAGCGCCGCGGCCGCTCGTGAGAAAATGCCCCAGACAGCAAGGAAACGAATACCCACGGCATGACCAAGCATCTGAAGGAAGTTGAGCGGCTGCGGAAGATTATTGAAGGGTTTCCCAAGGTCACCATCACGGTGCTGGGGGATCTGGTGGCCGATGAATTTGTGTACGGCGAAATCTCGCGCGTGTCGCGCGAAGCTCCGGTGCTGATCCTGAAGCATCGCGAACGTAGGGTGGTACCGGGCGGGGGCGCCAACGCGGTGAACAACCTGGCCGACCTGGGAGTCAATGTTCTGCCAGTCGGAGCCATTGGGGAAGACGAACCCGGCCGCATGCTGTTGAAGTTCTTTCGCCACAAACACATTCCGATCAGCGGCGTTTTGAAAGACAAAAGTTATACGACGGTCACGAAGACTCGCATCCTGGCGGGCATGACGCACAATACGCGTCAGCAAGTGGTGCGTGTGGATCGCGAGCCGGAAAGCGCTCCGAACCAGCATCTGACGCGAGAGTTATTTCTGGCTGCGCGGGAATATTTGCGGGCTTCCGATGCCCTGCTGGTTTCCGATTATGGATATGGATCGGCCAGTCCGGCGATCGTGAACGCGTTGCGGCAGGCCGGAAGGCGAAGAGTTGTGCTGGTACCTTTGATTCTGGATTCGCGTTATCGACTGTTGGAATATTCTGGCGCCACGGCCGCCACTCCGAACGAACCGGAAGTGGAAGCGGCGCTTGGGGTTCAGATTGGCCACGATTGGCAAAAATTGATTAAGGCCGGGCAACAGATTATGGAGCGGATGAAGCTGCAGTCCCTGCTGATTACGCGGGGCCGGGACGGCATGGTGGCCTTCGATCAGAGACACACGCCAGTGGACATTCCGATTTTTGGTTCGGATGAAGTGGCCGATGTGACTGGGGCGGGAGATACCGTAATAGCGGCGTTCAGCGCGGCCTTGGCGGCCGGAGCTACCACGGAGGAAGCGGCGCAGCTAGCCAACTACGCCGGGGGCATTGTGGTGATGAAGCGCGGTACGGCAACTGTTTCCCGTGAGGAACTGTTGCGCGCGATTGACCAGACTCCGCCTTCGACAAGACCTCATTGATCTGAAGCGGTTTTGATCTGAAACAGCCGTCTGCCAGACGATAGATTGGAAATAACAACGAGACGAGACGACAAAATTCTGGGCCGTCGCGAGCTTCGCGATCGCGTCGAAAGCTGGCGGGCTTCCGGCGAACAAATCGTTCTGGCGAATGGGAATTTCGATCTGCTCCATGTCGGCCACGTGCGCTATCTGCGAGGCGCGAAGGAGTTGGGCGGGAAGCTTGTAGTGGCCGTCAATTCGGATCAATCGGTACGCGCGCTCAAAGGCGAGGGTCGCCCGATCATGCCCGCGGAGGAGCGCGCCGAAATTGTCGCGGCGTTAGTTGATGTGGATGCGGTTGTCATTTTTCCCGAACTTGATGTGCGCGCGCTCATTCGCGAGATTCGTCCAGATATTCAGGCTAAAGGGACGGATTACACAAGGGAGTCGGTTCCTGAGCGCGATGCAGTCGCGGAATATGGCGGACGCGTGGCAATCGTTGGCGATCCGAAGGATCATTCCACCAGTGAGATTATTCGCACGGGGCTGACGCCGAGGCAGCCGTGAGTCTTGCCTCTGTGCCGGGGAAAAAGATTGAACGGCTGCTGATCGTGCGTCTCAGTGCCATGGGCGACGTAATCCACACGCTGCCGGCAGTTCGTTTTCTGCGCGAGGCCTTTCCCGAAGCGTTCATGGGCTGGCTGATCGAAGAGCGCTGGGCCGAATTGCTGTGCCCGCCGGGAACTGCCCGTCGCGGTCCCCGGTCTTGGCTGCGTCCGCTGGTGGATGAAGTTCATACCGTCAATCTAAAGGCTTGGAGAAAATCGCTGGGCTCGATTTCCACTTTGCAGCGCGTTGCTACGATTTGGAATGATGTGCGCGATGCCGGCTACGATGCAGCAGTGGATCTGCAGGGGGCGATACGGTCAGCTTTGCTAGCGCGCTGGTCAGGCGCGCGGGTAGTTTATGGAGCCGCTGAACCACGAGAGGCCCCGGCGAGCATTTGCTACACGCGGAAAGTGGTCGCGCGGGGAAGACACGTTGTTGAACAGAATCTTTCGGTAGCTGCGGCTCTGGTTGGGCATTCTGTGCGATTATCGCCACCAGATATTTCGTGTACTTTTCCTCGTGATTTGCAGGCTGAGGCAAGTATCGGCGAGAGGCTGGCGCTAAGCGGCATTGGCGATTTCGCCATTCTGAATCCGGGCGCGGGGTGGGGTGCGAAGCGATGGCCGGCGGAGCGATACGGGCAAGTCGCCTGCGGGCTGGCAAAGCTCGGCCTGCGTTCGATTCTTAACTATGGACCGGGCGAAGAAGTGCTGGTCCAAGGCGCCGTGGCAGCGAGCGGCGGTACTGCTCGGGCCATGAGTTGCAGCATCACAGAGTTGATCGCCTTGACGCGACGAGCACTCCTTTTTATCGGCGGCGACACCGGGCCGCTGCATCTGGCGGCGGCGTTGCAGGTTCCGGTAGTGGCGATTTATGGACCTACCGATCCGGCGCGCAACGGTCCTTATGGAACGCGCAACATCGTGCTGCGCAATCCGAAGAGCACGACTACGCATGAGCGGCGGACCGCGGCGGATGAGGGATTGCTTGCGATCAGCAGTGATGCGGTGGTTAGGGCTGCAAGCAAGTTGCTGGAGAACGAGCTCAGGGGCTAAGGCCCGTCTTGACGTGAGCCCTTTATGCGGCGCCGAAGCGCCGCTCTTCCACATGGCTGAGTGGTCACAAATCGCGCGGCGCATTCGGGTGCCGCTGGGCTTTCTGTTTGCCGTGCTTTATTTCTGGCTGGCGCGGCCTACCTGGCGTTCAATGGCGCTGGGCGCGATGGTGATTGTGCCAGGCATTGTGATTCGGGCGCTGGCTTCGGGGCACGTGCGGAAGAACGAGACATTAGCCACTTCCGGTCCGTACGCTTATACGCGAAATCCGCTCTACTTGGGATCGCTGCTGATTGGGCTGGGATTCGCTGTAGCGGCGCGAAGCTGGTGGGTGGGTATTGTCCTGTTCGTGATGTTCTTCGCCATCTATCTTCCGGTCATCCGCGACGAAGAGGCATTCTTGCGGAAGACGTTTGCTGAGTTTGACGAATATGCTCGGCGCGTGCCGAGGATGTTACCGCGTTTGACGCCGGGTTCTGGTAACGAGGAAGCTTCTGCAGGATTTTCTTTGGAACTGTATTTGAAGCATCGCGAGTACAACGCGCTGCTGGGAGCGCTGGGGATGATGGCGGCCCTGATCGTAAAGATGATTTGTTCATGAGTTAGAAAATGGCTATGTGGCAGCTCTGTCGGCGAGGGACAGCACCGCGAACAACCCAAGCTTTTGTGAATGGAATCCTCCTACTGTTTTCCTGGTCTCTCGTCCTTGGCTGAGACGCGAGGCAGTGTTGTGGACCGCGTGGTGGTCTACAACAGGAACGGAGGCTGGCCCTGCTGTCACCGGGGAAAGAGCTGAGGTCGTAACCAGTTGCCCTTGGCGGCGAACCTAGCGGGCCGAAGATGCGGCAAGGAGACCATCGAACTCCCGAGGACTCGTACGTACTTGATTCGCGAAACCCCAACCGCCGTTTCTATAAGGCATGTCACATATCGTATCCGGGCCCGAAAGACATTGCGGGTGCCAAGAAATTGGGGGACATTGGTGATTACTTCTGCGCCACCAATTCCCTAGCGCGGCTCAGTTCTGGACGGGTGGAATTTGATCCATCGCAGACTTTCAGCAATAGGGCGTAATACTCTGTGGCATCCGCCGGTTTGCCGGCGGCTTCGGCGGCGCGGGCGGC
>Ga0187867_10004314_pt1 | contig 11044 bp, 6 predicted proteins | sample June2016WEW_13_1_FD_132976 | JGI IMG/M metagenome (GOLD analysis project Ga0187867, IMG submission 132976) | Peatland microbial communities from SPRUCE experiment site at the Marcell Experimental Forest, Minnesota, USA - June2016WEW_13_10 | ecosystem: Environmental > Terrestrial > Soil >... | reverse complement strand
GCGCTCTCAATCACCTGGGTTGGTTCGGCTCTTTCAATGACGTGGAGCGCAATCAACTGGTGGTGGTCGTGCTGCTCACCGGCGGCTTTCGGATCAACGGCCCCATCGCCGCGGGCGTCGCCGGATCCATCTATAAGCAGCTCTCGCACGAAAACTTCTTCGCCAACACCCGCATTCTATCTACCCAGATCTGCTGCACCCACTGATGTACCGGTACTGTGCCCCGCGCGGTTGATTGACGTTAACTCGACGTCAAATACCTATATTCCGACTTCTGACTTCTGCCTTCTGCCTCCTTGCTTATTTCCGCCCCATTAACCAAAGTTAGTTTAGTACTTCCCATGGGCAAGTACGGGTAGAGCCGCTGTGACCTCTAACTCCTGCAAAATCATTTACATCTGTCAAAAATCCCGGCTACACTTAGTCAGACTGAAAGGACCGATGCAAATGAAAACAGCGGCTAGCGGGAGAAGCAAACACGCGCAGCGAGGCAACGCCCTGATCGAAGCTACAGCCATCATGCTGCTGACGTTCGGGCTTCTGTTTTTGCTCATCGATTTATCCCTCGCGCTCTTCACTAAGGCGACTTTGCAGGCGGCCGTGGAGGCGGGCGTACGGTTCGCCGTGACCACCCGGCTGGGGTCGGGCCAATCCTATTTGAACGACTCGATCGTACAGGTGGTGCAACAAAACTCAATGGGTATGCTGAACGGCGCAAGCGGGGCGTGCGAGATCTCGATCAATTACTACAACCCGGTAACCGGCGCGGCAGACACCGGCAACGGAGGCGACGTCGTGGAAGTCTCCGTGGTGGGCTACCACTACACCCCGACTGGCATTCTCAAGAGCGCCAATCCTATCCCCATCGCCGCCAGCTCGTCGGACGTGATGGAATCGTGCCCGCTCTCCGGCTGTCCGCCCATAGCCAATCCCACGCCGCCATCGTGCAACTGAGAGGAAACCAATCCATGAGCCGCAAGCGCAACGAAAAAGGCAATGCATATATCGAGTTCGTACTGGTCGCGGCGTTCTTCTTCGTGCCGCTCATACTCGGCATCATCACGCTGGGTATCGCGGTGATCCGCAACTTTCAAGTCAACGAACTGACCCGCGATGTCGGGCACATGATGGCCAAGGGCGTGGATTTTTCGCAGCAGTCGAATCAGAACCTGATCGTCAACGACCTGGCGAACGGCTTGAGCCTGCAGGCCAACAACGGCAACGTCACCGGCGGCGCTGCCGGCAACGGCGTGCTGGTGCTTTCCGTGTTCGAGAGCGTACCGTCCTCCTGCAACTGCGCCAACGGCGGGCACATCGTGGTGGTGAACCGCATCGTGATTGGCAACAATACGCTGTATACCACTCCGTTTGGCAACCCCGCTTCCATCAGCACCAGCGGAATCGTGGCGAACTATACCACCGATACCGGCGCCCAGGCGGATAATGTCGCCAACGTGATCTCCATCGGAACGGGCGGTCTGGCCTATATGGCGGAAGGCGATTTCTCATTCACGGACCTGGGCGTAGTGGGATTCATTACCAATCTGGGCGCGTTCAACCGCGCCGTGTTTTAGAGGGAGAAGGAAGTATTATGCAAAATCTCAAGGACCGCTTGCAGCGCTCGCGAGGCTTCGCCATCGTCCTCACCACGCTGACGCTGTCGATCACCCTGCCGCTTGTGGGATTGGGAATCGACGTGGGCACGTTATATCTTGTCAAGTCGAAACTGGCGGCCGCCGCAGACGCCGCCGCACTGGCCGGCACGCGCGCCCTCAGCCAGGGAGCCACCGAGGCCGACCAAGAAGCCAGCGCCACGAGCGCCGCCCAAGCCTTCTTCGCCGGGAACTATCCCACTGGGTATTGGAACACCAACGGCGCGGCCGCGACTGCCGCGATCGACTCCACTTCCGCGCCCAATTACCGCTCGGTCACGGTGAACGCCACCGTGCAAGCGCCTTTATACTTCCTGCGCGTTCTGAACCAGCAATATTCCACCATCAATGTAATCAGCCGGGCTGGGCGCCGCGATGTGCTGATGATGCTGGTCCTGGACCGCTCGTCCTCGATGAATGGCATCGTCGCCGGTACGGGACAGACCGCTTGCGCTTTGATGAAAGCGGACGCCTCCGCCTTTGTGAACTATTTCGCTCCCGGACGCGACCAACTCGGCTTGGTGGCATTCGGCTCCTCCGTGTTCTATTATCCGTCCACCACGAGTTTCGCCACACCGGATGCCAGCGGCAATACCATTCAGTCCTTGATCGCGCAGTTGACTTGCGGCGAGAACACCTCCTCTGCCGCGGCCATCGCCGCGGGTTACGCCGAACTCAAACGGGTCAACAATCCAAACCGCATGAACGTCATCATGTTCCTGACCGACGGACGGCCCAACGGTGTCACGGCCGATTACTCCCAGGCTGGGCTGGGGGTCACCGACGGCTGCTCGATGCCGGCAGGCACACCAGGCGTGATTGCGCAGTGGGCCGGCGGCGCCTTGCCCAACGGCGCCACCGCGGGCGTGATGAACGCCACCACCAACGCTATCACCTTCCCCAATGACGGCCATTCCCTGGCCGGCAGCAGCGGGTGCCAGTTCAACGGCCCCAATCTCACGAACGTCTCCCAGGATATTCCGAATCTGCCCACGCAGGACTTTTACGGCAACTCGACCGCCGGACCTTACAGCCAACTGAATAGCGGGACATGGCCCTACACCACGCAATTCAACCCGATGGGGGCGGCCAGCATCCCCCGGCAGATCGTCATTGCATCCACCAATGCGGTGGACAATGAGGCTACCCAGGTGCGCACCGATCCCAACCTGCATCCGTATATCTACACCATCGCACTGATGGGCAACGGACCGCCCGACGATATGCCGGACACCCTGTTATTGCAGAAGATCGCCAACGACCCGAACCTGGCTGCGGATACCGGGGTGGGGCTGACGTTCTACCAGATGCAGATCAACCAGCCGCACGGGTATTTCGCGATTGCCCCGGATGCCTCGCAACTGGCTGTGGCATTCGACACGATCGCGGCGCAGATCAGCATCCGCCTGTCGCAGTAGGAGAGGCCTGTCCGGCCGTCAGCTCGCCTGGCTGGCAGGGCCGGCCGGCAGGGCATCCGCATCCGTGGCAGTGCTCTTCGCGGCCTTTGCCTGGGGCTTGGGCACGAAACGCGCCATCACAAAGAGCGTTAGCGCGCACACGATAAACACCAGCGCAGCTACCAAAACGATACTAAGAAGGATCCAAGCTCGTTCCACAACGAGAGTATTGCATACCGAACCCGGAAACATCACCTAGACGAAAGTTATCATCGCCGCCGTTCCAGGCCATTACTCCATAATCAACTGAGGCAATAGTTCGCCGGCCGGACCTTCCAGCGCGCAGCCCACGATACCGGAATATGGCGTGGGCTCCAGGTTCACTTGGATCACGCGCGCGCCGGCCTGCTTTGCCAGGGGAATCAGGCTGGCCGCCGGATAGACCTGCGCCGAGGTGCCCACCACTAATAGAACCTGCGCCGCCAGCGCGGCATGTTCGGCCTCCTGCAGCATACCTTCCGGCAGAGGCTCGCCAAACCAAACTACCGCGGGACGCGCCAGGCCGCCGCATCCACAGTGCGGGGGCAGTTTGGGCAACGGCACGCGCCGGTCCGGCCAGTTGCTGCCGCAGGAGGTGCAGCGCATGCGCCAGATGTCGCCGTGCAACCTTAATATGCGGCCGCTGCCGGCCATGTCGTGCAGGCCGTCCACGTTCTGCGTGATCAGGGTGAAGTGTGGTTTCCGAATCTCCAGACGCACCAGCGCGGCATGCCCGGCGTTCGGTTGCGCCTGTTTGATGGCTTCCCGCCGCCAGTTGTACCATTCCCAAACCAGGCGCGGATCCCGCGCAAACGCCTCCGGCGTGGCCAGATCCTCGGGCTTGTAGTTCTTCCACAGTCCATCGGTCCCCCGAAAAGTGGGCACGCCGCTCTCGGCGGAAATTCCGGCTCCCGTCAGCACCGCCACCGCCGTGGCGTCTCGCAGCCATTGGCGCGCTTGTTCCAGGCTCATCGGCTCTAGCGTACCTCAATTCGGCGCGCCTCTTTTTCACGTTCGGAAACTGGGCCGCGCAATCAACCGTTGCTTATGGTTACAACGCGATGTTATCTAAGGTATATAGTAATTAACCGGAGACAACACATAGTACCAGCAGTCTGTTAGTTAGTATTCAGTGACTTCCCTGACTTACGATTTTTTTCTTTGTTCTAAGCGGATAGTGCGTCTATAATATCTCTGACATAGTGAGACCCAGAGGCAGCCCGTGAAGTGTCTTTATTGCGGTAAAGGAATCGGTCCGATTCGCCTGCTGCGGAACCGCGAGTTCTGCACCGACGAGCATCGCGACGAGTTTCGTGAACGCTATCGACAGCAGCTTTATGAGGCGCTCGCCCCGGAGCCCGCTCCGACGTCACTCGCGGAATTCCGGGGGCAGACGCCGGCCACCCGCGGTCCCGCCCCTACCGCGCACTTGGGTGTCTTGCCGAAATCCCTGCCCGGTGAACTGCTACCTCCGGTGTGCACCAGTGTCGCCACCGCCGCCGGAATGCCCGCGGAGGAAGCGGCATTGGTTTTGGAAAAACGCCTGGAGGCCACGCCCACGCGGCTGGTGTGGCAAAACTCCGCCGCTGCTTTTCCGTGGAACATTGCGCCAGTTTCGTTCTCGATGGATATTCAGCCGTCACACGGGTCCGCGGCCGGCGCTGCGCCAACTAACCTGGTCGCCGGAAACCCCGCTGCACGGCCGCCGGCTGCCGCGCCGCGCATCTCCGCGTCGAAACCATCGCGGCCCCGTTCGGCCGGGCTCCCGGCAGCCGCACGGATCTCCGCACCGCCCGCGGCGGAACTTTCGTCTACGCGACTGCAGGCCGCCGTCCCCGCGTTCAGCGATCCCGCGGCAATCGGTCCTGTGCCTTCCGCCAGGCATTCGGCCGTAGCCTTGCCGCGCAGCACCGCCGCACCCAGAACCCCGGCGCTTCCCGGACTGGAGTCTGTCCCGGCGGCCAGCCTTTCCCCGGCCGTGATTGCCGCTCAGCCCCGGCCCCTGGAAGCGGGCCCGCTGCCAGCGCGTTGCGATCTAAAGGCCGCCATCGACACAGGCGCGTTAGTGGCCTTCGAGCGCGATTCGCGCGCGCTTGGGATTATTCTCCCCAAACCGCCGGCTCTATCCGAACAAACCCAGCCCACCGAGCTGGTGCAGCCGGAACCCCGCCGGTCGTTGGCCGTGTCTGGGGCCACCGTGGGACCGGTACTCAACTTGCCGGCATTTGTGGCTTCACCACGCGCCCAGAGCCTCCCGGATCTGGCGCTGGCGTTGGGACCCAAGGCGCGGACCGATGCAGGCAGCCGTCCGCCCGTTCCTAGCGCCAATCTCGCATCGTCGCCGGCCGAGTCCTCTGCCGCGCCAGGCACGCTGGCGGGATGGCTGCAGCCCGGTTCTCCCGTCCAGGAGGCCGCCGGCAGCCGCATTCCCCGATCCGCCCCGGAGCGCATTCCAGCCCAAGAGACGTGCCAGGAACCTGCCGCACTGCCGGGCGCCCTGCTTGGCGAACTCGGCTCCGCCCCTCTGAACCGGAAGGTGGTTCCCGCGCCCGCCGCGCCGTCCGCGGCCGTGCCGTCCTGGGACGCATCCAGAACCGAAAACCGGGACCGTCTGGCGGCGCCGTTGGCGGACAATACGCTATCCCGGTTGGACTGCTTGCCGGCTCTCGCCGACATGATGGGCGAATTTGCCGTCCAGCCGCCGACCGATGTGCGCCGCGCCGTACGTGCCTCGGCCGTTTTGTGGACGCTCCGCGTGGTCCCCGTGTGCAATCCGCCCTTCCTCATGGAGCCGGTCAAAGCGCGCTTTAGCGACCTGGTGCGCGCCGACCGCGGCATGGCCTATAGCCACGATACCGAAGGTCGGCGCCCGGCCAAAACCAACCTGCTGCCGTTCAAGCGCCAGACATCGCTATCCCACAAGCAGAAGTGGCAGTATATCGGTGCGGCGGCCGCGGCTCTGCTGCTCGCCGGAGTGTTGCGCCCGCAGGTGGCTCCCCGGATCTTCGCGGAAGGCCTGCCCTGGCACGATGTTCCCATCCGCCAGTGGATGTCGCAACGCGCCACGCACACCTTCGCGGATAATTTCCGCGCCGGTTTGGATCAATGGAAAGGTGTGCAGCCGAAATGGCCCAAGAGCTGGTCGTATAGTACGGACGGCTTCATTCATCCTGGACAGTTGGCCCTCTACCGCCCCTCGGTGCCGCTGGCGGACTACAAGTTCGAGTTCATGGCGCAGATCGAGAGCAAGAGCGTCGATTGGGTGGTGCGGGCGAAGGACGCCGATAACTATTACGCCCTGAAGTTCACCGTCGTCCAGCCCGGTCCGCGCCCCATGGTGGCCATGGTGCGCTATCCGGTGGTGGGAGGAATGCAGGGCCCCCACGTCCAGAGGCCCCTGCGCATGATGATTCACGCGAACACCCCCTACCGGGTGACCGTGGACGTGAAGGGCAACAACTACCGCGCTTTTGTAGAGGACCAGGAAGCGGACTTTTGGACCGACGACCGGCTTAAAACCGGCGGCGTCGGCTTTTTCAGCGAGGCAGGCGAACACGCCCGCGTCTACTGGGTGAAGCTCGAGAGCCATGGCGACATATTGGGTAGGATTTGCGGTTTGCTGTCAGGGCACAGCAGCGATGGGCAAACAAACAAGGAGACACAAGCAATGAATTACCGGCATGCGGGAACCACGGAGATCAATAAGGCTCCCATTCTGGGCGGTGGGGACGCCGCCGCCACGACGGCGCAGGAAACGCGCGTCAGCAAGGTGCTGTCGAAGGCAGCGTCGCTGCATTTGGATGGCAAGCTCGAGGAGGGCGCCAAGGAACTCGCGCGTGCCCTGGAAAGCGGCGAACGTCACCCGGCGGTGTTCTTTGCACTCGGCCAGTTGCAATACGAATTGCAGCAGTACGGTCCGGCGGCGCAGAGCTACACGCAAGCGGCGCTGTTGCAGCCTTTGCACCCTACGGCGCACTTCAATGCCGGGGTGTGCCTGGGACGCAGCGAGCGCTGGGAGGAGGCCGCGTCTGCATTCCGCAAGGCCGTCTCCAACGATCCGGCGCGCACCGAGGCGCACCTGGCGTTGGGCGCCTGCCTGGTGCAAATGGGCTTGCACAACGAAGCGCTGGACGCCTACGACCGCTTTTTGGAGCACCACCCGGATCATGAGGAAGCCCTCTTCGGCAAAGCCGTGGCCCTCCAGAAACGGGACCGCAGCAGCGAAGCGGTGGAACTGTACCGGCGTATCCTGAACCGCAATCCGCATTCCGAGGAGGCGCTCAGCAATCTGGTCTCGCTCTCGCTGGCAAATCAGGATTACGAGCAGGTGCGCAAGTTCGCGCAGAAGCTGGCCGACTCGCAGCCCAAGTCCCAGATCGCAATGGAGGGGCTAGCGGGCGCGGCGTTCGCCGCCGGGGACCATCGCGCGGCCGCGGATTATTCCCGGAAACTGGCCGAGCTGTCCCCGCTGGTCTTCGAGAACTGGTTCAATCTGGGCGTCGCCTGCCACAAAGCCGGCGATCTGGCGAATGCCGCCGAAGCCTATGCGCGCGCCGCCGTAGTGCACCCCGATTCACCGCAGGCGCACTTGAACCTGGGCGTGGCGCTACAGGAACAGGGGGATCCCAAGGGCGCCCGCGCGGCGTATCAGAAAGCGCTGCAAATCGATCCAAAACTGGCCGGAGTGCACTGGAACCTGGGACTGGTGCACGAGCAATTGGGAGACGCCGAAGCGGCGGAGAAGCTGTATGCCCAAGTGCCGGAGAACTCCCCGGATGCGGATGACGCCGCATTCCGTGTCGGCCATCTGCGTCTGGAACGGGCCGATTATCCCGGCAGCATCGCGGCTTTCAGGACCTGCCTGACAAAGCGCCCGAATTGGCCGGAGGCCCGGCTGAATCTGGGTATCGCGTACTGGCGCGCGGGCGATAAGGAAGCCGCCCGCACCTGCTTCCAGGAACTGACTGGGTCCGGCACCGAAGCTAAAGAAGCGCTGCGAGGCCTGGCGGCGCTGTCGCTCGAAAACAACGATTACGATAAGGCTTTCGAGATCTACCGGCAATTGCTGGATTCCGGCGAGCGCAGCCCGGAGCTGCTCTACAACGCCGGTCTGATCTGCCAGAAGCGCGGCGAGCCGGAAGATGCCGCGGTGCTCTACAGAGAGGCGCTCAAGACCGATCCTCAGTTCGGCGAAGCTCTGCTGAATCTGGGGCATGCCCTGATGTCGTTGGGCAATGAGTTCGAAGCGCGCTCCTGCTGGAGGAAGGCGGTCATCGCCAAGCCGGAGTTGGCGCAGCGATACTTTGAACCGGCCGTGGCTCAAGCGTCGTAAGGCGTGGCGCACGCACTCCTGCGTGAGCCGCCTGAAAGGCGGCTGCGGCCAAAATTGGCCGCCCTCCAAGGCCTATAGGTGTGCTATCAATTTGATTCGTGCACCGAATCGCGATTTCCTTCTTGATCGCGGCGGCCATGGCGCCCGCCGCCGCGCTCGACTTGAATAACGCCACCGTCGTCTCTCCGCCGGGACTCTCCCCACCGGAAGCCAAGGCGGTAACGCTGCTGATCGACGAAGTTGACAAACGCTCCGGCATCCGCTGGGAAACTGGAGCCTCGTCGCTCACCATCGAAATCAGCCGCACCACCGGGCCGCCTGAAGGTTACAGCATTCACACGAATGCGCACGCCGTGACCATCGCCGGCAACGACGCGCGCGGCGTTCTGTTCGGCATCGGCCGCCTCCTGCGCGAAATGCGCATCGCCCGCGGCTCCATCCAGCTTCCCGATGGCTTCGCCGAAGTCAGCTCGCCGCGCTACCCCTTGCGCGGCCACCAACTCGGCTACCGACCGAAATCCAATACTTACGACGCCTGGTCCGTGCCCGCCTTCGAGCAGTACATCCGCGACCTGGCGGTCTTCGGCAGCAATGCCGTGGAGTTGATTCCGCCGCGCTCCGACGACGCTCCGGATAGCCCGCATTTCCCTCTGCCCCCCATGCGCATGATGGTTGAGCTGTCGCGCCTGCTGGCGGCCTACGGCCTGGATGTCTGGATCTGGTATCCCGCCATGGACCGGGATTACACCGACCCCGCCACCGTGGAATCCGCGCTGCGCGAATGGGGCGAAGTGTTTCGCCAACTGCCGCGCATCGACGCCGTGTTCGTGCCCGGCGGCGATCCCGGCCACACCGCCCCGCAGCCCCTGATGGATCTGTTGGCCAAGGAGACCTCCGTCTTGCATCGCTATCACCCGCGCGCCCAGATGTGGGTGTCGCCGCAAAGCTTCAACCAGGCCTGGCTCGACGAGTTCCTCGCCATCCTGCGCAACCAGCAGCCGGCCTGGCTCACCGGAATCGTCTTCGGACCGCAGAACCGCATGCCGCTGCCCGAGCTGCGCGCCGCCGTGCCCGCGCGCTACCCCATTCGCCACTATCCGGACATCACCCATGACATCCAATGCCAATTTCCGGTCCCGGATTGGGACCCCGCCTGGGCCCTCACTGAAGGCCGCGAAAGCATCAATCCACGCCCGTTGGAGGAGGCGCGCATCTTTCATCTCTTCCAGCCGCATACCATCGGGTTCATCAGTTACTCCGAAGGATCCAACGACGACGTGAACAAGTTCGTGTGGAGCGCGCTGGGCTGGAATCCGGACCAGACCGTCGACGAGATTCTGCGCCAATACAGCCGCTACTTTATCGGCGACGCGTTCACCGGCAGCTTCTCGCAAGGCCTGCTGGCGCTGGAACGCAACTGGCACGGTCCGCTGGCAGCCAACTCCGGCGTGGATGAGACGCTGGCGCAATTCCAGGCCATGGAGCGCGCGGCGCCGCCGCCGGTTCTGAGGAACTGGCGCTTCCAACAAGCGCTCTACCGCGCTTACTATGACGCCTACACGCGCAAACGTCTGCTGAATGAAACCACGTTGGAAGACGACGCCATGCATAAACTGCGAGACTCGCGAGACACCGGGGCCGCCGCCGCGATGCTCGACCTCGCGGTTCAACAGCCCGTGGCCCGCGAGTGGCGCGCGCGGATTTTCGAATTGGCGGAGGCGCTGTTTCAAAGCATCGGCATGCAGCTCAGCGTGCCGCGCTACAAAGCCATCGGTGTGGATCGCGGCGCCAGCCTCGATACTCTCGACGTGCCGCTGAACAACCGGTTATGGCTGGAACGCCGCTTCGCCGACGCGCGTGACGATCCCGCGGAAATCGACCGCATCCTCAACTGGACCGATCCCGGCCCCGGCGGTTTCTACGACGACCTCGGCGATCCCGCGCGGCAACCGCATCTGGATCGCGGCAGCATCAGCCTGGAATATCATCCGCAGTGGCCCAGGGCCTGGTGGACGTATGCGGAATCGTTCTACGATGAACCTTTGCAGATGCGCTACACAGGTCTCGATCCGGCGGCGCAGTACCGCATTCGCGTCGTCTACGCGGGTGATAGTCCCGGCCGCAAGATCCGGCTGATGGCCGGCCCCCTCCAAATCCATCCGCTCATGCTGAAGCCCCAGCCGGTCCGCCCCATCGAATTCGACATCCCCCATGCCGCCACCGCGCAGGGCGAATTGAACCTGTCGTGGTATCGCGAAGCAGGCCTGGGCGGCAACGGCCGCGGCTGCCAGGTAGCCGAAGTCTGGTTAATGAAAAAATGAACACAGCTTGGGAAAACCCCGTCAAGAAACGCCTGCGTGAAGGGCTGCCCGTCTTCGCAGCCACTATCACCGCCGCCAACCCGGACGTAGCCGCGCACGCCGCCGCGCTGGGTTTCGATTTTCTGTGGGTCGAGATGGAGCACTCTCCCATCACGCTCGAAACGCTGCGCAACATCGTACTGGCCACGCGCGGCCTGCCGGCGCTCACGTTCGCGCGCGTGCCAGTGAACGAAATCTGGACCGCCAAGCGCGTGCTCGACGCGGGCGTCAGCGGCGTGATGTTTCCGTTCACCAGCACGCCCG
>Ga0187867_10004313_pt1 | contig 11046 bp, 13 predicted proteins | sample June2016WEW_13_1_FD_132976 | JGI IMG/M metagenome (GOLD analysis project Ga0187867, IMG submission 132976) | Peatland microbial communities from SPRUCE experiment site at the Marcell Experimental Forest, Minnesota, USA - June2016WEW_13_10 | ecosystem: Environmental > Terrestrial > Soil >... | reverse complement strand
CTCGGAGAGGTTGTAGATGCCGTAAATCGTCCCGCGTTTGTCGCTGCCGATGATGACAAGGGCGCTGCCGACGCCCGGCGCCGGCTGCCTGACCACCTCGATCAGCGTCGCCTCCCATTTCCCGGCAATGGATGTGACATCAACTCTCTTCTCCCGAACCAGTTGGTCCACCAGGCGGCTCTTGCCGATCGTGCCGACGATGATGGTTTTCGGTCCTGCTGCTGTTTCCGCGTGCGTCAGCATCGGCGTCACGCCAGTGACACGAGCGAAATCCGCCCGGAGATCGGCCGCTGCGCGGATCACCCCCGGCCAGTCGTGATCATCTACCTGGATTAGCGGCGCAGCGCCGGCACTAACCAAGGCAAAGCTGCCATCACTGGGAGAAGACTCCACGATCAGTGGCTGGCCGATGCCGAAAGCCGCCAACGGCAACAATAGTGCCAGCAGAACCACCAAGCTGACGGCATAGCGCATCGGATTCATCAATCTTCCTGTGGCGAATGGCCCGCCTCGACAAAGAGATTGTGGTATTCTCGTGTCAAGCAGGCGCGGATGGTTGCTTTAGCGGCAGACGCTTGTGGAGTGGGAAACCAGAAGCAACCCATCAGGACCAGGAACGCGGCGAGACCGCCCCTCAGTGTTACAGGGGCCATTGCATTGTCAGAGGTGTTCATTTCTTGAGTGGCGGCTACCGGTCGTGGCTTGGCTACTCGTTTATCCTGCGAAATGCCAGCCGAAAAATGCGAATGGCCTTACACGCGACCGCCAGGCAGAATCGTCACCATGCGTAACGCCGGTCGGCAATATGGCTTAGGTTTGATCTGGCCGATAGTCTTACCCATAGCTCTGAGCCTTTGCGGTGCGCCGCCGCAGGCTCTGGCGGATGGTGAACATTGGGTAGGTACTTGGGGTTGCGGACCGCAGTTGACTGAACCTTCAAACCTTCCACCCGCGCCCCTGGCCAACAGCACGCTCCGGCAGTTTGTGCATACGACCCTGGGCGGTAAGCATCTGCGCGTCCGTTTCTCCAACGATTATGGAACTAATTCCGTGGCCATGAACTCGGTCCACTTGGCCTTGGCGGCTGGAGCCAGCAGCTCGAGCCGCGGTGACATTGACCCCAGCACCGACAAGGCGCTGAGTTTTCACGGCGCTTCCTCGGCGATTATTCCGCCTGGCGAGGCCAGCCTTTCCGATCCTCTCGCCTACGATGTGCCCGGGCTCACCAACCTCGCCGTGACTATCCATTTCGGAGACATCTCGGCTACCACCGTCACCGGCCACCCTGGCTCACGGACCACCTCCTTCATTCAGCCCGGCAATGCTGTTTCGGCTGTAAGCCTGCCGGCGGCAGTCAAAACCCCGCATTGGTATATCATTACCGGCATTGACGTCATGGCGGACGGTGCCAGCCAGGCTGTTGTCATCTTGGGCGATTCAATCGCGGATGGCCGGGGCTCAACGACTGACGGGAACAATCGCTGGCCCGACAATCTCGCTCAGCGGCTGCACACCAACCCGCTCACAGCCAGCTTGGCCGTGTTGAATATGGGTATTGGCGGCAACGGCGTGTTCCGCGGCCTAGGGCCGTCGGCGCAGGCGCGCTTCGATCGCGACGTGCTCAGCCAGAGCGGCGTACGGTGGCTGATCGTATTCGAGGGGGTCAACGATATCCGCGGAGGTGCCAGCCCACAAAGCCTGACCAACGCATACGCGCAATTCGTGGAGAATGCGCATGCGCGAAACCTGCGCGCTTACGGGGCCACGATCACACCGTTCGGAGGACACGGCTATTACACCCCCGCTCATGAAGCCGTCCGACAAACCGTCAACAATTGGATTCGGACCAGCGGCAAGTTTGACGCTGTCATTGATTTTGACGCCGTCGTGCGCAGCCCGGTCACGCTCACCAATCTTGCGCCCTCATATGACATCGGCGACGGGTTGCATCTCAACCCGGCTGGCTACCGAGCTATGGCGAACTCCATCGATCCCAGCTTGTTCACGCAGTAAACAGCCCGCAGGACTAGAATGTGCTGGGGCGTTTTCCGTGCAAGAAGTGTGTCAGCAGGGCGAGTATGTGTGATTTCCTTAGCAAAGTTGGTACCCCGGCTAGGACTTGAACCTAGAACCAATTGATTAAGAGTCAACTGCTCTACCAATTGAGCTACCGAGGCAACCAGCCTATTTAAAGGCACTTACATAGCTTCTTCCGGCTCTTTATTTCTGATTGCATACCGCCATTTGATACTGCAGAGTTTTGTTGTCATGTCAATACCCAGTGCAGACACGGCCGCGGCCACAAAAAGCAAGCCAAACACCAAAGAGCAACACTTATCGCCGGACGGCAAGTGGCAATCATCTCCGAAAGTGCCACGCCTGATGCAATACGTGCCAAGCGGTATGTATTTTGCACGCGTTCGGCACAATGGCAAGTTGTTTCGTGTGAGTCTCGGGACGACCGTTTTCACTACTGCCAAACTGAAGCTGCCGGATTTGGTCAAAGAGGTATTGAAGCCGAAAGCCACCGCCGGCACGTTTGCTGAGGCTCGGCTCCTCTACGAGGTCGACCTTGAGAACGATCACACCTTGGCCACGGAGTCCAAACGATACCGGAGGAATTGCATTGCCGCCCTGCTCCGCACTTGGCCCGGCTTAGACGGCGAGAAGCTGCTCAAGATCAAGCTGCCGGACTGCAAGGAATGGGCGAAGCGGTTTTCAGGCCAGTATGATGAGCAATTCTACAACAACACCCTCGGCACGTTCCGCGCAATCCTTGAGCGTGGCGGGCTGGGCCATGATGATAACCCCGCACGGAGAATTAAACGGCTTGGCGTCAAACCAAAAGAGCTTCTCCTGCCAGAGTCGGCGCAATTCGAGGCACTCCTCATAACGATGCAAACCAGCGGTGCAGGCCAAGCCCATCATTGTGCGGATCTGGCACGTTTCTTGGCGTTTAGTGGTTGCCGCATTTCCGAGGCGCGAAAAGTTACCTGGGCGGACGTGGACTTCGAGCGCGGAGAGATAAAGGTGCGAAACGCCAAGCGGTCCAAGGTTTCCAATGCTCAAGAACTACGCTTTGTGCCTGTCATCCCCTCCATGCTTGGGTTGTTGGAGAGGTTGAGGCGCGATCAGAGCCCGGAACCGAGCGACCGCGTTTGCATCCTGGGCGAATGTCAAAAGAGCCTCACACGGGCTTGTGCCATCGTTGGCATCAAACGCATTACCCATCACGACTTACGGCACCTTTTTGCAACACGGTGTATTGAGGCGGGGGTTGACATTCCAACGGTTGCGCGGTGGCTTGGCCACTCAGACGGTGGGGCTCTGGCGATGCGCGTTTATGGACATTTGCGGCGTGAGCATAGCCGGGAAATGGCACAGAAAGTCAAATTCTGACCCCTCCACGCTGGCTCAGGCATAAGGACGGCGGCGCACTGGCCATGAAGGTGTATGGGCATTTGCGGGATCAGCATTCTGTGGAGATAGCCCAAGTGGTGACGTTCTCGAAGCCGCAGCGGGCGATGACCGTGGCCGTGCAGCAGGCGAAATGACCGTGATCTCGGCCCTTGAACAACATCAGCACCACACCTCCCCTCGACTCGCTGAGACTGCTCAAGCTCCACTTCTGTGATCCCTATTCGGCTAACCCCCTCTCGGCCGGAGCGTACACCCTTCAGCCCAACCTGTGGGACGCGGGCACTTCCGGGAACCTTATTTGGAACCAGCAACAATCTGTTGCCGTCCAGTCCAACGGCCTGTTTAACCTCATCCTCGGCGCGCCCAGCGGCACTAGCCCAATCCCCGGGACAACCCCCGCTGTCAACAACCTTGCCTACGCCTTTGCCGGCGGCAATACCTATCTTGGCCTCACCGTCACCTTCTCGAATGGCGTCACCATACCCTCGCCGAGCGAAATCGTGCCCCGGCAACAGTTGCTCACCGCGCCGTATGCGTTTGTCGCCAGCACTGCTGCCAACGCCACCAGCGCGGCAAGTGCCAACACTGCCACCACTGCAGCCAATGGTGTCCCTCCGGGCACAATCCTTCTCTATGGCGGAAACTCCCTTCCAAGCGGCTTCTTATGGTGCAACGGGAATTCTTATCCCACATCAGCCTATCCGGCCTTGTTCAACGCGATCCAATATAATTATGGAGGCTCAGGTTCTACATTCTCCGTTCCCAACCTCAACGGAAGATTTCCTGTGGGCGTGGGATTCGCATCACTTCCGGCGCGAGATTCTGTAGGCGGCGAAGGAGAGCCCGATGAGGTTGAGTGTCACTAGAACGGCCAAGATCTGCCCGATTGAGATTGCGGCCAACATTTCAGCTTGCGTTACCGGCAAGCCAGCACAACTTCACGGCCGACCAGGACTTAATGGCCAAACTATGATTTAACAGACCGTCTCTAAATTGGACCGTCCAAATGCACGATTCACTGACCTGCCCGTGTCATCTCGGACGCGCACCGAACAGAATTCCCGAATTCTGACAACAGATGGCGCCTGCCAAAAACTCCACGATGCTGGCTTCCTTTGAGAGGGAGCAGGCAATCCGAAAGCCTCACTTCTTTTTAAATTTGAAGATCATCTGAGCAGGAGTGGCCAAGTCACCGGAACTTTCTACGGTGTGCATGCGAACCTGCAAGCCTGTGCTCGCGCTTCCAGTGAAAACAAAGGCCGTTTTCCGCGGGCCACGGTCCGGGCTTTCGCTCTCCACACGAAGTACAAGGTCGCCGCTTTCCATATTCCATGAACCTTTACCGACCGAGCCCCGGTTATCAAAGCTGTAGTACTTGGGCAACTCGGCTTTAGGTTCCATAACGGTGTAGCCCTTGGACTCCATATCGCCGACCTTTACGTAAAGAATGACGACGTGCTTGTCCAGGTCCCACGAGACGTTCAGGGAAACCGGGTCTCCATTTTCCGACGGGGCCTGCCACTGACCGAACATCCATTCCGCCTTTGCTTCGGAGACGAGGCTTTCGAGTGAGCCTTGAGCGTGTGCGGAGAAGGACGCCATGCAGGCGAAAAGACCAACAGCCAGGTAACGAGCGATCATAGATTTCTTTTGGTTACGGGTTTATTACAAAACCCAGGCACTGCTCGACAAAGGCAATGACCGGGACCATTTGTTTAAATGTAGGGGAGCCGTTAAGAGTCGTCAAGAACCGAGGGTGATGAAGTCCAGCCCTTCCACTGGCGCATCCAAGCACATGTCCATGAACTCCCGTAGGGTGACCATCAGAATGCGTCCTGGATCAAACGGCTATCAGGAATGGGCAAAAGTAAGCTTCCCGCCTGCTAGGGCATTCCAAGTCCAGATCAGCGTCATTCGCCATACCGAATGCGCGCTCGCTTCCGATTGCTCATCAGTCTTCTGCCTCGGTTCGATACCGACACTCCAACTCCACCAACTACTTGCGAAGAAAAACAGGGGTCAACAAGTCCACGTAAGCGAGAGCGGAAAACCCACCCTCGCCTACGCGTTCGTTGGCTGGACCGTCCTCAAGGATGGAAGGCTCGTTTTAAACTTGCCCGCCCGATGCAGAAATTCTGCGAGGCCATGTCGCAGCCCACACCGGCATTTAGAGGAATTTAAAGGTGCCCCTTGACCACCACGGCGACACTCGATAAGGTTGCCACAGAGACGACAAGTATATGGCAGCGATTCCTCCGACACGGCGGATCGGACTAAGCCCGGCGGTCAGGACCATTCTGGAAGCCGATAGCCCAAAGTCTGCGCTCTTGAAGCACTTCCTGCGCTACCAGGTGGCCCTTCTCGCACTGGACCCGGGAGGGGCTTGACAGCGTTGTGACCCTCGACGGCGGTTGTCACGAACTCGAAGCGATCGGACTCCCGCCCGGCCGGATTTAATATCAACACCAACATGACCGACCTCATGAACAGAAGATCTTTCTTGGGTAATGTGATTGCTGGGCTCGCCGCTTCCGGACTCCTCGCACAGGTGCGCGGTTGGGCCCAGGCCACTACGAATGCCAACGGCCTCAACCTGCCCATCGGATTCCAGTCTTACGTGTTCCGGGAGGAGATCTCCCAGAAACCCCAGGAGACCATGGGCCGATTGGCCAGTTACGGTTACAGGACTGTGGAATGGTGCAGCCCCAAAGGATACCAGGGACCCTTCACGCCGCTGGTCAAATACTCCGGCAAGGAACTGAAGAAGATCACCAACGACTCCGGCCTGGAAACCTGCAGTTGCCACTTCACCTGGAACGAGATCATGAATGACAACAGCCTCGCCGAGCGTATCGAGTTCGCTTCCGGGTTGTCTTTCCCCGCTGGATTGGCTTTTAACAGCACAGGCGATCTATTTGTATCGAATCAGGCTGGCGACAACATTACTAAGATCACGACAAACGGAACGAAAAGCACCTTCATCTCCGGCTTGGACACTCCTAATGGGATAGCCTTTGATAGTACGGGCGATCTGTTTGTGGCCAATACAGCGGCGTATGACATTGTCAAGATCACTCCGGGCGGCGTGGAGAGCGTTTTTGCGGTTCTTACGGAAAGTTCTAGTCTGAGGATAGCTGTGGCACGGTGCTGAGTGAGCCAGAGCTTGTTGTATCATGCATTTGGAGTGCGAGCGGGTTACAATTACGTGCGGACCTTCTATGAAAACGGTGGGATCCAATTCCTTTTAGTTGTCCGGGACGAGCTGTTCCTGTGTTCAAGGTGCGGGAGCCGCCACGTGAACCGCAAGGGCAGACGTTTCCGCCAGTTGCAAACGGTGCCCATCGGGTTCAAGCAGGCGTGGCGGGTAACAGAGGTGCCCCAGTGCCAGTGCCTTGCCTGCGGCCAGCGGTTCGAAGTCTCCCCCCCTTTGCCCTGGCGTATGCCTCGTATACGCACCGGCTCCAAGCCTTCGTTGAGAGCCTCCGGGGAATGATGACGGTCACGGACTTGGCCGCGGTCACGGGGCTGGGGTGGGACACGGTCAAGAATATCCTCAAGGCGCGGCTGGAAAGGGATTATGGCCATCCGCGTTTGCGGGGATTGGAGCGTTTGTCCATCGACGAAATCTACTTTGGCCGGCACAAGAAGTTCTACACGCTGGTCATTAACCTGGATAGTGGCCAGATCGTCTGGGTGGCCAAGGGAAAGGGCGGAGAGGCTTTGAGCCCGTTCTGGCGGACTTTGCGTGCCAGTCGGGCCAAGATCGAAGCGGTCGCTATGGATATGAGTGCGGCATACTGGGCTGCGGTGATGGAGCACCTGCCAGAAGCGGCCATCGTGTTTGACCGCTTCCACATCATGAAGCTCATGAACGAGAAACTGGATGACCTGCGCCGAGCTATGGTCAACGAAGCCACCGGCCCGATGAAGCAGACCGTCAAAGGGATTCGCTACCTGCTGCTGATGCGCCGCGAGAACGTTGAGGAGGAGAAACTGCCCCGCTTGGACGACGCCCTCAAGCACAACGAACCTCTATTCACCGCCTATTTGCTCAAGGAGGCCTTGGGCCTGCTCTGGGAGCTGCCCACCTATGGGCAGATGAGGTCCTTCCTCAGCGAGTGGTGTGCCTGGGCCGACGAGTCGGCCATCCGCCAGATGCGGCAGATGGCCAGGACCCTCCGCAGCCACAGCAGCGGCATCCTGTCCTGGTGGAAACATCGGATCAATAACGGGCGGATGGAGGGCATCAATAACAAGATCAAGACGCTCCTTCGCCAAACCTATGGCTTGCGCGATGAACGCTACTTGGTCCTCAGACTCCTTGGTCTTCATGACTCCAGACTAGAACTTCTCGGATGAACCGGAAAATCCACCGAAATTCCCCGCGACTAAGGCTCAACACGCCGCTTCTGTCCTTCCGACACCCACCATCCCACAGTTCTCCCAAGACGGCCGCCAAGGCCAGCGGGCGAAAGCAAGAGCTGCCGGGAATGCAGGGCTGTAAATGGGAAAGAATGACTGGGGATGAACTAGGAATCGCGGCTGGACACTATCCTCCCAGCTAGCCAATATGCGGCCATAATGAATGCGAGCGGGAGCCACTTCTACTTCACCCACGAGCTGTCAAGACCGATGGCACGCTGTTAATTGTGATGGCTAATAGACCTTCCAGTTCCAAGATCGCCCGGGACGCCTTGGCGATCACGACGGCACTTCTGGCGATGTTCGCATTGTGCGGCACCGCCACCGCCGCCTTTTACATCAACTGCGCGGGCTGCCACACCGTATCCCAAAGCGGAATGGCCATTGTGAGCTTTCAGACCACAACCAACCTCGGGAGCGGCCTGCGCAAAGTCTTCAAGGTCAGCCCTGGCCAAACCGCCGTTATCAAGCTCAATGTGACCAACAATTACGGCGGCAGTTACGCGCTGAACATCGACAACCTCGACGCCGGGGGTGTTAACAACAGCAGCAACCACCTGGTCTACACCGCGGACCCCGCTTGGACCCACTACTTCCCTGGGACCACCACGAACTTCTTTATGGCGGGGTGTGCGACCAACAGCCCAGACCTCTGGACCTTCAACTTGGTGGTCAAGACCAACACGCCGTCTGACTTTTACACGATCAATAGCCAAATGGCGGGATACTACGGGTCCACCATGTGGTCCCAGCAGGAGTCGTTTTACGTCCAGGTCATGGCTACCGCGCCGCCGGTGCCGGTTCTTCAGACGCCACAGCGGTCAGAGAATTCGTTCTCCGTGCAGGTCGCCACCACCAGCGGCTTCACCTATTACTTGGAGTACACGACCAACCTGACTGCGCCCACGTGGAATGCTGCTGCGCAAACCTCAGGCAACGGCACGATCAAGACCCTTACGGATACCACGGCGACCAACTCGTGGCGGTTTTACCATGCGCATGTTCAGTAGCCGGCAACAAGAGTCTCTGTAGAGCCAGCGGTGCACGAGATTCAGGGCTTGATAAACGAACCAGTCCTCGTATTATCGGCCAAGTGTTGTTGATAATGAGCAACTTACGCACGAAAAGATGGGGGAATGTCGGCTGCGGATAAACGAACCGAACGGCTGGGGGTCAACGCGAATGAGGCTGGTAATCAATAACTTATGCTCAAAAGGACCGTGGAAGGCCCGATCCTGGATATACGACTGGCCGTCGCATGGTTAAGCGCGGTTGCTCTACGCCAAAACAAAATAGCAACATTATGAACACAAACAAAGCGATAGAAACAAAGGCGGTCTATTCGGCATTGCTCGCCGCAGGTCTTATCCTTACACTCCTCAGCCTTCCATCGTTTCAATTAGGAAAGCTATGGGATGGGATGGCGACGATGGCTGTTTGCGTCGTTGTATCGGTTGCTAACATTTGTTTGTTCTGGGAGTTTATACGTAGTCCCGCTTGGCGAAAGCCAATCATTATGATTACAGTGACTGCTGTGGTGAGTGGCGCTGCCATCACCATCGCTCTTTTGTTGGGTCGTGGATTCTGGCATTGAAGCTCGCGCTTAAGTATCCGGCTGCAGGCAACTCCGCGTTGGGCGTCTGTTTGCATTTCGGGCACCCGTGCGCGGGGGCGAGAATGCTAGACGTTAGCCTCAATTCATGTCATCTGTTGCAAGAATCCTGATTGCTGATTCTCCATCCAGTCCAATGACCAGATGCCCAGAGGTGCATGCGGTGCCGGGCGTGGGACTTCAAGGCGATCGGTATTCCTCTGGCCTCGGCACGTTTTCCAAGCACCCTCAAAAGCCGGATTACGAGATCACCTTTATCGAGCAGGAGAAGATTGATGCATTTGCCCGCGAGTCTGGGCTTCCGTTCACCGCTTTCCATGCGCGTCGTAATATCGTGACCGAAGGCGTCGATTTGAATGCGCTTGTGGGAAAGGACTTTCGTGTCGGCAGTGTGCGTATTCGCGGCATCCGATTGTGTGAGCCGTGCGCTCACCTGGCCACAACCAGCTATCCAGAGGCACTGCTAGGTTTAGTTCACAAAGGCGGTTTGCGCGCACAGATCCTATCTGAAGGTCAAATTCACGTCGGAGATTTGATCCAGGTTGACTGAACAATCGGCTAACAACAGCATCCAGCGGATCGGAGTCCAGAAACTTAAAGATACGCTGTTACTGTATAATTGTTCGTTACTAATCACCAAATGCCCCATGATCGATCGGGATGGCCGGAGGTTGCGGCCGCCCTTTGTGATTCGTAAAGTGCTTTCGTGAAGCTGAGTAATTTATTGCCTCTCCGAAACCGCCAGTTTGCCTCGTGGCTTCTTGTGGCCCTGCTCTGCGGCCCCGGTCCACAGCAGGCCCACGCCGCGTTTGGCGACCGGATTACGGTCTCCGAAACGCAGTTCATGGCCGGCACGAACCGGCTCTGGATCAACGGCGTTAATACGCCCTGGTATCGCTGGAATGAGTTTGGGGGCCAATTCGACCCGGACTGGTGCGACCAACACCTGGAGCAACTGCACCAAAACGGCATCAACGCCACCCGCGTATGGATTTCCTGCAATGGCGAGACGGGAATCAACATTGACTCCGAGGGTTATGTGTCGGGCTGCACAGCGGCATTCTGGAGGGACCTCGACACTCTGTTTCGACTCGCCCGGCAAAGACAGGTCTATATTAAAGCCACGCTCATTTCCTTTGACCACTTCTCCAATTCTCATCGCCATCATCTCGATTGGAGACGCATGCTTACGGACCGCGGCAAGATTGATTCCATGGTGACGAATTACGTGGTTCCCTTCGTGGTTCGCTACCGGGATAATCCGTGGCTGTGGTGCATTGACCTCTGCAACGAGCCGGATTGGATCTACGAAAACGACCGGTGCGGCAAGATTCCCTGGGAGTGGTTCCAGACGTACGTGGCCAAAGCCGCCGCCGCCATCCACGCCAACAGCCAGGTCTTGGTCACGGTGGGGATCTGCATGGGGCCCAAATACACTGCGCGGCCTCCGGGCACCAATGTCGTCAGTGATGAGGAGCTTCGGGCTCGAGCCCACGGCGATTCAAAAGCCCGGCTCGATTTCTACTCGCCCCATTATTACGACTGGATGAAAACCATCCGGAACAACCCTTTCTGTCAGACGCCGGCGACTT
>Ga0187867_10004311_pt1 | contig 11049 bp, 6 predicted proteins | sample June2016WEW_13_1_FD_132976 | JGI IMG/M metagenome (GOLD analysis project Ga0187867, IMG submission 132976) | Peatland microbial communities from SPRUCE experiment site at the Marcell Experimental Forest, Minnesota, USA - June2016WEW_13_10 | ecosystem: Environmental > Terrestrial > Soil >... | reverse complement strand
TGTTGAAGTCCGAGCCGTTCACCAAACCGTCCAGATTCGCGTCGCCAAGCAGGGTATAGGCCACTTCGATCTGGCCGGAGGACAGACCGGTAACGACGTGTTCATTTCCATCGGCATAGCCGACGCCGTATTCCAAGCCGCTGGCGTTCGTTAGCGCCACCGAGGAAATGATGCCCGGGCCGTTCCATCCGCCGCTGTTGTAGCCGGCTTTGATATACCCGGCGATGGTGGTGATGGGGTCGGTGGCCCCGTAGGTGATGATGAGGTGGTCGTTGTTGATGTCCAGCACGCCGCTGCCGGTGATCGACAAGGACGTGAGGTCGATGGGGCTGGTGACGGCCGGGCCGGAGCCGCCGGAGACGCCGGTGGCAAGTCGCAACACTCCGCCTTTTACGGTCACCGGCTCATTTGCGGGCAAAGCGCCTGCCGCGTTGACCAGAAGCGTACCGCTGTTGACCGTTGTCCCGCCCGAGTACGTGCTGTTCGTGCCGTTCATGACGAGCGTGCCGGGACCGGTGAGGGAGAGGTTCGCAGTTCCCCAGGCCGGGCCTCCCGTGCGGACTACGCCGCTACTTCCATCACCAAAGCTGGCGGCGGAGGTAAAGGTAACGCCGGACGCAAGATTAAACGTGAAGCTGGGCGCGAAGATTGTCGCCGAGCTATTGGTAACCGTGCCCGAGACTATCGAGCCGCTGGTGAACGTGGCCGCGCCGAACGTCGCGTTGGCGGTGTTGATGTCGAGCTTTCCGCCGTCGACCAGCAGCGCATTGGTTCCACACAGGGGATTGGCAAGATCGGCGCCGATGAGTCTGAGGGTTCCCTGCTGGATTTCGATGGGGCCGGTAAATGTTTCCGGCACGTCATTACTGGGGTTTTGGAACTTGAGGATTCCGGCGCCGGTCTTGGTGATTCCCCCGCTGTCGTTGATCAGCCCGTAGAGTTGCAAGTCGCTGGAGTTGAAGCTTTGTCCGGCGATGGATTGTCCGCCCTGTTCAATGTTGAAGATGCGGTTGACGGTGCCGAGATCAATGCCGTAGTTCGCACTGCCAAACTTTTGAGTGGGAGTATTTGGACCATTCAAAAAGGTAAGCCCGCCGGTTCCGGCGGCGCCGGTCCCGGTGAAATCCAACTGGAAGCGGAAGTCACTGACGGTTGACGTAAGGCCGGTGGCGTTCCAGGTGAAACCGGTGCCGGTGTTGTTGGCGATATACAGGCCGCAACTGCCTGATTGGTTTACCTGGACTGCGCTACCGCCGTTAAGAAGGGTTAACGAATGGACGGTCGGAAACGTAGTCGCCGAAAGATAGAACAGCGCAGTTGGCCCGTTTACCGTGACGTCCGTGGTGGTGGGCAATGCGCCCGTGGTCGTAACCCGAAGTGTTCCACTGTTGATCGTCGTGCTGCCGGTGTAGGTGTTGGTATCGGTGGTTCGAAGTTCCCATTCGCCGGTGCCATTCATCACCAGGTTCAACGTGGTCGCCGCGCCGTTGGAAATATCGCTGACAATGGCGCTGTTGCCGGTGCTGCTGCTTATTTCGTTGGCTCCGTCCAGATAGAGATTGGTGGTTCCCGCGACTCCGCCCGAGACATTGCCGGAAATCTGCAATCCCGCGGTCGAGGTCGTCGACTTGTCGATGAACGCATAGGAATTGCCTTCGATCACAATGGGCGCGTTGATGATCTCGTCGCTACCGTTATCGACGGTAGAGTTCACGGTGATGGATTGCGACGCGCTTTCCGCGCCCGTGCCGCCGGTCAGAAGCAGCGAGTAGGTCGTTACGCCGGTTGGGCCGATGGCGAAATTGGTGGCGTTGGCCGTGTCGAAAAGGATGTTCTGAAGATTCCAATTCCCGTTGAGATTGACGACGTTGGATGAGGGCGAGCCGTTGAACACGGCGGTGTCCGTATTGTTGGTGACGCCGGTATCGTTGCCCGGGATGACACCGCCTAACCAATTGCCCGAGTCGGTCCAGAGTTCACCTGCGCCGGTGTCGCCTTCAGTCCAAGTGCCCGTCACCTGGGCCGAGGCTTGACGGCTGAATAACCCGGAGGCGGCGGCAACTGCCAGAACGAAACCGGCCTTCGCTGAGCGCGCGGTCCGAGAAACGCCATGCCTCCGAAGATGCAACTTCTTCATGGAACCCTCCAGAATAGAATTTCTTGCTTCGAGTTTTTTCCGAATTACGCTTCAGGAATCATACTTCAGCGTTCGCCATTTGCCTTGTCAAAAGATTTGCACAAAAAGTGAGTTTCGTTGCATTTTTTGGCCTCCCGGGCGGATTTGTGGGCATAATCGTGCCAAACTGAGCCGCCGCCGGCGACCAGCGCCGATGCTGAAGAAAAAAAAGGGACGCGATCGCGTCCCCTCGTTGCGCTTGTGTGGTTTGCGGACGATTACGGCACTCCCTCCTTCGAGCCTCGGTTGTGAACATCGCTTGTGTTGTCTGAACCGGGTCAAATCACGTTGAACGACGCCGACGACGGGCTAATCCTCCGATCGCGCCCAGTGTGAGCAATCCCACTGACGCCGGTTCCGGAACACTGGAAGTCGGCAAGGACAATCCGTTGGCCACGGCGAAGGCGTCCAACGCCGCGAAATCGCCGACCGACGCATCGGCACCGCTGACACCCTGGTTGAAGTTCGCCGCCAAGTCGTTGAAGTCGGAGGCGTTGACCAGGCCATCGTAGTTGAAATCGCCCTGGTCCCAGCCGGTGATGCTCTGGTTGAAGTTTGCCGCCAAGATGTTGAAGTCCGAGCCGTTGACTAGGCCGTCAAGGTTGGCGTCGCCGAGTAAGGTATACATCCTTCGATCTGGCCCGACGACAGGCCGCCGACCACGCCGTCAGCCCCGTCGGCGTAGCCCACACCGTAATAGAGGCCATTGGTGGGAGTCAGCGCCGCCGTGGAAATGATGCCGGGGCCGTTCCATGCTCCGTTGTTGAAGCCAGATTTGATGTAGCCGGCGATGGTCGTGATGGGATCGCTGCCTGAGCCGTAATTGATGAACATGTGGTTGTTGGCAACGTCGAGGGTCGATCCTGCGTTGATACTCAACCCATTTTGCGAACTGTCACCGCTGTCGTAGGCGAGTTGAAGCGTGGTGGCGTGCGTACCATCACCGATGGTCAGAGTACCGGTGCCCGTAATGCCGTCCATGGAAGCGGTGCACGTGGTGGAACTAGTGACCGAAAGGGTGCCGTTATTGTCGTTGCCACCGCTAGAGCTAAGGAGGGTGCGGTCATTGCCATTGCCACTGCTAGGGCCAAGGCTGATTGTGGTTCCGCTGGGTCCGGATTGAACCTGGGCACACGCATAGCCGCCCGCTCCGTTGGCGCCCGGCCCGCCGAATTGCACCACAGCGATATTGTTGGCAATTGCCGTGGCCGTGGCTGAGCCACCCATTCCCACGACTGCTCCTCCTGAGTATCCGCTACCACCGAGGCCGCCAGACGCCGTAGCTAATGCGTCTGCAACCCCCGACCCACTGAACGCCTCTGCAGTAGCGGTCGCTCCATTGCCATTGCCCCCATGGTTGAGGAACCCTTCTCCCACCCCTCCGACGCCGCCGGTTGCGGTGGCCTGGGCGGTGGCATTCCCTATGTTTGCGTTGGCGACCGCGAAAGACATCGACGTCCCACCATCGCTTCCAGTCGCGCCATCCGAACTTTCGCTGCTTTGAAAACCGCCACCGCCCATTCCGCCAGTGCTGCTGGCCGATGCGGATGTGTTTCCGCTGCCGTTGGTTTCAGCAGCTGCCGTGGAACTGGCATTGCCGCCGTGGCCTGGGGTTCCGCCATCGCATACGTCGCACCCGGTTCCGCCAGAGGCCGAAGCGGTGGCACTGAGGTTCGTTGCGGCTCCGTCCGTCACAATTATTTGGGTTGTAGCAGACCCGTTGCCTCCCGAGGGACCTGTGGCACCGAATGGTGCCACCCCGGTCGCGTCCCCGTCACCTATGCCACCGCCGAGGGCGGTGGTGGAAGCGGCGAATCGGTTTCGCCGTGGATGGGAGTTTCAATCAGGCTCGCATTTGCATCGCCTCTCGGCTTTGAACTGTCATTATTCGGGTAGTCAGAATAACCGCCATTACCGGCCGCAGCCGTCTCTGACAGACTCACAGCCCCGCCAACGCTATAGCCGCCGGCCGCGTTCGTGAGACTCACACTTGATGCGTTGCCTGCTAGTCCCCCTGCCGGTGGGTATGGGAATTGATAGTAACCCCAAACATCTCCGCCTGTACCACCCTCTGCGATTACCGACGCGCTGACGGGGCCACCATAACTTGACGACGCAGAGGCAGTTGCGGTGGCCAGCCCGCCGTTGCCGCTATTGTCAGAAAAAGAATCGCCACCCTGGCCTCCCACCGATAGCGCGGTGGCGCTTGCTCCCGATCCAGTTAGATCAACTGCACTTGCCTGCGCATTCGCGTTACCGCCGTCACCGGAGTTAGCTCCATATGTGGACCCAACTCCGCCATATGCTGCGGCGCTTTGGCTTGGATTTGATCCAGAAGCTATGGCAGTCGCATCACCGCCATTACCTCCTCCATTATCGTCGCCATCGCCTCCAATGGCGAGAACAGATCCGTCGCCCGTTTCAGTATCGGAAAGACCGTCGGCCCTTGCGACTTGTTCGGCGAGCGTCGAAAATACCGTCGTATATGCTAGCGCGGCGGCGACCGTACATAGATTCCTCTTCCCGCTTTTCATGGTGGTATCCTCCGTCGACGGGCTCCGCGAGTCCCCACCCGAGGTTGGAAGAACCGCACCCGTGGACAAAGGGCGCCTTTTATGCTTCAATTACTGCCGCAGTCCATCGGGGGGAGGCCTATTTCAATGTAGGTGAAATTCCCTAGGGTCGGTTTCGAAGTTTGCCCTGGGCAGTGACGAGGTGAGTCACGCGGAAAGATGCCGCCAGCCCACAGTATCGGCCTTGTTCCTCACACGCGTCGAGTCCGCTGCGGCTTCGGCAACTGATCACAGCCGCGCGGCGACATGAAGACGAAATCAAAGACCCGGCGCGCCCTTGATCCATGGCATCTGCCATGGCGGATTGTCACCCGCCCTGTAATAGCCGACTATCCAACTCTTGGTTGGAAGGCTTGTCACCGAGCTACCCGTGCCTTGCGTGTATGTCCACGGGATCGTGCTGGTATTGATGCTTGCGTTGCTTCCGGGCAGTACGAAGTCGTTGGGCGAAACCGTGCTGATGTGCCCATCAAGGAACAGGGCGTTGGCCAGAGTCCCTTTCGTATGGGGAGTCCACATACACGGCGGATCTGTATTCCACCCGGTTGGAGGCGCGTCGTGGTTGCCGAGAAGGTAGTTGGGTTCGTGGAAAATGGAAAGGGATGCCTGGTTCGGTGCGCCCGTGTGCCCCTCAGAATACGCCTTAATCATGTCTACCATGACAATGACGTTACCGGGAACCTCGGACATTCTTTCAAAAGGCGTGTAGTTTGACGCCGCGGTGTTGAGAGTGCCGCTGGAATAGTCGTAGCAGCCGAAATTTTGATTGTAGGTGTAGTCGCCCGAATAGACGGTGCTGCTGCTGCTTGGCGGAAGATCAAGCGTGTGATCGGCCGAGGGACAGGTGAGAATCTTAAGGATTGCTTGTTCGGCAAGATTGCGCTTGGTGTCGTTGCTCAAGTTGGTGGCGCCTAACTCATTGCCAAGGAACAGTGGTGACCACCAGTAGGGTTCGTAGCTGCCAATACCGGGTTGGAAGTAGGGGCTGCCGGGAGTAGTGCCCGTTGTGACTCGGGCCGGCAGGACAAACTGCTGATAATCGTCGGCGTATTGCACCATCAGGGCATAGAACTGCCGCTCGTTGGATTGACATGCGACCGTATTCGCCTGATCGCGCGCCTTCTGCAATGCCGGCAAAAGGATGCCGATCAGCAAGGCAATGATGCCGATGACCACCAGCAACTCCACCAACGTGAACCCTCTAAGCCTCTTCATAAGCGACCTCCGACGAAATGGACGACGTAGCAACACGAGCCACGTACGGAGATTTCGTACCGCTAAACACTACTATCGGTTTGTGGAGATATCTATCGCGTTTCCTGACAACTTTTTATGAAATCGTTGTACTTTTTGACCCCGCCGCCGGGGGGTTTGCGGCCGATGGGGCCGGATTCTCCGGGGTTTGCGGGCGCTCGTATTCTCCGACGCTTCCATCGTCGCGCTGATCGCGCTTCATGGACGAAAGGCGACGGAATAGCAGACCCAGGTCGAGAAAGCCGCCGATCCCAAACCATACCAGCGTGATCGCCGCCACGATGATGGGAAGAATGATCCCGACCACGAGCCAATAGGTTGCCCAAACGTCGGCCGGCCAGCGGTGGATGAGGTTCCAGATGGTGCCTACGACGACGACGGCCAGCCAGAACATGGACCAGAAGAATATCCCGCCGGAGACGATTTTATCGGCGAAAGTGAAGTCGGCGTCGAAGCCGAGGAGGCTGGACCAGTTGAACTTTCGGCGGGGCCGCGGCGCCAGGGCCGCCGGGGCGGCCTGGTCGTCTTTCAGCGCATACCGGCCGCGGTGCAGCATGCGGTCCATGTCGAAATCTTCACCGCAGGTGAGCAGGGCGACGGTGACGTAAACCACCACGGAGGCGGCGGCGGCGATGAAGCGGGCCTGGTTGCCGTTGAAGTCGAAGTATTTGGAAAGCGAGGGGAAGGCGTGGACGATCAAGATGCTGCCCAGAGTGATGCCGGAGCCGGTCACGAGCGCGGCCCAAGCGGCGGGCGTGGTTCCCTTTTTCCAATAGAGTCCGCCGATGATGGCCGCGCCCCCGCCGCACAGGAAAACCCCCTCGGTGACCAGCCACCACATCACGATGTCCTGCTTCTGATGGAAGAAGACGCTGAAGAGAAAGGCGAAGAGGGCGACGCCGACCACCGCGATTCGCAGAACCAGGACGTGTTGTCGCGGGGTCATCGGGGTTTTGCGCAGGGGCAATACGATGTCCTGAATAAGAATGCCGCCCCAGGTCAACATGTGGCTGGCGTCGCCGGACATCAGCGTCAGCACCATAATCAGGCAGAACAATCCCTTCACGCCGACCGGCAACATGTATCGCAAAGCGATCGGGACCTGCATCTGCGATCGGATTTCGGGATCGGCAATGGCGTGAAGCGCGGCCCGGCCTGGAAAACCAGGCGATTTTATGTACGTCAGCGCCCCCAGCGCCAAAATAATCAGCATCACGTTCCGCGCCATCGTCCGCCAATTGCCCAGCACCACGCCCATGCGGGATTCGTGCGGATTCCGCGCCGCGGAAGTGAAGCTGTTGTCCTTCTGCACGGCCAGCGTGCCGTAGACCGTCGTTATCAGCACCATCATCGCGTACCAGACGTTGTAGTCCTTGGTCTTGTTCTGATCGAAGGGATCGACCATCGAATTTCCCGGCGGAGTGTTGGTAAGAGTGGCGCGCAGTTGCGGCCAACTGATGACGCAGAAAATCGCCGCGATCACCACCACCCAAACCAGATGAGATAGAATTCCCTCCAGGCAATCGGTGACCATGAGCGTGATTTGTCCGCCGACCAGCATCATCGCCAGGGCGCAGCTCAAATATCCCGCCATGATCAGCACGTTGGTCGGGGCGGCGATGCCGAACAGATGCACGCGCTGCGGCAGTGCGAGGAAATAGACGAAGAAGGTCGCCGAGACGGCGGGGAAGATGCCATAATTGAGGATGCCCGACAAAAATCCCAGGATGCCCGCGAACAGCCGAAAGCGCCGCGAATAGCGCATCTCGAAGAACTGGCCAAGGGTCATGGCCCGGGTTTGACGATAGCGGTAGATGACAAACCCGAAGATCGCCACCAGCATGTAAACCGGCATGGACAGCGAATCCCACCAGGAGAGGCAAAAGCCGGCGGTGATCAAGGGCTGGAACTTGGCAAGGGTGTTGGCGACGCCGGTGGACGCCTGGCCCTTGGCGTTGCAAATGATGTACCGCCCGGCGGCGCGCCCCCCGGCCATGAAATCGGCCACGCTCTTGACGTAGCGCCGCGTGTACACCGCGCAGGCGATCACCAGCAGAATCGGCAAGACAGTCAAAATCCAGTCGATCGGTTGCATTGGACTCATCGCCAAGTTCTTGAATTTCAGGCCGTTGTCGATTGTGCCGCGATTATCGCCTTTGCCGATCCGCAACGCGAAGCATTTTAGAAAATGCAAAGGAATTGTTAACTTTTGTCAGCCATCCATATCCATCACGGGTAAAATCTTACTGGACACGATGCTACTACGTGTTGGGAGGGGGCATCCATACGTCAGCCGGCTCTGTAGCACGAGCTGACGTTCCGGCGAGGAAACGACATGGTGTGGCGGAGAAAAGCGCGGCGCGGGCGGCTTTGCGTCTCGGGGTCGCTCTCCAGGCGGAGGAGCACAAGCCAATCATTCATCGCGGCCGCCGCCGTTGCCGCCTCCGCTTCCTATGCCTGGGGACAGGCCACTTCGCTGCCCACCTTCGCGAACAACGTTTACAACGTGACGGTGGCCAACCCAAGCATCAATGGCGGCGTCGCGGCCAGCACCGGGTCGTCCGACAATTCCACCGCCTTGAACGCGTATATCTCCTATTGCTCGGCGCACGGCGGCGGGACGGTCCAAATCCCGGCGGGGACTTTCGATTCCAACACCATTACCATGCTCAGCAACGTCAACTTGCAATTGGCAAGCGGATCGGTCCTGTACAACGCCACGCCCGCCAACACCCTTATCCAAACCTCCGGCAGCGCCAGCAACATGGAGATCAGCGGCAGCGGCATCATCAACGGGGCCGCGACCACCTCGACCGGCAACAATAAACTCGTCTATCTTCAAAACGTCACCACCTTGGAAATCACCGGCGTCTCCATCGAAAACGCCGCCCAGGAACACCTCGGCGTTGAAAACGATTCCAACGTCACCATCAACAACATCACCATCGCCGATCCGGGAACCCTGGCGGCCAATGGCAACAACTATCTTTCCAACACCGACGGCATAGACTATTCGGGCAGCAATTTCACCATCGAAAACTCCAGCATCAACGACGGCGACGACGACATCGTCGCCAAAACCGCTTCCACCTATTGCAGCAACATCCTCATCACCAACGACACGATCGGCGCCGGTCACGGCATCTCCGTCGGCGGCGGAAGCGCGGCGGGTCTGAAAAACATGACCGTCAGCAACATCACCTTCAACGGCACCACTGACGGTCTTCGCCTCAAGGCCCAGGATGCCTCGGGGGACGATGCCGGCGGCGGGACGCTCCATCCGGTCTCCAACGTCCTCTACTCCAACATCGTGATGACCAATGTCGAGGATCCCATCGTCATCGACAGCTTCTACGACGGCGGCAATAATTTCCCCTCCAGCCCCACTCAAACCAATAAAGCCGTCGATTCCACGACTCCCATGTGGGAAAACATCGGCTTCAGCAACATCAGCATCACGGGATCGTCCAGCGGCGCTTTGATTTACGATTTGGATACCACACCGCAGAATTTGCAGGGGCTGTCCTTCAGCAACGTCAGCCTCAATTCCAACTCGGCATCGAAAATGTGGTGGGGGACGAACGTCAATCTTTCCGGCCTGACGGCTAACCAGAGCCTTGGCGAACAGGATCTGACCAACGTCACCGCCCCCGGCGCGGTCAGCATCACCTGGAACAACACCGGCGCCAGCGTCGGTGGAACCGTTCTGGCCGACGGCGCGACCTGGGATATCGTCGGCAATCAAAACTGGAACACCGGATCGAGCTTCACCGCGTACACCAATTCCTCCAACGTCACCTTCAACGACAGCAATAACGGCCATTACAGTGTGACGCTGAATACAACCGTTTCCCCGCTTTCAACCACGATCAACAACAGCTTGGGTGCATACACCATCAGCGGCTCAGGCACGATCGCCGGGTCCGGGTCGCTCACCAAAACCGGCGCCAGCACCGCGACGATCTCGACGTCCAACGCCTACACGGGGGGAACCATCATCAATGGTGGAACCTTGACCGTCGGATCGGTCAACGCGCTGGGCGGATTGGAAACGCTGGGCACGGGCGCCGGCGCGAAACCGGGCGGGACCACCGTCAACACAAACGGCTCGCTCGATCTCAACGGCATGTCTCTTTCCGAACCCATCACGCTGAACGGCGGGACACTCACCAACAGCAATGCCGCGACCGCCAGCGTGATCGGCGGTGTGAAGGGCGTCGGATACACGACGACCAAAGCCGGCATCGCCGCGGGTTCGACGATCACCTTCAGTTCCGGAACGGCCGCCGCCACGCCCATCTTCGGAATCACCGCCGCGTCCTTCAGCGGGTTCACCGGCACTTATACCACGCCCACTTCCACCAACAATCCTCCGCCGCAAGCTCCCAACGTACTCATTACCTCTTCGGACGGGAAAGGCTCCGGCGCCCTGGCCTACGCCGACCTGACCGGAAACAGTCTGACCGGCATCACCGTCGTCTATCCCGGCTCCGGTTACGATGCCGCGCCCATCATTAGTTTTATCGGCGGCAACCCGAGCGTTGCTGGGTCAGCCACCGGCAATGCGAACAACTTTACCATCGTCGGCATTCAGACGACTTCAACCGGCAGCGGATACACCTCCGCTCCCACCGCCACCCTGAACAACAACGGCGGCGCGGGCGCCGTCACGCTCACTACCGTGATTGGCTCGCTCACGCTCCAGTCCACCAGTTCCATCGGCGGCAACGCCGGCAATATCAGTCTTGGCCTTCCCATCACCGGCGCCGGCGGATTGATCAAAACCGGAAGCGACACGCTTACCCTCAGCGCCGTGAACGCCTACAGCGGCGCGACCACGATCAACGCCGGCGCGCTGAACGTCCAAAATGGCGGCGCGTTGGCGGACACCTCCTCGGCGACCGTGGCCAGCGGCGCGGCCCTTCAACTCCAGGGAGGTATTTCCACAACCACGGCCGTGGGCCTGACCCTCAACGGCACCGGCATCGCAACCAACGGCGCTCTGGAAAATGTCGCCGGCAACAACACCTACTCCGGCTTGATCGC
>Ga0187867_10004301_pt1 | contig 11063 bp, 8 predicted proteins | sample June2016WEW_13_1_FD_132976 | JGI IMG/M metagenome (GOLD analysis project Ga0187867, IMG submission 132976) | Peatland microbial communities from SPRUCE experiment site at the Marcell Experimental Forest, Minnesota, USA - June2016WEW_13_10 | ecosystem: Environmental > Terrestrial > Soil >... | reverse complement strand
GCGCCTCGCGTCCGAACGCACGCGCCCCGCGCCCGCCGGCATTGGCGATGCCCCCGTCAATCCCAGCGATGTGCTCGCGGTGATTCCGCCGCCCGCCCCGTTGGCTGCGCTGGATGCGGAGATTTCGCCCGACGTCGCCCCGCGTGTCGAGCGGGCGCAAGCGTTGCAGTCGATCGCATTCGACGCCTCTGCCGAGCTTGAATATCGCGCCGCATATGCAGCGACGCACGCGGCCCGGCTGCTGCTCGATGAAGCGGAAGCCGCGAATGCCGCGGGGCATTACGCCGCGGGAATGGTCGAAGCGCGGCAGTTGCTGACGCAGGTTGACGCGCGCCGCCTCGTAGATGCTGACATTGAAGAATGGCGCGCGGCCTATCCGCTGCCGTACCGCGATCAGCTCGAAGCGCAGGCTGCCGCAAACGGACTGGACCCGATGCTTGTTGCTGGCCTCGCGCGGCAGGAATCGGCGTTCGATGCGGAAGCTGTTTCGCGCATGGGCGCGGTCGGTTTGATGCAGATTGAGCCATCGACCGGGCGGAAGCTTGCGCGAAAGCTGCGCGTCAGCTACTCGCATGCGCGGCTGCACGATCCGGAGTACAATCTTCGGCTCGGCTCGGTGTATTTGGCGGATTTGCTCGCCGCGTACGGCACGCCGGAGGCCGCGCTCGCTGCGTATAACGCGGGCGAGGATCGCGTCCTGGCTTGGACCGCGGGGCAGAGCTATCAGGAGACCGCCGAGTTTGTGGAGTCCATTCCGTTCACGGAAACGCGGGAGTACGTGCAAATCGTGCTGAGAAACGCCAACGTGTATCGCCAGATTTACACCCCGCAAAATTCCGGGGCCGCGCAAGAGACCGCGGCCGCCCGGGAGATCGCACCTTGACGCCGAAGGATGCTTCGGCCCGCCGCGTCGCGCCGATCAAAACCAAAGAACGCAAGCAAGCGAAATCCGCGGCCGATGTCGGCGCCGTGGCGCGCCAGGCGCTTTCCGTGAAGGCTGAGCGGTTCACCGAATCCGTGATCCGCGAAATGACGCGGCTGGCGATGAAGCACAACGCCGTGAATCTTTCGCAAGGTTTTCCCGATTTCGGCGCGCCCGAGGAAATCAAAGAGGCCGCGCGGCGGGCAATTTCACAGGACATCAATCAGTACGCCATCACCTGGGGCGCGAAGTCTCTGCGCGACGCCATCGCTCGAAAATTTGCGCGCACGCAGGGCGTGCATGTCGATCCCGAGCGCGAAATCACAGTCTGCTGCGGTTCCACCGAAGCGATGATGGCTTCGATGATGGCCGTGATCAATCCGGGCGATGAAGTCGTGATCTTCGAGCCGTTTTATGAAAATTACGGGCCCGATACGATCCTCTCCGGCGCCGCGCCGCGCTTCGTTCGCCTGCGCCCGCCCGATTGGACGTTCGATCCCGCGGAGCTGTCCGCAGCTTTCGGTCCGCGCACCAAGGCGATCATCTTGAACACGCCGAACAATCCCACCGGCAAGGTGTTTACCCGCGCCGAGCTCGAATGCATCCGCGATCTCTGCGTGCGCTGGCAGGCGTTCGCCATCAGCGATGAAATCTACGAGCACATCATCTACGACGGCACGCAGCACATTTCCATCGCGTCGCTTGACGGCATGCGCGATCGCGCGATCACCATCAACAGTTTGTCCAAGACCTACAGCGTCACCGGTTGGCGAGTGGGCTGGGCCATCGCCTCGCCCGAAGCGACGGTTGCCATTCGCAAGGTGCACGATTTCCTCACGGTGGGCGCGGCAGCTCCGTTGCAGGAAGCGGGCGCGCTGGCGATGGGCTTTCCCGATTCGTATTACCACGCGCTGGCCGCGGAATATCTGCATCGCCGCAATCGCCTGCTCGAGATTCTGACGGCGGCGGGATTCGTTTGCTTTGAGCCCGCCGGCGCGTACTACATCATGACGGACATCTCGCGCTTCCATTTCGCGAACGACGTCGAGTTTGCGAAGCATCTTGTTGAAAATATCGGCGTCGCCGTCGTGCCCGGCTCGAGTTTCTACAACGATCCCGCCGACGGCGCGCGGCAAGTGCGCTTCACATTCTGCAAACGCGATGCCACGCTCGAAGCCGCGGCTGCGCGCCTGGCAAATCTCCACGCTTGATTGCGCGCGATCGCAGGGCGCGCCAGAACCTGTGCTAAGATTCGCGCTGCAACACGGAGACACTTGAATGGCAATGGAATTTGATTTGATTGCTCCGGACACGCGCGTGGAGACAAACGGAAAGGGCGCGGCCATGGATATTCGCGCCAGCCAAACGCGCATTTTCTTCTGCGTGATGGAAATCACCGACCAAATCGAGCAGGAATCGGTGGATGTTTCCATCTGGGGCTCGACGGACGGTGAAACCTGGACCGCCCAGCCAATATTGAAACTGCCGCAGCGGTTTTATCGCGGCCAGACTCGCGCCGTGCTCGATTTGACCACGTGGCCTGAAGTGAATTTCATACGCGCCGGTTGGGACGTGAATCGCTGGGGCCGAGTGGACCCGCGCCCCATGTTCGCGCTGGGATTAAGCTTGAACGAAATGCCGGCGATGACGGGTCAACCGAAGCGCGAGCCGGTGGCCCGGTAGAGTCGCCGGCGAAGCCGGCGATTGCGCCGCGCGTCCGCCCACACAAAGTTTTAAACCGGCGTGGGGGGCTGACGGTTAGTACGAGTTACAAGCCCCCTACGCCAGCGAGTGGTCTTCCCAGATAGACGCACAAATCCCCAAATTGTTTCACTCGGACATAAAAATTCCAGGAGAGTCCTGGGCCAAAATGGCCGGTAGGCCGTTTTACAGCGCCAAGCGGCGCAGACGCAAAGCGTTAGCGATCACAGACACCGAGCTGAAGCTCATCGCCGCGCTGGCAATCATCGGATTCAGCAGCAGCCCGAACACCGGATAGAGCACCCCCGCCGCCAGCGGAATCCCCAGCGCGTTGTAAGCGAACGCGAAGAACAGATTCTCGCGGATATTTCGCATCGTGGCCTGCGAGAGCCGCCGCGCGCGCACGATACCGGCAAGGTCTCCCTTCACCAGCGTGATCCCCGCGGCCTGGATCGCCACATCGGTGCCCGTGCCCATGGCGATCCCTACGCGCGCCGCCGCAAGCGCTGGCGCGTCGTTGATTCCGTCGCCTGCGAACGCCACGCGGCGTCCTTCGCTTTCGAGGCGCTTGACGATCTCCGCCTTTTGCGCCGGCAGCACTTCCGCGATGACTTCTTGAATCTCGAGTTGCCGCGCCACGGCCTCGGCTGTCGGCCGGCGGTCGCCGGTGACCATCACGATTCGCAAGCCTTGATCGCGCAACTTGCGCAGTGCTTCTTTCGCCGTCGGCCTCACCGGATCGGCGACGGCGATCAAGCCAGCCAGCCGGCCTTCGATCGCCAGATACACAACTGTCGCGCCCTCGCGTCCAAATCGCTCGGTTGACGCCGTCAGGGGATCGAGCGCGACTCCCATCTCGCGCATCAGCAAGGCATTGCCTAGCGCCGCGCTCCGGCCAGCGATGCGCCCCACAATTCCTTTCCCGGCGATCGCGCGAAAATCGGCAGGCTCGCTCAGCGCGATTTGTTTTGCCTGCGCGGCCGCCACGATCGCGCCAGCCAAAGGATGCTCGCTTGCGCGTTCCAGGCTCGCCGCAAGCCGCAGCACTTCGTCGCCGCTCATCTCTCCGAGCGTCTCCACTCCGGCGACGCGCGGCTTGGCCTCTGTCAGCGTGCCCGTTTTGTCAATCACAAGCGTATCCACTTTCTCCAGCGCCTCGAGCGCCTCCGCATCGCGAATCAGCACGCCGGCCTGCGCGCCGCGCCCTATGCCGACGCGAATCGAAATCGGCGTCGCCAAACCCAGCGCGCACGGGCACGCGATGATCAGCACGGCTACGGCGTTCACCAGCGCGTATCCCAGCCGCGCTTCCGTCCCCGCGACGGCCCAAACGATAAACGTGAGCGCCGCTGCGACCATCACTCCCGGCACGAACCACGCGGACACAGCGTCGGCCAAGCGCTCGATCGACGCGCGGCTGCGCTGTGCTTCGCCGACCATGCGCACGATCTGCGCGAGAAGCGTCTCGCTGCCAACGCGCTCGGCGCGCATCACAAATCCGCCGGTGGCGTTCAGTGTTCCGCCCGTGACGCGATCGCCGGGATTTTTTTCCACCGGCAGCGGCTCGCCGGTCACCATGGATTCGTCAACGCTGCTTGCGCCTTCGAGCACCACGCCATCCACCGGCACCCGTTCACCCGGCCGCACGCGCAGTCGATCGCCACGCGCGATCATCGCCAGCGGCACATCTTCTTCGTGCGGATGCGAGCCGTCCGCGACGCGGCGCGCCGTCTTGGGCGCAAGCCGCAGCAAACTTCGCAACGCATCCGATGTCCGACGCCGCGCGCGCAGCTCGAGCACTTGCCCCAGCAGCACCAGCGTCGTGATCACCGCCGCAGCCTCGAAGTACACCGCGACGCTGCCGTCTGCGCCACGAAACCCCGTGGGGAAAATTCCCGGCCAGACCGTCGCAACCACGCTGTAGGCGTACGCGGTGCCTGTTCCCGTCGCGATCAGCGTGAACATGTTCAGCCGCCGGCGCGCCACCGAGCGCCACCCACGCTCGAAGAAAGGCCACGCGCCCCAAATCACCGCGGGAGTCGCGAGCGCGAATTCGATCCATACGCGCGTACGTTCTGACGCAAATCGCGCGATGTCCGGCATCGCCCCAAACATTGAAAGCGCCACGATCGGCGCCGCGAGCCCCGCGCACACCCACAGCCGTATCGTCATCGAGCGAAGTTCGGGATCCGGCGCCTCCTCCATCTCATCGGACACCGTCGGCGTCTGCGCTTCGACCGCCATTCCGCAAATCGGGCAAGCGCCCGGAGCATCGCTCACGATTTCAGGATGCATCGGGCAGGTGTACTTGATCGCGTTTGCTGCGTTTTGCGCGGGAGGGGCAGGGAATCGCGGCGCGGGGGTCGCAACCGCAGGCGCTGGCCGCGCCGGGATCGAGCCTACCGCTCCGATTCCGGCCAACGCGGGAGCGCCGCTATAGCGCGCAGGTTCCGCGCGGAATTTTTCCAGGCAGCCGGCGCTGCAGAAATAAAATGTCTTGCCGCCTTGCGCGAACTTATATTTCGCGCGCGCCGGATCCACCGTCATCTCGCAAACCGGATCTCGCTCCATACGGATCGTCCCCAACTTTTCCGGCACATCGCTCAGCGAAAGCCAGAAACGATCTTCGCCGATCCCTCGCCGCGACGCCAGCGGGCAGGTCCAAGCTCTGGTAAAATCTATTTATGACCACTGTGGAAGTGACCTACGATCTACAAGAGCCTCTCGTCACCGCGCAGATGCAGGCGCTCGGCGAGTTCTCAAACACCTACGGTTTGCGCCGCTTTCGCGTCAGCGACGACGGCCGCCGCCTGTCATTTGAGTACGACGCGTCGCGGCTCAAGCCCACCGAAGTGATCCACGTTCTCAGGTTGGCAAAGATTCCGATCCTCGGCGTCGTGAATCCGCAAGACAAGACCGTCGCGCAACTCTAAATGAAATGGCGCGTCGCGGCGGCGATCCCGGCGCGGCGGACGAATTTTCAGTTTTGGGGATTGAGAGTGAATTCGCGGAATCTGTGTGAATTGCGACTGTGCGCAACTTGAAAAGAAGAGGGGCCCTCGCTTGGGATCAAGGGCCCCGAAGGTGCGCTCCGTTTCCCAGTCTTTTTTTGACCGGGGCGTGGGGTCATCCATCCTTGCTTCCCTCTCAGAGGCAGGTGGAAACGATCAGCAAAAGTCCTTGAGCAAGCCCCTTCCCCCTCGCTCGCGGCCTCATGCTGATCGTCTTCGGAACGCACATACGGTCCGGCTTAATGCACGAAATCGGCCACTCTCAACGGCGCGGCAGATTTTCCGCAACGTGCTCAATGCACTCGCTTTAGGAAAATGATCCCGGTCGGCGTGTTCCCAAACGTGCGGCTTCCTGTCCCCAATCGGGAACAGCTATCCCGGCGCGGGAATCGCCCTCGGCAGAGTCACTCCGGTCGCGTCTCTTCGGCCTTCGTCACTTTTGCCAATGCCGGCGCGCCCCTTGATCGTTACTGCTCAGGCAAACTCCGTGACTTTTGCCACGGCGCTCGCTCGGCGACTGCCATACTCTAGAAGAGTGGGCGGGTGCGCCTTTCGAACCCGTCTGCCCGGACACTGCGACTACGCTGCCGCTATGAAACGTAAACGACTCGGCGAGGTGCTCCAAGAACGCGGGAAAATCTCGCACGCCGATTTGAATAAAGTCATTCAGGAACAACAGGGCAAAGTAATTTTCTTGGGCGAATTGCTGCTCGAGCGCGGGCTGGTCGATCACAAGGACCTGGCGTCGGCGCTCGAAGAGGTGGCCCATGTTCCGTATGTGGATGCGGCCACGGTGGAGATTGAGCCTGATGTACTGAAGATGATTCCTCAGGCTGTTGCCAAGCGCTTCTGTGTGCTGCCCGTGCGCCGCGATGGCGTGCGCCTGGTCACGATCATGGCGGAGCCGCAGAATCTTGGCACTATCGACGAATTGCGCTTCACCTCGGGCGCGAGCATTTCCCCGCGCATGGGATTCCGCAGTGAGATCTTCGCCGCGATCGATAAGCACTACGGCCGCGGCGGAGCTTCTGCGCCGGAGCCGCCGAAACCGGCAAGGGCGCGGGAGCCAGTTCATCGCCTCGATGAAGACGCGGTGCTTCCGGAGATGGAGTTCGTTTCCACCAGCGCGCGGCAGGCCAATCAAGACGCGATCTCCGAGGTGCAGGCCGAGCTTAAAAGCAAGCGCACGCCGGCGGTTCGCCTGGTGTCGCAGATCATCCTCGGCGCGATGCAGAAGCGCGCCAGCGATATTCACATCGAACCGCAGGCCACCGAAACGCTGGTGCGCATTCGCGTGGACGGTGTGCTGCGCGAATTGGATCGCGTGCCGCGCAATGTGCAGAATCAGCTCATCTCGCGCATCAAGATCCTCGCCGACATGGATATTTCTGAGCGCCGCGCGCCGCAAGACGGCCGCTTCATGGTGATCGTCGGCCCGCGGCGGCTGGATCTTCGCGTGTCGTCGCTTCCCACGCAGTACGGCGAAAAGATCGTCTTGCGCCTTCTGGATACAAACGCTCCGATGCAAAGCTTGTCCGATTTGGGTTTGCCGGGCCCCGTGGCCACGCAGCTGGAATCGCTGTTGAGGGCGCCGCAAGGCATGCTTCTCGTCACCGGTCCAACCGGTTCGGGGAAGAGCACGACTCTGTATGCGGCGCTCAATTTGCTCCGCGACATCGCCGTGAATATTGTCACGGTCGAGGATCCGGTCGAATACGTCCTCGACGGAATCAATCAGGTGCACGTCAACGTGCGAGCTAACCTGACATTTGCCAGTTCACTCCGCTCAATTCTTCGGCAGGATCCGAATATCATCATGGTCGGGGAAATCCGTGATTCCGAGACCGCGGAGATCGCGATGAAGGCCGCGCAAACCGGCCACTTGGTCCTCTCAACGCTGCACACCAATGACAGCGTTGCCGCCGTCGTGCGCTTGCTGGATCTGGAGATTCCCGGTTACCTGATCGCCGCGTCCGTCACCGGCGTGCTGGCCCAGCGCTTGGTGCGCAAGCTTTGTGCCTGCCACGTGACGCAGCCGCCGGGTCCCGAAATGGCCGCGCGTCTGGCTGCAGTCGGCCGGTACGACGCGATCGAAAAAGTGGGCGTCCCGGTTGGATGCCCCGACTGCGATCAAACCGGATATCGCGGCCGAGTCGGCATTTACGAATTGCTGGTGTTGGATGAAACCATTCGCGATATGGTCCGCGGGGAAGGCCGCGTCGACCAAATCCGTGACGTTGCCCGCGCGCACGGCCTCCGTTTGATGCAGGAAGACGCCCTGGACAAGGTTCGCGACTGCATCACCACTCTCGATGAGGTTCTGCGCGCCGTTCCATTCGAACATTCCGCCGCGCTGGATTGCGAGAAGTGCGGACAAAAGATTGTTTCGGGATGCCGTTTTTGCCCGAACTGTGGATCGCCCTGTTTGCAGAAAACCAAACCCCGGCAGTTTCGGGAATTGGAGACCGCCCCGGAAGGAATCTTACAGCGATGAGTTCAGCAAAAACGCCGTCAAAGAAGCAGCCGAAGGATTATTCATCCACACGCGAGTCCCAGCGGCTGCCGCATCTCCGCAATCTTTCACTGGTGTACGAAGGGTACAGCGAGGTTGTCGCCGTTCGTCCCCCGGACATCAGCCTTCACGGGATGTTCATCAATACCGACCGCCGTTATCCGGAAGGCGCGGTGCTGAATCTGAAGTTTCGCCTGACGCGCTCGGGGGCGGACGTCGCGGCCCGCAGTGAAGTGCGCTATTGCATCCCGGGCGTCGGCGTCGGCGTGGAGTTCATCGAACTGCCGGCAAAATCGGCGCGCGCCATCGAGCGCGAGTTGGGGTTGGCCGGGTTGGGGAAGCGCACCGCGAAGCCGAAAGCGTCGTCGAACGGCGAATGATCGGGCTCTCTTTTTCAATCAGTCGCCGAGCCTCCCGTGGGTCTCGGTTCCATAGAGCGTAATTCTTCAGGAGGGCTGAATGGATTCAGCTAAGCCATCCCCATCTCCCGCGCCCGCTGCGAAAGCCCCGAATGCCGGTGCCGCCCCGGCTCTCACGACCGCCGATATCATTGTCGCGATGCTGCGTGCATCGGATACCGTCAGCGATCTAATTTTTTCGCCAGGCCGCGCTCCGCAAGTGGAGCGCAACGGCCAGTTGATCGAGGTGCAAATTCCCGGCGTAGGCCGGCTGACGCCCGAGGCGACCAAGCGCGTGGCCAACGACCTGATGAAAGACAGCGAGTTTGCTGCCCGCAAGCTTGAGCAGGAGGGCTCGGCGGATTTTTCCTACAGTTTGCCGCAGACTGCGCGCTTTCGCGTGAACGTTTTTCACCAGCGCGGCACCTGCGCCGTCGTGATGCGCGTGATTCCGTTCGTAATGCCCGATTTCGCCTCGTTGAATCTGCCCGCGCAACTCGCTGAGATCATCCAACTTCGTAATGGTGTCGTGCTCGTCACCGGTCCCACCGGATCGGGCAAGTCCTCGACACTGGCCGCCATATTGAATCGCATCAACGAAGAGAAGGCCTATCACATCCTGACCATTGAGGATCCCATCGAATTTCTGCACAACCACAAGAAGTCCACCGTGCATCAGCGCGAGCTCTACACCGATACGCCTACTTTTGCCCTGGCCCTGCGCGCCGCTTTGCGGCAGGCGCCTAAAGTGATTCTGGTCGGCGAAATGCGCGACAGGGAAACCATGGAAATCGCTCTTGAGGCCGCCGAGACCGGCCACCTGGTGTTCTCCACTCTGCACACCATTGACGCCTCGAAGAGCGTCGAGCGAATCATCGGCGCTTTCCCGATGGGCGACCGCGAGGAAATCCGCGCCCGCCTCTCCAAAGCCTTCCGCTACATCATCTCCCAGCGCTTGATCCCTCGCGCGGACGGCGCGGGGCGCATCGCTGCGATGGAGATCCTGATCTCAACCATGCGCACCCGCGAATACGTCGAAAAAGGCGAATCCGAAGGCAAATCTCTGCTCGACGCCATGCGCGATGGCAGCAATGAAGGCATGCAGCACTTCGACAGTGAAATCGAAAAGATGATTCGCTCCGGCGTGATCAGCATGGAGACGGGTCTCGCCTTCTCCACCAATCCCGGCAATCTTCGTTTGGAGCTTTCGGATTTCACCGAGCCCGCCGCCGCACCACGGAAACGCGCCCCGGCCGCAGCTCCGGACCTCGAAATCGTTCGATAAAATCGCGTCCGGCGCGCCGTTTGACGCTGCTTGGAGCCGGTGTTAGAGTTTTTGTACACGTTCCACACGGTGGGGCCGTGGCGCAGTTGGGAGCGCGCCTCGATGGCATCGAGGAGGTCGGGGGTTCGAATCCCCCCGGCTCCACCAAAACTCGCGCAAACCTTGCGCGAATTGTGCCGCGCTGTAGCCGCCGAAGGCGTTTGGCGAAGGCGGGCAGAGCGCTCACGCCTCAAGAAGCACAACGCCGGCGAAGTCCCCATCCCTGAAAGCGGAACGCGATTTCCGCGACGCGGACCCGCCGTCGTGGGGCACACCCCTTCCACGACCGAATCGAATCCCGACGCCCTTCTGCCGAAATTTATATTTGGAAGTGAATCACCACAACGATGTGCGTGCTTGTCGGCTTTCCATCGAGCATTGCCGGCGAATACTTGCGCGTCCGCAACGCATCAAGCGCCGCTTTTCGCAGTAGGGTTGGCCCCGAAAGTACATCCATGCTGGCCACTTTGCCGGTCTCGTCAATCAACAGGTCCACGGAAACGTCTCCCTGAATCTTCTCTGCGCGCGCAGTAAGCGGATACACCGGCGTCGCTGCCGAGAGCAGGCGTGGCTGTTGCACTCCGGATGACTTCCGCAACGGTGGCGGCGCTGCAGGATTACCCGACTGCGCCGAATCCGAAATAATGTTGCTGACGGACGCGCTGTCAACGCCGACCGGCACGTCGGGTGCCGCGGCAGACGCCGCCTGATTGTTCGAGTGCGCTGTCGGTGCGGACATCGTAAGCGCCGCGACGCCGGGTCCGTGCGGGGTCCGAGGTTTCGGCGCAGTCGCTTGCAGTGTCGCCGGCGGCTGTGCGTTACCGCGCGAATTCTTCGGCGTGGCAGGGGCCGCGTTGGAGGCGGCAGCGCTGGTCGCAACCGGCGCTGGACTTACACTAGGTGTGGGCGCGGCGGCCGAAGGCGGTGCGCTAGATACCGCGAGGGCGGATGCGGCGGAAGTGGGCTGGCTCGACGCGACGAGATTTGATTTGTTTCCAGCCTTCTTCTCCCAACGATAGACGCCGGCTCCGGCTGCCAGAATCACGGCCACAGCGGCTGCCACAGCGAGAATTCGCATGGGCTTTGGCAACGCATCCGTGCTTTGTCCCACTGCCAGCTCGCCGGTGAACATATCTCCACGAGACAGCGTTTCGCCGCCCGACAAAAGCGGCGCGACTTCCGGCGCGACAAGGGG
>Ga0187867_10004299_pt1 | contig 11068 bp, 11 predicted proteins | sample June2016WEW_13_1_FD_132976 | JGI IMG/M metagenome (GOLD analysis project Ga0187867, IMG submission 132976) | Peatland microbial communities from SPRUCE experiment site at the Marcell Experimental Forest, Minnesota, USA - June2016WEW_13_10 | ecosystem: Environmental > Terrestrial > Soil >... | reverse complement strand
TTCTTTCCCGATCGACGCAAGAGGAGCTTGATTTTATAGAGGACGTTACCCAAATGATCGAGGAATTCAAAATCAGCTTGTTTGCTCCCGAAATAAAGACCCTGTTTCCGATCTCGGGCAAACGTATAGAGAAAAAGCTGCACGGTTTTCTTGCATGAACAGCCTGTCGGCCGGCCTGAACCTGGTATTCGACGCTCCCGATTTTCGGGAGAGAGTGATTAGTGTGCTCTCAGAGCGCTGCTGCGCGGAGACCCTTTTTGAAAACGAGGATTGCCGGTACGGCGTGCGCACCTCGAGCGTATTGCTCCTCCTTGGGTCGCTTTCTTCCGGAGAAGACGGCATACCGGAGATCTGCGTTATCCTGAACAAACGCTCAAAGGAGATCAAACAGGCTGGAGACCTGTGTTGCCCAGGCGGGGCCATCGAAAAACTCGACCATTTCCTTGCCCGTCTTCTGGCCTTCAGGGGTTCGAGCCTTTCGAGATGGCCATATTGGAGCGAATTTAAAACAGCACAGCCGCAAAATGCCCAATTTCTCTCGTTGCTTTATGCGGCGGGCCTCCGGGAGGCCTGGGAAGAAATGGGTCTTAATCCTTTCGGGCTTACTTTCCTTGGCCCGCTTCCCACGCAGTGCCTGGTTCTCTTTCGCCGGTCAGTCCATCCGATGGTTGCATGGGTTTCCAACCAGAAACAATTTCGCTTGAGCCGGGAAGTTGAAAGAATCGTGCCGTTTCCCCTGCGCGCTCTTCTCAACCCGTTTAACTACGCCCTCTACAGGAGGAACGTCCCTCCCAATCTGGAGTGGAGATTCAAAGGGTCGACCGTGGAGTTTCCATGTTTCATCTATAAGATCGCAGAGCGGGCCGAACTTCTATGGGGGGCAACCTTCAGGATCGTTACTCAGTTCCTGGAGATGATCTTTGGGTTCAGGGTCCCGGATATCGAAAAGCTGCCTCTGGTCCCGGCAACCCTGGACGAGGAATACATGATCGGACCTCGAAAAACGGCCGGTCCGGGTATATTCGTTTCGTGATAAAGTGTATACTGATTTTAACAGGTCCAATGCGAACCAGACAACCGTAGGTTACCGGCAGGTATTCATGACCAAAACTGGGGACGTCGTTCTCGTATATATGGATAACAACCCGGCTTTTTTCGCCAGAGTCGACGATATATCCGCCGACGTGAAGGCCGGTTGGTTTAACGTGAAACTACTGGTGCTCCAGGTTCCTCTGATGGCGGTAACCTGGATTTTGCGCGAGGCCTATTTCAACGGCCAGGAATTCACGATGGGAGGCCGGCCGATGCGCATTGAAAAAGTGACCGCTGCCGCCGGAGAAGATGCCGAATCCAAGCCTGAGGACACAAGAAAAAATCAGGCAAAACCCGAATTGGTGGTGCAGCAAAAACAAAAAGAAGCAAAAACCGGCAAGCAGGGTAAAGTGATATCGATATCCGATCACAAGAAGAAAGACCGCGAATAATTATTTCTTCCGCTACCCGATATCCATTTCTGGGCCCCTGCCTGAGCAAACTCATCATTCATCATTCATCATTCATTATTCATCATTCATCACCCTCAATCCCTCAATCCCTCTTTTATTATTTTTCGAAATTTTTCCCCCACCACTCATCGTGTCCCTTGAACCACCAGTCTGTTGAATCCGTCGTCAGAATTTCTTCGGCTATCTCTTTTGCAATCGGAGTGATCAGGCGCTGTCTGGCAAAACCTATCCATTTTGTGGCGTAGGAATTTCCGAGGTCGTTTTGCTCCTTGAGCTCCAAAATCAGGTCAAGCTGGTCGGCGTCGTGAACTAACCTGGCTTCGACTGTCTCGGACTCCCTGTACTCTTTGAGAAGATCTATTATCTCCTCCCCGAAGGGAAGTGAGTCGGCGAGATCGGCTATCGCACCGGTTTCGTCTACTGCGACATATCTTTTATTGACATAGTTCTGGTCCCCGGTGCGCGCCTCCGGCAGATCGTGAAACAGGCACATTGAAACGACTTTGAACGGGTCGACGTTTGAATCCATGCGGGCAAGAGCAAAGCCGATCATTGCCACACGGAACGAATGGTCTGCAACCGATTCGCGGCCGGACCCCAGAAACTGGAAACCCGAGCGGGGGGTTTTTTTTAGCATCCCCAGTTCAAAAAAGAAGTTTATGATTTTACCGTAGCCCAATTGAATCTCCTTTGAATTATCGTCCGGCCCCCTTTTGCGGCCATCTCGCAAAGCTTTTAAATCTATTGCGCTTTAAAAGATCGGTCAATGTTGATATATTCCGCCCAAACCATGTAAATTCAACATGCTTCCAAAACTCAGCCGGAGGTTTCAAACAAATGGATAAGCACACCCTTTCGGTGCTGGTTGAAAACGCTCCAGGCGTTCTGACTCGAGTTGCAGGCCTGTTTGCACGCCGCGGCTTCAATATCGACAGTCTTGCGGTGGGTCGCACCGACAGGGATGATGTCTCCCGGATGACCATTGTGGTGGAGGGAGACAAACCCCTGATAGAGCAGGTTACAAAGCAACTCCACAAGCTTATAGATGTTATCAAGATCAGCAATATAACGGAAGACGAATATGTCGACCGGGAACTGGTCATGGTCAAGGTCGCGGCCGAACCCGGCCAGCGCGTTGAGATCATGCACATCGCCGGGATATTCCGGGCTCGTGTCGTTGATCTGGGCAGGAGGACCATGACTTTCGAGTGTACCGGGAATGAGGGCAAAATAAACGCATTCGGAGAATCCCTTCGCCCGTACGGTATCAAGGAACTCGTTCGCACAGGCAAGATAGCCATGCTTCGGGGAAGCAAATTCGTAGCCCTGAGCAGCGGCGCCCCGGCGCTGGAATTGGAAGAAGATTAGAATCGGAGGACCGCAGGTGCAGCCGGTTGCACAACTTTCCGGAGGTGTTTCCGTGGAAATGACAGTTGCAGAGGCCCTGATTGAGTGTCTCGAAAGAGAAAACGTGGAAGTTGTCTTCGGCTATCCGGGCGGGGCAATCCTTCCGGTTTACGACGCCCTGTATCATTCGACAAAAATCAAGCACGTGCTCGTGCGCCACGAACAGGGGGCTGTGCACGCTGCCGATGGATACGCCCGGGTTACCGGCGGCGTAGGTGTATGTATTGCGACTTCGGGCCCGGGGGCCACCAACCTTGTTACGGGCATTGCAAACGCCTATATGGATTCGGTCCCGCTCGTTTTGTTCACCGGGCAGGTTCCTACATTGCAGGTCGGAACGGACTCCTTCCAGGAAGTGGATATCACCGGTATCACGATGCCGATTACCAAGCATAATTACCTTCTCAAGGATCCGCACAAACTGGCGGTCGTAGTAAAGAACGCGTTCCATATTGCATCGACAGGCCGGCCCGGCCCGGTGCTAATAGATATTCCAAAGGATGTGGCTCAGGCCAGGATTACTTTCAAATACCCGTCAACGGTGAAGCTCAGAGGCTACAGACCGACCTATAAAGGGCATCCGGCCAAAATAAGCGAGATCGCCAGGCTCATAACGAAAGCCAAAAGGCCGGTTATCTATGCAGGAGGAGGGATAATAGCCTCAAACGCGTCGGAAGAACTCTTGAAGTTTGCCGAGGCCATAACGGCGCCGGTAACCAATACCTTCATGGGACTTGCCGGCTTCCCCGGCGACCATCCGCTCTTCCTCGGCATGCTCGGTCTGCACGGGACCCGTTACGCCAATCTGGCAATTACGGAGTGTGACCTGCTTATCGGCCTCGGAGCGCGGTTCGATGACCGGGTCGTAATGAATATCAACGACTTCGCGCCGCACGCCACCGTAGTCCACGTCGACATCGATCCGGCGGAAATCGGAAAAGTGGTCGCTACAAATGTGCCGCTGGTCGGCGACGTAAAACTCATTTTGAAGGCGCTCCTGCCGCTTATCGAAAAAATCGACCGTTCCGAATGGCTCGAACGGATCAAGTCCCTTAAAGCCGAATACCCTTTGAGCTACAATCGCGATTGTGGTCTGAAGCCCCAGTTCATTATCGAGCAGCTTTGGAACCACACGAAGGGCGAGGCCATCATCGTAACCGACGTCGGCCAGCACCAGATGTGGGTAGCTCAGTACTACCATTTCAAGAAACCACGCACCCTGGTTTCCTCCGGCGGGCTGGGCTGCATGGGATTCGGCCTACCGGCCTCTATTGGCGCATGTTTCGGCGCTCCTGCCAGTGAAGTCATTCTGGTGACCGGAGACGGCAGTATCCAGATGACCATGCAGGAGCTTGGTACGATGATGGAGCAGGGCCTCAGCGTTAAAATCATCATCCTGAACAATTCCGTTCTGGGCATGGTGCGCCAGCTCCAGGAATACTACTGTGAGGGCCGCTATATGGCCGTAAATTTCTCATTCCATCCGGATTTCGAAATCCTTGCGAAGGCGTACGGCATCGAAGGATACACGTTCAGGACCGAAGAGGACGTAGTCAAAGGACTGCCCGAGGCGCTGCGAAAACCCGGGCCGGCAATTATCAACTGCATTGTCCCATCCGAGGAGAATGTCTTGCCGATGGTTATGGCCGGCAAGGGAATCAGCGAAGCAATTGACTGTGGATGATGCCGAAATGAGATTGTGTGCGAAAATTCTGCAAATTGCAAAAGCTCAAAAGAGCGGGGGAAAGTTTCCCCCTCGATTTCCAGGCTATCCTTGGCCTGTCCATGACCACAGGCGCAGGCGCGGTCGCGCGAGGCCGAGCGCTAGGCGCTGCCGGCGGCAAGCCACCGCGCATGCGCGGGGCCGCCGCCGCAGCGCCACAGTGAGCAGCGAAGCTGCGAAGGGGGTGTGGGGGGCAAAGCTCCCCGCGCTTTTCCGGATTATTTATTTGCAGAACTTTCAGTACACGGTCCAAAATGAACCCCGGCGGAAGTCAGTTCATCTCTTGTATGACTCATGGAGACCACGGTAAATGAAAACTTTGTTTCTAAATCCCCCGTCATTCGAGAAATTTGACGGGGGCGCCGGCGCCCGATGGCCTGCGCGCCGCGAAATAGCTTCCTACTGGTACCCTGTCTGGCTCGCCTATGCCGCCGGACTGATAAAGGAAAGCAGGCTTGTTGACGCCGCGCCGCATGGAATCGGCCCTGAAGAGACTATTCGAATCGCAAAGGATTTTGAATTCCTTGTTTTATTCACCAGCAAGCCCGGTTTTCACAACGACGTCCGCCTTGCAGAGAAGATAAAGGAAGTCAATCCTGCCATTAAAATCGCCTTTGTCGGCCCGCCGGTTTCCGTCCAGCCGGAGCAAGCCTTGAATGAGTCATCGGCGATCGATTTCGTTGCAAGGAAAGAGTTCGACTACACCGTTGCCGAATTCGCCTCGGGAAAGGACCTGAAGGACATCGAAGGGGTCAGCTACAGGGAAAATGGGAAAATAGTTCACAATGCCGACCGGCCACCCATCGAGGACCTGGATTCGCTTCCTTTCATCGTGGAAATATACAGGCGCGACCTTGACCCTGCGAAATACAATATTCCTTTTCTAAAGCATCCCTATCTTGCGTTTTACACTTCACGCGGGTGCCCGGCCAGGTGTATCTACTGCCTCTGGCCGCAGACTTTCACCGGGCATCCCTGGCGCGTTCGCAGCAACGAAAGCGTCGTTGCCGAAGTCAAGCGCGCGCTCGAGCTTTTCCCGGAAGTAAAAGAAATCTTCTTCGACGATGACACCTGGGCATGGGGCAAGTCACGCGTAATCGAGCTTTGCAAGCACCTCAAGCAGCTCGATTTCACCTGGTCCTGCAACAGCCGGGTCCACGCGGACTACGATATGCTCAAGGCCATGAAGGAAGCGGGCTGCCGTCTTCTGGTAGTGGGATTTGAATCCGGCGTCCAGGAAGTTCTTAACAACATGAAGAAGGGAATCACCCTCGAACAGTCCCTCACATTCATGAAAAACTGCCGCGAACTTGGTCTGACCGTCCACGGAGACTTCATGATCGGCCTGCCCGGTGAGACCAAAGAGACCATAATGCGCACCATCGAATTCGCCGAAAAGCTCGATCCGGAAACCATCCAGGTCTCTCTGGCGCACCCTTATCCCGGCACGGAGTTTTATGAATATCTTCAAACCAACGGCTACCTGACCGAAGACGACATGGCGGACGAACTGGGACATCAGCTCCCCAACTACGAGTACCCCTGGCTCAGCCGGCAGGAGATAGTCGATGCGGTCGAATACTTTTACGGCCGCTACTATTTCAGGCCGAAAGTAATCTACAGGATAGTCAGGCGGGCGATTTTCGATCGCCAGGAGCGCAACCGCCTCTACCAGGAAGCTCGAGATTATCTGAGACTGCGGGCGCGGAGAAAAAAATTTACCGGCAACGTTTTCGAGAAGACCAGGTGAAACAATATTTTCCTGAAACTGGAGCGCGCTCGCGACCGGAACCGCTTCGGACGCTCGCTGCGCATAACCCTTGCCAGCCCGCATTGGACCGCGTCCTTCAGACGCGGCGGGCTGGCAAGGGTGGCAGGAAGCTCGAGATTATCTGAGGCTGCGGGCGCGGAGAAAAAATTTACCGGCAACGTTTTCGAGAAGACCAGGTGAAAAGTAATTTCACCACGAAGAACACGAAAATCACGAAGGGGTAAAAACGAATAAGAATTCATGTCTTCCTTCGGAACTATCAGACATTTTCTTGTTTTTTTTGCAACGTTTTCGACTCTCATACCGAGTTGCGTTCAAGAAAGCATCAAGTCAAGGGCGCGGGGGATGGGGGGACATTTGCCCCCCACACCCCCTCCGCCTCTGGTCATGGACAGATCAGGGATAGCGTCGAGATATGGCGCTGCGGCGGCGGCCCCGCGCATGCGCGGTGGCGCCGCCCTCGATCTCCAGGCTATCCTTGGCCTGTCCATGACCACAGGCGCTCGCGCGGTCGCGCGTGGCCGATATCCTGCGGGGTGCGGGGAAAACTTTCCCCGCTCAGTTCGGGGTTGTTTGTCGCTCTTTGAACGCAACTTGGTATCACAACGCCTGGAGGTCTTTCGTGTGCGGGCATGGGATCAGATTCGTAAAGCGATGACCGATCAGGCCATAGTCGGCTTTCTATTTCCCTCCGCCGCGCTGCGCTCCTCTTCGTGCTCTGAGCTTGTCCTGAGCCTGTCGAAGGGTGGTGAGAACTCGTCTCCAGGGCTCAACACCCTCTCGCAACCCGGAGACCGGCCGCGATGACGTCCCGCCGCCTGATTATAACCGGGGATGATTTCGGCGCTTCCAGGGAAGTGAATGAAGCCGTAATCCTTGCTCACCGCCGTGGAATTTTGACAAGCGCAAGCCTGATGGTCTCCGGCCAGGCATTCGACCATGCGGTGACTCTCGCAAAAGAAAATCCCCGCCTTGCTGTCGGGCTTCACGTAACCTGCGCCGATGGAACCCCGGTTATGCCGCCATCGGAAATCCCGCACCTGGTAAACAAAAATGGAACTTTTCCATCCGACCCGGCCCGCGCCGGCCTGCGCTACTTTTTTTGCCCGAACACCAGAAAGGAGCTTTTCAATGAAATCGCCGCCCAATTCGAAAAATTCAGCCGGTCCGGCTTGAATTTTTCTCACGTGGACGGCCACTGCCACTTGCACGTGCATCCCGTCGTCCTCGATGCAGTAGCAAAACTTTGCGAAAGCTACGGCATAAAACGAGTGCGAATCCCGTCCGACAGTTTTTTTTCCGCCCTGCCCTTTTTGGCTTCACCCCGGTTATCAGCCGGATATGCTCTTGTTTTCAAACTCCTTACGGCGAGGATGAAGCGTAAACTCACAAGGCGCGGATTTATTTTTCCGCAGAGGGTATATGGAAACCTTCTCACAGGCAAAATGAGCCTCGAGTACGTCTTATCGCTTCTGGACAGTCTGCCGCCGGGGGGCAGCGAAATATATTTTCATCCCGCCCTCCCCTGTTCGCCGGCAACGTACGATTCAAAGCAATTCCAGCGATTCAGGGAATTCCGCATCTTGATCGATCCCTGTGTGCGTTCTAAAATCGAACGGCTTGGAATAATCCCTTCCACCTACTTTGATCTGGATAACGATTTATGAAAACGGCGTTTGTAGTAAGCTTGGCGGTTATTGCCCAGGCAGTCGCAAATACACTGCTCAGCAAAGGAATGAAAGTCATCGCTTCGATGCCCTCATTCAGCGACGGATTCTCTCTCATGATGCTGGCATACGCGTTGAAGAGCCCCTTCATCTGGGGAGGAATCGTTCTGCTGATCGTTTTTTTCGCCTGCTTTCTCTCCGCTGTTTCGTGGGCCGACCTGAGCCTCGTGCTTCCCGCGACTGCGCTGGGATACATCCTTAACGTCTTTACCGGCAACTACTTTCTGGACGAACCGGTCTCTCAGGCACATTGGTTCGGCTCTGTGCTCATCGTTCTCGGGGTCTTCCTGGTTTCACTCTCAGGCGCAAGAAAAGAAAAAACGGGGGGCCCGGTTCCAAAAAGCGGCGAACCTGGACCGGAGGGTGTTTCATGCTGACCGCCCTCATGGTCCTTATGGTTGTCTTTTCAAACGCCGCCGGGGACGTTTTTCTCACCAGGGGTATGAAGCAGGTCGGCGACGTCTCGGCGATCGGCCGGCTTGAGGTCCTGCAAACGATAAAGCGAACGGCGGGCAACCTGAACTTCATCCTTGGGGTTGCGTGCCTGGCCGTAAGCTTTTTTTCTTTCTTGACCGTACTCTCCTGGGCCAACCTGAGTTTTGTGGTTCCAGCGACTGCAATCGTCTATGTGGTAACGGTCCTGGGGGCAAAATTCTTCCTGGGGGAACAAATCGACCGGATGCGCTGGGCGGGGACGTTTCTGGTCTGCTTCGGCGTAGCGCTCATCTGCCTGCCCGAACCCCGGGCCTTCTCCCTGTCGAGTCTTCTCACGCCTGTCAGGGTCTTGCTCGCCGTCCTGACTGCGGCTTCGGCCTGTTATTACCTGTTAAGCATAATCGGCGCTGAAAGGTTCTTTGCCGCTAAGCCGAAGCGGGCCGCAGCAGAAGGTTTGCCCAGCCAGCCAGCCAGCCCGTGCAAACTCGCTGAGAGCGAGGGGGCGCTTTGCAACTCACCCCCCTTTTCTAAAGGGGGGCAGGAGGGGATTTCCTATCCACCCATTTCCATTCTGGTTCCTCTTTGCGGAGCGGACTTCGGGGCCTATGAAAACTATGCATCCCTTTGCCGCCAGGACTACCCGGAATTCGAAATCATCTTCGGCGTTGGCGATTCGCGGGATTCGTCTCTTCCGGTTATCGCCAGGCTGCAGGCAGACTTCCCCCAAATCCCCATCCAACTGGTGATAAGCACAGAGGAAATCGGCCCCAATCCGAAAGTGAGCACTTTAAACAACATGCTCCCGCATGCCGGCCATGAGATTCTCCTGATGCTGGACAGCGACATCCGGGTTAGACCGGATTTCATCAGGACGATCTCCGGAGAACTTCCGCCGGACGGCCTGCTCACCTGTCTCTATCGCGCCGGGGAGGCTCCAGGGACGCCGTCAAAACTGGAGGCGGTCGGAATCTCATCGGAATTTGCTCCGGGCGTACTCGTGGCCCGGATGGCCGGCGGCATTTCTTTTGCCTTCGGAGCAGCCATTGCCGTTAGCAGGAAAACCCTCGAGACCATAGGCGGATTCCCCGCTATTGCTCCGTATCTGGCCGATGATTACATGATGGGGTACCTGGTGCGAAAGGCGGGTCTTCCGGTAAAACTTTCCAGGTACGTGGTCGAAACGGTTCTCTCGAGGTTGAGCATAACCGATTTTGTGCGGCATCAGTTGAGGTGGGCCAGGGGCATACGCGCCTGTGCCCCCTGGGGGCACACCGGGTCGCTGATTGCTAATGGGACGGCCCTTTCCTTTCTCTATTTCGCCTTTTCGGGCTTTTCGAGATTCGGGCTGTTCGTTTTCGCGTCAATGATCGCCTTGAGGCTCTGGATGGCCTGGATGGTGGGGGTGCGGCGGCTCGGGGACAACATCCTGAGACACAACCTGTTTTTGGTTCCACTAAGAGATTTTTTCAGCGCCTTCATATGGTCGGCAGCCCTTTTCGGCAGGCGAGTGGAGTGGAGAGGCCGCGTTTTTCGGCTTGAAAAAGATGGCAAAATCAGTCCGGAACTCACGGAGCGCAGCGGGGTGAAGGTCACGAAGAACATGAAGGAAAACCTGGCTTGTTAGACCCGTAGCCTTTTCGAAGCAGTTGCTCACGTTCCTCTCGGGACACCCTGAAACCACGAAAAGTGTCATTCCCTTCGCGTCTCTCCCTGGCCTGTCGATGATCAGTCTTCGCGTGGGAACTTTTCGGAACAGGATTGACAGGAAAACGCCGGATACAGACTGAGAATGGATTGAGGAATTGCGGGATTGTGGAATTAGGTCCCCTGGAATCCCTGAATTGCAGATCCTTCAATCCTGTTAACCCTGTCAAAATCTCTGTATCCTCTCCTTGACCGGACTATGCCCCGCCTCTGTGGTGAATCGCTTTTCGTCTTTTGGTTACGGCTGCCTCGCAGTGCTCTGCGGTGAACGGTTTTCCAGGAAGGACAATTTATGGAACTCCCCAAAATCTTTCTTCTTATCGTGCTTGTGCCTTTGCTCTTTGCCGGTTTCGCTTCGGCACAGGGTCCGGAATCGAAGACTAAAGTGATCGACCGGAAGGATAACGGAAAAGAAATCGCCGTGGCAGAAGGCGCAGTTTTCGAAGTTCGTCTGCAGCAGGCAGGCGGGACGGGATATCTGTGGCAAATAGTCGAGCCGGACGAAACGCATCTTAAGGTGCTGGAATCCGCTGAAACTCCGCTCAAGGAAGGGCGGATTGTAGGCGGTCCGTTACTCAAGACATGGAAAATCAAAGCGGTGAAAGCAGGCCACACCCATCTCAAAATACTTCTCTACCGCCCCTGGGAAGGAACTGAAAAAGCGGCCGAAAGCTTCGAGGTCAAGATTCGGATAAAATAGTTAATATAGTGTTTCACTCACTATTCACAATTCGCCATTCACCAATCACTATCCACTGCTTCCCGCTTCCCGCTTCCCGCTCCCCGCTCCCCGCTC
>Ga0187867_10004297_pt1 | contig 11071 bp, 9 predicted proteins | sample June2016WEW_13_1_FD_132976 | JGI IMG/M metagenome (GOLD analysis project Ga0187867, IMG submission 132976) | Peatland microbial communities from SPRUCE experiment site at the Marcell Experimental Forest, Minnesota, USA - June2016WEW_13_10 | ecosystem: Environmental > Terrestrial > Soil >... | reverse complement strand
TGGCCCAGGTGACGGAACGCCGCCACGGTCCAGGCACCCACCGCACGCCCGGTGGCGAGCCCGTCAACGCGGTCGAAGGAATAATGAATACCGCCGTAATCCTGACCGGCGGCGGCCTCCTCAGCGGCCTGCTCGAAATTCGCGAAACTGCGGGTCACTCCCGGCAAACTGGTGCTGACGAGGCTGAACCCTCGTTCCCCCAGACTGGCAGTCAACACGGTTGCCGCCGCACCGCCAAAGCTCGCATGCTCCGATATGTAACTGGGTTGGTTCGGCGTCTCCAACAGCGGCAACCAATCCGGGTTGGCCGGTGCTCCGGCGGCGCCGTCGCGGATGGCCGTCACCGGACGCCAGAACCGATAGTTGTATTTGGCATCCGCAACGGCAATCGCTGCGTCCGCAATTGCGACATTGAGTTCGGCAAAAGTTTGGGCTTCCGCCTCCAGGCCCTGCCCGGAGGGTGCGATCAGGCCTGCGGCGATCGCATTCCAATGGCCAGCTGGGCCGGTGCTACCGACGGGATCGCTCCAATAGCGCGCAATCTCGGTTTGCTCCGCCGTTCGCTCCTTCGATTGGGCCGCGCCGATCGAGGCCACCGATGCCGCCGCCTCCCGGAACGCCGCCGACCCCACCGCCGGAGGTCCAGCCGGCCGGAACTGCGCCGGTTGGGTCAGGACAAACGGCCGGATCGCGCCCCATTGTGGCACCTGCGGCGGTGAGAAACCTGGCGGCGTCGGCTGCCATTGACCCGGTGCCGGCTCGGCACTCGCGTGGGCGTCGGCGGGTGCCTTGGCGTTCCAACCATCGTCCTTGCGCCGCGCATAGACAGCGTCCGCCACGGCATTGCCAAACGCGATGGCGCGGTCGCGCTCTGCTCCCGCCGGCCCATCAGCGAGTGAGATCTCCAGCGCCGCGTCAAGCGCTGCCTGCCGCTCCGGGAACAGATGGAGTAGCATGGTATGCGCCGCTGCGGCCGCCGCAATCGTCGGGTTCAGGTCGCGGGGGCCAGGCAGTCGGACCAGAAAACACGGCGCGCTGGCGATCGATCGCACCGTGTCGAGCACCGCAATGCTTTCCAGCGCCAGATCGCGGGATGCCTGAAACGGATCGGTCGCGGTCTCCTGGATCGCCCGGTTGGTCTGGTCAATCCACGCCAACACCGGATCACCGGGGGCCTGGCCCGGCTCCGCCGCCGCTGGAACGGCCGTCATCCCCGATGCCACAACCCCAAGCGACACCAGAACCCATGGCATAAGCCGGATACGACACGGATTTCCGCTTCGGATCATCTGCTTATCTCCAATGCGGGGAGGTGTGCCAAAGGCGTCATGTCGCTGACCAGCGAGCCACCCAAAGACACCGAGCGCAAGCCGTTGAGACTGGCCAGCGGTGCCACCGTCTCGACCTGCGTGCCCTCGAGATTGAGCTTGCGGAGATTACGCAGATATGCGAGCGGGCTGATATCGCTGACATTGGTCGCCGACAGGTCGAGACTGACCAGGTTCGTCATACTGGCAAGTGGCTCGACGTTCTCCACCAGGGAGCCGTTCAGCCGCAGTTCCCGCATGTTGATCATGCCGGCGAGGGGGCGGACGTCGCTGACCCAGGTATTGTCCAGGTCCAGCATGGTCATTTGCAGCATTTGCGCCAGCGGCCGCACATCCTTGACCCGGGTTACCGCAAGCACCAGCGTGCGCAGGTTGATGAGGCCCCTGATCGGAGCCAGGTCATCAACCTCGGTGCCGCCGATGTTGAGGGCCTGCAGAGTGGTCAGGTGCGCCAGCGGCGTCAGGTCCTTGATTTGCAAGAATTGCAAATTGAGCGACTGCAAACCGCTGAGCGTGGCAAGCACCCTGATGTCGCGCACGCGCGTGCCGCAGATGTCCAGTGCCTTGAGGCCGGACAGTTTCGGGAACAGGCTCAGATCCTCGACCGGCACGTTGCGCAGGACGACCGATTGCACACCTTTGGCAATCAGGTCCGGCATCGCCTCGGTCAGCGCGGCGTCGTCGACCATGTCGCCAAATGTCGCGGTCAGCAGCCCGTTCTTTGTCTCGATGACATAACACTGTGTGGCCGACGCCATCGCCGACGCGGGCGAGTTCTTGTGAATGACGGCCGCCGCGATCCCCCCCAATGTCAGCATGAACAACCGCCGCCCCGTCCGCCTCGGCCGGAGCCTGCCGCATGAAGTCGAAAAAACATCCAATTGATTAATAAAATGATACCAGTTCATACTTTAAAAGCGCTCCGCGATTCCCGAATGTTCGGCGGTGCTGGCAGCAACGGCAGGCCTGGGCCAGGATTTGTCAAGCCAACCCAGGTAAGTCTCTCCCCATCGTCGCGATGGCGCATGATCTCAAGGCATAGACCATACATGCAATCGCGTCAGGTGTCATTGGACAGTGAGACACGATTGTAATTTTTAACGCTTTGCAGACGAATGCCGGTTTTACGGGTCGGAGCCCTGTGCCCTCGTCATGCTCGGGCTTGGCCCGAGCATCTATCGCCGCACGGAATTCGCCCCAAAATGACGCAGTGCTTGCGTTCACAGATGCTCGGACCAGGCCGAGTATGACGGAGTGGGTTATGGGGCTTGACCCGGCGTTGTCGGACCAGTGAAGTCGCAGCCCAGTACCAGGGGGAGACAACGTGACAATGACCGAAATCAGGACCATCGCGACCGGGCTGCGGTTCCCCGAAGGGCCGGTGGCAATGCTGGATGGCTCCATCGTGCTGGTGGAGATCGAGCGGCAGACCGTCACTCGCGTCAAACCTGACGGTTCCACTGAAGTGATCGCCCACACCGGCGGTGGCCCGAACGGGCTGGCGGTCGGTCCGGACGGCGCCTTCTACGTGTGCAACAATGGCGGGTTCATGTGGCGGCTGGAGCTGAACCTGATGCGACCAGCGGGTCCGGCGGCAGACTACACCGGCGGGTGTATCCAGCGCGTTGACCCGAAGACCGGCGCAGTGTCGGTGCTCTACAACCATTGCGGATCGCATAAGCTGCTCGGCCCAAACGACATCGTGTTCGACCATTTTGGCGGGTTCTATTTCACCGACCTCGGCAAGGCGCGCGCCCGCGATCGCGACTGGGGCGGTGTGTATTATGCGCTTGCCGACGGCTCGAAGATCACCGAGGTGGCGCATCCGATCCTGACCCCGAATGGCATTGGCCTGTCCCCGGATGGCAAGACGCTCTACGTGGCCGAGACCGAGACCGCTCGGCTGTGGGCCTTTGACGTGCTGGCCCCGGGCGTTCTGGCAAAGGAACCGTTCCCCTCGCCGCATGGCGGGCGATTGATGGTCGGTCTGGGTGGGTTCCAGCGTTTCGACAGCCTGGCGGTCGATGCCGCCGGAAATGTCTGTGTCGCGACCTTGGTGAACGGTTCGGTCAGCGTGGTGGCGCCGGGCGGCGGCCTGATCCGGCAGATCGCCATGCCGGATATGTTCTGCACCAACATTTGCTTCGGTGGACCAGACCGGAAAACCGCCTTTCTGACGCTGTCCGGTACTGGGCAGTTGGTCGCGATGAACTGGCCTGACCCGGGTCTCCGGCTGGAATACGAAGCCTGACCGTCGGTCCCTGACCTGGTCCGGAACGCCCATCCAAGGCTGGCGAGGAAACCGCCAGACAGCTCGGATCCGGCCCCCCCCCGCACAGTGGCCGAGCCAACGCGCCTGTGGTAGGTATTCTGCGGCTGGGAGGACGGGTTACAGCACCGTAGACGGGTCTTCCCGCCTCCTCTGGTTAACCGTAAGTTGCATCTTGGAGGAAAAGGCCACAATTGTTACCCTGATCGACCGGGTTCAGACTTCAGGGACCACCTTAGCTATGCGAATTCGATGCCCGTCCTGTTCGGCAACTTACGAAGTGCCGGACGCCATGCTCGATCCACCCCGGACAGTCCGGTGTGCAAAGTGCACGCACGACTGGATTGCCGTGGCGATTGTCGAACCCGAGGTGGTCGAGGAACCTGAGGAAACCGCCGAGCCTGAGCTTGCTGAGACGGCCGAAGCCCCGCCACCGTTTGCCGCTGAGGCTGAAATCCCGCTCCGCCGGCAAGGCGCGCGAGCAGCCCGCGAACGCCTTCTGGAACCGGAGGCAGTGATTGGTGACACGCCGCTGTCCGCCATCGAACGGCTCGCGCTGGGGTCGGATATGTCACCCTACATACGCCGCCGAGATCGTTTGCTCACCGCGGCCTGGGCCGCCAGTTTTGCTGCCCTGACGGCGCTTGGGGTGGCCGGCTACACCGAACGCAACGTGCTGATGCAACAATGGCCTGCCAGCAAACGCGTGTACGCCAGGCTTGGGCTTACCCCGGTGAACGGAAAGTCGTTGGCTGTCCAGGGAATGGCGCCTAAGGATGGTCCGGTGCCGATCGTGCCGCCGAAGCCGGAACATTGACGTTTCGCTGAAGATTTGCTGGCGAAGCAGGCCGGTGGCGCCCGCGGGCGCGCGTTGATCATCTGCTGGTCTTGCCCCCACCCGACCTGGTCTCTTGACGCGCCTGCAACGTGGGTCACATTTCGTCACCATGCGCGATTTTTCCGACCTCACCGAACGCGAAATCCTCGCGTTGGCGATCGCCAACGAGGAAGAGGATGGCCGCATCTACACCGATATCGCCGAGGGTTTGCGGGCCGACTATCCCGGCAGCGCCAAAGTGTTCAGCGAGATGGCTGGCGAGGAAACCAACCATCGCCACCGCTTGCTTGACCTCTACCGAGAGAAATTCGGCGAACACATTCCGCTGATCCGCCGCCAGGACATCCGCGGCTTCATCCACCACAAGCCGGTCTGGCAAATGCAGCCGCTCAATCTGAAAGCGGTCCGCATGCTGGCGGAAAGCATGGAGGAAGAGACCCAGCATTTCTACCGCAAGGCGGCGATCCGCTCGACCGACGTGTCGATCCGCAAGCTGCTGGGCGATCTGGCCGACGCCGAAGTGGAGCACGAGCGGCGGGCCGATAGTCTGCGCGACGAAAACCTGCCCGGTAACGTGGTGGCGAATGAGGACGCCCACGCCCATGCGGTATTCGTGCTGCGCTACATCCAGCCGGGTCTGGCGGGGCTGATGGATGGTTCGGTCTCGACCCTGGCGCCGGTGTTTGCGACGGCGTTCGCCAGCAACAACACCTGGGAGACGTTTCTGGTCGGCATGGCGGCCTCGATCGGCGCCGGCATCTCGATGGGGTTCGCCGAGGCGCTATCGGACAACGGTAGCCTGACCGGGCGTGGGGCGCCGTGGATCCGCGGCCTGGTGACCGGGTTGATGACCACCTTGGGCGGCATCGGCCACACGTTGCCATTCCTGATTCCATCGTTCTGGACCGCGACCACGGTTGCGGTAGTGGTGGTGGCCGTGGAACTCGGCGTGATCAGCTGGGTGCGCTGGAAATACATGGATACGCCGCCGGTGTCGGCGGCGTTGCAGGTGGCGTTTGGCGGCGCCCTGGTGTTCGGCACCGGGGTGCTGATCGGGAGTAGGTAGCGCTGCCAGGTCAGGTGGGGCTCATCCAGTCGTCGGTCGAGGTGATGCCGCCGTCGGTCCAGGTAAACTCGACCTTGGTGTAAGTGAAACTGATCGTTTCGACGCCCGTTCCGGTGGCAGACGTATCATTCTGGAAGTCCCGGATCATGGCGTTGGTCAGACTGAGGGTCGCGTATGATTTGTGGCCTTGGCCTTCTACGGTATAGGAAATGTCGACCGTCAACGACTCGTTGGTGACGGCACTTCTGTGCAACAGCGGGGAGGACCGGTCGAACGGCTTGGTGATCTTGACCGGGCGTGCGACCCGTTTGCCTGTCGCCATACCGGTGGCGACGTCGGCCGGGCTGCCGACACCGAACTCCACCGAATTGACCTGAATTTGGCCGTTGAAGGCCTGCGCGGCCACGCCGCCGGTCAGCGCGCCCTGTACGGCCCCTTTGATTTTCGCATAGATCGCCATGCTGTCTGCCCCCTGATGTCCGTGCCAGTGCTGCGCGGACCGGACGACCGCGCGTGATTGGCAAGCCGTAGCATTTCGGGGCCGTGGTGTCCAAGAAATGACACACGCGACCGGCAGTTACCGCGAATACCTGAATCGTCGAGGGACGATTTGGTCGAGGGCTGGTTGGCAGGGACCGCGTCCGATCGCCGTCGGCCGTTCGATGTCGGTTACCTATGGCGCAAGGCGCCGCGAATGCCGGGAGCTTCGGGGGATGTCAGGATTTCCGCTCCGCGGCACCATTTGGATTAAGCGCACGGATGATTCCGTCTTTCATCAGGGCTGTGTGGAAATTCGTCAACAGGCCCCGGGGCGCGTCACTAAGCCGGAGATATGTCATCAATTGTGCCTGGTGAAGTGGATGAACCAGGTGCACCGCCTTGATTTCAGGCACCAGCGTTTCCTCGACGAGGACGTCGAGTTGAAAATTGCCGTCGAGCGTGCGGTTCTTATAGACGACCGGCAGTCGCCGCTGGCGGGCGAAAGCGAGCCCGGCTTCAGCCAACTCATCGCACAGGCAGGTTTCATAGATGCTTTCCACCAGTCCTGGGCCGAGATTTCAATGCACTTCGGTCGCACAACCGATCACGCGCCGCGTGAGCTGACTGTCTGGAACTGGTTTCATGTCTGACGCCTTCTTTATCATGAAGGTATCGGCCAGGCGTTCACGATCAGTGGATTTCTTCACGGTTCAATGATTGGTCGACATCTGCCGGGCGGGTGCCGGCGGCCCGGGAATTCCGACCGCGATCAATCGTCTCTGTACCTCTGTTCCTCTAAAATAAAATCTTACGGCGCTGATTTTCGCGTTGTAACAGACGTCAGTGGCACATCTTGCCGTTCCGGTTCGCGTGAGCGCACGATTTTATATTAGAGGAACAGAGGATGCCCAGGTTTTCACAGACAGTCTTTGTAACGTTGCCGAATGGCTGGCGCTAAATTCTAAGCAGGTAGGCGCATGATGACGAAGGCAGCCGCATTGGCCACGCGGAATCCCATCGCCGTCGATTTCGCCACCACCGTATCATTCTCCAAGTAAATGCACCCGATTGACCATTCGTTCGCCCGTGTGTTGATCTCAGGCCAATCACCCAAGGGAGGCCGCCGTGTCCGAGCCGTTCAATCGCTACGATCTCACCAGCGCACGCCAACATAGCCGCCCAGGACGGGAGATCAGGCCAAAGAGCCTGACAGTGGATATCCATTCGCACGCCATGGTGCCGGCTGCGGCGGACCTCGCGCGCCCCCACCTCAGCCCCGATGCGCGGGCCGCGTTTTATACCGAGGAAACCCGTGCCCTGGGGCGGAAGCAGGACGCCGACCGCACGCCGTATCTGACCGATCTCGACCGGCGCATGCGGGTGTTCGATGAGATGGGTGTCGATGCGCAGGTGATCTCCCCGGCGCCCAACCAGTGTTATTACGCCGTGCCGCCCGAGGTCGGGATGCAGGCGGCCCGTGCCGTCAACGATGGGATTGCCGAAATCGCCCGCTCCCGCAGCGATCGCATCCCGGCGGCGATGGGTTCGGTCCCGCTGCAGGCCGGCGGAGAGGCTGCGGCAGACGAACTGGAATACTGCATGACCACACTCGGGCTGAAGGGGGTCGAGGTGTTGGCGCATGTCGGCGACAAGGAACTCTCCGATCCATCCTTCGAGCCATTCTGGGCCAAGGTCGAAGCTCTTGGCGCGGTGGTGTTCATCCACCCAAACTCCTTCACGCAACCGCAGCGATTTGGCAAACATTACTTCAGCAACGTGATCGGCAATCCGCTGGATACGACGATGGCGCTGCACTGGCTGATATTCGATGGCGTGTTGGAACGGTATCCCGATCTGAAGATCATCGCCTCGCACGGCGGCGGCTATCTGCCGGCGTATTCCGGGCGGATCGACCACGCCTGGGGCGCACGCAGTGACTCGCGCGGCACGCTGCCCAAACCGCCAAGTTATTATCTGAAGAAAATCTATCTCGATACGATCGTTTTTACACCGCATCAGTTGGAGGCGATGGTGAAACTGTTCGGCGTGGATAAGATCCTTCTGGGCACCGACTATCCTTACGACATGGGCGAGTACGACCCGATCGGGCACATCGCCTCGGTGGAGTCGCTCAGCCCCTCGGACGTGGCTGCGATCGCCGGAGGCAACGCGAAGCGGTTGTTCGGGTTGTAGCGGCGGCGGCCAGGTCGGCAGGCGCCTTCCGTCATCGCGAGTGCGGCGAAGCGATCTCATGCAAGGTGCGCTCCGACGATGAGATTGCTTCGCTGTGCTTGCAATGACCCGGCGGCGTCACAACTCACGTTCCATAAGTGGGTATTATAACGCCGCATCCGGCTGTCTCGCAGCACGATCGCGTCGGCGCCCAGACTCGGATCCACCTGACCGGCTGCGCGGGAATCGGATACCGCTTGAATACCGCCGCACGGACCGGCATCGTTGGCGTGGCTCTGAGGAGAAGACACCAATGCCCCTATCACCGGTCGGCGGCAACGCGGCATGGTAACGGTTGCAACGCACGCTGCGTCCTGGCTTCACGCCTGGGACTCTCAGGGCATTCACCGGACCGGAACGGCGGGCGACAAGGCCAGTGCACAGTGGCTGGCGCGCGAGGCCGCCGCACTCGGCGCAAGTGTGGCGCTGGAGACCTTCCAGCTGAACCGCATCGATCCAGTATCCTGCTGGGTCGAATGCGCTGGAGCGCGCATCGAAGGCGTGCCGGTATTCGACTCGCCGCCGACCGGCCCATACGGTCTCAACGGGCCCATCGCCCTTGTCCGCCTCTCACCCTGGGCGATTTACACGCCGGATTATCGAGCCATGCGGCGCGCCTCCGATCGCGCCGGAATGGTCATCGTCTGCCAGGGTGACGAACTCGGCCTGGCCTTGTTGAACGCGGAACGATTTCGCGAGCCGTACGGCTGTCCGACAATCCAGGTGGCCGAGATGCCGCCGACCGAACCACTGTGCATGACAAGCTTTTATCGGCGCAGCGCAGTCGACGCCTGCAATGTCGTCGTCACTATTCCCGGCCGCGATCCCTCGCGGCGGAAAGTTGTGGTGATGACGCCACGGTCGTCCTGGTGGCAATCCACCTCGGAACGCGGCGGCGGTCTGGTGTGTTGGCTGGAAACGTTGCGCGGCCTACTGGAAACGCCACCGATGGCCGATGTCGTGCTGACCGCGAACAGCGGTCACGAACTGGGCCATCTCGGCCTGGACGCGTTTCTCGAGCACCGGCCTGGGTGGGATGGAGCAAATGGCGCGATCTGGGTGCATTACGGCGCCAATATCGGTGCCGCCGGAGGGCAACTGACGATCCAGTCCGCCGACCGCCACCTGCGCGAGGCGATGCGGCAGGCGTTGAACGCGTTTGGCCAGCCGCCTGACACGATGGCGCCGGAAACCCAGGTGCCCAATGGCGAGACCAGGGACATCCATCGGATGGGCGGGCAATATGTCACCTTGGTCGGCAGCAATCGGCTATTCCATTTGCCGCGCGATCGTTGGCCTCACGCGGTCGACGTTCCGGTGATCGAACGCATTGCCGTGGGCGCCACGGCGATGGTGCGCGCACTGGCCGGATAGCCCCCGGACTGGACGATTGGACCGGAACCGGCTGGCAGCGTAAAATGCCGGCCGACGGAGGCAAACGATGCTCACCATTGAACCCACCGGCGCGATCCTCGGTGCCACGGTGCACGGCGTGGATGCGGCGAGGCCGATCTCGGAGCAGGATTTCGGCCGGCTGCTGGCGGCACTCGGCCAGTATGGCGTGCTGCGGCTGCCGGATCAGCACCTCGATGAGGACGGTGTCCGCCGGTTTTCCCAATTGTTTGGGGATATTCAGGGTCCGTCCTCGGGGCCGCTGACCGCCGACGGCCGCGAAGTGCCGGTGGTCGGCATCCTTTCCAACGTCAAGGAAAACGGCAAATACATAGGCGCTGCCGACGCCGGTCAGGACTGGCACACCGACATGTCGTATCGCGACGTGATTGGTTTCGTGAACGTGTTGTACGGGATCCGCATCCCACGGCGCGACGGAAGGCCGCTCGGCGGCACCGAGTTCTCCAACATGCACGCCGCTTATGAGGCGTTGCCGGACAAGATCAAGATCGACCTGGCGCATGCCACCGTTACGCACACGTTCGAAAAATTCTGGGAGCACATGCGCCAGAATAAAAACAGTGGCCGCCCGCCGATGTCCGAGGAACAGCGGCGGCGTCGCCCTCCGGTGATGCATCCGTTGTTTCTGCGGCATCCGGTCACCGGGCGGAAAGTGCTGTATTGCAACCCCGGCTACTCGATCCGTATCAACGAACTGCCGGAAGCGGAGAGCGACGCAATGTTGGAGTATTTTTATGACCACCAACTGCAGGACCGGTTCCGTTACACCCATCATTGGACCGAGAACGATTTGCTGGTGTGGGATCATATCGGCACCATCCATCGCGCCATTGCCGATTACCGGCCGGATGAGATACGGCTGATGCGGCGCTGCCAGGTGATGGCGACCAAGGTGTTCGATCCGGAATTTACCCGCATGGCGCAGGCGGCGTGAAGACATGACGGCGTCCTCTGATAGTTGCGCTGCGCCTTCGCCGAATGCCGTGAGCCGCGTGGTGTCCGCGGCGTTGTCCTATCTGTGTTTATCTGTGGATATCTGTGTGTATCTGTGTTCCTGCTTTTTTGGACTGTGCCATCGCACGAACGGCCGCCAGCTCTGGCTGCGATCGCAACGGCAAAGAAGAACACGGATACACACATATATCCGCAGATATGCACAGTTAAGATTCAGGCAAAAATCGAGCGCTTTGGTAGCGTACAATATACCGCCCCTCACCGACCATCGTCGCAACGTCAGCCTGCTCACCCAGCCAGGCATCGTGTTTTCCGGAGCTTCCCAATGATCCGCGTTGAACCGACCGGCGCCGTGCTTGGCGCAACCATCCACGGCGTCGATTTGTCGCAGCCAATGCGGGAGGACGACTTCGCAGTCATTCTGCACGCGCTTGGCCATCACGGCGTGTTGCGGTTTCCGGAGCAGGACCTCGGCCCAGGGGATGTGAGCC
>Ga0187867_10004295_pt1 | contig 11071 bp, 9 predicted proteins | sample June2016WEW_13_1_FD_132976 | JGI IMG/M metagenome (GOLD analysis project Ga0187867, IMG submission 132976) | Peatland microbial communities from SPRUCE experiment site at the Marcell Experimental Forest, Minnesota, USA - June2016WEW_13_10 | ecosystem: Environmental > Terrestrial > Soil >... | reverse complement strand
TGGAGGACTTGGTGCCGGCATCGTTCATGTCGAACCGGTACAAACGCCGGTTCTGTTTCTGCTGAAACCCCATGTACCGCAGTTCCATCGCTAGCTCCCTCGGCCGTGCCGCGCCGCGCCTGGGTTCCGGGCTCATACGGGCGCACTCATGTGTTCGTTAGCCGGCGCCGTGATCTTGCCGGTTTCGATATCGGGGGGAGACCCTTGCAGGCGCTCCGCCTTGCGCTCGACGCGCTTTGCCGCCTTTTCCTTGCGCTTTTCCATCCGGGCGATCTCCTTTTGACGCTTTCCTATAAAGAGGACTGCGATCGAGTCGGGATGGGATAATCCTCCACTAAACGATCGAAGCCGGCGCCCGACCGGGGCCGGCTTCGGTAACACAGTTTACCAGCGTGGTTCGCGCCGCTGCCGCGGTCCACCACCGCCGCCGCCGCTGCCGCCGCGCGGACCGCCGCGGAAAGAGCGCCCGCTGTCGGACTTGGGCCGGGCCTCATTGATGTTGAGGGCGCGCCCATTCAATTCGGTGCCGTTCAAGGCGGCGATAGCGCGATCCGCCTCGGCGCTGTCGGTCATCTCGACAAACGCGAAGCCGCGCGAGCGGCCGGTATCGCGGTCGGTGACCAGGTTGACCCTCTCCACGTTCCCGTGAGGCTCAAAGAGCGCACGGATGGAAGACTCGGTTGCGGCAAAATCCAAATTGCCTACAAAAATGTTTTTCATCTATAGGTTCCTTCGTATTTGACGGTTCGGGCAAGAGACGAGGCAGATGGACTCCGGCCAAGGCTGTAGCGGGACGATCAAAGACAAATCCAGTGTAGCAGATCTCGCCGTCACGCGCTCGTAGCGGGACACGCGTGCGAAACGGCACCTTTCGCGCACAGGCCGCATCTCCCCTCCCTCCATTTTGAACCGAAACGGGGCGGAAGGGAAAGGCGGGCGGCCCGAGAAGCGGCAAAGACGGCGGGCTCGATCCCGCACCCAAAGTTTCCGCCCGCGGCAGTGCGGCTGCCAGGGCGTGTTAAACTACGACTTCACACTAAATAATGCTGCTTGCGAGAGAGTTTATCGCTTACACTTCCCGGCAACTGGTCAGAAGGCTGACGCAGGGCACGATTGAAACCTCCGACCCGGATCTGGTCGCCAACAAGATTGCCGAAGTCCTTACCGAAGAATTGGCGGTGGAAGACCGTCTGAACGACGAAGTTCGCGACCTGCTGAACCAGTACAGCGACTACATGCGGCGCGAGGGCGTGAGCTACCAGGAGATGTTCCGCCGCATCAAGAATACGCTGATCTCGCAACGCAAGGTGATTCGCGCTTCCGGCCGCGACACGGGCGACGCCATGAAGCTGTCGCGCGACAAGGTCACGGAGATGTCGCACAAGATCGTCGACATGCTGCGCAAGAACCGCGATCTGCGTCTCAAGAACAAGGACACCAACGCGGTGCGGCTGGAGATTCTGCGGATCATGACCGAACTGCTGCAGGCCGAAGACAAAGTCGACCGCGCCGCGCGGCAGAAGATTCGCAGCCAGAAGCGCGAGATTCCGGAAGGCAGCGAAGAGTGGGACCTGCTGCTGCGGCGGTACTACGCCGAAGAGCTCAAGAAGCTCGGCATCGATTTGGCGCGGTAGGGGCGGCGAGGATTCCTGGCGCGAAGATCATTCGAGCCACGGATGAACACAGATAAACACGGATAGGAAATCCAAGTTCATCTGTGTTTATCCGTGGCCATCATTCTCTAGCGGCTACGCTTGGCCGTAGGTGGCTTTCGGGCCGTGTTTGCGGAAGTAGTGCTTGTTGAGCTGGGCTTCGGAAATCGGCTTCGCGGCGGGGTTGATGGCGATGGTCTCCGCGGCCATCGCAGCTAGCTGTTCCAGAATCACGGCGACGTGCGCCGCGTCGGCCGCGGTCTTGCCCCAGCAGAACGGAGCGTGGCCCGCCACCAGCACTCCGGGGACGGCGAGCGGCTCGCGGCCTTGCATCAACTCGACAATCGCGACTCCGGTGTTGCCCTCGTAATCGGCTTCGATTTCCGCGGCCGTCAGATGGCGCGTCACCGGTACGGGTCCGTGAAAATAATCCGCGTGGGTGGTGCCGAAACACGGGATCTCGCGGCCGGCCTGCGCCCACGCGGTGGCATGGCGCGAATGCGTGTGAACAATGCCGCCGATCGATGGAAATGCGCGGTAGAGCGCCACGTGGGTGGCCAGATCCGAGGACGGGCGCAGGCTGCCTTCCACCACGCGGCCCTCTAGATCGGCGATCACCATATCCGCCGGCGTCATTTTGTCGTACGGCACGCCGCTCGGCTTGATCACTACCAGGCCTTGCTCGCGCGCGAGACCGCTCGCGTTGCCGAACGTGTAAATCACGAGGCCCCGGCGCACCACCTCCAGGTTGGCCTCCAGCACTTCAGTGCGCAGCGCTTCCAGCATTAGTCTCCTCGTCTCGATCGCGCAGCGATGCTGCGCAGCTCAGGCAGAATGGCGCCGATTTCGACCGGCTTCGATTGTTTGTCGCCAAGAGAAAAATACAGAGTTCGATAGAGCGGAAAAAGGTCCGCGTAAGTCGCCATCGCGTCGGCTTCGGGCGCCACCGTGCGGTAGGCGGGGCAGAGCGCTTCCTGCGCTTCTTCGATCGAATGAAACGTCCCCGCCGCCAGAAAAGCGAAAATCGCCGACCCCAGACTGGTGACGTCGCCGGCAGGCACCAGCACGGGCTTGCCCAGCACGTTGGCGTAGACCTGGTTGAGCACCGGGTTGCGCTGCGGGATGCCGCCGCCATTGATGACGCGCCGCACCGGCACGCCGTATTGCTCCATGCGTTCCAGAATCACGCGGGTATGAAAAGCGGTGCCCTCGATGGCGGCGAACAGCTCATCCTGCGCGGTGTGGGTCAGCCGCCAGCCGAGGGCAATGCCGCTCAGCTCGGGATTGACCAGCACGGTTCGATCGCCGTTGTCCCAGGTAAGACGAAGCAGGCCGGTCTCTCCGGCGCGGTAATTCTCCAAACCCGAGGAAAGCGCCGCCACGGTTGTGCCGGCGCGGCGCGCGATGGCTTCGAAAATATCTCCCGTGGCCGAGAGTCCGGCTTCAATGCCGGTGCGCTGGGGATCGATGGATCCGGGAACCACGCCGCACACGCCGGGAACCAGTTGCGGCTGTTCGCCGATGGCCATGATGCAAGTCGAGGTTCCGACGACGTTGACGACATCGCCGAGCTTGACGCCGGCGCCGATAGCGTCCCAGTGCGCGTCGAAAGCGCCGACAGGAATCGGAATGCCCGCGCGAAGGCCCAGCTTATCGGCCCACTCGGAGGTCAAGTGGCCGGCGATCTGGTCGGAAGTCGCGTATCGGCCGGCCAGTTTCTCGCGCACACCTGCGAGCAGCGGGTCCACAGCGATGAGGAAATCTTCCGGCGGAAGACCGCCCAGCGCGGCGTTCCACATCCACTTGTGGCCCATGGCACAGACGCTGCGGGGTAAGTCCGCGGGATCCGTGATGCCGCAGAGCGTAGCGGCCACCATGTCGCAGTGTTCGAGCGCGGTCACCATGCGCGCGCGCTTATCGGGATTGTGGCGCAGCCAGTGCAGCAGCTTGGCGAAACCCCACTCGGAGGAGTATGTCCCACCGCACCAATCGATGGCCGCCAGGCCGCGCGCGTGAGCGGCGGCAGTGATTTCCGCGGCTTCTTTCCAGGCGCGGTGGTCGCACCACAGGTAATAGTCGTCGATCGGCTCCAGACGCTCGCCCACGGGGATCACGCTCGAACCGGTGGTATCGATGGCAATGGCTTCCACCGCCTGCCCGTCCACGCCTGCGCTCGCAATCGCCTTGCGCGAGGCCAGCGCCAGCGCGGTCATGTGATCGGCATGGCTTTCGGTGGCGTGATCCGGATCTTCCTTCTTCCGCAGGAGCGGGTACTCAGCCACGCCCGAGCCCAGCCGGCCTTTGACGTTATCGAAAATCGATACACGAACGCTGAGGGTTCCGAAATCCACGCCCGCCGCTAAAGCCATGGTTGCTCTCCTGATGGTAGTTGGCAGGCGGAAGCGCCTGCCCCACCTGTGGGGCGGACGCCCGCGTCCGCGCCGGATCCCCTGATCCGGCTGCCCGCACCACTCGAAAGAAAAAGGCGACGAGGGCGTCGCCCGCGGTCCAGGGGGACCGCCCCACAAGTTACTCGTGCGAGATCACGCTCCAACCCAGGTAATTGCCGGTGGCTTCGCGCACGGCGGGCGCGACGGACGCCAGGTTGGCCGCCACATGATGCTCGAAACCGTTCTCGCAAATATAACGCAGCAGCTTCTGCAAATGCGGAATGCGCACCACGCCGGCGCCGCCAAAGGTCTCGAGCGAATCGTCGGTGAACTCGCCTTCGCCCACGTAGCCGGAAATGATCCCTTCGCGGTCATTGGTGGAAAAGCGCGCGTAGCTCATCGGTCCGGGCTTGACCAGGCCGACGCAGGTGCCGTAGGTATTGTCGCGGCCCACGGTGCCGGCGATGATGGCCTGGAAGTCCATCTTGACCTCGCGGAAAAAGTGTTTGGGCAGGTTGCTGCAATGGAAGCAGACCGCCTTGTCCGGGTCGTCGCCGTAATTGTTATTCCAATCGAGCAGCGCGCTGGGCGTGCCGGAGGCCAGTTGCAGGGCGTGCATGCCGATCACGCCGCAGATGTCGACTTCGCACGCGCTCGAAATCAGGTTGTTGCTCATCATGCTCATCACCGTGCAAGGAACCACGCCGAAGAACTCTTCGAGCGAGGTCCAGCACTGAATGGCGCTGACGGAAACTTCGGTCTGCGCCATCCACTGGTCGATCACCGCGCCCAGCTTCGCCATCTTCATGAGCGCCGGGTCGGGCACGCCGCTGGTGGTGACGTAACTCTTGATCGCGTTGAGCTTGGCGACGGCCATCGGGTCGTCATCCTTCATGCGGTTGATGCGGCCCAGGATTTCCGAAAGGTCGATCGGCTCGACGGAAATGCCCGCACCTTCCAGGAGCTTCTCGCTGTAGCGGACGGTGTTGAACGCGGCCGGCCGCGCGCCGATGGCGCCGATGCGCAACCGCTTGAGACCTTTCACCACGCGGCACACGGCGCCGAACCACTCCAGATCCTGCCGGAAGAGATCGGAATCTGGCGCCTCGGTATGGCGTGTGGTCAGCGAGTAAGGGATGCCGTACTGGCTCAGGTTGTTGCAGGCCGACATCTTGCCGCAGAAGCTGTCGCGGCGGTCGGTGATCGCCATCAATCCGGGCGTATCGGGCGTCGCCTGCACCAACACCGGAACGTTGAGGCCGGCCATCCGCAGCGTGTCGGCGATGGCGCGCTCGTCGCCGAAATTGGGCAGCGTGACGATGACACCGTCGAGCGTCTCGCGATGCCGCTTGAACAGGTCGGCGCACTTGCCCGCCTCGGCGCGCGTTTCCACCGCGCCATACTTGGTGTCCTCGGGTCCGGCGACGACTACGTTGTGGCCAGCCTTTTCGAGGACTGCGATCATATCCGCGCGCCCGCTCTTGGCCAAGTGGTCGGGAAAGAATCCGCGATTGCCGACGATCACGCCGAACGTCATCGCGCGCGTTTTGCGGTTGCTCATGGCGAAATGCCTCTTTGATTGCGATTCGAAGCTAAATTCTAACCCGTTTCAGGCTGCGGCGGCGCACGGCTGTTAGTCCGCAAAACACCGGCGGCAAGACCGCCGGCGTTACCGGCGCCTTGCTACGATGGCGGCTATGAAGCAACGCCCGCTCTGCACGCCTTTGCCCTGGCTGGCCGCAGCCGTTGTAGCCCTGTTCGGCGCTCTGGCAATCCGCTCTCAAACGCCGGCGCCGGCGCGCTTTGCGCCGGACCGGATGGACACGTTTCTCTACGGCGCCGCTTTTTATGAAGAGTACATGCCGGAGGACCGGCTGGAGAAGGATGTCCAATTGATGGAGCAGGCCGGCATCAACGTGGTGCGCGTGGGCGACTCCACCTGGAGCGTGTGGGAACCCGAAGACGGCCGCTTCGAGTTCGCCTGGATGGACCGCATCATCGAGCGGCTGGCGCGGGCGCACATCCGCGTCGTCATGGGCACGCCCACTTACTCGATTCCACCGTGGATGTTCAAGGCGCACCCGGAAATACTGGTAACGCGTCTGGACGGCCAGAAGGCCACCTACGGGATGCGCCAGAACATGGACATCACCAACCCCGATTTTCTGCGCTACTCCGAGCGGGTGATTCGCAAGATCACCGAACACTATCGCGACAACCGGGCCGTGATCGGCTACCAGATCGACAACGAAACCACTTCCAACGGCACGGCCGGGCCGAACGTGCAAGCCGGCTTCGTGGGCTACTTGCGGGACAAGTTCTCGACGGTCGAGCGGCTGAATCAGATCTGGGGACTGGTCTATTGGGGGCAGCAACTGCACGACTGGAGCGAGGTGCCACCGCGCAACGGGATCCTCAATCCCGGCTGGAAACTGGAATGGGACCGCTACCAGGAATCGCTGACGACGCGCTTCCTGGCCTGGCAGGCCGGGCTGGTTCGCGAGTATCTGCGGCCGGATCAATTCGTGATGCAGGATTTCGGCGGCGCGACGCGCGCCGACATCAGCGAACGCGAGATTTCGAAGAACCTGGACATCGTGGGCATGAATCCCTATCACACCACGCAAGACGAATACACCGGCGAAGGATCGAGCTACGGCGGCGACTTTGCGCGCTCGCTCAAACAGACCAACTACCTGGTGACCGAAATCAACGCACAGACGATCGGCTGGGATTCGCGCTCGCAGTATCCACCCTACGACGGGCAACTGCGCCAGGACGTCTACCTGATGGCCGCGACCGGCGCCAACATGGTGGAGTACTGGCATTGGCACTCGCTGCACTACGGGCAGGAGACCTATTGGAAGGGCGTGCTGTCGCACGACCTGGAGCCGGGCCGCATCTACGCCGAGGTGTCGAAGACCGCGCACGAGCTGGAGCGGGTGGGACCGCACATCGTCGATCTGAAAGCTGCTCATCCGGTGGCGCTGCTGTACAGCAACGATTCGCGCCGCGGCACCGACTACATGCCGTTCCTGGTATCGCCGGTGGCCGGCGACATGCCCTGGCACCATCCGCAAGGCTACGAAGTGGAAATGCGGCGGCTTTATGGCGCGCTCTACCGGCTCAATGCCGGGGTGGATTTCATTTTCCCCGACACGGAAGACTTGAGCGGGTATAAAGCGATCGTGGTACCGCCGCTGTATGTCGCGAGCGACGCGCTGCTCGGGCGGCTGGTGGATTACGTGCGTGGCGGCGGGCACCTGGTGCTGACGCTGAAGAGCGGTTTTTGCAATGAGTATTCGACGGTGCGGGCAACCATGGCGCCGGGACCGTTGCGCGAGGCCGCCGGCATCCATTACCAGGAGTTCTCCAACCTGGCGAAGCCGCTCGAGCTGCGCGGCGATCCGCTGCAGGCTGGCGCGCGGAACCAGGTGAGCGATTGGGCCGAAATGCTGGTGCTCGACACAGCCAAACCGGTCGCCTTTTACGATCACCCGTTCTTCGGAGAATATCCCGCCATTACGGAGAATCATTTCGGCAAGGGTATGGTGACCTATGAAGGCACGGTGTTGAGCGCGGGGCTGCAACAGAAGCTGCTCGCGCGCGTTCTCGAACAAGCGCAAGTGGCATGGCCCGACCAGAAGCTGCCCACGGCGGTGCGAGTCAAGCATGGCGTCAACCGCGCCGGCAAGGCGATCCACTACTACTTCAATTTCTCATCGGCGCCGCAAAGCGTGGTTTACCATTATGCCCGCGGTACGGAATTGCTGTCCGAGCGCCCGGTGGCGGCCGCATCTGCGTTGGCCCTCGAACCCTGGGGCGTGGCCATCGTCGAAGAAGAGTAGGGCGTCGAACGTGTGACGTTGTGTTTTATGCCGAGTGACCGCTCCCTGACGGTCGCGGCTCCGATACGTGAGCACCGTGGCGCGGGCCGTCAGGCCTGCAGAGTCGAGATTCATCTCGGCTTTTCTTCCAGCCGCGGGGCGCGATAAGGGTGAACTCCGCGGGTCATGCTATTCTGGAAACTCGAAGGCCGCAAGGGCGGCGCGACGCGCGTTCGTGCGAATGCGGAGAGATGGCCGAGTGGTTGAAGGCGCACGCTTGGAAAGCGTGTATAGGGGAAACTCTATCCAGGGTTCGAATCCCTGTCTCTCCGCCAGACTATCCGCTGACTCTACGCCAACAACATGGTCGATGCCGTTGAGCGGGAGAAATCCTTCCCGGCATCCCGGCTAGCGGATGGAGTTTGTTCCAGCGATGCCGGCATAGCTTCTCCTGAAGGCTTCGATGCAGAGTGAGTTGTCCTCGTCGGTGCCGGTGGAAATGCGCAGGCAGTTGGGCAGGCCGAAAGCCTTCAGCGGCCGCACCACCACGCCTTGCGCCAGCAACTCCTCAAAAATGCGGCATGCTTCCCGCTCGGCTGGCAGGACGATCATGACGAAGTTCGCCTGCGAAGGCACCACGCGAACACCGATTTCCTGGAGACCGGAACTGAGCTGCCCAATCCCCCGCGAATTCAGTTCGAGCGAGTGAGCAAGAAACTCGTCGTCCGACAGGGCGGCTATCCCGGCGGCTTGCGCCGGCGTCGAGGGTTCGAACGGCAACTTGACCTTGAGCAGGTTGCGGATCAACTCCTCATGCGCGAACCCGTACCCGATCCGCACACCGGCCAGCCCGTAGACCTTCGAAAACGTGCGCAGCGTGATCACGTTGTCGTAACGATAATGCAGGGAATCGGGGTACTGCGGGTTGTCCTTCGCGTATTCGAAATAAGCTTCGTCAAGAATGATCAGCACGCGCTCCGGCACGTGCCGGTAGAAATCGTCGAACTGTTGCCTGGTGAAAATCGTGCCCGTGGGGTTATTCGGGTTGGCGAGATAGATGAGCTTGGTATGGGAATTGATCTGTCCGGCCAGCGCCGGCAGATCGTAGTGCCAGTCGCGGTAGGGCACGGTCCGGTATTTCACGCCGCGCGAGCGCGCCAGCACCTGGAAACCGATGAAGGCTGCCTCCGTGGTGAGCACCTCGTCGTCATCGCAAAGAAATGCGCGAACGATGTTGGACATGATGCCCTCCGACCCGCTGCCGGCGATCACGTTTTCCAGCTTGAGCGAGAACCGGCGCGCCAGAGCCTCACGCAAATCGAGCCCGCCGTTCGGATACAAGTGCAGCCCTGCGAGCGAGCGCCGGATGGCCTCGACCGCACGCGGCGAGGCGCCCAGCGGATTCTCGTTGGAAGCCAGCTTGGCGACCCGGCTCAGCCCGTATTGCCTGCGAACCGATTCCGCCGTCCGCCCGGCTTCATAGGGCCGGAGGGCTTCAATATAAGGAGGAACGAGTGGCACCCTAGACGCATCCCTGGTACGCAGTTTACCATAGCACCTCCTAGAAGTGGTTGTATTCGGTAGCGGCGTCTGGTATAAACAAGACAGAGATGGATGAGGGGAAGGGATGATGTCTAAAGCCTCTGCAATCAGTGAGGATTTGGAGCTCGGGCTGACCACCGGCCACGCCCCGTTCATCGAGGAAGCTCGCTCGCACGGTGAGCTTTACATCCGCCAGCCGTATGAGTTGTACTCGGCGGCCAACCACGAATCGTGGCGTGGTCTTTTTGAGCGCATCCAGCCGCGCTGGGAACGTTACGCCAACCGTCATTTCCTGCAAGGAATCGAGACGCTGCAACTGCCTCCCGACCGCATTCCGCGGCTCGCCGACATCAATCGAGTACTCGAGCCACTGACCGGATTCCAGGCCAAAGCCGTGAGCGGCTACGTGCCGGGTCTGCTCTTTTTCGACTGCCTGCGGCGCCGCGAATTTCCCACCACCATCACGATACGTTCCGCCAGCCAACAAGACTATCTGCCCGAGCCCGACATCTTCCACGACCTCGCCGGCCACGTGCCCATGCACACAGAGAAGGCCTTCGCCGACATTTTGGTGCGCTTCGGCGATTGCGCGCAGACGGCGGTCGAAATCTCGGCGGGCATCCGGGACGAGCAGGAACGGGCCCGGCGCCTCACCGGCATCATCCGGGCTATGTCGCGTTTCTTTTGGTTCACTATCGAATTCGGTTTGATGCGCGGCCCGAACGGGATCCGCGCATACGGCAGCGGACTTCTCAGTTCCTACGGCGAATTGGCGCACGCCATTGAGTCCGACGAAGTGGGCCGCTTTCCCGTCCAGGCCGAATGGGTGATCAACCAGGCCGCCGAGATCGACCACTATCAACCGCTCTTGTTCATTGTCGATTCCTTTGAGCATCTGTTCGATCTGGTGGACCAGATCGAGCGTTGGATGCGCGAGGGCAAGCTGAACAACGTGGCACCCGGTCTGCCGGAAATCGACGAGCGGGACTTGCGCAGCTTTCTGGAAGCGGCGAGCCGATGATGGTACGGGGCAACGCCACCACGAACGCCGAGCGGATGAGAGAGCTGGTCCGCGGGCTGCGCGCACTCGAAGCCCGGATCCAGGCGGGCGGCGGCCCGGCCAAAGCCGAGAAACAACACAAGGCCGGCAAGCTGACGGCCCGCGACCGCATGGCCCGCCTGCTGGATCCCGGCAGCCCATTTTTTGAAGTCGGCCTGCTGGTCGCCTACGACCAATACGAAGGACAAGGCCCGTGCGCGGGCGTGGTCACCGGCCTCGGGCGCATCGAAGGAAGAGCGGCGGTCGTGGTAGCTAACGACGCCACGGTGAAGGCCGGTTCCTGGTGGCCGGAAACCATCACGAAGATCCTGCGCGCGCAGGAAATCGCCATGCGCAACCGCGTTCCGATCGTCTACCTGGTGGACTCGGCGGGCGTGAATCTGCCGCTACAGGACGGCATCTTCCCCGGGCAATATGGCGCGGGCCGAATCTTCTATTACAACTCGCTGATGCGGCGGAAACTGCGTGTGCCGCAGGTGTCGGCGGTGATGGGCCCATGCATCGCGGGCGGTGCTTACCTGCCCGCCCTGAGCGACGTCATCATCATGGTCGAGAACGTCAGTTTCCTGGGACTGGGAGGACCGAACCTGGTGAAGGGGG
>Ga0187867_10004290_pt1 | contig 11080 bp, 7 predicted proteins | sample June2016WEW_13_1_FD_132976 | JGI IMG/M metagenome (GOLD analysis project Ga0187867, IMG submission 132976) | Peatland microbial communities from SPRUCE experiment site at the Marcell Experimental Forest, Minnesota, USA - June2016WEW_13_10 | ecosystem: Environmental > Terrestrial > Soil >... | reverse complement strand
GCCCATTCCGGCGGCCCGCAGCATTTCCACGTCGTTGTCACCGTCCCCCAACACCACCGCGTCCGAGAGCGTGCGGTCGAGCCGGCCGAGGACGCGCGCGAGCGCGACGACCTTCCCCGCCCCTGGTTCCATGAGATGGATCGCGTAGCCGGTGGACTCGACCGTCAGGGGCCGCGGCCCGAGCGCTCGCCGTACGGCCGCCACCGACACGTTGGCCTCCAGCGCGACCTCGCTCTCCCGCCATCGGTCGGTGAACAGGCGATGCACCGGAAGACCGGAGCGGACGAGGACCCGGAACGCGGCGAGCGCCACGCGCCGGTCGGCGAGCCGCTCGACGCGGTCGCGTCCGGCGGAGTCCTTCCACCAGACGAGGCCCCCGTTCTCGGCGACGATCGGTCCGGAGAGGCCGAGCGACCGGTGGAGCGCCAGCGCGATCGGAAGCACGTTCCCCGTGGCGAGGACCACCGGGACTCCCCGGTCCTCGACTCGCCGCACCGCCCGGACCGCCTCCGGGTCGAGGCGGCGGGTGGAGTCGGTGAGCGTGCCGTCCACGTCGGTCACGACCACCCGGAACTTTGGGGTCCCGGATCGGCGCGTCGGAGGTGGGGTCTTCCGCGCGATGCCCACGATCCCGCTCCCCACTACGGCCCGTTCCCGGTGCCCAGTCGTGCGATCGCGCGTCGCAGGGCGTCGGCGACCTCCTTGCCGTCCCGACGACCCCGCACCTCACGCATGACGTCGCCCATCAACGGGGAGAACGCCGCCTCTCCCCTCTCGCGAACCATCTTCGCGTTCGCCCGGACAACGCGCTCTGCGACCGCGTCCAGGTCATCGACGCCGGGTCCTGTGAGCCCGGCCCGTTCGACCGCGGCGTCGAGGGTCGGCGCGCCGGCGAACAGCGCGCCCAGGACCGCGGGGATCCCTTCCTTGGAGAAGCGGCCGGTCTCGGCGCCCGAAAGCAACTCGTTCAACGCGTCGACCGACATGGCGGGCTCGGGTCGGGCCGCCGCCGTCGACTTCGCCGCGGGCAGGTCCTGGGTGAGGAGACGGGCCGCCAGGCCCGGAGATCGTCCGCGGCCCACCAGCTCCTCGAGGGTCTCGGCATCCCCCGAGGCGACGAGCTGGCGGGCAAGTTCCGGAGGAAGTTGGTAGGATGTGGCGAGACGCTCCCGCTGCGCCGACGGACGCTCCGGAAGCTGGGACCGAAGTTCTTCGAGACGCTCCGGTGTGATGAGGACCGGGGGGACGTCCGTCTCCGGATACATCCGATCGCGGCCCGGGAGCGGGCGGGAGTACCGGGTGCGTCCGTCCGGCAGCGGGTCACGCGTCTCTCCGGGGATCCCTTCCAGCGCCGCGGTCGCGCGGGAGGCGATCCGCCGGAGCGCGGCCTCGGCCCGGTCGCGGGAGCGGTCGACAACCAGGACGAACCCGTCGGTCTCACCGAGCGCGAGGGCCCGACGGAGGCGGTCCACATCGTCCGGCCCGAGCCCGTGCCCCGGAAGTTCATCCGAATGCAGCAGGCCTCCGAGGCCGGCGGCCCGGGCCTGGTCGGCCAGCTCGCGTCCGAGTCTCTCGTCCGAGCGCGTACCCGACCGGAGCAGGTTCGCAAACCCCGGGAGAGTGATGGAGAGCACCACGTGGCCTTTCTTCCGGGCCCCCGCGAGAGGACCTGAGGAGAGGTCACCCACCACCGGGGTCACGTCGTGGACGACCCCATTGGGGGCGCTCGCGCCGCGCTCGAGCAGCTGGTCCCGGACGGAGAGGAGGGTGTGTTGGCGTTCGACCTCGCGATCGGCGTAATCCTGGATCTTCCGCAGGTCCTGCACGCCCTTGATCTCGATCCGACGACCCCCTTCGGTGGATACGTTGAGGTCCTCGCGGATCGTGCCGATCCCCCGGCGCACCCGCCCGGTCGCCCGGAGCAGCGCGCCGATCTCCTCGGCGACCTCGCGCGCCTCCCGTCCGTCGGCGATGTCGGGACCGGTCGCGATCTCGATGAGCGGGATCCCCAGGCGGTCGAGACGGAACGTGACCCCCTCCTTCGAGTCGGAGATCTTCCGGGCCGCGTCCTCCTCGAGGCATATCGTGTCGATCGCGTGCCGACGCCCGCCGACGTCGAGGTGGCCGCCGGTCGCGATGAGCGCGGTCCGCTGGAACCCCGAGGTGTTGGAACCGTCGACCACGATCTTCCGCATCACCTCGACCTCGTCGACCGGGCGCGCCTCGAGCAACAGGGCCAGTTGGAGCGCCGTCTCGAGCGCCTCCGCGTTCAGTGGACGCGGGGGCTCCTCGTCCATCTCGACGAGGCAGTCGGAGGGAGTCGATTCGTAGGAGTAGAGGAGGCCGCGCTCGGCCTGGAGGGCCGCCGCCGCGTCGACCGCGCGATTCTCCCCGCTCGCAGCCCGAAGTCGGCGCGCGAACGAATGTCGGACCTCCTCCGACAGCTCGCACGGGCAGGCGCAGAACAGCTTGCCCGTCGAGAGCTGCTGGTGAACCTCGAGACCCACTTTCACGGTGCCGTGCTCCCGGAGTGTCGGTCCAAGAACTCCGCCGCCCGGGGGGTCGTGAGGAGCAGGCGTACCCCGTCGGGGGTCTCGGAGTGACCGAGGGCCCACACCAGCTTGGCGTAGGCGGTCTCCGGAAGCAGGTCGTCCAGGAAGACCACGCCGGCGTCCAAGAGCTCCCGGCCAGTGGCGTAGACGTACGGTTCGGCCCGACCCCCCAGGCATTGGGTGGTCATCGCCACCACGACGCCCGAGGTCACCGCGGCTCGGATCCACTTGTAATGCGAGGAGCTCACGTGACCGAGGCCGGTGCCGGCGAGGACGATCCCACGGAGTCCGTGGGCGAACGCCGCCGCCCGATCGGGGGCCAGGCCCGGGTAGAACCACAGAAGTCCGGCCCGCGTATCGATGGGCAGGTCACAGCGGGGGGGGCCCTCGGCCGGGGGCCGCACGCTGCCCTCCAACGTGACCTTCCCGTCCTCGAACCAGCCCAGCGCCGGCCCGTTCCGGCTCTCGAAGGCGTCGCGACGGCTCGAATGCATCTTCCGCACCCAGTTCCCCCGGTGCACCGCGAACCGGGTGTCGGAAGGTCCGGCGTGGAGGACGACCACGACCTCGCCGATACGGCCGTCGCGTGCGACCTGGACCGCGGCGTCGAGATTGGAGGGTCCGTCCGAGGACGGGCGATCGGGGGAGCGTTGTGCACCGACCAGCACGACGGGACCCGGTAGGTTCACCAGGAGGAAACTGAGGGCGGCGGCCGTGAACCCGAGCGTGTCCGTCCCGTGGGCGATCACGACTCCGGTAGCTCCCGAACGGAACGCCTCGACGACCTGCGTACCCAGCTCGGCCCAGTCCTCGGGCCGGAACTCCTCGCTCAGGTGGTCAAAGACGGGGATGATGTGCACAGGACCGGTCCGTTGGAGTTCCGGGTAGAATGCGAGTATCTCCGCCTCTCCGCGGACCGGCCGAACGCCACCGGTTTCGTAATCCACGCGGGAAGCAATCGTTCCCCCGGTCGTCAGTAGGGCCACCCAGGGACCCTCCGGAACCAGCGGGGCGCCGGGCAGGTCCGAACTGCGGGCGGGCGTCGGAGCGCCCTCGTCCAAAATCCGGAAATGGTACTCGGGCCGGATCCGTAGTCCGACGTTGTATCCGCTGGAGAGTTTCAGTTGCAGAATGCGGTCCGCGATGAACCCGTGACGTGGCACGATAGTGCCCCGCCAGACCGACCCCGCGGGGTCGGTGACCTCCACGCGGCGACCCATCGGGAGGGAGGAAAGCTCCGGCCATGGGTCGGTCCCGTTCGACTCGCTCATTCTCCGGGCGCTCGGGAGCGCCGCGCGGTATAAACTGTGGCGCGGACCACGCTCTCGGCGACCTCGCGCCTTTTATAGAGAACCCACCTCGGCGCTGACGGGAAACCAGCCCAAACCGAATGCCCGTGTGGGGTAGCTACGGGAACGGGGTAGACCCCCGGCCCGCTGCAATGGATTATCCTAGAGGCCTGCGGAGCCTCAGACCTGGGTTCGAATCCCAGCACGGGCGGTTTTCCCCGATTGGGAGCACAGCTTACCGCATCCCAACCTTAGAAACCGGTCGGAGCCGTCGCCTGGGAGGCCGAGCCCCACGGACTGGGCCCGTTCTCGAGCCCAGTTCCTGATCATCCGTGTAGAGTACTCACCGGCGGCGCTGGCCCCCTAAATCACATGCGCGGGCGGGGACCCAATCGAAACCAGCGGTCGATCCATAACGGACCGCGACGCGCGCGACAGCACGGCCGACGCTCAAGTGACGCGTGATAACACTGTCAGCGCGCGGAGCGTGATCATCTTGCTCGGTTTTCGTTCCGCCTCGAAGGTCAGGGGCACCGGACAGTTCCCGGGGTGCGTTGCGAACCAGTTGACGAACTCCTGGTAGGGGTCCGGTTGGAAGGTGTCGAGGACCCACTTTCCATCGGGCCGTTGCTTCTGGCGCAGTAGGTCGAGCGCGAATCCCAGTCGCGGGTCCCTGCCGTAGCCCAGCCCGGTCAGGCAATCCAAGCCAACCAGCAGGTCGTAGTAGTAGTGCACGGGCCAGTGAAAGCGGTACCATGGCTCGCACCGCCCGCCCTGTTTGTGGAGCTCGCGCTCGAGGAAGTACTCGGCCGTCCGTTCCACGACCGACTTCATCGCCGAACTCCACTTGGAACGAGGGTACGCGGCGAAGGCACCCAATCCCTCCCACGCATCGAGGGACCGGCTGGTCGCCGGCCCGTTCCTGACGTACCGACAGGACCAGCCCCCCTTCGGGTGGGCCGTCTGGACCAGCCATTCGAGTGTCTTGCGTACCCGCGGGTCCTCCTCGTAACCCATGCGAAGGAGGCCACGCGCCATATTGGCCGTGTAGCAGTGGTGCCCCTTCCTCTTCCCCCATCCTCCGACGCCCCCTCCCTCGAGTGGCGACTTGGCCATCCAATACTCCGCCGACGCGGCCACCTCCGGGATGGCGCGCGTCGCCCCCAGATCCGCCAGCGCGAGCATGGTCCAGTGGGTCGCCGTGAACCGGGGCTCCATCCAGCCGTTGTCCCGCTCCCACCATCCGGCGGGGTTGCGGCGGGCGAGCGTGTCGGCCACCCATCCTGTGGCGGGAATGCGCGCCTTGGCCCTTCGGACCTCCGCGTCGTTCTCCTTCTTCCCGAGAAGTTGGGTCAACGCGAGGTAGCGGACCGACGGCTGCTCAGGTTCGAGCAACCATTCCAAGACCTTGTCGCCCGACACGGGTACGAGGACGACCCGGCCTGTACATGACCCTGACGAGGCGAGCCGCGCCGGCCCGCACGCCTACCGGGAAACCGGCACCAGCCGGCCGACGGTAGTCCCAAGTTACGGCGCGCGCGCGGCCGATGACCGGACCGCGGTCGACGGGCGGGTCGTCCCACCTCCCACCACGTTCCGAAGCGAGCGTCAAACGATTCTGCGAAGCGCCTCTTCCGAAGGGGGGCAGCTTCTGTGTTCGTTGAGCTGAGTCGATACCGGCCCAGGGATATTCTGGACCCCGGGCCGATCGGATCACTGGCGCGAGATTCATCGAGCGCCCGCCGGCACGGGCGGTTTCCCCTACCGCGACCTCGCCCCCCGGACCCCTTCGTTAAAGATCGGTCCAGGCCGTCATCTGGGTGGCCCGGGCTGACGGGATGGGCCGGTTTCGGGCGAGTTCATGGTCCCCCTTTCCCGTGTTTACCTTCGTCGGGGAATCGTGGCAAATGGGCGTGCGGGTTGGATCCGAGGCTCAGACCGGTTGCTCGTCCATGAATCTGATCAGCTTCTCGAAGCTTCGAACCAGCGCCCGGAGCTCGTCGGGCTCCAACAGGGAGCTCAAGGAGCGCTGCCTGAGGTGGTGGACCCGATGAGCGTCCGGCCAAAGGAGGTGGCTTCTCGCGTTCGCCCGGGGTATGTCCCGACCGTACGGCAGCAACTCCAAGTGTTACCAAAGCGCCGGTAACTCCGGGAGAAATGCGATCGCGTTACCTAGTCTCCTCTTTCGCGGGAGTCCTCCGATCGCGCTTGACGGAGCCATTCGTCGTTCTCGGCATGAATTCCTCAGATCCACTGGGAAGCTGACCAAAGACTCGAACGAGACCTCTCTCCACGCCTCGGGGCGCCTCCGACTTCTCCTTCTTCGTGGCTTTCACGACTGCCCCGAATCTCGCGTCGCGCTCGACCGCCAGGATGCGCATTTCAGTGCGCTCACCCCCGATGCCCGAAGGCCCTGGGCCGCATAGTACCTGGAGTGTTTCCCAGTTCTTGGTCCTTTGCCCGTCGCGGCCTTTCCCGAAGAAGCTCGATGGCCACCGGGCCGGCGTTTGCCGACCGTTGCTTCACTGCCCGAACGGGACACCGTGGCCCACGGGCGGGAGCGGGCGTCGCACCCGCCGGTTTCTCGTGACGGGCTTCGTCCCGAACCTGCCGACGACGCGGCCCTGAGGTCCACGGGGGGTCCGATTTTTCGCTTCCTAACCGCGGGTTGGGGACGCCCCTCGAGCGTTCTGTGCGCGCCCCGAACTTTCGCGGAAGGTTCGGCCGGGCAGTGGGGGTCACGAGCACATGAGAGTAGCGCTCGGATGGCGAGACCCTAGATTTCCGCGTCCACGGCGGCCGGTGGGCGTCGTGGCATGAGGGGATGCGCGGTCAAGATCCGTGGCCGGACGCTCCGGGTCAGTCCCCGCGGCCTCGTCGGTCCTTTCCCGGGGTCCGGTCACGGTGCTGGGTGGGTATTCGGTGGCGGCGGTACCGGGGGTCTCCCCGAGATGGCCTACCACGACGGTGTCGCTTGAGCTCGCGACCGCGGTCCCTGCGCGGACCCGAACGTTTCCTGAGGTTCCCAGCGAAACCTGTGCCGACCCGCAGGATGTGGTGGTGATTGCGAAGGGGTCTCGGCCCACTGTCAGATCGGTCGAGCTTCGGACGGCATTCGACGGTTGATAACCGCGGAGGAGCCTGGAGACGGTTCGGACATTTCCGAGCCGCAAGGACACCAACTCCCTCAATCCGCTGCCGAAGAAACGAAAGAGGCTCTCAGAAGGAGAACCAGAGCAAATCCGACGGGTCCGTGATGATCCTCGAGGGGCGGGCCGACCCGAGTATCTGCCGATCGGCGGACAGCGAAAACGCTCGTTCCCCGCCTCCCACGGATCTTCCTTCGTCACGAGGAAACCGCACGCGCGCCACGGGCGTGGGAGTTCCCGGCATTCCGTTCCGGGGGCCCGGGCGAGAGGTCTCGACGGACTCTCCCTTCTGCTTTCGTCGCGGAGCGTTCTTAGAAGTAAGCGGTGGGGTCTGAGTGGCGCGCGCGCTGTTCTGCCGCATCAGATACCGGCTCAGAATGGGATTATATGGAACGGTCCTTAACTCGAATTAAGTAGAGTGGGAATGAGCCGGCCCCCCATCCAAACGTGTGGTTGCGCGAATGAGCCGCAGGTGGGGGGCGCACTCAACCTCACCCCTTCTAGACCGCAACGCCGAGAGTGATGCGACGGCGGATGGGAAATCTTACGGGGCAATGAGCAACGGCCAGCGCCGGGACCCCGCGACGGAGTGCGAGCCGTGGAGATGAACCTCCCTCCCCGCTTAACTTGAGTTAAGCCACCCTCACCGGTTCCCGAGTCCGGGATTCATCGTCGTGTTCGCTACGCCGCAGGAACGGCGATGAACGAGCCTACCGGGCCCGGCAGGGACAAGAGCCGGAGATTTCTGGAGTTCCCAGGAGGTGGTGGCGCCGGGCCAGGTCCGAATGAGCCTAAAATAGAACCGATCGCGTCTCCCCGAGGCTTAGTCGTGACGAGAAGCAGCTATGGCCCTCCGTGAATGGTCTCCGAGGGACCGATTCAGGTCCACGATTGGGAGGCTCCGAACGAGAACGCCACCCTTCGCTCGTTTGCTCACCTGGGCTCGGGGGGCGACTCTGGAGGGAAGTGGGACCGGATCGTGCGAAGGATGACGGGAATGGGCCGGGTCGCGTCCACGTCGACCCCGTATCGGAATCTCGTGGACTTCGCATACACCGCGCGCGCCGCGAGCGGACCGTAGGGGTGGTCCCGGCCGCGGTCCCGCTCGATGCACACGGCCAACGGCGCGTTCAGTGTGAAAATGAAGTGCCGATGGTCCAAGCGGCCGACGAGGTCGTCGATCTGCGTCTTCCAATAGAAGTTCCCGTCAAAAATCACCGGGAACCCCCGACCGAGCGAGCGTCGCGCCTGCTCGGCGGCCACAGCGTTGGCCTTCAGGAACTCCGACAGCCGCCCCGAGCTCCAGAGGTCGTGGTCCTCGAGGATCTGGTCGATGGACACATGGTGGGCCCCGATCTCCTCCGATAATCGACCGGCGATGGTAGATTTGCCGACCCCCAAGGGGCCCCGGATCACGACGTAGAATGTCATCGATCGTTGCAGCTGCGGGGCCCCCTAGGGCGCACCCGGGGAACCCGACGTCTGCGGACACATCACATTCCGGGGCAGGGGGCGATGGATTCCCCGGCTCGACCCCGCTACCGATCCAGCATCGCCAAGGAGGCGGGGGGATAGCGGGCGCCGGACACCCGGCTCGCCGGCACCGCGGCGGAGATCTGTTCCAGCTCCTCCGGAGAGAGCACCAACTCGGCGGCAGCAACGTTTTCCTCGAGGTACCGGCGACGCTTGGTACCGGGGATCGGGACGAGGTAGGCGCCGCGGCTCAACACCCAGGCCAGGGCCAACTGCGCGGGGGTCTTGCCGATTTCCTGGGCCAAACGACCCAGCCGATCGACCAGCTCGAGGTTGCTCGTCAAGTTCTCGCCCTGGAACCGGGGGCTCATCCTTCGAAAGTCCCGCTCCGACAATTGATCGACGGACCGAACCTGTCCGGACAGGAAACCACGACCCAGTGGGCTGTACGGCACGAATCCGATCCCCAGCTCCCGGCACGTGGCCAAGATCCCGTTCTCCGGCTCCCGCGTCCAGAGCGAGTACTCACTTTGCACGGCCGTGATGGGGTAGACCGCGTGTGCCCGCCGTAGGGTGTTCGGGGAGATTTCCGATAGACCGAGGTAGCGCACTTTGCCCGCATCGACGAGTCCGGCCATCGCGCGGACGCTCTCCTCGATGGGCGTCCTGCGGTCAAGCCGGTGAAGATAGTAGAGGTCGATCTGGTCGACCCCGAGTCGGTGGAGGCTGGCGTCGCACGCCGACCGGATGTGCTCCGGACTCCCGTCGACCACATTCGGAGCGCCCGGCGCTCCGGAGACGAAACCGCACTTGGTCGCGAGGAAGACCTCCGTGCGTCGAGCTCGTATCGCGCCTCCGACCAGCTCCTCATTGATTCCGGCGCCGTACGCATCGGCCGTATCGAGGAAGTTCACTCCGAGGTCCAGGGCCCGGTGGATCGTGGCGATGGACTCCGTATCGTCCGCGGAACCGTAGGATTGGGACATCCCCATACAGCCGAGCCCGATGGCCGATACCCGGGGGCCCCGGGGGCCCAGCGACCGCTTTTGCATGACCAGTGGACGTCGTGACGGTACTTACCTTGCACAGAGCGGACGGTCACCGGAGTTACCGCTCGAGGGGAGTCGGACCGGCCCGGAATCGGATCAACCTGCGCGCCTTGCGCTGATCGGGCGACCCGCGCGGAGCGGGGCCCGGTCCGAGCTGAGGTCCTCCGCACGCACGAAGAGTTCACCTACCCCAGTGGAGTAAGTTCGCAACAATGCCGGGCGGGACTGGTGCCCCAGGGGCCCTCATGAACTCCACCTCCCCCGTCCCGAAGACCGCCGAGACCTTCGACAGTCACTACGCCAACCGCGTCATGCTATTGCTGGCCGGTGTCGTCCTCGTGGTCCTATACATCGAGGGGATGCTCACTCCATCGCTCCCCACCATCCAATCGGATTTTGGGGTGGACCCGGCCCAAGTCACCCTGATCATCTCGGCGTATGCTGCGGCCGGTGTCGCACTGAGTCCGATCATCGGGAAGTTGGGGGACATCCACGGCAAACGGAAGGTCATGGTCGCGGTGATGTTCACCTACGCCGCGGCCGTCACCGTCACCGGTTTCTCCCCGAACTTCACGTTCATGGTGGTGGCGCGGACGATCCAGGGCATCGGCCTGACCATCATGCCCCTCGGGATGTCGCTCATGCGGGAGGAGTTCCCGAAGGAGATGGTCCCCCGTGCCCAGGGTATTCTGAGCGCGATGTTCGGCATCGGGTTCGCCATCAGCCTCCCGCTCGGGTCCTGGGTCTCGCAGGATTACGGGTGGCGGTGGACCTACCACTCCGCGATCCCGTTCGTGGTGATCATGGCGGTCCTCCTCTTTCTCTTGGTCAAGGAGTCGCCCTACCGCCGACCGGACACCCGGATCGATTACCTCGGAGCCTTGTTCCTCGCCCTCGGCCTCGCGGGTGTTGTCGCGGCGCTCTCGCAGGGTGAGTCTTGGGGATGGACTTCGCCGCTGACCCTGGGGTTCGCCGTGTTCGGTGGCGTCATGTTCCTCCCGTTTGCGCTCGTCGAGCGGGGGTTGACGGTGGCGAAGCGTGAGCCCATCGTAGACATGCGACTACTGGCGGAGCGGAACGTGACCGTTACGAATGTGGTACTGACGGTCGCCGGACTTGGCATGTACCTCGCCCTGTTCAGCCTGATCTACCAGTTCGAGTTTCCCTTGGCTTCGGGAGGATACAACCATTCATGCATCTCCGCACTGAATTGTAATTTCAACATCCTCACCGCAGGGATCGACATCCTTCCGCTTGCGCTGGGAATGACTGCCATCGCGCTCGTCACCAGCGTCGTGGTTTCTCGCGTGGGGGTCAAGCCCCTCGCGATCTCCGGTGGCCTGGTCATCGCCCTCGGTTTCCTCCTCGAAGCCTACGCTACGAACCTGACCACAGCCTTGGCCATCGAGGTCGTCATCGGGGCGGGCATGGGCCTGCTCAACGCATCAATCATCAACCTCCTCGTCCTCACCGTCGACCCGAAGGATATGGGTCAGGCCACGGCAATGAACAACGTGTTTCGGAATGTGGGGGGAAGCCTAGGTGCCCCGCTTGCCGGCTCACTGCTC
>Ga0187867_10004286_pt1 | contig 11085 bp, 9 predicted proteins | sample June2016WEW_13_1_FD_132976 | JGI IMG/M metagenome (GOLD analysis project Ga0187867, IMG submission 132976) | Peatland microbial communities from SPRUCE experiment site at the Marcell Experimental Forest, Minnesota, USA - June2016WEW_13_10 | ecosystem: Environmental > Terrestrial > Soil >... | reverse complement strand
TTAAGCCCTGAGGCAGAAGGGTCCCTATTAAAGATGCACCCGCCAGGGCGAAAAAGAGGATCAGCGTCAGTTTCAGCGATGAGAGCCACCCGAGCCGCACGCCCCACGAGGCGCCTTTATCATTGGGCATTCTAGATTTTATCCTTTGGAATCCATTGAAAAATAAAGCGCAGATGATAACCCGGGCGCCGATTGCCGTCAATTCCTCACGAAAACTAAAGATCGGGAAATTCCGGAAGGCTTTCCAAAAATGGAATCAACAGACGGTCCGCTTTGGTGAAATTCATCTGTTTAAGTTCCGATACATTCACCCACATGAACGCAACGTGCTCACTGAGACACAGTGTTCCCCCGCTGATTTCGCACCAGTACGCGTGCAGGTCGATTGCCGGCTCCAGGTCCTGCTGGCAGATGGTCCTGAACAGGCCGCGAATTTTTATATCCAGGCACAGTTCCTCCCTTATTTCGCGAATCAGCGATTGTTCCAGGCCTTCACCGGGTTCCACCTTGCCGCCAGGAAATTCCCAAAGAAGCCCGAATCTTTTCCAGGGCGGCCGCTGAGCCACAAACAGCCGCCCCTGCGAGGGTATCAGGGCCGCGGTTACCTTCATAGAGTTACCTCACGGCGCGTGGAGTCCTATCCAGCGCTCATCCCGGAAACACCCCGCAGCTTCCGGCCAAGGCTGAAAAATCCCACGTAAGCGACATACTAATAAACCACTCTAAATCCCCTCTGCAGGAGGGGACTTCAGGCCCCCGCCTCGCGGGTGAGCGGGCGGGCGGGCTGTCAAGACCTCGCATATGCAGCCGCCTGCAGCTATACCGGATTTACGGTTTAACACAATATAGTGTCCATCGGGAAAGAGGCTACTGTATCATCCGCGTTTCCGGCAGGGACACCATTTAAATATAAATAACGCCTGGATCAGGCGTCCCCGATTGACCTGCCGTTTTCAAATACTACAATACATTGTCGAGGCGGTATACGGCAATCCGTAAAAACACAGGTGAGCACATCTTTAAAAGGCAGGCCCCTCTTCCCCAATAACTCAGTTCAAGCGCGCCGCCTCCCGTCAGAGGTGTTTCTCAACTTTTCCCGTGAAAGCGACCCTCCAAGGCCATTATCTCGGAAGGAGACCGGCGTTGGCGAAGAAGATCGGCCATGATTTTCATGGGTGGATCGATATGAGTGAAAAAGGCGCGGTAGCCTTCGCAAAGGACGTTAATGGGCGGCTCTCCGTCGGTGCCACTGCCAATGCGATCTTTGGGACAAGCGCCGTTGCAGATGAACCGTACCGCGCATTCGCGGCAGATTCGCGGCAGAGTGTCGCGTTTATCCAGCCCGAACGTTCGCTGCCGAGGCGAGGCGATGAGGTCCGCCAAATGCGTGCGGGTGATGTTCCCGAGCTTGTGGCCGGAATCCACGAAGTGGTCGCACGAGAATAAGTCGCCGTTGTGCTCGAGGATGACGCCGTTGCCGCAGGTTTCAGCGAATACGCACAGCGTGGATGGTTGACCGAACCAGATGCCGAGCGCCACGTCGAAGATTTGCACAAACGTTCGCCCCACATCGCTGCGCACCCATTCGTCAAAAACCGAAATGAGGAACTCGCCGTATTGCCGGCCCGTTACAGACCAGTTTGTCACAGAGCCGTCTTTGTCGTCACGCTCGACAATCGGGATGAACTGGATAAAGGGAGCGCGTGCCTCATCCGCAGAAACCGGTAAACCTCCAGTCCGTGAGCGGCATTGGCGGCATGGACGCACGCGAGAATGTTAAATTCAACCTGGTGCTCCCGCAGGAGCGCAACCCCGGCCATCACGCGGTCAAAAGTGGACCCGCCCCTTTTGTTCACACGCCAGGCGTCGTGCAACGCGCGCGGGCCGTCGAGGCTGATTCCTACGAGGAACTGGTTCTCATGGAAGAACTTGCACCATTCTGCAGTCAGCAACGTGCCGTTGGTCTGGAACGCGTTCAATATCCGTGTTCCGGGTCTGCGGTATTTCTCCTGCAGCCTGACGGCCCTCCGGAAGAAATCGAGACCCATCAGCGCGGGTTCGCCGCCCTGCCAGCTAAAAACGATCTCCTGCGCGCGATGCGCTTCGATGTGCTGGCGGGTGTAGCTCTCCAAGAGCTTCTTGGACATTCGAAAGCCGCTGCCCGGATAGAGCCCTTCCTTGGAACTATAGAAGCAATACCGGCATCCCAGGTTGCAAACCGCCCCGCGAGGCTTTGTCATCACGTGGAATGCCGGCGGCATCGAGGAGGAAATTTCAGAAACCGACATGCGGGGTTTCGTGGTCGTCATGATTTAATCCAAATCCTGTTGTCCAAACATTGATTAAAACCTTTGCGGGGAGGTGACACCCCCCCCCCCGCAACTTGCGTCAGCGCGCTTCCGCGCGCAGGCGGCAGCCGCCATATTGATGTCCAAGTTCCAACAGGTCCCGAGCGTCTCTCGGCGAAGCAAATCCGGAGACTGGACCCCCCCGTGAGGCTACAATACTGGTATTTGGCTCTGTGTTAATAGGCTCGCGTGGGTCTCCACTATCATGGCCTGAAGAGCCTGTTGCATTATCGCCAACTGAGCGCCGTTATAGTTCGGATTGCTGGGATTGCCCAAATTGTTTTGCTCAAGCGGGTCGTCCTGAAGATCGTAAAGTTCGTACACCGACGCCGCCACTCCATACGGATCGTAGTACATGACTATCTTCCAACGCTTTTGGCGCAGACAGCGGATCATGGCTGGTTGTGTGATAAAACCGGCAAAATACTCTGTCAAGAACATCTCGTCAAAAGTGAAGAACACGGAATCCCGGACTGTCGCGGAAGGACTGGGAGGATGCTTTATGGCGTCTTGGATGATTGGGGTTAGATCGACACCGCGCAAGGTCGGTATGTCCTTCTTAGGGACGCCGGCAATGGTGGCAACAGTGGGCATAATGTCCACGGACGAGGCCAGCGCCGAAGTCTGCACGGCTTTCGGGAAGAGGACCGGATTGTAAATTTGGAGTGGTATATTAAACATTTCCTCATAGCAACAATAGGCCTTCTGCCTCATGCCGCCGTGCGACATCGCCACATCGCCGTGGTCGGTCAGGCGGATGATTATCGTGTTTCGATACAGGTTTCGCCTGGACTCGAGCGCGTCGAGCACCGTGCCGATATGCTGGTCGACTACCATGTGCAAATAGGCATAGGCACGAGCATAGTGCAATTGGTCCTCCTCTGTGGAGAGGGGTCCGCCAACTACGTCCCACATTGCTAAGGACTCGGCTTGACACGCCGGCTTGTAAAGCTCCGCGGCGAAGTTAGCCGGAAGTTGGATCTGGTCCAGGGGTGAAGCATCGAGATCCACGCCGCCGTAGTTGACCGTTCCCTTATAAGGCGGCTGGTCGCTTAAGGAGGGCGCGCCCCACATGCCGCCCTCTGGTTGAGTGCTTATACCAGGGTAGCCGGAGATGTCGTGCGGATTGACCAGGCTAACGACAAGGGCAAAGGGCTTGGATGACTTTCTGCTTTTCAGGAAATCCGCCGCGCCGGCGGCATACCATTCGTCATAATTGTCCACACCGCCGCCATCACACGCCGAGCCCAATCCCGCCTCGGGCGGCTGCCACCCCTGGAAGCCGAATACCTCCAAATCCCTGCCGCACGTAATTTGCTGGTCGCCGTAGGCGTTCTTGCTGAGGTGCCACTTTCCCCGATACTCTACATCGTAACCGGCGCTGGCCAGCATCGTGGCCATGTTGGGGATGCTCGGCTGAAGCGAGGGGTTTAAGACACCGGAACCGGTATAGATTGCGCCGTGCTCGGGCGGATAGAGACCGGTGAAAATAGTCCCGCGGCTGGGCGTACACATTGACGCAGCGGTGAACGCACTCGTGAAGGTCAGCCCGTGCTGCGCGAGCCGCTTGTGATTGGGCAGGTTGGCATCGGCCCAACCCTCCGGCCAATGCATCGGAAATCGCTCCATATCGTTTATGAGGATGATGATGTTCGGCTTGTGCCATGTGCCCTTCGATGCCTCCGCATGTATCACGCGCTCCTCTGCAGCACTGTTCTCGTCACCCTCCGCGCCCGCCGCAGCCGAGTCCGAACCCGCCATGAACGGGACCGCCAGCCCCGAAGCGATTGCCGCCCCGCTGCTCTTAAGGAATTTCCGTCGTTCCGCATCCACCTCTGAAGCCCCTGATTTACTGGACGGCTCTTTTGACATTATTTCCCTCCTAAGGTTACAGTGTATTGGAAATAGATTGGATAAGCGGGACACTCCCCCCAAGAGTGGGGAATGTCTGGACATCAGACCATATGCAGATTATCTGCATATCAAATTCATGCCTGGACGCGGGAACATGGACTAATACAAAGATTGTGTGGCTACCTCCTTTCCATGCTTAGTAGAATGATCCCATTCCACGGGCGCCGGCACGGGGCCCTCGTTCCCGCAACATTGCGGCAGGCAACAACTACCTGCCCGTGCAGTCGCAGCATCCGGGGCGTGGTTAAAGAACTTTACAAAATCCAAGCCAGGGACAATTCTTGCAGGCTGGAATCGGCACGGGCAAAAAACCGTTTGCATCGCGGAGAGGTTCGAAACGGCGTGCTGCAATGTTCCGCGGCACACCGGGCGTCCGGATGACCGATGGCATCCGGCGCGAAAGCTAGAGGGGTCTGTGTTTTAAAGGAGAGGAAAAGGGGTTGAATTTGGTTAACGCGTAATGGGCTATTTTGTTCCCCGGCAGCGGGAGGCACGCATGTCGCATAATTAACCACATTGAAATAAGTTAACATGGTTCGCAGGAACGATTGAACAGAGGATGCGGAATAAGACAGCATGGCATCGGGAAAATCAACACGCGGGTCGATGAGGTTTTCATTTAACATACCTGAAATTCGCGCGGGTGCATTCCCCAGGGGGAGAAAATGAGAATGGGCGCTATTATGCGAGCGATGCGCCATGGTGTGACAGTCATATTCGCGCTGGCATTACTTCTTTTTCAGAGCAGCCCGGTTTCTGCTGAAGAGCAGACTAGGCACAGCATCCTGATAATTTATTCTTTCGACCGCTCTCTCCCGTTCAATGTAAGTTCCCTTTCGGGACTAACGTCGGCCCTGGAGCCCTATGACTTGAACACGTTCGAGATGTTCCAGGAAAACCTGGACCTGGATCGAACTGAGAGCAGCAACTACCTTGATTCCGTGGCTGCGTTTTACAATACCAAGTACGCTTCGAAGAACTTCGATGCGATCGTGACATTCAGCGAATGGTCTCTCAATTTTTTGCTCGGACGGTGCGGTTCGCTCTCACCGGGGACCCCTGTCGTGGCAGTCGGCGTATCAAAAGAAAAATGCACAAGTGAGGGTTCAGGGCGGAAAATTATCCCTGTTTTGGCTAGCGGTGACACTGCCGGGCAAACCATAGATCTCATCCTTCACTTACAGCCCAATGTAAGGAAAATATACATAATTTCGGGCACACACCCCGTCGAAGCTACTGCCTTGAGCTATGTGCGAAAAGCTGTTTCGCAATATAGAGACGGGCCCGAGTTCGTGTTCATGACCGGAAGCCGGTACGATGAACTGCTCGGTGCACTAAAAGGGCTGGGCGCAGACGACGCCATCTTTTTTCTGAGCTTTATGAGAGATGGAGCGGACAGGTCGTACACTTCACAGTTCGTGGCCGGAAGAATCTCGGAAACAGCCGGTTGCCCCGTTTACGGAATGGTAGGCGGGTATATGGGCATAGTGGGCGGCTCCATGGTCCCTGTCTACCGGCGTGGCCTTGTCGCCGGCCAGACACTCCTCGGCCTCTTCGGAATGAAAAACTTCGCGGCCGAGCCGGGCGAAATCCGGGTGCCTCCCCTCAAGCAGGTCGATGAACGACAAATGGGCAGGTGGCATCTTTCGGAAAGAAATCTCCCGGAGGGCTACGAGGTGGTGAACAGGGCCCCTTCCTTATTGCGTGACTACAGGGGACACGTGGCAATTGCACTGCTTTTCTTCTTCGCTCAAAGCGCGCTTATTTTCCGGCTGTTCGTCTTGGGGCGGATCAGGAGAAGAACGGAGGAGGAACTCCGGGGAACATGCGAGGTACTGGGAGAAAAACGGGAAGAGCTGAACCTGGCCGTTGGAAATCTTCGCGAAAGCGAGGCGACACTTCAGTCCATACTTTCCTCTATTCCGGTCGGGGTCCTGATGATCGATGCCGGCACGGAGACTGTCCGGCAGGCAAACCGGGCCGCCGCGGAGCTATTGGGCACGCCGCTCGAGGAAATGCCGGGAAGTCCGTGTCCCGCATGTTTCAGGTCCTTTATCCCCGAGGAAGTCAACGGGGCTTTTCAATACGGGTCGAACTCGTTTGAAGACAGGATCGTCAACGGTCAGGGGAGGGAAGTCTATGTTTTGATAACGGTGGATCGGGTTTCCATCGGCGGCAGGACGCACCTCATCGGGTGCCTGCTCGACATAACGAGGAGAAAGGCCGCCGAGCGCGAGGCGCGTGAGAGGGAGGATCAACTGCTCCATGCCGACAAGATGATTTCGCTGGGAACGATGGCGGCCGGTATCGCGCATGAAATACACAACCCCAACAACTTCATCCTGCTGAACGCGCCGGTGTTGAAGATGGCATGGGAGAGCACGTTTAGGAGGCTTGACGAATATGCCGAGGAGAACGGAGACTTCCTCATAGGAAAGCTCCCGTATTCGCGAGCCAAAACATACATACCGGCGCTTGTCGACGGCATTATCGAAGGGGCGAAACGCATCAAGACGATCGTTCGGGACATGAAGGAATTCGTCTCCCGGAAGAATTCCGGGGACAGCGAGCCGGTGGATATCAACGCCGTACTGAGGTCCTCATTGAATCTGCTGGCAAGCAAGCTGAAAAAGTCGACCGACAACCTGCTGGTGGAATACGGAGAAAATGTTCCCGCTGTCGAGGCGAATGTCCAGCGCCTGGAACAGGTGGCGATCAATCTGATTTTGAACGGCGCCGAGTCGTTGAAGGACAAGGGAGGATTATTGAGCATCCGATCATATTATGAACCCGAAAGGGCCAGTGTGGTGGTGGAGGTAAGAGACGAGGGAACCGGGATCGAACCGGAGAACCTGAAGAGGATTTTCGACCCGTTTTTCACCACCAAGCGCGAAACCGGGGGCACCGGCCTGGGTCTTTCAATCTCGCAGAGGATAATCGAAGCGTACGGTGGGCGCATCGTGATCGTTTCAACCCCGGGAGAGGGAACGACCGCCGTCCTGGAGCTTCCCGCGTACAGTGAAAACAAACTAGGGGGCGCAAATGCAAATCCACTCTTTTCCCGATCATCCGATACTACTGGTGGACGATGAAGCCCAGGCCCTCGAGAGCTTGACCATGGCCCTGGCATTCAACGGCGTGAACAACCTGATTTCATGCCGGGACGAGACAACGGTCATGGAAACGCTGGAGGGCAATGACGTTGAAGCCATCCTGCTGGACATAATCATGCCGAACAGATCGGGAGAGAGCCTGCTGGAGGAAATCACGCTGAGATTTCCGGACATCCCGGTGATTATGACCACGGCGGTCGACGACGTAAGAACCGCGGTCCGGTGCATGCGCCAGGGGGCGTTCGACTACCTTACCAAACCGGTGGACGTGGACCAGCTCCTGTCCAGCTTAAAACGCGCGATAGACCGCCGGCAGCTCAAGCGTCAAAACGACCTCCTGGTCCATCATATCCTGACCGACAGCTTGAAAAAGCCGGAAGCGTTTTCGGAAATCGTCACCCAGAACAGAAAGATGATGAGCCTTTTCATGTACTGCGAGGCCATAGCCGGGGGAAGCGAACCGGTTCTGATCATAGGTGAGACGGGCGTGGGAAAGGAGCTGTTCGCAAGGGCCATTCATTTTGCAAGCGGCCGGTCCGGTGAATTTGTGGCGGTGAACGCGGCGGGGGTGGACGAGCATGTTTTTGCCGACACCCTTTTCGGGCACAAAAAGGGTGCGTTCACCGGGGCCGCGGAGGCGCGCAGGGGACTGATCGAAAGGGCCGCGGGCGGGACGATTTTCCTGGACGAGATAGGAGACCTGACGCCGGCTTCGCAGATCAAGTTGCTTCGGGTGATTCAGGCCCGACAGTACTTCCCGCTGGGTTCCGATGAGGCGCACTCGGTCGAAGCGAGAATCCTGGTGGCGACCAACAGGGAATTAAAGCGGCTGGCAAAGGAGGGCACGATACGGCAGGACCTTTATTACCGGCTGCGAACACATCAAGTCGATATCCCGCCCCTGCGCGAACGGTTGAACGACGTCCCGCTCCTGCTTGACTACTATATAGAGGAGGCTGCCCGCGATTTTGGCAAGACCATCCCGTCCTATCCGCCGCAGTTGCGGGAGCTTTTGATGACCTATAATTTCCCCGGAAACGTGCGCGAGCTGCGCGCCATGGTCTACGACGCGATCAGCAAACACTCCTCCCGGTTGATGTCGATGGATGCATTCCGCGAGCGGATTTACGAGAGTGACACCCCGGCGCCCGGTTGCCTGAGTGCCGGAGAAGGGCTCTTCAGACAGTGCGGAAGACTTCCCTCCATAAGGGAGGCGTGTAACGCGCTGGTGGCGGAGGCGCTGCACCGGGCCAGGAACAACCAGAGGATCGCCTCAGCGATGCTGGGGATCAGCCCGCCGGCGTTGAATAAAAGGCTCAAGACACGGGAGTGATCCGAAGGAGTAAAGGGGGGCCTTAAAAGGAGGGCCGGTACGGCCCTTCCCTTTTACTGACAATGCTTTTTTCTTTTAAAAGGGTCTGGCGGTCTGTATGCTTCTACATAACTTCAATATATGCTCATTATGAATGAATGGAGGCGAAAAGGTGGACAAGGAGTTTGACGTCGTAATTCTGGGCAGCGGTCCCGCCGGTTTACAGGCAGCCATTCATGCCGCAAGGACCAGGGCCACGGTGGCAGTTTTGGGAAAAGTGCAGAGCAGCTCTTTATATAAAGCTCACATCGAGAATTACTGCTGTATGAGTGACACTATCTCCGGTGAAACGATCCTCAACGACGGAAGAATTCAGGCGGAAAAGTTCGGAGCAGTCCTTTTGGATGAGGATGTCCTCCATCTTGAATCTACCGATGGCGGCCGATTCAGGTTAAAACTCGAATCGGGAGACTCCATTGTCTCCTGGACGATAATCCTCGCCATGGGAATTTCCCGAAACCGGTTAAACGTCCCCGGCGAAAAGGAGATGCTCTGCAAAGGGGTCAGCTACTGCGTTGACTGCGATGCGAATTTCTTCCGAAACCAGGTGGTCACGGTGGTAGGCAATGGCAGCGCGGCCGCTTCCGGCGCTCTGAAGCTCCTGCTGATCGCCGGCGAAACTCATCTTGTCTGCGGCAGTCTGTCGATATCAGACCATCTTCGCTATCAGATCGAGAGCAGCAGAATACAGGTCCATCCCGGGCGTTCAGTAAGCCGGATTCTTGGAGAGAGCGAAGTCCAGGCCGTTTTGCTGGACAACGGGGAAAAAATCGAAACAAGCGGAGTTTTTATCGAACTTGGGGCCAAGGGCGCGATTGAACTTGCATCGGGTCTGGGAGTTGCGCTCGATCCCGAGACGATGCGCTTCGTAGCTGCGAACAAAAAACAGGAAACCAATGTGCCCGGCCTCTACGCCGCAGGTGACATCTGCGGCCCCCCGTGGCAGATAGCCAAAGCGGTGGGCGAGGGATGCGTCGCCGGCCTGGAGGCAACCACTTACGCACGCCGCGCGCGCACGAAGGCAGCCGTGGTCAGTGAATAGTTGATGCCGAACCCCCAAGCGGTGGGACCGCCGGCCGGAGCCTCCCCCTGATCTGCTCCAGGGGATTCGATCCGGGCATCTCGACAGCCACCCATCCGCGAGGCGGGCGGCAATTGTAAAGGGGATAGGGAGACTTAAAGATACATTCCCCTTCTCAAAAGGGGGGGCGGGTGGATTGCAGGCAACCCGATCCACACGGGTTATTCCTGAATCTCCTCGACCGATTTCACTTCGATCGTGTCGCCTTTGTCACTTTCACTTATCGTACCAGTGACTTCGACCATCTTGCCCGTCATATTGGTGAGGTCTTTACCCTTAACGATGTAATCGCCCTCATCGGCTTCGATTATGAATTGCTTCCCGTGTTTGACCACGATACCAACGATAGTATCTTCCTGAGCTGCTGAAAAGCTGGGCGCCAAGGGTGCAAAGACAAACAACAGACAAAGCGCTGAGAGCACGATAATAAAGCGTTTGGCCATAAATCCTCCTCGTATCAGCCGGTTCGGAGTCTGCTTGCGAATCCGCTGCTGCTTTCGGCTGTCCTAGCTCTCTTGAATACCAGATAGACCAAATAATGTATATCAAAAATGACAAATTGAGGTAGGGTAAAGATTCTGATGCGGGGCAGGTTTGTATCGGCACGTCTTCTCGTCCAAGATCGATTTAGAACTCCTCAAGGTCTCGATTTCTCGATTCACTTCAATGTCAGGTTTTATTTTGAGTAATTATTACGATTTATATTGAAGCCGCTTATTTTTTGAGATTAGAATTCGAACAGATCCAGAGACTTTCGTGTCGAAACCTGCTCTGGCATGGGGATGCCTATGCGCAATTCCACCTCCTTGCAAAAACACCTTCTTTTCTCACTTTGGCTGCCGCTTGTCTCGATCAGTTGGCCCAGGCCTTTAGAATCCTTCCGGCAAACGGCATTAAGTACGGTCCTGAAGGGGAACACCTCCAAGTGGAGCACTCCCTGGGCCCAGACATGGTCACATCTACCGTCCGGGACGAAGGACCGGGTATACCGCGTCAGCATCAGGACAGAATTATCGAACGATTTTACCGGGCCGGAAAACCGTCTTCCGGGCCTCCGGCAGCTCGGTCCCGGGACTGGCCGTCTGCAAGCAAATAGTCCAGAACCATGGCGGGACCATTGGGGTTCGCAGCCCCGAGGAGGATCAAAAGAGCGGAGCAGCGTTCTTTTTCTCGATGCACTGGCGCAATCTAATCGAACCTGTCAGCCAGATTATAATTGTAGCAACACAGGATTAACCTCTATAATCCAGTTCTACG
>Ga0187867_10004285_pt1 | contig 11086 bp, 10 predicted proteins | sample June2016WEW_13_1_FD_132976 | JGI IMG/M metagenome (GOLD analysis project Ga0187867, IMG submission 132976) | Peatland microbial communities from SPRUCE experiment site at the Marcell Experimental Forest, Minnesota, USA - June2016WEW_13_10 | ecosystem: Environmental > Terrestrial > Soil >... | reverse complement strand
TCCGCCGTGGTGATCCTTGCGTTTGGTCTTGCGGTCGAAGTCCCGCGCGCGATGCCAAATCCTCGTCGCGGCCTTCTTCGGCAAGGGCTGAAATTTCACGTCCTTGGTCGTGCTGTCTGACCATACAGGGGAGGGGGCATAGGTTTTCAGGCTGCCGGACAGGGCGGCCATGCCGGGCAAGCTCGGCATGAGATTCGCCAGAGGTAGCATCATATAGCGTGTGGACATGGGTTCTCCGTTGGGGTTGCGCGCGCAACCCGCCCACGGAGAGGGGCCGAAAATCGGCACAAAGCCGCCCGTTAGCGAAAACAAGGTTTTCGCTTGACGGTGGGGGTGATTTTTGGGAGGATGGATTTGCGAGATACATCCGTCCCAACATCACACCTAATTTAAGACCCGCCCTTTGTGGCGGGTTTTGCTTTTCTGGGGCTTCGATTCTCCACAGAATGGTTGACAGGACGCCGCGCGAATCACGCCCGGCAGACATCAGTTTGAGTCAAGCCGCGATTCGTGTCCATCATTTGCTGCAAAACCGTAAAGGGATTCAGTTTTGGCTGTTTATTTCGATGGCCACACAGCCGCGCCCCTGCGAGAAGCTCGCGTGTTACGCCGGAGCCGCAGAAGACCCAATATGTTAATTCGGCGTCGATTGGACTCGACCCTCAGTCACAGCCTTTGAAATCGCGCTGCTGACATTCCCGCGCCAGTTTCTGCGCTTCTACGACTTGCTGCGGTGTCATCATTTTAGCAACGATATCGCGGAGCGTGCGGCCCAAATTGCGGTCAATGTCACGGAGCTTGTTGTCCAATTTGCCATCTACGGGTTCGCCGGATGCACCGAGGAGACTGAACCACATGTATGCGCGGACATAGTCCTGCGCAACACCGCGACCGGACTGATACATTGAACCGAGCTGAGATTGCGCATCTGCTTCCCCCTGCTCTGCCGCCAGCCGAAACCATTTGGCTGCTTGGACATAGTCTTGCGGGACGCCTTTTCCGCGATCGTACCGTAAGCCGACCATGACTTGCGCATTTGCATCCCCCTGCGTCGCTGCTAGCCGATACCACTTGGCTGCTTCGGTGTAGTCCTGCGGGACGCCGCGCCCGCTGTCATACATCCCGGCGAGCGACGTTTGTGCCCGCACGTACCCCTGCGCCGCCGCCAACCGATACCACTTGGCTGCTTCGAAGTCGTTGCTGTCGTTGGGGTATATGGAAGTATCATATGTTCCGCCGAGGTGCCATTGCGCCAACGCATATCCCTGCTCTGCCGCCAGCCGATACCATCTGCGTGATTCGGCGAAGTCGGGCGTGACGCCCCACCCGTTGCCATACATCAGGCCGAGCATGGTTTGCGCCATAGCATTCCGTTGCTGTGCAGCTAGCCGAAACCAGTTGAGCGCTTCTCCATAGTTCTTAATAACGCCCTCTCCCCTGTAATACATCATGCCTAGATTATATTGCGCGTCCGCGTTTCCCTGCGCGCCCGCCGCGTATCCAAACCATTTGATGGCGTCTCCGAAGTCACCGCGCCCGTAGGCCGCTTTACCTTCTTCTAAAGAATCCGCCCGCGCCGCGCCCGCGCTCAGCAGCAGCGCAATCATCACTGTCAGCAGCAGTTTCGCCATTGGCTCACCCCGCACCGTCTTTAGGCCGGTGGATGTCGCGGTGTCTACGCCTCGGTCGGTGAGTGAAGCTTGATGCCTCGCTGTTTGAAATCATCCAGCATGTAGATCATCCAGTCAGAGGTGGCTTCACCTTGCGCGTCGATTTGCCCGGCGGACGAGGCCCGCTCATCAGGAAAGCAGACGGTGGCATTCCGTCTTTTTGCCGCCCCACATTCTCGTGGAGACCGTCACTCAGTAATTCTATTGCCCTGATGAACGACTCTCGGGCCGTTGAGGGCATGGGCCTCTTACCGTAACGGACTTTTGGGAACCAGAGTTCTTTGCATCGTTCGGCCAGATATGAATTATTAAAATCCATTGCCTCCGCCGAATGAGCAAAGGCATTGCGGATATGTCTGATGATCCCAAGGTCAGCATAAGCACGATGGCCGTATATACCTAGTGCGAAGGCCACTTGAATGCGCGCACTAAAATTCTGAAGCGGGCCTCGGTCCTCAAAAAGGAGCGGCATAACATCGGGTAGGTCGCACAATCGTGCCGTGATGGCATGTCGCAGCACCAAATCAAGGTAGGCCGCACCGACAATCGCAGCGCCTCGATCCGTTTGTTGCGCGACCTCGGCCATTGCCGCCGTATGGTATGGCTTGGGCAAATCTGTCAATTGTTTCGCATATCTAGGCTTTCTCATGTCTCTGACCTCGAATCCATGCTATGGCAGACCTCATTGCTTCGGGCATCTGTCCATAATTTTAAGCCTCAGCGCGCCGTAAAGGGTCGCTAGGCCTTGTGCGAGTTGATGCGCTGTTTCTTGCCCGGCCGGAACTGCTTGCGCGTGATCGTCATATCAATATGCCACCTTGAACGTCGGACTGTCCTCCGCGCGTGTGCGGCGGTGATCGTAGATACGTGTGGTGCTGATGTTCGCATGGCCGAGCCACTCCTGCACCTTGGCGATGTCGGCCTGATGATCGAGCGCGTTGGTGGCGGCCGTCGCGCGTAGCGCATGTGCGCCGATCTCGAAGCCAAGCGCCGCCGAATAGGCCCGCACCAGCTTGTAAACGCCGTCCGGCGTGATCGCGTCGTCGAGCTGGCCGGTGCGGTTGTTCTTCACAGGCCGGAACAGTGCGCCGCTCTCGTCGGTGCCGTGACCGGCGGCATCGAGGTAATCGTTGACGAGACCGTTGGTGCCGGGATGCAACGGTAGATACCGTGTCTTGCCGCCTTTACCGGACACGCGAAGATGCGGGACGCCTTTGCGTGAGTGGCGGAAGTCCCTGACCTTGAGCTTGCACAATTCCTCGCGGCGTAGCGCGTGGAACAACAAAGTGGACAGGATCGCGCGGTCGCGTTTGCTCTTGATAGTGTCCGCCTCGGGCGCGGCCAGTAGTTTGCGCGCCTGATGATCGCCGAGGGCAGGGGTCTTGCCTTCGCCGCTTTCGACTTTCGGCCGCTCGACACCTTTAACCGGGTTATGGGTGACGGCGTTCTTCTCGCAGAGATACTCGAACAGGGCGGCCAGTGCGGAGAGCCGGTGGCGAACGGTGCTGCCGCCCAGCTCCCGCCGCACCAGGTCATCGCGCCACGCGATGACATGCGCGCGCGTCACGGTGCGAAATTCCTCCGGCCGGGCGATGCCGGTGAACTGCATGAAATCGGCAATCGCGTGCTGGTAAGCGCGGCGCGTGTGCCGGTTGGTCAGGTTGGCGAACCATTCGGCTTCGGGTGGCACGTCGGCCAGCCGGTGAAACTCGGCGGCGGTCAGCAGCCGATTGTGTGATGTGGCGGGCAACTGGGAGGTGGGCATGGGAGTTAACCGATCCCGTGCCGGAGATAACCCAAATGCGCCGGGCAATGATCGAACAGCACCTGATGGAGATCGAGCAGCATATCGCGCACGGCGAGCAGCTTATTGCGCGGCAGCGCGAAATTATCAGAGACCTGCAACGTGATGGGCACGACACCACCCAGGCCCGCGCGTTGCTTACCTCTCTGGAAGGGACACGGCGCCAGAACGTCGCAGCACGCGAGCGAATGCAGCAAGAATTGTGGTCTGCTCAATGAGCGGCGGCTGGTTGGCCGGGTCTTGGCTGGCAGCTGGTCGGATTCGGCCATTGGCCCCCCGTGGTTCTGTCTCCTTACTATTGATAAAATAGGTTATCAATAGTAAACGCAGGCACGGGGTTGAAAACTACCCTGTGTTTTATCACAACACGCAGCTTTTTCGCTTCGCTACCATGAGAAATGTCAATGGAATCAGCCTTCTATTTCCGGACAGACTCCAAGCGATACCGGCAGTTGTACCATGAACGTTTGCGAACCGCTGCTATGTGATGAATAAGACGCGTTATGTTCGAATTCCCATGAAATGAACAACAGACCCCTTTACGCCCCCTATATCGATGGGCTCCGAGCCATTGGCGTTCTGTCGGTGATCGTTTACCATCTACATGCGGGATGGCTTCCTGGAGGGTTCGTCGGCGTAGACGAATTTTTCGTGATCTCCGGATTCGTGGTGAGCATCTCCGTCAGCGACTTCGGAAAAACGAACTTACCGCGGTTCATGCTCTATTTCTACGCGCGCCGGCTGACACGTATCGCGCCAGCGCTCGTGATCTGCTTGCTTGTCACGTTCGTCGGCTGGGCCGCGTTCATTCCTATATCATATCTTTCGGATGCAATACCGAACACCGGGGCCTTCGCCTTCGTCGGGCTATCGAACTTTGTACTAGCCAAAAATGTGGGTGGCTACTTTTCAACCATAGCTGAATTCAATCCGTTCACGCATACGTGGTCGCTCGCGATCGAAGAACAGTTCTACGTGCTGTTCCCGTTGATGTTTCTCCCATGGCTAAATCAGCGCCGAGGCGTTTCGATCGCGGTGTTCACGACCTTCCTCACGGCATCGCTTATCTGCGCCGCATGGCTTGGGCGGGTCGACGAGACGAATGCGTTCTATATGATCTGGGCACGATTTTGGGAGCTCGGCGCCGGCGTACTGCTGTTTCAGACAATGGCCGCACGCGGACACTCATTTGTGGAGCAGAGTCCATACAATCTGCTCGCCGCGATTGGAGCGGACGTATCGGCGATGATCCTCGCGGCGAGCCTGATCGTGGCACGCCCAAACTTGGCGCCGTTCCCGGCTTGTACTCTGACCGTAATTGGCGCGGTTGGCCTCCTTGGATTCCTTCATGGTCGGCCGGGCGGCTTTACGCACAAGCTGCTCACGCTGAAGCCGATGCTGTTTGTAGGTAGAGTATCCTACTCTCTGTATCTCTGGCATTGGCCGGTCTTCGTGCTTTTCCGTTGGACCGCAGGGCTTGAGTCAATGGTCAGTGGAATCGTGGCCCTGACGCTAACCGGTGCCCTCTCGGTGGCATCGTTCTACTTCGTCGAGACGCCACCGCGCAGGATCGCAAGGGGCGTTCCAAGGTTGGCAATCCTGGCCGCTGGATTCAGCTTGGTGGCAATCGGGTATGGCGCATCCAGAATGGTGGTTACGAACGAGCCATCGATTTCCTTAAGCACCGTATCTCACAACGTCGATATATGGTACCCGTATGGCTCCGTGACCGCTGCCGATTTCCCCGGATGCTCGGTGTACCCACAGGTCAGCACGGTCAACGGCGTTCTGCACTATGTGTATGCCCGTACCGGCTGCTCTGCTCCGGTGACTTTCAAGCACACTCTGTTTGTTATCGGTGATTCACATGCCTTAGCTTATAATATGGTGTTCATAATGTTCAGCTTACGGACAGGTGCGACTGTGCACGTGTATACCAGTAGCGGATGTTCCTTCATTAGTTTTCGCCCATGGAATCCGGGGTGGGACGACCACTGCGCTGAAAACGGTCGCACGGCAATTGCCGACATTATGCAGCAAATCCATTCCGGTGATGTTGTGTTTCTTCCGTCTCTGCGCCTACCCTACCTTGTTGAACAGTGGGCCTCGCACGGTTACCAAAGTGCTCGGGAACAGATGTTCGGCCCCGTAGCTGTAGCCGGTCGAAAGGATGCAGAGGCGCGCGCTATTCCCGTACTGCGCGAGTTATCCGAGCGTGGCGCCCGGATTGTTTTCGAGGGGCCGCCACCTATCCTGAATACCGTGCCATTCCGTTGCGCGGATTGGTTCAACCGGCAAAACCCAATCTGCGAGGGCGGTGATTCGGTGTCTCGCGCATTTCTTGAAGAATTGCGCCAGCCGGTCTTGCAGTCCTACCAGACGCTGGGTAACGCGGTGGCAGGTGTGAGCGTCTGGGATCCATTCCCCATACTTTGCCCAGGTACGTCGTGCGAGGCCTATCACGGAGGCAAGCCGCTGTTCTTCGATGGCGATCATCTCAGCGGGTATGCGAACACGTTGCTATCGCCTGACTTCGAGAAATTCGTGCATGCAACCGGTGATCCAGATCAGCGAGGTGAAGATGCAGGCGCTCAGGCAGCACATTGAGTCACGCCTCGTAGTCGGCTTGCAGCTCCACCGGCCGGCCCAGTTCGCAGCGGATTTCCGCAGCGGAAAAGCCCTATCTTTTCAGCGGCTTAATTTTGCTGCGAATTTCTTGATTTGCGCAACGGAAGGGGACTGACATTCCGGACTGGCAAACCATTGATTTGGCCGGGCGGATTTTCTGTCCAGTAAGCTACCCTTTGCCGGACGCCGAAGGGAGTTCGTCCTGCGGGTCGCTTGCTCTTTTAGGCTGGGCAGTTTTAGACGTGGGCAGGCGGATGCTCATCAATCGCAGCCGTCAGAATGATAACGCGGTCTTTCAGCGTTGTGATGTCGCGGTGCATCGCCGCCATACTGCGCTGCATCGTGACGTCCGCCCGTGCGAGTGACTGCACCGTTGCCTTGAGGTCGGCAATCTCTGCGCGTATGGCCCCAAGCTCGACCTTAAGGTCGTCTTGCCCGGCCTGCATCTGCCGGTAAATCAATTCGAGTGTTACATCGCCCATGCCCGGCAGTATATCATGCAAATAGTTAAAAACAATTTGCTTTAAAAGCGCCGGTTTTGCAGGCGTTAACCATACTTCTCTTTCCCTTACATTTTGCTTTTTCTTCTGCTACAACCTCGGTCGAAGGCGTTCAACTTTGTTGTCGCCTTCGGGGTGTAAGAACCTCGTCTGTAGCGGTTAGTCATCTGGGGCCTGTCCGAAAACAGGTTTTCGTTTTCGGCACATGCTTCGCGTGACCTGTGACGTTCGGATTTCTGATCCGCGCGCGAGCAGAGCGTTTCCGCAACAACGCTGCCCTCGGCTCTATGAGCTGGGAGGCAGTGGCGCATGTCCAAGGCCTCGCGGCCCAAAGGCCATTGCAGTCGTCTACAGGCGATTTCTTAACTCCCAGCTCACCAGAGAATTTTTCTCGGGAGCATTTTTTGTTCTGGAAGCGGGGATTTGGAAAATGCATTTACGCGACCTCATGGCATCGCCTGTCGGCCTGATGCTTTTTTTCTCCTTCCTCTTCCAGCCTGTGTGCGCTGCCCCGCACGTGGTTCACCCCGCCGTCACCGGCGGCGATCATGTCGCGGATGAATTGAAAATTTCTGTCGTGTGCCCTGCGGTCGGCACCGATGATGTCCGAAATTCCTGCGCCGCGCCGGGCATGCGACCGGCAAAGTGCGATTTTTTGACACCTGAAACTGCAAAAATCTCGCGCGCGCCGAGTGGGTCTGTCGGGATCGGCACAACTGCCCCTGTTAACAAGCTCGATGTGAGCGGCGGCGAGGCCATTGGCTCTTATGCCGGCACGAACGCCGCGCCCACCAATGGCCTCATCGCGAGCGGCGCGGTCGCGCTCGGCACCTCGACCACGCAATCCGGCTATGAACTCACCGCCAGCGGCGGCATCTACGGCACGCAAAGCAGCAGCTCGTATTATGCCGTCGCAGGGTTGAACAGCGCGGCGAGCGGCGCGGCCTATGGCGGCTATTTCAGCTCGGCCACCACCGGCACGGGTTACGGCGTCTATGCCACGATCGGCGGCGCGGCCAACACCGGCTACGCCGGCTACTTCTCCAACACCAGCACCGGCGGTTACGCGATCTATGCCAACGGCACGATGGGTGCGGCGTTGGTGTCGGGAGCTTCTTCGCCCGCCACCGGGACGGTCGCCGTGACGGGCGGCGGCACGGGCCTCACCTCGGGCACCTCCGGCGGCATTCCCTATTTCTCCGGCTCGACATCGATGGCTTCATCCGCTGCGCTTACGCAATATGGCGTGGTTTATGGCGGCGGCGCGGGCGGCGCGCCGGCGGCGACGGCGGCGACGGCGGCAGGCACAACCGGCCAAGTGCTCGTCGCCAATACCGGCGCGGCTCCCACATGGGGAACCAGCAGCACCGCCCTGTCGTCGATCACCACGGCGACCGGCAGCAACACGATCAACAACGGCGCCAACGCGCAGGTCTGGCAGTGGAACAGCCTCGGCACCGGCACGGCGTTCACGCTGTCCTCAAGCTCGATGACGACCGGCACTCTCCTCAGCTTGCAGGATACGGCGGTAGCCGGAACATCAACCGGCGAAGTACTGAGCATCTCCGACACCACGACCGGCGCGGGCTACGGCGTTTACAGCGCGATGACGGGATTGGCCAACACCGGCTACGCCGGATATTTCACCGACACCGGCACCGGCGCTGTCAATTACGCCCTCTATGCCAGCACCTCCAGCAGCACCGGCTTTGCCGTTTATTCGGCGGCCGGCACCAATTATTTCGCAGGGTCTGTAGGAGTCAGTCTTTACGTGCCCGGATTCCGCGGCGTGCCGGCGATCACGGTGCTGGCGTGATGGCTGCACGAAACGAGGAGCATGGGGAGGCAGGCAAATGGTCGCCCGATTTTATAAAGCACCGCCAAAGGCAGACATCGGACGCTCGATCTTGGCGACTGTTTCGGGGTCTGCCTCCGGCAAAGCGGTCGATAAATGCGGGGGGTTTTACTTTTAGGGTGACCGAATAAGGCCCTCCCGCGAGGGCCTCAACATTTAACAGCATGGAGATTTTTCAATGGACGCGACAAAACTTAAAAACCAACTCAGGAAGTACGAAGAATACCTTATCGTTGATGTCGGATTGTCGCGGCGCACGGTCGCCGGCTATTCGCGCACCCTCAGCATCGCACTGCGGCGCATGAGGAAATTCTGTCCGACACCGCAGGACATCCGCAAATTCATGCTGTGGATGCACGAGAAGAACTACAGCTACAGCCACATCGTCAACACGAGCCTCGCGGTTGAGCACTACGCCCGGTTCAAAGGCATGGACGTGGCGCTTGGCCGGCCGCGCAAGCCAAAGCGCATCGTCCAGAACGTGCTTTCCGAATCTGAAATCTCCCGCCTCATTCAGGCAACCAAAAGCCCCCGCGAGAAAGCGATTATCTCCCTGCTCGCCTATTCCGGGATACGCAACAGCGAGCTATGCGGCATCCGGCGCAAGGATATCGATCTCGGCGACAACCGGGTTAAGATCCTCGGCGGCAAAAACAAAAAAGACCGCATCGTCAACATCTCCGCCGAATGCACCAGGGTGCTCATTGAGTACCTCAGCGTCTGCCCGAGACGGCCGGATGATTTTCTGTTCACGCCCGTCAAGAGGGATCACGCGCTCGCCGAAACCGATCTTCGCAAGCTGGTGCGCGTCCTGGCGCGGCGGGCGAAGATCGGCAGGCGGGTGTTCCCGCATCTGCTGCGGCACTCGCTGGCAACCAATCTGCTCAATCGCGGGGCCTCGCTGATCATGATTAAGGATCAGCTCGGGCATGCGTTCATTGACAGCACCATGATTTACGTGAAGTCGATGCCGCTCCGGACACGTTCGGAGTACGACTTTTTCAAACCGGCCTACCTATAAGCACGGCGCAGCCGGCGACATTGTTCACCGCGCGAACCAGGCCGGACACCAGGTAAAACCCGCTCCGGTATTGAAACGAAACGTCTTGTACGGAGTATGCGGCTGGCTTAAGCTGGCCGTGGATGCTGCGTTACTTCGTTATACATGCTTCGGTGCTGGCGGCCTTGCTTGCCGCCGCACCAGCCTATGCCGGTTGCTCAAGCCCGAGCGGCAACGAAGCTGATCGAATTTACAATCAGGCTTCCCATGTTTGGCAGTTTTGCAACGGCTCGAACTGGATGGCGTTCGGCACCGGCAATGTGAGCGGAGGAGGTGGCGGCGGCTGTTCCAATCCATCCGGTAATGAAGCCGATCAAATCTACAATCAGGCTTACCATGTCTGGCAATTCTGCAACGGCACAAATTGGGCCACGTTCAGCGTAAATTTGGTCGCGGGCGGAGGGGGATCGGGCTGCTCAGGCCCGACGGGGAATGAAGCCGATCAAATCTACAATGCCCAGTTTCACGATTGGCAGTTCTGCAACGGCACGCAATGGGTTGCGGTCGGATCACCTACATTTGGCCCCGGCGATATCGTTCCCGGTGCATCGGTTTGGTATGGATTGCGGGCCTACAATGCTGCGATTGCGATAGCCGGAACCCAGGCGCTCGTTAATGTGCGCCAGTCCTCGAACAGCCATACCTGCGACATCATCGTTTCGAGCAGCGGCGGTTTGGGAAATACGGCGAACTGCTCCTCAAGCGGCGATAATGGAGAGGCGGCGGCTACTTTCTGCGGATCGACATGCTATGTGACCGAAGCATACAACCAGACCGGCAATGGATTCAACGCAACGCAAGGGACGGCGACGCAGCAACCGCAGTTGGTGTTTAACTGCATTGGCTCATTGCCCTGCATGAATTTTGTGGGTTCTTCCAGTCAACAATTGTGGGCACATCCAGCTCCTTCAACCATTCCTCAGCCGGTGTCAATATCAGCCGTATTCAATATTGGAGCGGCGTCACTTGGCCGGGCAATCGGTTGCAATGGAACGAACTGCCCGTCGCTCGGTTCTTCTGCCACGACGAATGACTGTGAAATGGGTGGAAATGGTGGAGGGCAAATACTGGCTACCTGCACTCAAGGAACTTGGAATTCAGTGCAGGGGATTGCTAACGGTTCAAGCTCAGTATTGGTTGTCAACAACAGTGCAACGACCGGAACACAGAGCGGAGAGTGGGTAGGATCATATCTTGGAATAGGCAGCCAGTTTAGCGACGACTACTTTACAGGATACTGGGCTCAAGCCGGAATATGGCCGGGGGCGTTTACTGCGACACAATACGGTAGTCTGTGTCACAATGATTATGTTTACTGGGGCACCTCGACCTCGTGCTGAGAGGCAGTCGCTTGTTGGCAACAGCTTAACAATTGACGAGACGGGCCGATTAATCTTCGGCTGCTTCTTCAGCGTCGCCGCCGGGACGCTGCGGTTTTTCCGGCGGCGGTTCGGGTGTTACGCCGCGCGGCGTCAACTGAACATATCCCGTGAAACCGTTGATCGGTGTGCGGTCGAGATGCACATGCGCGTTGCCCTCGCTGTCGAACCGTCCCACGCCGCACTCAAG
>Ga0187867_10004283_pt1 | contig 11092 bp, 8 predicted proteins | sample June2016WEW_13_1_FD_132976 | JGI IMG/M metagenome (GOLD analysis project Ga0187867, IMG submission 132976) | Peatland microbial communities from SPRUCE experiment site at the Marcell Experimental Forest, Minnesota, USA - June2016WEW_13_10 | ecosystem: Environmental > Terrestrial > Soil >... | reverse complement strand
CGGAGCTCGGTTTCCGCGCCCCCGGCAGTCCCGACCTGGCCCATTTCCAGCGCCTCGACCAGCGCATCGCCTACATCAATTCCAAAGGTCTCGTTGCCGATCTGGTGCTGGCTCCCAGCCCCGCCGCGCTCCTCCGCCTGCTGCCGGACCCTGCCTCGCTGCGCCGCTTCATCCGCTTTCTGGTGGGCCGTTATGCGGCCCGCAACGTCACCTGGCAGGGCCTCGAGGAATTCGAAAGCCAGGCCGGCGCGCGCGCGCTGCTCGCGGAAACCGGCGCTCTCATCAAACAGTTCGACCCATACCAGCACCCGCGCACAAGCGGCGCGCGCGTCACCTCGGCGCCGCTGCTCGATGATGGCTGGATGGATTTCGCCGCGTACGGTACGGCGGACGCCGCCGTGGGCGCCATCGAACATCAGCTCTACCAGGTCCCCGGCGTGGCCCTCGAATTCGGCCGCGAGGAAACCGGTGGGGCAGGTCCCCGGCCTGCCGATGGTGCCGTGGATCCCGCCGAATTCCGCCACCGGCTCTGGACGGTCACCATGAACGGCCAGTACCCGACCTACGCCAATGCCGGCGAGGGCTCCGTCAATTCACCCGGCGCCAAGGCCATGACGGTCTGGTTCAACCTGATGGCCGGCACGCGCCACTGGGACCTCGAACCCTACTTCGACGTCGATGGCGGCCGCGCCCTGGCGCTTCCCGGCGTCGACTACATCGTCTACATCGATAAGCCCGGCCCGGTCGAGCTCACCGTGGAACACCACGGCTATGACGTCTACTGGCTGGATCCGGCCGACGGCTCCATCACCGCGCGCCGCAAGTGGAGCGGCCAGCACTTCACCGGCGAGCCTCCCGACCGCTCTCACGACTGGGTGCTGCGCGTGGTCCGCGAAACAACCGTCGAAGGCATGAACCGCAGTTACAAATTCGAATCGCGCGACGTGCCGGTGCAGGAGATCGTCATCGATCCCGAAAAAGTCCCCTACGAAATCGAGCAGCCCACCGATGCGCTGGCCGCTGGCCGCGCGGCCCACTTTTCGGTCAAGCTAAAACGCACCAGCCGCGCCACGCGCGCCATGCTTTGGATGTGGACCGCCGAGGTCACCGCCGACCACCAAGGCTATCGGGTGCTCGGCACCGCGCCGCAAGGTGATTTCACGCTGCCCGCCAGCCTGGCCCTCAACTATCCCGCCACCGCGCTGCTGCGCCTCTACGCCATCAACGGCTACGGCGCCGTTTACATGGTGGCCAAAGGATACGATCTCAACCAGTGACGCCTCTCATTCTGGCGGTCGATACCACCCACGCGCAAGGCAGCCTGGCGCTGGCCCGCTCGGGCGATCTGATCGAGGAGATTGCGCTCGAATCGCCCTCCGGCTTCGCCCACGTGATTTACGGTCACCTGGAAGCGCTGCTCGGACGGCATCGCGTTTCGGTTGACGACGTGGATTGCTTCGCCGCGGCATCCGGCCCGGGCGCCTTTACCGGCGTGCGGGTTTGCCTGGCCTGCGTCAAGGGGCTGGCGGAAGGGGCCGGCAAACCGGCGGTCGCGGTTTCCAATCTCGCGGCCATCGCCTCCTTCGGCTCGGCGCCTTTGCGCGCGGCCCTGCTCGATGCCCGCCGCGGCGAAGTCTACGCGGCGGTTTACGACGCCGCCGGCCGCCTGGTGCGCCCCGAAACCGTCGCCTCGCCGGCGCGCTGGCTGGAGACTCTGCCGGAAGAAATCGAATTGGTCTCGCCGGATTTCAGCGCGTTCGCGGACGCGCTCGACGCGTCGCGCCTTCGCGATGCACGCCGCACCACCGCTCCGCGCGCCCAGGCCGCTGCTATCGCCCGCATCGCTTGGCGTCGCTGGCAAACTGGCGAAGCCGCGGACCCCGCCGCGCTGGACGCCAACTACGTCCGCCGCTCCGACGCCGAGCTGCTGTGGAAGGGCTGAACCCCGCCCCACGTCGCGAAGCGCGGGCACGAACCCGGCAACACAAGTTACCAAAAAATAGTATTCCGGGACACAAATCCGCCCGATTTCCCACCCACCGAATCTAGAATCAGAAACTTGCGGTTGTTAACAAGTGGCATCATAAGTGCCCTAAACGCCACCAGAACCTGCTGAGTGTGTCGCAGAGTACAAGTTGGCCGGTTTCGCCGCGCAAAGAAACTTAATTCAGGCGATGGCGGCTGTATAATAGGTCCAACTCGGAGATCTGAGGGGAAATTCTGGTGTACTACGTCAATCCGCCATTATTAGTGCCCGCCGGCCCACTTGTGCCTTGGCGAGATAGAAACCGAGATACACCTCGGAGGGTACATGCGTAGAGTATTGCAACTTGTGGCTCTAGGCGCCCTGCTCACCTTCACCGCGGCCGCGGACGGCATAGTGCTGGATTTCGAAGGCATCCCAAACGGGGATCCGGTTGGTAACTATTTCAACGGTCAAGTCGACGGAAACGGCTTCGGACCCGGACCCAGCGTTGGGGTTACGTTCTCCCTCAACGGCGCGGCTTATGTTAGTGATGACGTCGTCGGCGAGGGGAATGGTGGCACTTTCGGCGGTGACCCTATCGGAGATGAGGCTTTTACCGGTATCACCGACAGCTCGGACATCATTATGGATGTGCCGGCAGGTTTCACCACGGGCTTTTCCTTCTACTATTCGTCCCCCTTCGATGACATAACTAACGCGATCAGTATCTATAGCGGAACCGACGGTGGCGGATCGCTTCTGGCCCAACTTACTCTGTCGGACACGGGGGTCGGATATTCCGCGACGAACCCTAACCCGACTTGCCCCAACTCTTGGGACACCTTCTGTCCATTCGTCCCAATCGGAGTGGATATCCCAGTCGGTACTGCAGAGTCTGTGGTGATCTCCGGTACATTCGGCTTGGTCGCCTTCGACGACTTCACCCTGGGAAGCGATATCCCGGCAACCTCGGAACCCGGCGCACTCAAAATGCTCGGTCTCGGTTTGGCTTGCCTCCTGGCGGTTTCCCGAAGACGGCGCAAACTTCAGCAGGACACGGGCCGGCGATTCGAGAGCTGATCTCCGAAAAGTCCCCTCATCTCCATCATCCTGCCCCGCGCGCCAATAGTGCTTCCAGTTCTTCTTGCGCTACTCCTTCTACTTCCACAATCTTGGTGCGCGCCGTGGCACCGCTGATCACGCGCACTCGCGAGCGCGGCACGCCCGCCAACTCCGCCAGAAACCGCACGCACTCCTCGTTGGCCTTGCCTTCCGCCGGCGGCGCAGCCAGATCGAGCTTCCACGCGGCCCCCAATCTTCCGGCCACCGCCGACCGCGCGGCGCGCGGATGCGCCTTTATCGTGATGCGCGCCATTCCACCTTGGCCCGCAAGTTGGCGACGCCGGCCGCCACGCGCACGTCCACCACGTCGAACGCGATGGCGTCGTCCAGCCAGTCGTGGCTCGAGCCATCGGCATTCTGCATCGCCGCCGTCAGCGTATACTGCTGCGGCGTCAGCCAGCATTCCATGCCGAAATCCACCTCGAGCAACTGGCCCGCCTCGAAATCGCCCAGCTCCGTGTTCTCGATGCGCGTGTTGGTGCCGTAGACATCCATGCCGATTCGCGTGCGCACCAGAATCCCCACCATCGGGTCCGAGACCGCCCTGTGGAAGCGCGCCTGCACCCGCACCGTCACCGGCTCGCCGCTCGCAATCGACGCGGTCTCTTCGCCGCGCGCGTTCAACATCTGAATGCCCACGATCTCGCTGGTGCCATCGCCGTGGCGGAAGCTCGAGCGCAGGCGCTCCTGCCGCGTTTCCGGCGCCTGCTTTTCAAGCACCAGCCCGATGTAGCGGTTGATCACGTCGTTGGGCGCTCCCTCGGCCTCGATCCGCCCGTTCAACAGCAGGATCGCGCGGTCCGAGAGCTGCTTCACCAGCCCCAGGTCGTGCGAGACGAACAGCACCGTGATCTTGCGCTCGCGCAGCTCCTGGAACTTGCGCACGCAGCGGTTGGCGAAAACCGCGTCGCCCACCGCCAGCGCTTCGTCGACAATCAGGATTTCCGGCTCCACGTGGATCGCCGTCGAAAACGCCAGCCGCATATACATGCCGCTCGAGTATTCCTTGACCGGCCGCTCCATGAACTCGCCGATTTCGGCGAACGCCTCGATCGACGGCATCGCCCGCTCGATCGCGCCGCGGCTCAGCCCCATGATTTCGCCGTTCAGATAGACGTTCTCGCGGCCGCTGAATTCCGGGTTGAAACCGGCGCCCAGTTCGAGCAGCGCCGCAATCCGCCCGCGCGTCGCCACGCGCCCCATGGTCGGCTGCAGAATGCCACTCACCATCTGCAATAGCGTGCTCTTGCCGCACCCGTTCGGCCCCACCAGCCCCAGCGTTTCGCCCCGCCCGACTTCGAAGCTGATGTCGCGCAGCGCCCAGAAATCGCGGTGGGCCGGCGCCACCCCCGGCAGCAGCTCGCGCAGCCGGTCGGCCGGCCGCCGGTACAAACGATACAGCTTGGAAACGTTCTGAACCAGAACCAAATCTGATTCTAACGTGTGCCGCGCTCGCTCACGTGGCGGACGCACTCGCGCGTGCCGCGTCGGCGCCCTAAAGAAAAGGTCGAGATGACTCTCGACCCTGCGGCCTGGACAGCCCGCGCCACGACCGCAGCCTAGAGCGTCGCTGCGCTGGCGTGCTCGCGCAGGATCCATAGCGCCATCCCGCACGCCAGCAGCGAGAAGAGGGTTACCAGCGCCCCGGCCAAAAAGTAAGTGGAATGGTAATCCAGATCCACGTCCGCTTCCCCCGCCGGCACGACCACTCCGATGAGCGCGTGGTCCACCGGAAACAGCTCGACCGCTCGCCCTCCCGTCCTGGCTTCCCACCCATGGAAATAAGCGTTGCCCACGCGCAGCACGCTCGGAGTTGCGCAGCGGTAGTGAATCCGGTAATGGCCCGGCGCAAACTCCCGCACCTCGGCCACAGCGTTACCATCCTGCGACACGCCTGTGATTCCGGCTGGCACCAAAGCCTCGCGCGCCTGGTCCAGCGTGGCGAGCCGCTGCTGGCTCTCCTCCGGGGAACGCACCGGGACCAGCGTCTTCGGGAAGTTGGCCCGCGGCAGCGCCTCCGGATTCGTGTGCACGGCCACCTGCCCCTGCTCCGTGTCCATCCAGCGGCTGACATTCAGTCCGTTGCGCAACTTTGGATTGGCGGACATGGCCTCCACATAGGCTGAGTAGCGGGCGAAGGGCAGCGGGCCATAGCCGTACACCACCTCCGTGCGTTCGTCGAGGAAATGGCTCATGGGTCCGAAGAGGACCACATGCTCCGGCGCTTCGAAGCGCGTAAGCGGCGGCAGCCCCGAGGACGCGGCACGGCGGAACAGCTTTTCGCCGGACCCGTACAACTGTTCGTAGCTTTCGCGCGAGTAAGCCAGCGGGTTGGCCGCCGACTGAAAATAGAAAAGGTCCAGACAGGAGAACAGCAGGATGGCGGTGGGCAACCATTTTACAGGCCACTTGCCGGCCACCACTGCCAGACCGGCTCCCGCCAGGAGCGCCAGTCCCAGCGCGGGTACGAACCAGATGTTCACCGGGGCGCGCACGCTGGAAAAACCCGGCAGGCGCGCCATCGCAAGGTATAGCCCCGCGGAGTGCCCCATGGCGTACCAGATGGTGGGAATCGCGAGCAGCAGCCCCGCCCACCGCACGAAGCGAAGCCACAATCCGAAAACGGCCAGCGGCAACAGCAGAATTCCCGCGTAAAAGTAAAACTGCGTGATGTCCTGCGGCCCGCGGTAGGTCTCTGAGAATATGCCGTAGAAGTTCGGGTAAACCATCGTGGCCAGCGCCGGGAACGGAATCATACCCTCGGTCCGCGTGACGGCCGAGAGAGATGCGCGGATGGAGTTGACGGCCAGTTCCAGCCCGGGGCCGGTCGCGATGGCCGAAAGCAACACGCCGATCAGCGGTATGGCGAGCGCGGACCCGGCGATGGGGGCCCAGCGCCGCGGCCGCTCGATAACGCGTGCCAGAGCGAACAGCGCCAGCGCCAGGAAGCCGTAAAGGATCGTCTGGAAGTGTCCGGCCAGGATCATCATCCCGGCGGCGAGCCCGCCCATAACCGCGTTGCGCACGGCGCGCGACTCCAGCGCGCGGTCGAACAGCAGCAGCAACCAGGGCGTCCACGCCGCGCATTCGAGCATGGTGGTGTGGGAACTGTGACCCACATAGAAACCCGAAAGGCCATAACATAAGCCCGCCAGCACCGCGGCCTGCCGGTGCCGCACCAGCCGGAACGCCAGCAGGTAAGCGCCGAAACAGGCCAGCAGCGCGTGCAGCCAATGCTCCACCACGAGCATTTGCGGGCTCACCCCGAGCAGAAAAAACGGCCAGTTGAGCGGATACCACGCGCCCACTTGCGGATCGGCCAGGAACGGGTAACCCGACCAGGGATAAGGCGTCCAGAAAGGCATCCGCCCCGCGTGCAACTCCTGCGAAAAATAGTTCTGCACCACCTGGTAATAATCCGCCGCGTCCCATAGAATCGAGGTCTGGCTCGAGGTCATGGGGACCCAGTAGCAGGCCAGCGTCACGAGAACCAATAGGAGCGGGCCGAGCACGCGCCACGGATCGGCGGTCCTGATTGGCGCCGGCGGCGCGGCGGTGCGAGGTTGCCGCCTCGGGGGCTTCGACATGGTTGGCTACGGGAAGAAAGCGTCTATTATTGCATAGTGGGGAATCATGACGCCGAAAACGGAAGTGGAAGATCTGCTCGCGACGTATCCGCGCCGTCGTCCCCCGCTCGCCGCCGCGCAGGCGGAGAGCTACGTGGAACACTACCGCGCCAACCGCTCCGGAGAGAAGGGGCTGTCCAGGGTCGCAATGAAGCTGGAATCGTGGATGCACCGCCGCGTGGCGGAAGGGGCCGATGACGGCAGCGTTCTGGAGATCGGCGCCGGCAATCTGAACCACGTCGCATATCATCCGGCTGCCCGCGTGTACGATGCGGTGGAACCGTTCCGCCGGTTATGGGAAGAAAGCCCTCACCGGACGCGTGTCCGGCGCATCTATGCCGACCTGTCCGAAGTGGCGGACACCGAGCGCTACGACAGCATCGTTTCGATCGCCGTGCTCGAGCACCTCACCGAGCTTCCCTCCGTGCTGGCCCGCGCCGGGTTGCTGCTGGAACCCGGCGGGACCTTTCGCGCCGGATTTCCGAGCGAAGGCGGCATGCTGTGGGGACTCGCCTGGCGCTCCACCACGGGTGTCGAATACTTCCTGAAGCGCGGGCTCGCCTACGGCGCCATCATGCGCCATGAGCACGTGAACACGGCCCAGGAGATTATCGCCTTGCTCGGCTACTTCTACGAACGGCTGGAGGCGGCGCGTTTTCCGCTGCCCTTCGCCCACCTCAGTTTCTACACCGCCGCGACCGCCCGCCATCCCCGCCTGGACCGCTGCCGAGCTTACCACGCGCGTTCGGAGCACCTCGGGGCGCCTCCCCATGAATGAGCTGTTGAGCATCGTGATTCCGGCCTACAACGAGGAGCAGAACGTGCGGGCGCTCTACGATGCCATCCGCTCGTCGCTCCCGGGCCCGGAGGCGCTCGAGATCATTTTCGTGGACGACGGCTCGATCGACTCGACCGCCGCGCGCGTGCGCCAGCTCCGCGCGGAAGATCCGGCCGTGCGGCTGATCCGCTTCGGCCGAAACTTCGGGCAACAGGCTGCGCTGCTGGCCGGCTTACAGGCGGCGCACGGAGCGGCCGTGGTCACGCTCGATTGCGACCTGCAGCATCCGCCGCAGTTGCTCCCTCGCATGGTGGAGTGCTGGCGCGGCGGCGCCAAAGTGGTGCAGATGGTTCGCACCGAAACCTCCGGCGCGGGCCCGCTGAAACGCGTTACGTCCGGCATGTTTTACCGGTTGCTCAACCTGATCAGCGAAACGCCCGTGGTTAGCGGCGCCGCCGATTACCAGCTTCTGGACCGGACGGTGGTGAGCGCCATCTTGCAATTCAAGGATCGGCATCCATTCCTGCGCGGCCTGGTGGGGTGGCTGGGGTTTCCCGCCACTCGCATCGAGTACGCCGCGCCAGGGCGCAGGGCGGGGGACACCGGGTATACCCTTCGCAAGATGCTGCGGCTCTCTCTACAGGCGATCACGGGGCTTTCCTCGAAGCCACTGCGTTTCTCCTTCTACCTGGGCTTGCTGACCGCCGTGCTCTGCGTGGGGTACACCGCCTTCGCCCTGATCGCTACCGCAGCCGGGCGGACGGTGCAAGGGTGGACGTCGGTGATTGTGACGATCCTGTTCCTGGGCGCGGTGCAGTTGGTCTCCCTCGGCATCGTCGGCGAGTACATCGCCCTCATCTACGAACAGACGCGCGGTGTTCCGCGCTATGTCATCGTGGAAGATGACGAGCTTGCTCCCGAAACGCCCGACTCATCGCGGGTGCGGCGATAACAAGGTCGGCGGAGTGCCGGGCGCTGGAGGTTGCTCCCGCACGGCCAGCGATTGATAGTAATCGCGCAGCACATAGTACGCCTGTTTCTTCTCGCCGCGGTCGCTGAGCAGTCCTTTGCGATTGTAGTAATCCTGGATGCCGGTCAGGAAACGGCGCGGACAGCGAAAGTCCACCAGGATCCACGGAGTCATGCCTGCAAGGAATGGAATCCGCTTCAACATGGGGATTTGATGGCGATACACGTTGGCCTGGTATTCCTCGGTCCAGGCGGTATCTTCGTCGCCGTGTCTGCCGAAGGGAGCTTCGCCGCCCAGTTCGCTCATCACCATCGGCTTGTCGTAGATGGTCTTGAACCGGACGGTGTCGGCCTTGGTGGGCAGCCCGTCGTACCATCCGATATATTCGTTGCAGCCGATCACGTCCAGGTACTGCCCCAGTGGATCGTCAATCGCGATGGTCGCGGGGTCGGAGTAGTGCGTAAGCGTGGCCGCCGTAATCAGCCGGGTGGGATCGAGCTCGCGCGCCTTGGCCGCCAGCGAGCCGAGAAACTTGGTGCGGGCATCGCCGAGCGGCGTTTCGTTGGCCATCGACCAGAAAATGACGGAAGCGCGATTGTGGTCGCGCGTGATCATCTCGGTGAGTTGCCGCTCGGCGTTGGCATACGCAGCGGGGTTCTCCCACTGGACGGCCCAATACACCGGAATCTCGCTCCACACCAGCAGGCCCATCTGGTCGGCCAGACGGGTCATTGCCTCATCGTGGGGATAATGCGCCAGCCGGACGAAGTTGCAACCCAGTTCCTTGGCCCAGGTGAGCAGCACGCGGGCATCGGCTTCCGAAAAAACGCGGCCGGCCCGGAAGGGAGCTTCGCCGTGTATCGAAATGCCGCGCAGGAAGATGGGCTTGCCGTTGAGCGAGATCCTCTGGCCGCTGGCTTGGATGAGGCGGAAGCCGATGCGGTCCTCGATGCTGTCGGTCTCGGCTTCTACGCGGACATCGTAGAGCTTGGGGTTCTCCGGCGACCAGGGAGTTAGCGTGGCGTTCAATGCGAAGCGCGCGTAGCCATTCTCATCGGTATCGACGGTGGTGTAGTTGCCGGTTTCCGGGATGCGGATAGTGACCTTCTGCCGCTTCCGCGCGCCATCCAGGCGCACCCATCCCCCGATACGGTTGAGCCAGCCCTTCTCGAGTTGCACGAAGTAATCCTGGATGAACGTATCCGGCACGTCGATCAGCTTCACGTCACGAGTAAGTCCGCCGTAGTTCCACCAGTCGGTCATGGCAGTGGGGATACCATCCGCGTGGCGTTGGTCGTCCACCTTCACGATTACGGAGTTAGTGCCATCGCGAACGGCGTCGGTGACTTCGAATTGGAACGGCGTGAAGCCGCCTTCATGCTGGCCGAGTTTCTTGCCGTTCAGGAAGACGATGGCCTGATAATTGGCGGCGCCGAACCAGAGAAACAGGCGGCGGCCGGGTTTCTTCGCGTAGTCGAATTCGCGCTTATACCAGATCGTCCCTTCGTACCAGAGAAACTCCGGCTTCTGCGTGTTCCAATCGCCGGGCACCTGGAGCGTAGGAGCGTTCGGCAGGAAGGTGAGCTCCAGGCGGTCGCTCTTATCGACCGGAACGCGGTCCGCGCCAAGTCCGCCGCCCGGAATGGGATGCAGATGGAAGTCGTAGTAGCCGGCTTCGTAAGGATCGACGATGATCCTCCACGGCCCGTTCAGACTGAGGCCCTGGCGCGCGGATGGGTTTTGCACCAACCCGATCTGCTGCGCGTAACACGCAATACCACTGGTGAGCAGCATGGCAGCCAAAGTCGTTAGCACGGATTTTCGCATATGCTACTCATCATAGCCAAACGCGCGGCGCGAGCCGGCCGCCTTTGCCGCCTGTGTTTTTGTTTCCTCCAGTCGCCTGCCGCCAACTGATGCTTAATTGCCCGCGTGCACTTTGTAGTAACCGTCGGAGAGTCTCAGCCAGGCTATTTGGCGGGCCGCATCCGCACCGATAACCTCTCCCACGGTGTATTTGGCGCTGCCGTTGGAGTAGATATCGGCCGCGGGCTGCAGGTCCTGGCCAACGGCGTTCCCGTTGACGATCCAGTGGCTGATCTGCCGCTCGGCGTGCCGCGCGGCGGCAGTGAAATCCGCGTCGATGACCAGCACGCCCGGCAAGCCAGGGATGGGCCGCAGGACGTTGTTTGCATTTCTGCCAATCCGCGCCTGACCGGTGACGTTGGACATCTTAGTCCCGTCAAAACAGCGCACCTGCGTGACGTAGAAAGTGAATCGGGACCGCTCGTCGAAAAGAGCGCAGAAGGATTTCGTTGCCGGTGAAACGATCTGCAGGTCGCCCATCTCCTCGATTCCATTGGCGTCCTTGAACCCCAGCCTGGCCGCGACCTCCTGGTAGGCTCCCGCGGACTGATAGATCCGGCTCAGCTTTCGCTTGTCGGAAACCAGCAGGCGCCTGTCCCCCTTCCCGCCGTCGATCTCGACCGCCACCACGTCGGGCGTAAGAGCCTTGAACGATCGGATCTCCTCGACCATGAAGCCGGGATCGGTTGGATCGGCAGCCTGCGCTTCGACGATCCGTTCCGTCTTGCCACCGCCGATCCGCGCCAGGAAGGGATGGCCGGTGG
>Ga0187867_10004282_pt1 | contig 11092 bp, 4 predicted proteins | sample June2016WEW_13_1_FD_132976 | JGI IMG/M metagenome (GOLD analysis project Ga0187867, IMG submission 132976) | Peatland microbial communities from SPRUCE experiment site at the Marcell Experimental Forest, Minnesota, USA - June2016WEW_13_10 | ecosystem: Environmental > Terrestrial > Soil >... | reverse complement strand
CGCGGTGCTGTGGGACCCAGGTGGCCTTCCCGAGGGTCGCCGCAACCTCATGTGGCTGACCTTCGCCGATCCCGTTCATCGTCCGAGGTGGGTCGACTGGGACGCCCGCAGTCGCATCCTGCTCGCGCAGTTCCGAGCCGCCGCCGGGCGGCACGCCGGAGACGCCCGCTTCAACGAACTCATCGAAGCGCTCCGTGCCGCGAGTCCAGAGTTCCGAGCGTTGTGGCCTCACTACTTGGTGAAGCAGTCCATCACTGGCCCCATCTCCATCCGCCACCCGACCGCAGGAATCATCAAGCTCGACGTCATCGAGCTAGGTGTGAGCGCGCATCCGTCACTCACCCTGGTCGTCCAAATCCCCGTAGGACCCGCGGATCGCAAGAAACTCGCCACCTTCCTCTGAACCTTGGAGTCGCAGGCCCTCGCGCACCAGACACCGCCCCGCATCGCGCCACCGTGAACACACGCGTGGCGGACCCTGGACACCGAATCCAACGGAGGATCCTGACCTGAAGCGTCTAGACGAGCCGAGATCCTCGGCGGTCTCCTTCAGGAACACCGGGGAACCCCGTAAACATGGTCGACCGGTTTTCTGCACACTCACAACACCGAGCGATATGCCAACCTGTGCTGACCTTCGAGCTCGCCCAATCTCCCATCAGATCCGCTACTTTGACCCTCTAGCCTCGACTCCTACAGAGAACCCCGTATTCAATCAGTCTCGAAGCCGTACGAGTCCACCTTGAGCGTGCGAGCGTTCTCAGTAACCGTTCGCATGACGTGCTCTGGGAACCCAGCGCCGTTGGTGGCCTTCACTTCAACGGTGATCTCGACGTTGGTCCCGAGGAGTCCGGCGAGGTTAGCGATGACTTCGGCAGCGAGTTTGGAGAAGTCACGTTGGTAGCGCTCCGGGTCCAGTCGAACCACCGCGTAGAAGCGACGAAGCTTGTCGTCCTCGACGGGACGTTCATCAGCGACACCAGGAGTGGGCGTGGCCCCGGGTTCACGGTCGCCGCTACCGGCCGAGACCACTTGAATCTCCTCATCGTGGAGCTGCGCGGCAGCGACATCCGGATGAACTACGAGAGTCGTCCCGATCACGTTCCCGGCGTCTCCGTGGATAGTTAGACCCACGTACCGACCGGTACTGGCATCGAAGGCGTCCGCTACCCCGAATCCCGTGATCTGCCAGGTGATCGGGTTCGCGCCCTCTCGGACGGTTGCACAGAGAGTTTCCAGGTTCTTGAGTCGAGGCAAGTACGGGTATCGGGCGAAGGCATCCCACAAGGCGTTCACCGTGGTGTACCCATCGACCCACATGGAAGAGAGCACGCCGGTGCCGGTGAGTAGACCGCGGAGCAACTCGGATGGGTACGCCGCACCAAGAGCGCCTGAGTTGACAAGCTTTCGGCTCGCTCGCTCAGCGAGAGATCCCTCGCCATCTGCTTTGATCGACTCCCATTCAATGGGACCGGTCGGGTCCGGCTGGTGCGGAACTAGGCACCAGTGATAAGTCTCGAAGAGAAGAGAATCGACACCTGTGTTGGCGACGCGTCTTTTGGACTCTGCCTGCTTCTTCTGGAAGACGTCGAGGTTCAGCTCCTCCCATCGGTCGTCGATCTCCTTCCAGGCGAGAAACTCAGCCGACCCTCTTTCGAGTTCCTCTAGGCGTTTTAGGTCTGGGGCCAAGAAGACGAGCATGTTGCGGTACAGGCGCTGACCCGATCCACGCTGATCGAGGACGCCGCGTGCTGCCGTCATCGCCAGGGAGTTGTCGTCTCGATTCGAGTGGGGTGTGGTCGGTCCAAGGATGACTAGCCGTGCATCTGGATCGTCGGGAACGTCTCCGGCACTGGCAGGACAGACATGCACGGCCTGGAACTGGCCGCGTTCACGAGGTTGTTCCCGAAGTCTTCTGACAATCTCAGCGTGGACTTCGTCCCGTCGGGTCGTCAGAAGCTGTTCAACGAGTTCACGCGCTCGTCGAGCTACGGAGGCTTGGGTCCCATACCAGTAGCGCGCCCCCTCGACGTAGAGGTAGGAGGAGCGGTCGGTCAGGCGGTTGAGTGCATCGCCATAGGTTGCGACCGATTCTCCTGGAAGGGTGCACGCCAGCTTGACTCGCTGAATCTCCACTCCCCGGTTCGCAGAACCCGCCCGAGGTGCGGACGCCAGGAAGACGGCGCGAGCTGCACGCCGGGCGGCTCCGTATCTACCCAGGTTCGGATATGCGCGATCAATCTTGAGCGGCACCGATCCCGGACCATCGATGTCGCTGTCAATAATGGGTTGCCACGCCTGGTCGAGGTTCCGTGTCAACTCGGCCTGTACTGCGGCATCGTCGAGGGGCACGCTTGCTGGCAGGATCATCGGCGACTGATCGCTTCCAGCCCAGAGGGCGGAGATCACAGCAGCCATCAGCCGCAGTACGCCGCGGGTGCGTTGAAACCCTTCGAGGGTCGACCAATCCTCGTACAACCGAGCGAAGAGTTCTGGATGGATCGGGTACGACCCCTTGATCTTGTCTATGTACCCCGGCTCGCGGCACTCGCTCGGAAACTCCGCCGCCTGTCTCCGGTAGAACTCGCTGAAGGTCTGCGCGGTGGCGTCACGATCTTTGATGCGGTCAGTCGCGATGGGTTCGAAGAGTCGACGGCGAACGATCTCGAAGCTCTCGTCTGCTGACGCTGGACGCCAGGGCGTCTCGGTCCGAGCGACGACGTTGCCGAGTCGACGAGCAGCTTCTTGCCCCGCTACGCCACCTAGCTCTGCTTCAGATCCGATCGGAGAAGAGCCTGGACGAGCAGGATCATCAGACACCGGTAGTGAAATCACAAGAAGGACGCCTGGAACCGCAATCGCTGCGTCCGCGAGCGTCTGGGCGAAAGAGAACTGCGTCTCGAACATGCCACCAGGGAGCAGTTCCGAGGTCTCGAATAGCTGGCGCGCATAGGCAACCCATTCGTCAATCAGCACAAGGCAAGGTCCAAAGCGCCTGAAGACCTCGGACATGGCCTGACCAGGACTCGTAGCGGTTCGATCAGCCTCCGCCACGAGCGCGTAGCCCTCGATACCTCCGAGCTGCCACGCGATCTCACCCCAGAGCGTGCGGATCTCCGTGCCATCCGGTTTCACCTGGGGTTGACCAGGTGACATCTCCGTCCCAACAAGGACAGCTCGCCGAACGGCGGGCATTTCCTTCACACCGGCGGCAGACAGGAGTTCTTGGATCTCCTGTGGAAAACCGGTCACGGGTAGCCCCGAGAAGAGGTGGTAGAGCGCGATCATCGAGTGCGTCTTCCCACCACCGAAGTTCGTTTGGAGGTCGACAACAGGCACGCCGCGGCCATGCACGATGCGTTGCGCGCCCTGAGTCAGCAACTGGTGCAGGCCAACGGTCAGATACGTCCGTCGAAAGAACTCAACCGGCTCTGTATATTCGCGGAGCCCCTTGCGGAGATGCACCTGATGAAGGTTCGCCGCAAACTCGGCAAGAGCAAACTTTCCCTGAGCTACGTCGTTGTGCGGCTGAATCACCTCGCGCCACGGCAGAAGTCCCGCGGACCGTTCTGTGAACAGCGCATCTGGCTTCGGAGTTGCCTTTTTCGCCTCGGCTTCTAGCCTCTGGCGTCCCAGCTCGTTCTTGCTTGATCCGACTTCGGCTGCTTCTGGCGCGTCGATCAGCGCGAGGAGCCGCTCGATCGTGTCAAGCGACCGGTAAGCGTCGTCGTGCGAGAACGGCTCGTTGTGTGCCCACTTGTTGCGCCAGTCCCGCGTTTCGCCAACGAGGTTGCGACCCGTCGACCGCAGCTCGTCTCGGAAGACGTTCTGCCAGTTGTCGAGGACGACGCTGATCTGAGCCGAAGGATCGTCGTCAACACTGACATCGGCGTACGCGGCTTTCCAGTTGCCTCCCGTCGGAGACCGCTTGGTCATCCTGCGGTCGATGTACGGACCAAATGCTCCGGCCAGCAGTTCCAGGGCCCTGCCAACCCGATCCCGATTACTGAGCACCATTTGAACCCCTAACCTCTAGAAAAGCGACCCCTGGCGATCTGGCTCAGCGGCAGCAAGTCGGGTGATTTCGAGCCACGACGCCGCCAAAGCGTTGTACGGCGCGGCTTCCTTGGACCACTTCTTCGATTCGGCTATTTGAAAAAGGCGGTACGCGAGATCTCGGGCTGCGTCTCCAAACCCACCAACCTTCGCGAGCAGTTCAGCAGCAGAAGGCTCGCTATCGCTGAGCAGTCGCCGAATCAGATGCTGCGTGACCTCCCAAACCGTGAGACGACTGTCCTTGGTCGGGTCCCACTTCGGGTCCAGCTCGTCCCGGTCCAACAGTCGGACCTTGCCGCCGCCTGACTTCACAAGGCCAGCACGCACAAGTCCATCGACACTGACGTTCTTCGCCCGGCTGAGGTCGTCGGCACGGCCAAAGGGGCCGTCGTCCATCCCGTGTTCGGCGTACCAGGCGATGGCCCACCGCGTGTCCTCATCGAACTCGCCCTCCTGTTCCGCGGAGACCTCATCGAGCACCTGATTGATAAGAGCCAACGCTGTCCGAACCTGCATGGGATCTCCGCTTGGCTCGATCACCTTCGCGTACCTGGAGAAAACGGCCATACCGGGTCCGATCGCCGCTTGGGCTAGATCGACAGGTGCCACCCCACCGCTACGTAAATCGTGAAGCGCGTGACCTAGCTTTCCCTTCAGTTCCTGTACAAACCCGCGCCGATCGGTCACTCCTGCCGATTCGGACCGAGGGCGACAAACAAGAACGATTGAGGACGCGAGTGCATTGGTCCCCGAAGAAAGCATCCGGTTTCCAAGCTCGGTTCGCATTGGCCAGGTCGCCGTCACCTGAAGACCCGACCGCAGAAGTCCATCGAGCATCTTCTCCCACCCAGTAGACGCCGTCGTATGCTCGAATCCCGAATCGTCAGCAACTTCACTCTGTTTGAATGCGTAGAAGATTGCCATCGGCGTGTCGATTAATGACTGTTGTGCAGCATGAAGGAATACCTTGCCGAATCCAGCTTCGAAGTAGTCCTCCGCCTGCTGCTTGTCGCCGTCGAAACGGTAAGGCGTGGCAATAAGTTCTTCGGTCTTAGGTGTCAAAATTGTGCGAAAGAGCACCGGATCTATGTCGTGCAACGAACGTCGGAGCCATACATAGAAGAAGTCAGAAAGGTCAGCGTAGCCAATATTGTCGTAATACGGTGGGTCCGTGGAAACAACAAGACCAGCGAAAGTCTGTGATGTCGCGTCTCGTTGCTCTACGATTCCTTGTTTGCCTTCTCCAAGCAGCTCAATTGCCTGAGCTTCAAAGTTGACTGCATCAAGCCAGTTGCCGCTCGATGCAGCAAATAGGTTTCCCTCAGCAACATCCCAGACCATCGGGACCGCGTGCCGGGCAAAGGTACTACGCGGCGTCTCTTTGCTCGGGCTGCTATCCCACGAACAGAGCGCCGAGTTTCGATCTGCGGCCTTTCCGATCAGAAATGAGAGGTATGTGGCGATCGCATCCGCGTAGCCAATATCGCCGTGGCTGTCAACAAGCACTCGACCCCGGGCCTCCCTGACAAGATCACTGAAGGTACAGAGAGCAGTCAGTTGGCGATTGGTGAAAAGGTCCGCGTGATGCGCTAGGCCATACCCCTGAACTCGAAAGCCAAGAGCTCTTGCAGGTAGTTCAGTGTCAGGAAAGTCAGTCGGTCGATCGACATGAGCTGCCAATGTCTGGGCTGATGTCGGGGCGAGGTACGTCCGTTCTCGCTGACCCTCGGCAACAATGACCATGAGTTCCATACCCATTCGACCAGCTTTGCCTTCGTTCCGGACGTGAGCGAGAGGGACTGGAACTCCACAAACAAGGCACACGGCACCGTTGCGACCGACCGTTCCTTCTATGGGCGGCCCCTGCTTGCCGTGCCCGATCTCGAACCGAACGCACTTGGCAGTCTCGGCCGGCACGGGTAGTACCCACGCTTCCTTCCCCGTCTTCTTCCCTAGCCAAAAGCTGCGAACGAGCGGCATCCTCGAACGACAGGCCGGGTTTGGGCACGTAACCGTTCTGGCCCAGAGCCACGCCATTACGGTGGCCCGCCGCCCATCGGGAAGGATTGCCTTAGGGTAGAGGTGCCCGATCCGCCGCTCCGCTTCAGCGCGGATCCAAGCGCCGTAAAAGCGCACGTCTTCCGCGAGACCCTGTGCACCTCGCCACGACCTGGTTCCCTGTAGGTTCGTTCCTTGGTCCGGGTGGACAGGCTGCCGACTCGCGAACTTCGGCGGAAGCTCGATCATCGCTTTGGTGATGAGCACGGCGACTGGGTTGAGGTCGCTTGCGTGCGCTTCGAGACCAAGACGCTGCGCTTCGAGTGGGATCGAACCACCCCCGCAGAACGGGTCAACAATGGCCGGTGGTCCGTCAGGATAGCAGCGCCGAATTTCTGCTATTGCCTCCCCAAGGATCTTCTGGTTGTTCGTGGCCTCCCAGGGAACAAGCCGTTCGATGATGTCAAACAGACGCCGACGTTCTCGTTCTTGATCTACTTCGGTTGGGAACAACTCAGGGTGAGCGGAAGGGTCGTCAACGAGTTGGGCAAACAGGACTGCCCGACAGGCCGCAAGAGGGCGGCGCGCCCACCAAAGATGAAGCGTGCTGGGATGGCCGTGCCGGATGCTCTTTTCTCGCGCAGCCTCTCGATTGATAACGTCGAGTGGCAGGGCAACCTCAATCAGCTTGGTTGGCATCACACTCCCAGTGGTGAGACTGCACGTTGCCAGTAAGCGTGCCAAGAAAGAGTCGTGCTGGTGGTGTCGAAAGGAAGACGGACGTCAGGTCCATACGGCATCACCAAATAACGAACGCGGTCGTGTTCGGCTCCGTCCGCCGAAACCTCCACAAGTGCCAGGAGGTACGCCTCCGGTACGTTGGCAGCGAACCGAAGCTCGTTTTGGGTCACCACGAATGCGTCGGCTCCTTCGATACGCCCCTTGACCTCGACGAACAACGTCTCACCTGTGGGCAGGGTTGATCGGATGTCGTACCCAGGGTGGCTGTGAGGCATCTCTTCAGTTTCGTGGCCTAGCCGCTCTTCGCTCGCCAAGACCGCGTCAACCGCTCTCCGTTCGACGATGGTCGTGTCGATCGCATGGACAGGAGGGAGCTGAGAAGCATCGCCGGTCGCCTGTCGTATCAGGCCCATCGGCAGAACGAGCGCGCCACCGACAACGACCGGTAGCTGCGAGGCGAGCTGAGCCTCACGTTCCAACTCCGCAAGGCGAGCCTCCTTGCGCCGCTGCAACTCGTCGGCACGTCCAGCAGCTCGATCGGGATTCATCCGTGGCGATTTCCCGGCGTCTGTTTGCAACTGAAGCTCGCTTGCCCGGTGGTCCCAGTAAGTGACCTCGCGGGTGAGGCGCTCTTGGACAGCGGCCTTTACCTTGGCGACACGCTCAAGCGTGCGTGAACGAACTTCGGCGAGATGTTCTGCGGATAGAACGTCGATCCCATAGTCCAGCGCCCGGTTCTCAACGCCGCCCTGCAACCAGTCCATCTTCTTCACGAGTGGCCCGATAGCAGGTAGCTCCGCATCGGTGGCTGGGCGCAAGTCGAGGTACGGCGCATAACTGGCTGGGCGCAACTCCCCTACTTCGGGGACCTCGACGAACTCGAAGCGTCGCGACACGGTGCGGCGATTCCCGTGGCTGTCGTCTCTGGCATCAGTGACGGCGTGTTCCAGAAAGACGAGCACACGCGGCTCGGTTCCCTGGTCGGAAGGATCGACGAGCACTGCCCCTTGGCGAAGGAGAGTCCGATGCCTCTCCAAAGTGATGTCGAGCACGGATTCCAGGAGGGGATGGCCGGGAGCGACAAGCTCCGCGAGGGGCTTTCCCTCGGCGTGAATGAGATCCTTTTCGAAGGTGACGCGCTGGTACTTGGGAAGAACGGGGATGCCAGCACCGATCAGCCGGTCCCGGTTGCGAATCTCTGCCGGGACGAAGGTGACCTCGAACCTGCTCGATTCCCGCTCGCTCATGCGCCCACCGAGTTGCGCAAACGCCTGAGCAAACCAGGCTTGCACGTAGCCAGGTTGCAGCTTGCGGGCCTCGGCTTCGAGCATGTCGACACGGATGCGGTACAGATCAGCCGTCGAAAGCACCTCAGAGCTAAGAGCGTGCTCGCGAACCATTTCAGCAAGCCCTTCGCCCACCTTCGCGTCGATGACCCTGTTGAGCTGAGCCTTCACCTCGGGCTGGTTGCCATACCGGATTGCCCGAAGCAGCAGGTCCCGAAGCTCTCGGCCTGGCAGCACGTCACCGAGAACATCGAACACCTGATCCTTGCCGAGTGTCTCGCGCATCTCCGAGAGCTTGTCGAGCAACCGGCGGTAGACCTGGCCCTCTCGGGTCTCATCAGCGACCAAGTTCCACATGTGGCAGACCTCGGTCTGACCGATGCGGTGCACCCGTCCGAACCGTTGTTCGATCCGGTTTGGATTCCAGGGCAAGTCATAGTTGATCAGGAGGTGCGCCCGCTGGAGGTTGATGCCCTCTCCCGCCGCGTCGGTCGCGACGAGGATCAAGCAGTCCTTGTCCTGAGTGAACCGTTCTTGAATAACCCGGCGCTCTTCGCGAGCCACTCCACCGTGAATGGCGACAACAGTTTCTGGACGGCCCAGATAGGCGCGCAGCTTGTCGACGAGGTATTGGAGGGTGTCACGGTGCTCGGTAAACACGATGAGCTTTCGGCGTGATCCTCCCGGCTCCATCATCTCAGGAGCCTCCGCGAGGAGTCCCACGAGTTCAGTCCACTTCTTGTCAACTTGAGACTTTCGTACCTGGTCCGCGAGAGCTTCGAGACGACCCAGCGTGGCGATCTCGTGCTGCAACTCTGCGAGCGTACGCGCACTAGTCGCCTGGTCGACGAGTTGCTCTTCCAGTTCCTCGACCTCAGCGCCTTCGAGGTCGTCGATGTCATCCAAATCTTCGTCTGGGTCATCGAGCTGAATCCGCAGTGGTTCACTCTCGGCGAGCAACGAGTGCGCGCGCTGCTGAACCTTGACCTCGCTCGCCTTGTCTTCGAGTCGCCTGCGGCGTCGGGCGAGCGACTGGAAGATCGCCTCCGGACTTGAAGCAAGTCGCCGCTGCAACACCGTGACGGCAAAACCGACGCGGTTTCCTCGGCGACCCTCACCTTCAGCGGCCAGTCGTTCGGCCCGCCCCATCTCCTGGGCGACATAGTCCGTGACCTCGGCATAGAGGACCATCTCTTGGTCGGACAACTGGTAAGGGACGGTGTAGGCGCGGCGTTCGGGGAAAAGGGGTCGCCCATCGAAGCGCAGAAGGTTCTCCTTCACCATCCGTCGCATGAGATCGGATACGTCGGCTGTGTGGACTCCTTCGCGGACCTTGCCTTCAAAGCGGTCAGAATCGAGGAGCGCCATGAAGAGCTGGAAGTCCTCCTCCTTGCCAGCATGGGGTGTCGCAGTCATGAGCAAGAGGTGACGTGTCGTGCCGCCGAGCAGTTTGCCAAGCCGGTACCTCTTCGTCTCCTTGACCTCATTGCCGAAGTAGTGAGCCGCCATGCGATGCGCCTCGTCAACGACAACAAGGTCCCACTCTGTGGCTCCGAGACGTTCGAGCAAGTCATCGTTGCGGGACAGGTGATCCAGTCGGGCGATCATCAAGTTGCGCTCGCCGAAGGGATCACCCGTCCGGGCGGCCTCAATCAGCTCTCGGGTAAGGATTGAGAAGTCGAGTCCGAACTTGTCGTGCATCTCGTCCTGCCACTGTCCGACGAGGCCGCCGGGAGCCACGATCAGGACTCGGCGGACATCTCCACGAAGCATCAGCTCTTTGATGTACAGCCCGGCCATTATCGTCTTGCCGGAGCCGGGATCGTCCGCCAGGCAGAAGCGCAGGGGTTGCCTAGGGAGCATCTCACCGTAGACAGCGACGATCTGGTGAGGTAGTGGTTCGATCAGACTGAGATGCACCGCGAGGCGGGGATCGAACAGGTAGGCGAGACGGATTCTGCGGGCCTCGGCTACGAGCCGGAAAAGTGTGCCGTCGCCGTCGAAGGACCAGGCTCGCCCCTGCCCATCGAGGGTCAGCTCAGCTTCTTGCGTGCGGTAAACGATCTGTTCATCGACCCTGCCAGCGTCAGTTCGGAACGTGAGCACGACGCTTCGCGAACCTGCCCAGCGCGTCGCTACGACAGTGACCGACTCGCCAGGGACGATGCCGCGCACGACTGCGCCCGGTGTCAGCTCCTCGAGTGTTGCCACGCTTGGCTCCTCATGCCTCTGCCTGTTCTACACCCGGCGTGTTGCAGGAACCGTGGACAATCGAGCCGCGGCGAGTCCTCCCGCTGATGGTCATTCGACGAGTCGAGCTGGCCGCCTTCATCCAGGGGTAGCCGCGACCTACGTCATCATCGAGGACCTCGCCGCGGTGCTGTCGGAGGCCGCTGACCCCGTCCTCGGACAGCTCCGAATCGGCGCGAAATGAGGTCGTCGTCTTCACGCCGACCACCGAACAATGAAGGTGGGAACTCGACTCGCTGTGCGAGCTGTGAGACGGAAGAGCGTGTCGCTCGCCGATGACGCCGTCGCCGCGCTCGAGCGGCGCGCTCGCGAGTACGCCGCCAATGTCTCGTGCGTCATCGAAGCGGCCGCGGCAGTCATCGACGGAGGTGGAGCGCCTGCCCGTGCCGTGGCAAGACACCTTGTCCCTGATCGTCGCGGCGGACGCCGGAGCGGTTCCGGCCGACCCCGTCGCGACGTCACCTAGCGATGCGCCGCGAGCCATGTATCGGACGCGCTAGCGCTTTCGCTGACCGTCTTACGACCCTACGCGCTGTGGCCGATCTGTTCGCGCTGGCGCGGCTAAGCGCCGACCAGGCTCCCGAAAATCGCGTCAATTTCCGTCATCCATCGATTGAGCGGTTGCTCATCCCAGCCGAGAAGTGCGACAAAGTTCTCGACGGCCCAGGCGTAGCTCTCCGCGGCGACGAGGGACGCTACGTCGACCCAACCTTGTTCGACGGCGAACTCCGACGACAAGCGGCCATCGGCGGTGTCCTTGG
>Ga0187867_10004281_pt1 | contig 11092 bp, 14 predicted proteins | sample June2016WEW_13_1_FD_132976 | JGI IMG/M metagenome (GOLD analysis project Ga0187867, IMG submission 132976) | Peatland microbial communities from SPRUCE experiment site at the Marcell Experimental Forest, Minnesota, USA - June2016WEW_13_10 | ecosystem: Environmental > Terrestrial > Soil >... | reverse complement strand
ATCCTTTTCCACCGGTCGCACTCGAGTCGCAAGACTGGCCATTTTTGATCGCGTAAACACTGTATGAATCTGGGTGGTATTTTTGGAGTGGTAAGTGCGCCACAACAACGAAAGAAGCGAAAGAGCGGACGACTCCAAGGTCGAGTGCTATTGATTGTCAACAATGTTTTAAATCGCTTGGCCGGTTGGAGCATAATATGAAGCGCGGGAGGGACATAACCATGAACGCAAAACGTGTGAGTGGGGTTGTCATACTAACGCTTGCCATCGCCTGTTTGGCTCTCGGTCAAGGAGATCCCGGACAGCCGCAGAAACCTGGCCCCGAATACAAACAATTGGGTGGGCTCGTTGGCAATTGGACCTCAGAAGGCGCATGGATTGATAGCCGGTTTGGCCGGGCTGAGACGCAAACACTCGCCATCACGTGCACATGGTTACCAGGGGGCTTTGCGGTGGTAAGGCACTTGGATGGGACAAAGAGCCTAAGTGGTGAAGAGCACGAACTCCAAGTGCTCACCTACGATCCTGTGGCAAAGGACTACCCGTCGCATTGGTTCAATAACCACGGCGGGTCCGGCGTTTATAGGGTATCGATCTCGGACAATGTATTAACCACAACGACCGTGGCGACAGTGTGGGGGAAGACGCACATGATCCGGGGCACGATGACGGGACTGGGCACCGATCAACTCAACTACGTGCAGGAGTACTCAGAAGACGGGGAGGTGTGGACACCGTACTTCCATTCAACCGGTATGAGAGTGAACAAAGGATCAAGGATTGCTGTGTAACATCACCATCGCACCCAATGACCAATCGAGCGGGTTTTGAGCGCTGACGCCCGCTCTCAGCAGTTACGCTTCGGCGACGGAAAGTCGAAGAATGAAGCTGGTTTGGAGCGGCACCATGAAATACCGAATTGCTATATGGGCGAGCACGGGCTTTCTAGTTGCGGGCTTCTGGGCAATTTTTGCCATCACAACTTTCCCATCTACAAACGAACGAATGCGGGACGTCTGGACCCTCGTCAACTTAACCTGCCCCGTTGCGATAGCTGGCAGGCATTACCCTTTTAGCCTCTATGAGGTTCTAGCGGCGAATGCCTTTACGTATGCGGTGGTCGGTCTAATCGTGGAAACCCTACGACACCGACGGCATCACTCGAAATAACTCAAATTGCTGGAAAGCGAGAATGCATATGCTCAGACAGACGGTTTGGTGGATTCTCTTTTGCCTCTTCTTTGCTACTCCTTGCTTACCACAAACGCCAAAGGCGCACCCGGGTAACGACGATTCGCTCGCGGTTCGCCAGTCCGATCAAGCTTGTCTTAGCGAGATCTTGATCAGCAGCGCCCCACAGTCTGATAGGCCAGAACGGATCACCGAAGCGAGACATAAAGCGGAGCGATTGCGAAAGGCTGTACAGATGGGTGATTCCTTTGCCGATCTCGCTAGAGCAAACTCCCAAGGGCCAACGGCGACGCAAGGAGGGGCAATTGGGTGTTTCAAGCGGGGTCAGTTGTCCAAGCAACTTGAAGAGCGGGTCTTTCGGTTGCAGGTCGGTGAGGTATCCGAAGTGTTGCATACAAAACAGGGCTTCGTAATTTTAGAAGTCACGGAACACGACTGATTGATCTGTTGCTTGTATTGTCGGAGCCGCCCTACGAACCGTCTTTAGTTGGCGAGAAATCGCCTCTCTTACGCTCATAACCGAATGGTTCTGAGATCGCGGTAGGGACGCGACCCAATGTTTATGCGGGTCGAAAGAGACAGTTTTTTGGAGGGATTTTCTAACATTCATCAAAACTATCCCTTACCCCCCGCTGTGGCGTCAATCTCGCTTCGAGTCTATGCACTTTGCCGAGTCCATCGAGGATCGCTGGGCATCAAGGACCGACCGACGCTTCACGCTGATCTACGCGTTTGATCTACTGCAGTCGGAGGGTTTCTGTACTTAGAGGATCAACTTCCTGAGAGGATCAGTTTCCTGAACCTCGCCCCGCTCCTGAAGAATACGCAAAGCGGCGCGGGTAACGTTAGTGTCGAATCCAAACCACTCTTTGATCTGCTCAACCATGATCCCCTCTGGATAAGAACGCACGATCGAGCTTATTTTCGCGATAGCATCTTCTCCTACAACAGTTTCCATGAATAAACTCATAGAGGCGATTATCGCACCACTAAGTCCACCGGGGACATTCAGATTTTTGGCCACTACCATAGTGTGTAAACATTGCCAAATTTTGACAATCATATCGTGCACAGAGCGCTACTTTTCGTCGCCAAAATGCGTTTTCTGAGAGATACCCGGTAACGTTGCACACTACGGAGATAGGTTTTCCGTGATGAGTTTGCTCTCGCTCTCCGCGTAAGGGAGTGGGCTGTGGCGACTTACTTAAATAGCTCGGTCGAGCAAGATAGCATCCCATCTGGATGACGTTGTCGGCAATCACGCCCAGACCGACCCAACGTCGCATGCCTTCCAGCCCGGGATAGGCAACGACGCAATCCGTGTCTTCGTTTGAGCACGCTGATCCTCCCCTCCGAGCCGGTTCCCCCTTTTGCCCTCTGCGAAACCAACGCTGGTGCTGAAGAAGTTCTCGTTCGCCACTGGTGGTTTTCTTGTTGGGTACCGACATCCACCGCACGCTCAGCGCTTGTCCCGCTTTCTCGTTCTCGCGCGAATAAAATCTCGCATCGGCGGCCACCATGCGCGGGATTCGTTCCAATCTCTGTTGTGCATCTGGATCGACGGACAGCAACAGAGTCGAGTCCGCAGGGCGCGTACACGTCAAAGTGGATCACGACTTATCTTGACCAACTTGCCGAACTCGTTGGGCGTGCTCGTTTTCCTTTTGTAATTTCCGCGTGCGGTTCGAACACGCTCACCATCTTTCGCGGCGGCTTCGCGTCTCCTGCGAAAATCCGCATTCGTGTCTGTTTCACTACTTGCCCAACCCGTCCCACCATAGTCTCCAGCGTTTGCCTCAGACCTTCCAACCCAGCGCGACGACGACCCGGGGCCTGCTTCACTTCCGCCATTACTCTCTGTGCCTGATTCATTACTTTTCGCGTCAAGCTGAGAAGCTCTCGATACTGCCGCTTCCTCCGCTCTTCTCCGGACGGCCCCAGCAGCCAGATCGATAAGGCAATCTGCACTCGCTTCCGTATGCTGCGCATGCCATCCCGCACCTTGCGTTTCAGACCCCCCGACTTGGATTCGATCTTCTTCCTGGCGCGCGTCAGCACTCGGGTGCCGTCCCCCGATCAGCTGCCGTCGGTCAAGTCGAGGACTGGCGCCCACGCTCCGTAGGTCCAGCCTGTAGCTTGGTGACATATCGTTGGCGCCTATGTTTCTTGCCAAGATCTTTTACAACCCGTTGACGACAAAATGACTCACGATTGACGATGTCGTGACAATCCCTCTCTGGGCATCGCTTACGCTCGAGTCATCTCAAGCGAGAAATCGCTGCGAACTGAATATATGAATGGACTGCTGTTTCAGCAATGCGGTTGCGGAACTGCCCTATCCGGGCACCGGCCGGTTCGTTCAACGAAAACGAGGAGGAGAAACTTGGGGAAACTTTCTACATACGCATTGGCAGTTGCCGTCTGCCTGGGAACCACGGCAATGCTCGCCATCAGTAACCGTACCGTCGCAGCGAGCACAAGCAATGAAACACGCTTCGCAGCAGACGGTGCATTTCGCGACGGATTGTACCTGGGCAAACTCGCAGCCAAGCGCGACCAACCACTGCGTCCTGCCGTCGGCCGCTGCTCTACGGATCAGGACCGCTCCATGTTCGCGGCTGGGTATCGCCGCGGATATGACGAATCTCTCCCGGGTGTCGTAAGGGCCCGCACGACACACTAAGAACTCCGCGGCATACGTTCGCAATTGAATTTGCAAAATGAAAATCTCGATTGAGGTGTAGCTGTTATGAAAGCAAACAATTTGTTATCCATACTTGCTCTTACTCTAACGTTTTGCGTCTCCGCGTCGTACACGGTCAAGGCTGGCGGCCCTCCCACAACTGTTGGAACGGGAGCCAGCCTAAAAGGCGTAGTGAGATTCGAAGGCATAACACCGAAACCCAAGCTGATCAGCATGTCGGCGGATCCGAGTTGCGCCAAACAACATCCGTCCCCGGTATTGGCTCAGGAAGTCGTGACGGATTCGAAGGGTGACCTGCAGAACGTAGTCGTCTTCGTTGCCGATGGCCTGGGCGATCGCACCTTCGAGGTTCCTACGCAGCCGGTGGTCGTCGAGCAGAAAGGCTGCATGTACCTGCCGCATGTCCTCGCGGTGCAGGCAAACCAGCCGTTACACATGGTGAACGACGATCCCACGTCGCACAACGTCCATCCCACGCCCGCAAACAATCGCGAATGGAACAAGGCCGAGCCACCTGGATCGAGCGTGGACGAGACGTTTGCGCGGGAAGAGATCGCCATTCCGGTGAAGTGCAACCTGCATCCCTGGATGCACGGTTACATCGCGGTATTCAAACATCCTTATTTCGCGGTGACTGGTAAAGATGGCAGCTTCGACTTGAGTAGTCTGCCGCCGGGCACCTATACCATCAAAGCGTGGCACGAGACCCTGGGCACATCTACTCAGACGATCGTGCTTGGCGCAAACGAGACCAAGGAGATCAGCTTCGTATTCAAGAGAATGTAGCGCGCCTCAGCACTGCTGAAAGACTCATAATCTATGGCACGAGGAAGGGGTTACGTGGAAAACGCCGACAAGATAGTCGCCAAGGCCCTCGCCCTCGGAGCCACGGGCCAAGGCCCGAGCATCCACATGTTTTGGAGCGATCGGTGCGGCGTCGTCGTGGATCCAGATGGATACACGTGGATGGTAGGTACGCACAAAGCTGAGCCGACCGCGAAGGAAATGAAGGAGAAGATGTTGGAGCAGATGCGGCCTCAGCCGGCTGCCAACCGAGTTGGATCCCGAAAATAGCTATGCTTGCTTGGGATCGGCTCTGGAACGCAGGTGAAAGTCGCGTATGCCCAAACGCAGCATCGACCCCACAATCGCGGTAACCTGCTTGCCGTTGCCGCCTTTACCCGGGTGGTATTGAAGCTGCAAGTCTGAGGAGACTGTGCCGATTAGCTCTTCCTTGCGTACTCCCTGGCCTCGATACCCGGCGCGAAGCACCAGGCCGGCCTGCTTGAGCACGCGCAGATGGTAGTAGAGGGCGTCCGCTGGCCAGGCGTAGCGGCAAGTTCGCCAACGGAGACCGTCCCCATCTGGGGGAGAACATCGACAATCTCCTGCCGCGCCGACGATGTAAGCGCAGTGAGTTGCTTCTTGTCCTGAACGATAAAAGGAAGGCCGGTTTGTTTCATGGAGTGCCGCTTGACAAAAGCAGCCCTCCAGCCAATATGGCGTCATACGTCATGTCGGTTAATGAACTATGGAGACATTCGCCTTAAGTGAACCGGTATTACTGGTCCTGTTGAGCCTGGCGGAACAGCCGCGGCATGGCTATTCAATATTGAAAGATGTTGAATCCATGAGTGGCGGCCGGGTGCTGCTCAGCACGGGCACTTTGTACGGCGCGCTCCAGCGCCTGCTCGATCACGGCTGGATCGAGCGCGTCGAAGAGCACAACCCCGCTCGCGACCGTCGTACCTACAGGCTCACCTCGCGCGGGCGGCGCAATCTGCAAATTGAAATTGAGCGCATGCGCCACCTGACCAAGGTGGCTGCCCTGCGCATGACCTGCAAGGAGGCGTGATCGTGGTTACGGTTTACTGCTGCTTGTTATGCCTGTATCCGGTGAGCTATCGCGATGAATTCGGCGAGGAGATGACGTCCCTCTTCCGCGAGGCACGAAACGACCTTCCGCCAGCGCTGCTTGCGAAGGTCAGCTTCTACCGACGCGAATTTTGTGGACTTTTATCGGGTGCCCTGGGTGCGCACTTTGACCGTCTGCTCCGCCCCGCCATTCCATTTCGGAGGTTCTATATGCAAACCCAGTTTCGTTTTCCCCGCTCCACCGTGTTCCTGATGATAGTGGTCTTCGCCGGCGTAGTGCTCACGATCGCGAAGGCCAGCAGCGTTGCTGGCTATACGTCGGGATCGGCCTTGCGGACATTGGAATCCGCTCTGTTCTTTGTGCTGCTGACTATGTGCACCGCTGCCGCAGTCGTCTGGGGGATTCTCCACATCCGCCGGCGTAGCGGCGTACATCGCCTGCAGAACGTGGACAGTTAGATGGATTCAGCAGAGGCGAACCGCAGATGCCGCAGTATGCAACCACTTCCGGACCGATCGACAGTCGACGGCGATTGAGCTTCTGGCGCGTCTGCAAATGGCTCATCATGTCAGTGGCCTTGATTGTCGCCGCCGGCGCTGTATTTCAATTCTCGATGACGCAATGGGAGAGCCATCGCTATCCTCCCCCCGGAAAACTCGTGGACATTGGTGGGCTGCGGCTTCACATCAACTGCACGGGTGCGGGGAGTCCCACCGTCATCATGGAGGCGGGTCCAAACGACTCCTCCGTCATTTGGCAACTGGTTCAACCAGGGATCAGTAGATTTACCCGTGTTTGTTCCTACGATCGCGCCGGCTTCGGTTGGAGCGACGCGCCCAATGAGCAGCGTACCAGCTCGAATATTGCCAACCAACTGGATCTCCTCCTGACCCGCGCTGCGATCCCCGTCCCTTACGTTCTCGTTGGGCACGACTTCGGCTCACTCGACCTTCGTGTGTTCACCTCGCGCCATCGCCAGCAAGTCGTGGGCATGGTGCTCGTCGATTCAGTCCATCCGGACATGCACCATCGTCCGCCATTCAGCGTCGCTGCTCAGTCCACTGTCGCGAACGTTTATTACCGGCTTCTGCCTTGGACCGTGCCACTCGGAGTGCCCCGAATTCTCGGCTGGTGTCGCAACACTTACAGGTTCCCGAACCAGCCGAGTGAATGGGTTCGGTTGGCGCCCGAAGCAGCTGCTCAATATTGTCGCCTGCAATCCTGGCGCACCGAGATGGCACAAGTAACAGATGAGGATGGCTCCCTGGCCGCTACGACTGGCCCTTTCGGCGATATGCCGCTTGTAGTGCTCTCTCACGATCCGCAAGTCAACGATTTCGGGGGCTTTTTTTCTCCGGCCGATTTATTCAAGGCAGAGCACGCGTGGAGCGATATGCAGGAGGAATTACGAGGTCTCTCCTCAAGAAGTAAGAGGATTGTTGCCAAAGGAAGCTACCACTGGCTGCAAATCGATCGTCCTGAGTTAGTAGTCGCCGCAGTTCAAGAAATCGTCAACGATGCCCGTGGGACCACGCCATTTCAAGCTGACCCAAAGAAAGCGGGAACAACGCTATGTGGATGTCATCCCAAACAAAACTGTCCAACGTTCCGAACAGCTTGGGCTCATCCCAGAGCTGGCTTCGCTTCGAGAATCCCGACGTTCCGAACCATAAAAGTGTCGCCCCCGACCGGGCACACCCGGGTCAGAATGAATCCCGCTGCCTCAAGAAGTGCTCTCCACTCACGCTCGCTACGCTCTCTACCGCCGGTAACCGCAAGCATGTTGAGATCGCTCAAGAGGCGGACTTCCAGTTGCGGATCTGAATGAGATACGAGCGGAGGCAGTACGAATTCAATGACCAGTAAACTGCCGTTCTGCGGAATGACTGCGCGGCAGTTCCTGAGAACAGTAACAGCTTCCGCGTCCCGATACCCGTGCAGGACATGTTTAAGCATGTACACATCGGCACCGGCCGGGACCGATTGGGTCAGATCTGCGGCGATCAGTTCGCATCGGGAGGAAAGATCTTCATCTGCAAAGCGCGATTTAGCTGTATCCAGGCTGGCCTCGCGGTCGACAAGCATGCCTTGCAGATGGGAGTTGAGTCCCAGTACTGCAAGAATGAGCGACCCACCACCCCCGCCGAGGTCAGCGACCACCTTCCCGCGGGAAAAATCCCATGCCTCTGCGATGGGAGCGTAATCTTCTGCCGGAGCCGTGCCCATCACTGCACGAAAAATCGAGTCAGCTTCGGCGTCCTGCGACCAGCGAGAAGGTATCTTCGGATCGCGCACCTGCGAGGCCGGTTTGCCCGTTCGAACACAGTCGGTAAGAAGGGACCAGCTATCGGCGAGTAGATCCGCCCAGAAGATGACGGCTGCCCAGACGGACCGAGGCACATCCCTTCGCAGTGGTTCGCCAAACGGAGTCAGCCGAAAGTGTTCGGGCGTTGTCTCCTCTGTCACGCCGATGCTGGCGAGGGCGCGCAGCAGGCGATACAGAGCATCGGCATCTGCATGACAGTTTTCGGCCAAGAAACCAACGCTACGCACCTCGTCTCCAAGTGCATCGGCAATGCCGAGGCGTGCAGCCGCGCAAAGCATACGGCTGCGGGAATACGCCATTGCCATCTCTACGAGCCCTGGATTCGTCGTTACATTGCCGATGCCACCGCTCAGTTGAACCATGAGACACCCCAAATTCAGAGAGAGAATATCAGAGGAACCTCAGGAGATGTCGGCAGCTCGGAACTGAGAACCTTGCCGTAGCCCGTAGCACACCCATCAAGCGACACGTTAAAGTCAAAGGTGACGTGAACCCCTACGACCCTGCCTGTGAATCCTAGTTCGAACAACGCGAAGGAACCCATTTGCAGGAAACGTTTCCGGGTACTCGTACGCTTCGCTTTCTCTCGCATGAACGACGCGGGATCTGCACTGTGTGCAATACCAAAATCGCTCGGATCACGGGCTGGCGCCTGCACCACTGCGTTCCCCGCGTGATGGGTGGCTCACGAAGCGCAGAAAACTGCGTTCTACTTCATCCGGAGTGCCATGACAGGGTTCACCGCCAGCGCCTTTCTGTCTCGAAACCGCGTCTCCCGGAAAGAGGCGTTCGAAGGGCTTGAGCTGTGTGAGAGGGAACTTTCATGCACAGTTGTTAGAGGGCTGGACGGGAGCAATCCCGTCCGGCTACTCGGTGATCCATCCCGAATCGCGGGATCCGTTGACTAGCAGATGCCGCGTCCGTAAGATGAAGCGACCCGCAAGCCGACGCAACTCCTTGTGATCGACCAGACCATCTCGCACTATCGCATCATCGAGAAGCTCGGTGGTGGCGGCATGGGCGTAGTTTACAAGGCCGAGGACACTCGCCTGCACCGTTTCGTCGCTTTGAAGTTCCTGCCTGACGAGGTGGCGCGCGATCCGCAATCTCTCAGCCGCTTCCGTCGAGAGGCACAGGCCGCCTCCGCCCTCAATCATCCCAACATCTGCACTATCTACGACGTCGGCGAGCAAGATGCGCAAGCATTTATCGCGATGGAGTTTCTGGATGGTCAGACGCTCAAGCACAAGGTCGAGAACCGGCCGCTCAAGATCGACGAGTTGTTGGAGCTTAGCAGTCAGATTGCCGACGCACTCGACGCTGCCCACAGCCGCGGCATTGTGCATCGTGACATCAAGCCGGCCAATATCTTCATCACCAATCGGGGACAGGCGAAGATTCTCGACTTCGGACTTGCCAAGCTTAACGCGAGCCGCAATCTGACCGCTTCAATGACCGGCTCAACGATAGCCGATATCAGGGACGAACAACTCACAAGTCCAGGCAGTACCGTGGGCACAGTTGCCTATATGTCCCCCGAGCAGGCTCGTGGAGAAGAACTCGATACCCGCACGGATCTATTCTCGTTCGGCGCGGTAATCTACGAGATGTGTACCGGCACAGTGGCCTTCGCCGGCAGCACTTCCGCCGTCATCTTCGAGGCCATCCTCAACCGCGTCCCGACGCCGCCGCCCCAGCTCAATCCCATCTTGCCACCCGATCTCAACCGGATCATTGGCCGGGCACTGGAAAAGGATCGCGAGCTGCGCTATCAGACGGCTTCTGAAATACGCGCCGAATTGAGGCGCTTGAAGCGCGACTTGGATTCAAACCGGAATGCGGCGGCGCAGAGTTCGGTCTCAGCGAAGGAGGCCGCAGTGGTGGTGGGGCCGGCAACAGCCTCGGCCAGAAAGGCACATTCCATCCGATCAATGGGATTGATCGCCTGCGCGGCCCTCGTTCTGGGCGCAGGTGCGGGCTGGTTTCTCCGCGCCAGTTGGATGCCGATGTCGCAGCCCCTCTACCATCAGCTCACCTTTCGCCGAGGTACCATTCGGTCCGCGCATTTTACGCCCAACGGACAGTCGGTCGTTTACGGGGCTTCTTGGGAGGGATCTCCGATTGATCTATTCATTACCAGCCCCGAAAGTCCGCAGTCGCGGTCGCTTAATCTCGCTGGAGCTGCGCTCTTGGCTATCTCCTCTTCCGGAGAAATTGCGGTAGCGATGGACAGCCGCCCATCCGGAGTTTATGCCCAGGTGGGCACGCTGGCCCGAGTGCCGCTCAACGGTGGGTCGCCACGCTCTGTACTGGAAAACGTGCAGTGGGCAGATTGGTCACCGGATGGCAATAACTTGGCGATCGTCCGGGACGTTAATGGTCGAAACCGTCTTGAGTTCCCTATCGGGAAAGTGCTGTACGAAACCTCAGGCTGGATCAGCCATCCACGGGTTTCTAGAAAAGGCGACCAGGTGGCATTCCTGGACCATCCTCTGCCGGGCGATGATGGAGGTTCTCTGCGCGTCGTGGACCTGAGCGGAAACGTTAAGACTTTGGCTACGGACCTCCAAACCATACAGGGACTGGCTTGGTCTGCCGACGGCCGGGAAATATGGTTCACCGCTGACCGGCTCGGCCTTAAACGCGCCATCTACGGTGCCACGTTGGGCGGGCACGATCGGCTCATAGCACGCGTTCCTGACACTCTGTCGCTACAGGATATTTGGCAGGATGGGCGCGTACTACTTTCCCGAGACACCTGGCGACGGGAACTAATTGGTCTCGCCTCTGGTGAGAGCAAGGAACGTGATCTGTCGTGGTTCGACTACTCGTACCCATCAGACATCTCATCCGATGGCAAGGAGTTGCTCTTCACCGAGGCGGGTGAAGGCGGAGGTCCGAACTACTCTGTTTATCAGCGAAAGATCGGTGACACCTCGGCCGTCCGCTTGGGGGACGGCCTTGCCATCGCCGTGTCGCCGGATGGCAAATGGGT
>Ga0187867_10004280_pt1 | contig 11096 bp, 7 predicted proteins | sample June2016WEW_13_1_FD_132976 | JGI IMG/M metagenome (GOLD analysis project Ga0187867, IMG submission 132976) | Peatland microbial communities from SPRUCE experiment site at the Marcell Experimental Forest, Minnesota, USA - June2016WEW_13_10 | ecosystem: Environmental > Terrestrial > Soil >... | reverse complement strand
GATGGTGAATACTCCGCGCCCGTCGAGGGTGTTGATGATGACGCCGGAGCGGGTGGCGCGGTCGATGGATTCGCTGAGGCTCCGCTGCAACTCGTCGGGCAGGTACATGCCGGGCGAGACCAAAAGCATAATCCGGTCGCCCGGCATGGAGCCGAGCAGCCGCACCACGTTGTTGAGGATGCGGAAAGCGCTGCTGGCGTCGCTGGCGCCTTCGTTGTAGACTGCGCGGAGAGTGGATCTGGCGATGGGGGCAGCTTCGTTCACCTGGTGACAATTTAGTGTGAGGCAATCCATGGTGATGTAGGTCTGCATCAACAGCGCCGGCGGCATTGAGGTGCAGGTATACGCGCAGCTAGGCCCTGTCGTGCTGCAGCCCGCCAGCTCGTCGCCGGGATTCTTCATGAACAGGTCCGCCACGTAAAAGCTGGCCGGAGGGAAATGCACGCGCGGCGGCACGGGCATGATCTTCATCAGCGCCTCGCTTAATTTCGCCACGTCATTGGTGAACTCGAGCGTCGTAGTGCCGGAGAGCGTCAGCACCGCGATGCGCTCCTGCGGTGGTATCCCCTCGATGTGCTTCAGGGCGGCCTTGCGCGCGTTCATCAGATCTTCCAGCTTGAGATGGACATCGTCGAAGACAAAGGCCACGAAGCGGCTGGGGACCACCGGCTTTGCCTTGGCCGGCTCGCCCGGCATTTCCGCTTTGGCCGGCTGCGCGGCCTTCGGGACGGCGCTGCCCTCCAGGGTGAACTGTGCGATCTCCTGCGGCTTGCCGCGATCGGTGAGCTGAAAGTCCTGCTTTTGCAAGTTGCCAACCGTGTTTCCCTGCTTGTCGCGAACCACCACCGGAACGCGCACCAGGTTTACCGTCGATTGAAAGGTGAATGTCTCGTCTCGGGTGCTAACCCCGCCGGTCTGGGTCTGCGCCGCGAGCGTAGCAATAAGAAGAAAAAAGGACCAAGAGCGCACTAAGCTCTCCTTCCGTGAGAAAGCCGGCAGCGCAGGCTTCCGCCGAAATGGGCGCGCTTCGGGCCACTCGTTTGAATTATAACGTCGCCGGCGCGCGGGCTGCGCCGGAGATTGCTAGCTCGAAAGGGCCATGCGGCGCGGGACGGCGCGACCGCTCCCTGTGGTCGCGGCTCTGAAAGCCGGCGGCGGTAATAGACGGCAACCGGCGCGGGTTGGAACGCGTTTAAAGGTATGAATGCTCCAAAGACCGATGTGTGCCTGGATCGTGCTGGCTATCGCCGGCGGCGCGGCAATGGCGGCCGATTCGCAGCCTTGGAAGGACAAGCAGATTGCGGAATGGACCGTGGAGGAAGCGCGGCAGGTGCTCACGGAGTCGCCATGGGCGAAGACCGTGACGCCCTCGCCGGACGGGTCGGGCAGGCTCGGGCAGTCGCGGGCTGGCATGGGCGCGCCCGGCCTCGGAATCGGCGGGATCGGCCTGGGACTTCCCGGAATGGGGCGGCGCGGCGGCATGGGGCGTGGCTCCAATGACGCCGGCAGTACGGATTCCGGGCAGATGCCGGCGCTGACACTGCGTTGGATTAGCGCGCTGCCGATGAGTTCGGCCCTGCTCATCACCCACGAACCGAATGCGCCTTCGGTGGACGAAGACCATTACGCGATCGCGGTGTATGGCGTGCCCAGCGGCATCGTCCACGGGGATCCGGACAACCTGGGCGCGGAGTTGAAGAATCGCGCGGCGATCAAACGCGAGGGCAAAAAGGGCATGAAGCCTTCCAGCGTGGAAGTTCTGCTGCGCGACGACGGGCCGGTAATTATTTATCTTTTCCCGCGCACCAACGAGATCACGCGGAAGGACAAGGTCGAATTCGATGCCGAGATTGGCCGGCTGAAGTTCGCGCAGGACTTCTTCCCGGACGAAATGATCTACCAGGGCAAGCTGGAACTGTGACGTGGAAGCCGGCGCCAGAAACGTCCGGCTTCTGCCCGTGCGCGCCTTATTGCCCGGCCACCGCGTACTCCAGACGCCGCTCCACGCGCTGGGCGCCTTGTTGAATGGCGATCTTGATCGCATACTTGCCCGGCGCGGGCACCGTGGCGATGCTCATCGGAATGGCGCCGGAGGGATCGGGCGCGGGAAGATCGGCGGTCTGGCGGGCGATCACGCGGCCAGCCAGCGAAAGCTCGACCTCCATGCTCGGCTTCGCTTCGGCGGCCGTATCGGGATACACCATGAAATACACGAATGGATGGGCCGACATATTCACCACGCCATCCAGCTCCGGCGACGCGCGTTTGCCGCCGTACTCCAGGGGATCGGCCGGATCCGGCGGCCCGTTGACGTCATCCAGCGTCTTCACCAGCAGCAGGTCGCTGAGGGCGACACCGCCCGAGCCCGGATTCTCGAATTGCACGGTCTCGACGCTGGCCTGGTTGGCTTCGCGGTCGGCGACCGCCGCTTCCAAGGTGTACCGGCCCGGCGGCAGCGTGACCGGCTGCGAGTAGCGGAGCGAACCAGCCCGCAAGGCGGCCAGCCGCGTATCGGGAAAAGTGAACGGGAAGTCATGGCTGATCTTCTCCACCACGCGGCCTCCCGCGTCGCGGATCAGCGCTATCACCAGGACGTGCAGCCGGAACGTTTGCAGGGGGCCCGGCGTGGTCTTGATGCCGGCAGCCGGCACGTCCACGGCCACCGCGTACTGCGAGCCCACGACACCCGGCCGGAAGCGGAGAGCGCTCACGTGAAAATCGAAGGCGTGCGGCGGCGGGCTGGCCTGGAGGGCCTCCATGGCGGGCCGTTCAAACAGCTTTTCGGACAGCGGATCGTGAGCGGAATCGGCCCGCCGCAGAATCGGGCGCTGCTGGTCGTCCTCGGCGGTTTCGACCGGCGCCGGCATCGGCAGCCGGTAGTCGCGGATATCGAAGAGCTTCCAGTCGCCTTTCGGCGGCGAAACCTTCAGCGTCAAGGCCACTTCATCGCGCGGTCCCTGATAATAGGCCACGCGTAGGTGATGCATACCCTCCGTAAGCTCGGTCCGGCCGCTCGCATATGTTGTGGAATGTACCCCGTCGTTATCCACGACCCGGCGCTCGTCGATGAAAAGAATGCTGCCATCGTCGGATTCCAAAGAGAACGAGTACCTGCCAGCTTCCTTAACCCAGAAGTCGGCCTGGTAGTCGATCGCGAACCATTCGAGGCGGTCCGTCACACCCGTTATGCCTTGCAGCCAGGATCGCGTGGGGACGTTGAGGGTGAAGGTGCAGACGGTGCCCCCCGGCTTCGTCCGTTCGAGCGTCGGCAGCATCGGTCCGAGCCTCTGCGTGTCATAGGGGATGTCGTACACCTTGCCTTGAATCATTCCCGCGAAGCAGTTCGTCGAACCGAAGTCGAAGGTGTCGTCCTTCCGGCGCTTGATCGCGTGCGCGGGCGGCGGCAGCAGAAAGGCGCACAGGAGTACAAAAAGTGGAAACGAGGACCAGGAGCGCACGATACTCTCCTTCCGCGAAAACCCGGCGGCGCGGATTGTCCGGAGTGGGCGCGCTGCGGCCGTCCCACTCGCTTTGCATTATAACCTCTGGACCCGCTCGCCAACCCCGCAAGTTGCTAGCTAAAAAGAGCCATTCGGCCAATCGAAAACCGCCGCGAGCGTGAGTTCCACGCGCATACGAACCATTTCGTCCGCGTGGTTGCCTCCGCCTTGGAATAAACTTGTCTCCATGAAGATTACCGGCAATACGATCCTGATCACGGGCGGCGGCACGGGCATAGGCCGCGGCCTGGCGGAGGCCTTCCACGCATTGGGAAACCGCGTCATTATCGCCGGCCGCCGCCAGCAGGCGCTCGAGGAGACCACAGCCGCGAACCCCGGTATGGCATCGCTTGCGCTCGACGTAGAAGACCCAGCCAACATACGCGCTTTCGCGGCTGAGTTAGCCGTGCGTTACCCGGCGCTGAACGTACTCGTCAATAATGCTGGAATCATGCGGTTCGAAAAGCTGCCAGCGCAACCGGACCCGCTCAGCGATGCGGAAGCCATCGTCGCCACCAATCTGCTGGGCCCCATCCGGCTGACCGCGGCGCTGCTGCCTCTCCTCGAAAGGCAGCCTTACTCCGCCATCATGAACGTGACCTCCGGGCTGGCGTTCGTTCCGATGGCGCCAACCCCCACTTATTGCGCAACCAAGGCCGCTCTCCACTCCTATACCCAGTCACTTCGCTATCAACTCCGTGGGACTACCACGGAGGTTCTCGAACTCATCCCTCCCTATGTCGCCACGCATCTCTCAAATGGGGCCGCCGACCCTCGCGCGATGCCACTCGACAAGTTCATTGCGGAGGCGATGGAAATCCTGAAGGCCCAGCCCGCGGCGGCTGAGATCTGCGTCGAAAACGTGAAGCGTCTCCGCTTCGCCGCCGAGAGCGGCCACTATGACGCCATCTTCCAGGGTCTCAACGAGGCCATGAGAAACCCCTGACAGCGGCGCCGTGGCGCGGCGCTTAGGGCCTGTCGGAAAATAGCCGTGCCATCCGACGTGGCGCACGCACTCGTCGGTGCCGCGTCGGCACTCGTGCCGACGCAAGGCGCCGCCGGAAAAAGACGTGTCGAGAAGAGTCTCGACACGGCACGCACGAGAGCGTGCGCCACGTCGGTCGCAAAGGATTTGGCATGGTTATTTCGTGACAGGCCCTTAGCTGCCGCTCACTCGCGAGATGACGGATCGCGTGGTAAAGCCGTATCCTATCACTAGCGGGGAGTTGCGACTGATCGACGATGGAGCGCATTGGACGGTACAAGATCGTTCGGGAACTGGGCCGCGGCGCCATGGGAGTGGTGTATCACGCGATCGATCCCAATATCGGCAGGCCGGTGGCGATCAAGACCATTCAGCTCGGTAACGTGCGCGATCCCGGCGAGCAGGAGCGGCTGCGCGAACGGCTGTTCCGCGAAGCCCGTTCGGCCGGCATCCTCTCGCATCCCAGCATCGTCACCATCTACGATGTCGAGCAGCAGGACGACCTGGCGTTTATCGCCATGGAATACGTGGATGGACCCACGCTCGACCAGATTCTTTCAGCGCCGCGGCCGATCGATCCGGAACGGATGTTCCGCCTCCTGACGCAAACCGCGGGCGCGCTCGATTACGCTCATCAGAGGGGAATCGTACACCGCGATATCAAGCCGGCAAATATCATGATCGCCACCGATGGCACGGCCAAAATCGCCGATTTCGGCATCGCCAAAATCACCACCTCCGAGCAACTCACCATGACCGGCTCCATCGTCGGCACGCCGCATTACATGTCGCCCGAACAGGTGCAGGGCCAGCCGGTGGACGGCCGTTCCGATCAGTTCTCGCTGACGGTGATTGCCTACGAGATGCTGACCGGCGAAAAGCCATACACGGGGGAGCACCTGACCACGGTGGTCTACAAGATTGTGGCGGAGGAGCCGAGGCCCGCGCACCTTTTGAACTCGACCTTGACGGTCCCCATTGAGGCTGTACTCTCAAAGGGTCTGGCGAAGAAGCCCGCCGACCGTTACGCCACTTGTCAGGAGTTTGTCCGCAGCCTGGAAAAGGCGTGCGCGGCGTCGCGCACCTGGAAAACCCTGGCGCGCGGCGGCGCCTTGAATGAGCCCACGCTGGCGGGAGCTCCACGCGCCGCCATCACGCTGCCGCCCGCCCGCCGCCCGCGCCGCGGCGACGAAACCGCAAATACGCGGGGCGAGCGTTCCAGGCTCGGCTTTCTTCCATTCCTGGCGGCGATTCTGATGGCGGCGGGCGTGCTCGCGCTAATCGGGTGGCAAACCTCGAGGTTTTCGTGGCTGATGCCAGGCGGCCGGGGAGGCGCGGCAACCGATCTCGCGCCAGAGCCCAAAGCGCCGCCGGCCATCGCCGCCAATGCGAAGCGCGCGGCGCCGCCCGCACCCGCGCCGGTATCGCCATCGCCATCTGCCACGGATGAGAGCAAGCCCAGTCCACTATCGGCCGCGCCAGCGCCCGGCGAGGAGAACAAGCCTGCCGGAGAAACCGCCAAGCCACTCGATGCGGACGCCGAGGTGCCTGTAGCGTCGGCCCAACCACCGGTGGCGGCGCCGGCACGGCGAATGGCGCCGGCGGTAGTGCCCGAGCCGGCCGAAGTGACCGTGATCACCAGTCCGGCCGGCGCCATCGCGATGCTCGACGGAAGACATGAGATGACCTGCTCGACGCCGTGCTCGCTCGATGCCGCGCCCGGCCGCCATACCGTTTCCATCGCCATGGCGGGCTACCAGCCGGAGCACCGCGACCTCGACGTCGGGTCCGGATCCATGGAGCTTCCCATGGTGATCCTGCGCTCCATCCAGGGCACCCTGTGGGTCACCAGTTCGCCGGCCGGCGCAGCCATCACCATCAACGGCAAGCGATTCCCGCAAACCACGCCCGCGCAAATTGCCCTGCCTCCGGGATCGTACCGTGTGCAGGTAGAAAAAGACGGGGCGCAGAACACCTCGGCGCTGGAAATCCGCAATGGCCAGACTAAGGTGCTGAAGTTGTCGCTCAGCCAGTAGACTCTGTCTGCTCCGACGCGGTTTCTGGCAGACCACGACGGCTTAACTGTAATGTTTTGTACTGGGACCAAGGTTCCCTCCTGCCCAGGCTTCGCAAAATGTACCTGTCTTTTTTGGTTTCCGGCGGATACAATGACACCCAAGCACTTGCCGCGGCGGAGGGGAAGCTCTGATGGCCATCAAGGTATTTGTCTATTTGCAGATTCTGGACCTGCTCACCACCCTGCTTGGCTTGCGGCTGGGAGCGGTGGAAGCCAGTCCGTTCGTACGCCTGTTGATGCACGCGGGGCCTGCGATTGGCCTCACGGTCTCGAAGGTACTCGCGCTTGGCCTGGGCGCTTTCTGCGTGTACACGCGGAGATTCGCTCTCATCCGGCTGGCTTCCTATTGGTACGGCGGCCTGGTGGCCTGGAACCTGGTCATTCTGCTGGCCCTGCCGGTCCACGTGGGCTCCTGATCTCCACTCCGGCCTCTGCGGCGCCCGGCGTGATCGGCGAGCGACGCGGGTCACCGCGCAGTTTCTCTCGCCGCGTTGGTAACCTTTTCCCCGGCTCTTGGTATAACCATCATGCTGCAAGACCTGCGTTACGCTTTTCGCGCCCTCCGGAAGTCGCCTTTGTTCGTCATTGTGGCTGTGGTTTCGCTGGCGCTCGGAATCGGCGCGAATGCGGCGATTTTCAGCCTCGTCAATCAGCTCATGCTGGAACTGCTGCCCGTCAAGCACCCAGAGCAGCTCGTCCTGCTGCAGGCCAAGGGCGAGCACTATGGCAGCAACACCGGCGACAACTCCATCTCTTACCCGATGTATCAGGACTTCCGCGATAAGAACCCGGTCTTCGCCGGCATGTTCTGCAAATACGGGATGCGCCTCAGCCTCACCACCGAGGGCCGCACCGAACTGGTCTCGGCCGAGCTGGTTTCCGGAAACTACTTCCCGGTGCTGGGCGTTCGCGCTGCACTGGGGCGCGTCTTCACGGCGTCGGACGATCTGGTTCAGGGCGGCCATCCATTGGTCGTACTCAGCTATGGCTATTGGACCACGCGGTTCGCGGCCGACCCCGGCGTGATCGGTAGGAAAATCGTGGTGGCCGGTTACCCGATGACCATTGTCGGCGTCAGCCAGGCCGGCTTCGACGGGGTGGAGAAAGGCTACTCGCCGCAGATCCGCATCCCGATGATGATGAAGCATGAGGTCACCGCCGGCCCCTGGTATTCGCTCAACGACCGCCGCGGCCGCTTCGTGCAGGCGTTCGGCCGCCTCAAACCCGGTGAGACGATGGAACAGGCCAAGGCCGGACTGCAGCCGCTGTTCCACCAGATCCTGAGCGGCGAGGTGCGCGAGAAGGATTTCGCCAAAACCACCGACTACACCGGCAGCAATTTCTGCGCATGTGGATGAACCTGCTTCCCGCCTCCAAGGGCCACTCGTACTTGCGCGAGCAATTCTCGAAGCCGCTCGCGGCGCTGATGGGGATGGTGGGGCTGGTGCTGCTGATTTCCTGTTCAAACCTGGCCAACCTGCTGGTGGCGCGGGCCACCGCGCGGCAAAAGGAGATCGCGGTGCGGCTGGCCCTGGGCGCGAGCCGCGCGCGCATCGTTTGCCAGCTTCTTCTGGAAAGCACCCTCCTTTCGCTGGCGGGCGGCGCGGCCGGTGTAGCGCTGGCTTTGTGGATCGACCACGCGCTGATCGCGTTTCTGCCCGCCAGTGTTGCCGCGCTCACGCTGACCGCTACTCCCGATTGGCGCGTGCTGCTGTTTACGCTGGCGGTTTCGGTGCTCACGGGCCTGGTTTTCGGCCTCGCCCCCGCATTGCAGGCCAGCCGCCCGAAGCTGGCTTCCACGCTGAAGGACCAGGCGGGCGCGGTAATCGGCGGCGCCGCGGTGGCGCTGCGCAAAGGCCTGGTGACCGCGCAAGTGGCGCTCTCTTTGCTGCTGCTCATCGGCGCCGGTCTTTTCTTGCAAAGCCTCAACCATCTGAAGGAGCTGCATCCCGGTTTCCAACTGGATCATCTGGTGACCTTCGCGGTTGACCCCACCGTCAACGGATACAAACCCGAGCGCAGCCTGGAATACTACCGCCAGTTGGAGGAAAAGCTGCGCGCACTTCCGGGCGTCAACGCGGAGGGCCTGGCTGTGGTGGCAGTGCTGGATGACGATGAGTGGGACAGCTCCATCGCCGTGGAAGGATACACGGCCAAGCAGGGCGAGTGGGTCGATCCCCACATGCAGTACGTCTCGCCGGGCTTCTTCGAAGCTATGCGCATTCCCGTCCTGCTGGGCCGCGGATTCGACCTGCGCGACGATAAAGGCACGCCGCCGGCGGCCATCGTCAACGAGAAGTTCGCCCGGCGCTACTTCGGCTCCGCCAGTCCCATTGGCAGACATATCGGCATGGGCGGCAATCCGGGCACCAAACTGGATATTGAAATTGTCGGTGTGGTGCGGGATACCAAGTACGAGAACATGCGGGACGAGGTTCCGTATGAGCTCTATCGGCCCTACCGGCAAGTGGAATTTGTGGTCGGCACCAACGCTTACGTGCGCACCGCCAGCGAACCGGCCAATTTCTTCCCCGCGCTGCGCCATGCCGCTCAAAGCGTGGATACGAACGTCCCGGTGTTCGGCATGCGCACACTCGAGCAGCAGATGGACATTTCGCTGGTGACCGAACGGATGCTGGCGACGCTCTCGAGCGCGTTTGGCCTGCTCGCTACGCTGCTGGCCGCGCTGGGTCTGTATGGCGTAATGGCGTACATGGTGGAGCGGCGCACGCGCGAGATCGGCATCCGCATGGCTTTGGGCGCGGCGGGCGGAAACGTCATCTGGCTGGTGATGCGCGAGGTGATCGTGCTCTCCGTGGCGGGTCTCGCTATCGGGCTGACGGGCGCGTGGGGGCTGACGCGCCTGATCGAAGCACAACTGTTCGGCATCCACGCGAGCGATCCCACGACGATGATCCTGGCTTGCGCCTCCATCGCCGCCGTCGCCGGCCTGGCCGGCTATGTGCCGGCGCGCCGCGCCACCGCCGTCGATCCCATGCGCGCCCTGCGCTTCGAGTAGGACGGGGACGCTCTTAGCTTGCCGCCAAAAGTAAGAACACGATTACGTGGGCCGCGGTAGTGGGCCAAACCCGCTCCAGCAGCGCTGTCTGGACGCAGGCGGCTTGCTATACTGGATTTTCAAGTTCACATCTCAAGGAGTTTCATGATTTCTGCAACACAATTGCGTCCGGGAATGGTGATTAAGTTCAACAACGAGCTTTATTCCGTTTTCAGCGTCAACCACCGGACGCCGGGCAACCTGCGCGGGTTCGTACAAGTCAGGATGCGCAGTCTGCGCTCGGGTTCCATGACCGAACACCGCTTCTCTTCCGAAGACAAGGTCGAAAAGGCCGTCATGGAAGAACAGCAGATGGAGTACCTGTACGACGACGGCGAGTTCTTCTACTTCATGAACACCGAGAGCTTCGAGCAGATGCACCTGATGAAGGAGTTGCTCGGCGATGCCATCCAATACCTGATTCCGCAGTTGCTCGTCAGCGTGGAATTCTACGAGGGCAAGCCGATCAGCGTGGAGCTGCCGGCCACCGTGGACCTGACCGTGGTGGAGACCGAACCCGGCATGAAGGGCGCCTCGGTTTCGAACGTCACCAAGCCGGCCAAGCTCGAAACCGGCCTGGTGGTGCAGGTGCCCCCCTTCATCACCGAAGGCGAAAAGATCCGCGTCAATACCGCGGAAGGCACTTACCAGGAACGCGCGTAAAGCGCCGGAAAAATAGTTCGCTCAATCGCAGCGCGACCATCATTCGGAGCCGCGACCATAGGGAGCGGTCATTTTTCATTTTGGTTGATAGCCTTTAGCGCGCGAACCAAGCCGTCCTCTTCACCGGCAAGCACGGTGCGCAGATCGAGCAGCAGGCGGTCCTTTTCTATGCGCGCCACCACGGGCGGGTCCGCGGCGCGAAGCTGACGCTCGGCTGCCACAACATCCGGGCACTCGATCGAGATCAGCCAGGTGGCGATGGACTGCTCCGGCGTGGCGCCGCCGCCGATCACGGACGAACCGGAAACGACTTCCGTACGCAGGTCGGGGACCTGCGCCACCAGCGCCTCGGCGCGCGCTCGGATAGTGGCGGCCGGCTGGCGAATCATCGCCAGCACGGGGATCTCTTCCCAGCGCTCCAGCAGCAGCAGGCGCAGCGTGGTTTCCAGGGCCTGGTAAATTAGCTTGTCCAGGCGAAGGGCGCGAAACAAAGGGTTGCGGCGCAGACGGCTGACGAGTTCCGCCTTCCCCGCGAGAATTCCCGCCTGCGGGCCTCCCAACAACTTGTCGCCGCTGAACGACACCAGGTCCACGCCGGCTTCGAGGCTCGCCCGCACCAGCGGCTCGTCAATCCCGAACGGCCGCAAGTCCACCACGCACCCGCTGCCCAGGTCTTCGAAAACCGGCAAGCCTCGTTCGCGGCCCAGCGCCACCAGCTCATTCAACTCGGGCCGCCCGGTGAACCCTTGGATGCGGAAGTTGCTGGGATTGACGCGCAGCAGCAGGCGGGTGCGGTCGTTGAGCGCGCCGCGG
>Ga0187867_10004279_pt1 | contig 11097 bp, 14 predicted proteins | sample June2016WEW_13_1_FD_132976 | JGI IMG/M metagenome (GOLD analysis project Ga0187867, IMG submission 132976) | Peatland microbial communities from SPRUCE experiment site at the Marcell Experimental Forest, Minnesota, USA - June2016WEW_13_10 | ecosystem: Environmental > Terrestrial > Soil >... | reverse complement strand
CGCAGGAATTTCCTCCTTTCCCCGAGATACCCGAAGATCTGAAAAAAGGCTCGGAATACCTGAAATAGCAACCGAAAAATCGTCGGCAGTGGTTCTCTACGCGAACCTCACCTTCACGTCCGGCCCCTTTTCCAGGTGAATGCTTTCGATGAAGCGCACCTTGCCGGTCTGCTGGGTGAGGATCACGGAGGAAGTTCGGGTGCCCTCGCCGAAAAAGCGCACGCCTTTCAGAAGAGCGCCATCGGTAACGCCGGTGGCGGCGAAGATGAGCTGTTTGCCGGGCGCAAGATCTTGCGATTCGTAAATACGATTTTTGTCTTTGATCCCCATGCGAGCCAGGCGCTCTTCCTGGTCAGGCGCAACCACCAGCCGGCCCAGCATATATCCGTTGAGGCAACGGATCGCCGCGGCGGTGATCACACCTTCCGGCGCCCCTCCCGAGCCCATGACCGCGTGCACACCTGTTCCGATTACGGCGGCGGCAATACCGGCGGAGAGATCGCCGTCGCCGATCAGCCGGATGCGGGCTCCGGCGGCCCGTATGTCGCCAATCAATTTCTCATGGCGCGGACGATCGAGCACAATCACCACCAGGTCTTCGACGTCCCGCTCTAATCTTCTTGCAATGTTTTTTAGGTTATCGGCCACGGACGCGTCGAGTTCGACAGCATTTTTGCAGGAAGGTCCGACCACGATCTTTTCCATGTAGCAGTCGGGAGCATTGAGCAGTCCTCCGCGCTCGGAAGCGGCGAGCACGGTAATCGATCCGGGAGCGCCCGTCGCACAGAGATTGGTGCCTTCCAGCGGATCGACAGCGATGTCGACGTCAGGCACCTCGCGGCCGTCGGTGAACTCGGCCCCGACCTTTTCGCCGATGTATAGCATGGGGGCTTCGTCGCGCTCCCCTTCGCCAATGACGATGGTGCCGCGCATGGGAATGGAATCCATGGTATGGCGCATTGCCTCGGTGGCAACTTGGTCAGAGAGTTTGCGCTCTCCCTGACCCATGGTGCGCGCCGAGGCGATTGCCGCCACTTCCACCACGCGCAGGAATCGCGATGCCAGGTCGCTTTCGATGTTTTCCCCGAAACTGCGGGCCTTGCCTTCTGGACGAGTTTGAGTAGCCATAAGAACCTTCCAAAAGATTGTGGCAGCCATGGCCGCCTCTAAGAGCACCGCGCATCATGCTCCATTAGGGATGTGCCCGTCAAGAAGGAGAAGACCAGCAAGCTGGAAATAGGCGCTACCTAGCCCATTTCAGTCGTGTTATTCTCGCAAGCCTGTTACGAGAAAAGGAGCCTCATGCCTGCTGAATCGCATCCGCTGACCTTGCTCTGCATCACCACGTACGAGAAGGGCCAAGAGTTCATGCGCGAGTGCAAGCGTCAGGGATGCCTTGTGATTCTGCTCACCGCGGAAAAGTTGCGCGCTGCCGACTGGCCACGGGAAAGCCTGGACGACACCTTTTATCTTCCGACGGACATCCCGATCGCCGACATCGTGCAGGCGGTCACGCATCTGGCCCGGACAAAGAAAATCGACCGCATTGTCGCGCTCGACGAATATGACATGGAAACGGCCGCGACTCTGCGCGAACACTTGCGCGTGCCCGGCATGGGCCTGACCACCATGCGCTATTTCCGCGACAAGCTGGCGATGCGCATGCGCGCCCTTGATCGCGGAGTGCGCGTGCCGGATTTCGTGTCGGTCTTCAACCATGCCGACGTACGTTACTACCTGGAACATGTGCCGGGCCCTTGGGTACTGAAGCCGCGCCAAGAGGCATCGGCGATCGGGATCAAGAAGATCCATAATGCCAACGACCTCTGGCCGGTTCTGGAGCAGTTAGGCGACAAGCAATCTTCTTATCTGCTGGAAAAGTTCGTTCCTGGCGAGGTCTTCCATGTGGATTCGGTGGTCTCCGAGAATGAAGTGGTCTTCGCCAACGTAAGCAAGTATGGCAAGCCTCCCCTGAATGTGGCGCAGGGTGGAGGAGTCTTCACCACGTTTACTGTGCCTCGCGGAGGGGACGCCGACGCGGGCCTTCGGCAGATCAATCGCGACCTGATTGCGGCGCTGGGACTGGTGCGCGGCGTGGCCCATGCGGAATTTATCCAGGCACACGCGGACGGACATTTCCATTTTCTTGAGTGCGCGGCGCGCGTGGGCGGTGCTTACATCAACGAGATGGTCGAGGCCGCCACGGGAATCAATCTGTGGCGGGAGTGGGCACGCATCGAGATCGCTGGCGGAGATGGAGGGTATCGGCTTCCGCCGGTGCGCGAAGAATATGCGGGAGTTATTCTTTCACTGGCTCGGCAGGACGATCCCGACACTTCGGGTTACAACCATCCAGAAGTGTGCTTGCGAATCAAGAGGCATCACCACGCGGGACTTGTTCTGCGGTCGCATGATCCGGAGCGCGTGCCAACTCTGCTGGCAGAATACGCGCCCCGCTTTGTCGAGGACTTTCTGGCGGTAGAACCGCCACGGGAAAAACCTACCGCCTAGCGAGACGACTCTCTTGTACCGCCAAAGGCTGGGCAACAAGCCGCGATTTTTCAGTCACCACGACCGCGAACGGAGCTACGCCGCTTTGCCGTATCCTTTCACCGCTCGTGCGATGCCGTCGCCGGCCGCGGCAAGATCTTGCTGGTTCATGGCCGGACGCACGGTGAGCCGCCTGGCATGGCAAGCCAGAAACCATGGTTCGGCGATCGCTGGCAGTTGCGAAGAATCTTTCATGTCGAAGATTAGGTAGCCCGTGCGCTCGCCGTTGTCTTCGGCGAACTACGCTGCCTCAGGTTTCAACTCATCGAGAATGGACTCAATCGTCGCTCCAAGACTGCCGCTTCGAGCCGCCGCATTCCCCGCCTCGACCGGGATGCAAACTTTCAGCAACATTCGCATGATGTACGCCCCTGCTTAGGCGGTGGCGATTATACATCTCCGCTATGCCTTCCCAACGCCGGGCAGGCAGAAGGCTCTGTGCCCCTTTCTTTCCACCGGCGCAACCAAACTGGCCCTTAGAACGCGTCGATTCCCGTCACGCTCTGCCCGATGATCAGTGAATGCACATCATGCGTGCCTTCGTAGGTCTTTACCGATTCCAGATTCATCATGTGGCGCATGATGGGGTAGTCGTCGGCAACGCCATTGGCGCCGAGGATGTCGCGTGAGAGGCGTGCGCATTCGAGCGCCATCCAGACGTTGTTACGCTTGGCCATGGAGATGTGCTGATGCTCCACCTTGCCCGCATCTTTCAAGCGTCCGACCTGGAGCACGAGAAGTTGGGCTTTCGTGATCTCGCTGATCATCCAGGTGAGTTTGTCCTGGACCAACTGGTGCGAAGCGATGGGCTGATCGCGCCACTGCTTGCGCAGAATCGCATATTGCAGCGCGCAGTCGTAGCAAGACATGGCCGCGCCGATGGCTCCCCAGGCAATGCCGTAGCGGGCCTGATTCAGGCACATCAGCGGAGATTTCAGCCCGCCGCTCTTGGGCAGTACGTTCGACTCGGGAATATGCACGTCCTGCAAAGACAGACCCGATGTTACGGAAGCGCGCAGCGACCACTTACCGTGAATGTCGTCGGCCGAGAAGCCGGGGCGGTTCGTCTCGACTAGAAACCCGCGAATTTCATTGTCTTCGTTCTCCACCTTGGCCCAGATGATGGCGACGTCTGCGATGGTGCCGGAGGTGATCCACATCTTCTCGCCGTTGAGAATGTATTCGTTTCCCACTTTGCGAGCGCGCGTCAACATGCCGCCGGGATTGGAGCCGAAACCCGGCTCCGTAAGCCCGAAACAGCCAAGCTTCTCGCCCTTCTGCATAGGTGGAAGCCAGGTCTGTTTTTGCTCTTCACTGCCAAACTCGTAGATCGGGTACATGCAAAGACCAGACTGCACGCTGACAAAGCTGCGCACGCCGGAGTCTCCGCGCTCGAGTTCCTGCGTCATCAGCCCGTATTCGACATTGCCCATCCCCGCGCAGCCGTAACCCTTCAGCGATGCCCCGAAGAAGCCGAGATCCGCCATGGGCTTGACCAGTTCGCGCGGAAAGCGCCCGGCGCGGTTGCACTCCTCGATGATGGGGACGAGATTATCCTCAATAAATTGTCGTGTGGTGTCCCGGACCAAGCGCTCCTCTTCGGTGAGCAGTGAATCGAACTGGATAAAATCGACACCCCGAAATTTGATGGCAGGCATGATGTATCTCCGTGAAGAATGGATCTCTAATTCGGGACTGATGGCACAGCCACAGGTTTCTGCGCCCCAGAAGAAGCGCGCGCAAAAGCAAACATATGACGGTAGCAGGGGTGAGGGAGCGGGGTCAACGCGACGATGACGATGACGACAATGACGAGTCCAACGTCACTTTCGGAATCGCGGGATCCAGCGCGGGACGGTGCTGCGGTATTCATCGTACGAAGCCCCGAATTGGCGGTGGAGTGTGGGTTCTTCATAGAAAATGACGAAGACATGGGCGACAAGAATGCAGATCGTGCCGTACTCCGCAACCTGCGGAGCGCCAAATAGCGCGGCCTGCCCCAGGATTACCAACAGCACGCCGATATACATAGGATTGCGAACGTGCCGGTGCAGGCCGCTGACGACGAGAAATTTTGTGGGAGCGATGGGCGCGGGCGTTCCCAGCCCCCGCACGGCGAACTGCCATGCGCAAAGAAAATAAATGACCGCTCCTGCCACGACGCAAAAGATTCCCAGCCAAGCCAGAGGGCCGTGGCCGGGTTCGTACATTCGTCCGAGCAAGATGTAGGGAACTCGCAACGTCACGAATCCTGGGACAAGAATCGTGAATAGAAGCGTCTTCAGCAATGGTCCCAGAGTTCGCGGCATGCGATCCTTATTCAAACCAGCCAAGCAGCGAACACAACTCGCACGACTTGACTGTAGAATCAACGGCGACCGAAAAGACACAAGCGGAGAAGATTTATGCCAACAAAACCTGTTTTAATTGCGGCTCTCGGACTCATGCTTGCGCCTTGCTTCTCAGTCGTTGCGCTCGCACAGATGCCCAATGCGTATGGCCTGAGTATCCCCGTGGAAGACGCCAAGAAAGCGGCTGCCCTATCACTCACCGAAGCGAAAAAGAATCATTGGACGGTTGCCGTCGCCATTGTAGACCCATCCGGCAATCTGGTTTACTACGAGAAGATGGATAACACGCAACTGGGCAGCGCCACCGTCTCCCTCGACAAAGCTCGCTCCGCCGCGCTGTTCAAGCGGCCCACCAAGGCGTTTCAAGACGCTCTTGCGGCCGGGGGTGATGGCTTGCGCATCCTCCGCCTGCAGGGGGCCACTCCGATTGAAGGCGGCATTCCGCTCGTCACCGATGGCAAAATCGTAGGCGCGATAGGAGTCTCCGGCGCCACCAGCGCGCAGGACGCTCAGTGCGCCAAAGCGGGCACCGACGCCTTCAAATGATATCGTCGCAGCCTGACCGCCGTTGAATCGTTCGCGAGTCGGATCGCTTTGTGGCCCCACCGCTTCGTTGGCTCCATGGAACATGGCTGAACATGGCTCGACCTCAAGACAGAGGGCACAAGCTTACTGTAAACTTGATGAGAGCCCAACAAAATCAGGATGCGGGCTCTTGTCTCCCGGGGCTACGGACTAAGAGTTTTCAGCAATCTCCCATCCTCAATTTTCCGCACGTACCATGAAGCGGCTCGGGCTGAGAAAATATCGAACATATCAGGAGAATGGATTATGGCGGTAGGCGGAAAGATCGCAAAAACAGCGGACCGTAAAAAAGTTATGGACACGAGCAAGAGCACCGATTGTCCCAAGTGCGGCAAGGCAACGCGCATTGTCAAACGCATGAAGGATCGAGAGCGCGGCGTACCGGGAGGGATCTATATTTCCTGCTCGGGATGTGAGTTCTTCGAAAAACTGTAAGGCGGTCAAGGTTCGCTAAGACCGTAGGGGATCGGTTTGAAATGGCCGGAGTCAGCGGCTACCGCGCCGGAGATGAAGGAATTCTTTAAGTAAGGTTGTCGTGGCATCCCCGCAACACGGCTTATCTTTTCCTGAGGAACCAGAGATTCCAGATGGTAGAACCGAGACGGAATTGAACAGTGAAGAGTCAACGAAAATTCACCGTTCTTATGGAACGGGACGAAGACAGCCATTCCGTAGCCTCGGTTCCCTCCCTGCGGGGTTGTCATACCCAAGCGAAAACTCTCGATACGCTGATGAAACGTACCCGAGAGGCGATTGCACTTTGCCGGGCAAGGGGCGGCATGGTTCCTTCGCTCGAGCTCGTTGGGATTCAGCAAATCTGCGCATGACACGTCTTCCCCGCCTCAAGGGAAAGGAAACATTCGTATCCTCGAACGCGCTGGTTTTCGGGCCGTTCGTACCAAAGACAGCCATATTTTCTTGAAGAGCAACCGTGGTGCCGGTTCATTCCGGTGAGACCAGGGGCCGGGGTTGCTGCCGGGCGATTCTGCGCGATGTAGAAATGTCGGCTGACGATCTACTCGAACAGTAGTGATACGTCGGCCGTTTCCCTGGGGCTAGACTGCGTGCCTACACCGCGACCGTAACTGACGTCTCGGTTCGTGTGACCGGGCGGTAGAGCGTGTCGCGCTCGATGGGCTCGCGTCCGGCAGCACGGATCAGGCGCTGGAGTTCTTCGCGGCGCATCCCCTGAGGGGTGGTAGCGCCCGCGTCGTGATAAATTTTTTCTTCGATTACCGTGCCGTCCATATCGTCAGCCCCAAATCGCAGTGAGATTTGCGCGATCTTGGCCGTCATCATCTGCCAGTAAGACTTGACGTGCGGGAAGTTGTCGAGAACGAGCCGGCTGACCGCGATCTGCTTGATGTCGAGCATGCCCGTGGTTTTTGGCAGATGTTGCAGCGGAGTGTTATCGGGATGGAAGGCGAGCGGAATGAATGTCTGGAAGCCGCCCGTTTCGTCCTGCAGAGCGCGCAGCTTCAGAAGATGATCCACGCGATCTTCGTCATTCTCGACGTGGCCATAGAGCATGGTCGCGTTGGATTTCATGCCGATTTGATGTGCGATTCTGGCTGTATCGAGCCATTGATCGCCATCAATCTTGTGATCGCAGATGATGTGGCGAATCCGGTCGGCAAATATTTCCGCGCCTCCGCCCGGCAGCGAATCCACGCCAGAAGCTTTCAGCTGTTCCAACGTCTCGCGAATCGAGAGCTTGGCGCGCTTGGCCAGGTATGCGACCTCGACCATGGTGAAGGCTTTGAGATGAACCTGCGGAAAACGTTGCTTGAGGCCTGAACAGAGATCGAGAAAATATTGAAAAGGAAGATCGGGATGCAATCCCCCGACAATGTGAAATTCGGTCACCGCCTCGCTGTAACCGGATGCCGCGGTTTCGAAAGCTTCCTCGAGCGCCATGGTGTAGGCGCCGGGAGTGTCTTTTTTGCGGCCGAAGGCGCACAAGCGGCAGGCCGCGACGCAGACGTTGGTAGGATTAATGTGACGATTGACGTTGAAATACGTTTTGTCGCCGTGCATGCGCTCGCGGACATGGTTGGCCATCCAGCCCACGGCCAGCACATCCCCGGTGCGGTAGAGCGTGAGGGCATCGGCAAAATCGAGGCGCTCGCCAGCCATAACTTTGGCGTCGATCGGTTCCAACCGCGCGTCGTCAGTCTGGAATGGATGGTATTGTCGCGAAAGCAGCATCCCCTTGATGATATCGCAGGACCGCACCGGAAGTCACAGAAACAGAGCGTCAGTGGCCGGCGATAATCCGGTCACGTATTTTGTCATACTCCGATTCCGGGATGATATGCCGCGCTACCAGTTCGTGTGCGCCCTTGAATGGACGTTCTGCGATGATGCGGTCGGCGTCGCCCTGCGTGATACCTGGTAGGTTGAGCAGGTCTTCGCGCGACGCATTGTTGATGTTGATGGCTTTATCGCTACTCATCCCCTCCTTGACACCTTCCGCCATAGCCTTGGCATCGCGCCTTACAGTTTCGGTGGCCTCGGCAGTGCGTTGGCGAATTTCATCGGGATTATTTTGGTTTGACGTGCAGCCGCTGAAAGAGGCACCCAGGAAAGACAGCGCCAGGGATGAGGCAAAGCGGAGATATGCATATTTCATGCGTATTCGATGCGGCGGCAGACTCAGCGGTTGGCGGAGAACTTGACATGACGGACGCGAGGCATGGGTGGCTCCGGCTCGGCGCCAAGCCAGTCGGCTCCAGCGGGCGGCAACATGCCAAGCGATTCCCAGACCGCAAACCATTCGCGGCTGGCTATCACTGGCGAGACGAAGGGCGTGATCGGAATCTCGAATTTGAAGCTCAATGACAGGGCGTCGAACGCATCCCAAGGTTCGGTGGTGACTTCGGAAAAGAATAACGTCAAACTTGAGTGCGGCACCATGATGCTGCTGCGTGTGAGTCAATGGTTTTTGGATGCGTTTTCCCGGGAGCACTGTGATGGATGCTTCCCGTTTCTTTCTCACCAAGGGTACGTTTGCGCTTAGTTCAATCTTCCTCTGGCCACTGTCCTGTACAATTTCGCTTTCCATGAAGTCGCGAGCAAAAGCGTGCCTCGTCGCAGCCAGTGCTTTGATGGTGATCCTTGCCGCGCGAGCCGAACCGATCGCCCAGCTTAAAGCTACTGATTACGTCAACGATTTCGCGCACGTTCTGGATCAGAAGACGATTGCGCAGATGGATGAGATCTGCCGCCAGATTGACGAGAGGGCGCATGCGCAGATCGCCGTCGTTACCATAAAGTCGCTAGACGGTTCCGACATCGAGAGTTACGCAGTCGATCTGTTTCATCAGTGGGGCGTGGGAAGCAAGGCTACCAACCGTGGAGTTTTGATTCTTTATGCGATCAACGATCACGGCGCACGCATCGAGGTAGGCTACGGGCTGGAACCCATCCTGCCCGACGGCAAGGTGGGAGGATTTCAGCGGGAGGCCATTCCCTTGATGCGTGCAGGCAACTACAGCCAAGGGTTGCTGCTGGTTACAGCACGCGTTGCCAGCGTGATTGCGCAGGACGCCGGTATTCAACTCACTACCCCGCAGCCGGCACCGGTCCCAGCGGAGGGCATGGAGCCGCAGAGCAGAGGGATCTCAGCTGGCGGGGTCGTCCTGCTGATCATCATTGTGCTGGTCGTTCTTCTTACTCCGCTTCGCACCGTACTTTTCTGGATGCTTTTTTCTGGAATCTTTGGGGGCGGCGGTCGAGGCTATGGCGGCGGTGGTTTTGGTGGCGGTGGCGGGGGTTTCGGCGGCGGTGGTGGATTTGGCGGATTCGGTGGTGGCAGCTCTGGTGGGGGTGGGGCTAGCAGCAGCTGGTAACAAGCGAGGACGCGAATGGTTCCTGAAAAAAAGATTAACGACTTTGTCGCTCGCCTCAAGGAGGCCGCGGGAGCGAACCTGGAGAGCGTGATCTTGTTTGGATCGTCGGTCGCGGGAGATTTTCATCCCGAGTTCTCAAACATCAATCTCTTTTGCGTGGTTCGCGACAACTCGTTCGCGGCCTTGCAAGCGCTCTCGCCCGCCGTCAAATGGTGGGTTTCGCAGAAACAACCACCGCCTCTGTTCATGACCCGCGACGAGCTTGCGCGATCCGCGGACGTGTTTGTGATCGAATTAATGGACGTGAAGCAGCACCACCGGGTGCTCTTCGGTGAAGATATTTTTGAGAATTTCTCGATTCCTTCCGCCTTGCATCGCGTACAGGTCAAATACGAGTTGCGGGAAAAACTTGCGCTGCTGCGTCAGCACCTTTTGCTGGCGTTGGGTAGTGACTCGCGAATGTGGGAGTTGCTGATACGATCGGTTTCATCGTTCGCAACTTTACTTCGTCACGCTTTGATGGTGCTGGATGATAGTGCTCCGGCGGGAAAACGCGAGGCCGTGCAGGCATTGGCTCAGCGAATTGGGTTTGATGCATCGAGCGTTTTGCAGATACTCGATGTCCGAGAGACGAAAGCGTCCCGCAAGAAGTTCGATGTGGCGGATGTGTTTGCGCGATATCTGTCAGCACTCGAACAAGTGACCGCCGCTGTTGATAGAATGCTGGACTCGGGTGGTGCGGGCGAGGCGTAAAGTTCATTCCTGCGTTTCAGGAGAATCTTGTGAGCAAGGCTCTGATCGCTGTAATCGTCGTAATCGCAGTTGTGTTGCTGATTGTCCTCGTCGCTTTCGGCCAGTACGTGGCTGTGAAAAATACGCTGGTCAGCAAGAACGAGGCCGTGAAGGCAGCCTGGTCGCAGGTGGATATTGTGCTGCAGCGCCGCGCCGACCTGATTCCGAACCTGGTGGAGACGGTGAAGGGTTACGCCCAGCAGGAGCAGACGGTCTTCGGCGACATCGCGAAAGCGCGCTCCGCATTGCTTTCGGCAGGCTCGCCGCAAGAAAAAATCGCCGCGAACGGACAACTCGATGGAGCGCTAGGGCGCCTGCTGCTGATTGTGGAGAACTATCCGCAGTTGAAATCCAATGAGAATTTCTTGCGGCTGCAGGATGAACTCGCCGGCACCGAGAATCGGATCGCGGTCGAACGCAAACGCTATAACGACACGCTCCGCGACTACAACACTTACGTGCAGCAGTTCCCCAACAGCTTTTTTGCTGGAATCGCCGGATTCAAACCGAACGAGGCGTACTTCGAAGCCGCTCCGGCATCGCGCGAAGCTCCGAAAGTTAATTTTACAAGTCCAAGCACGATGGCTCCGCAAAGTGCGCAACCGGCACCTGCGCATTAAGAATTCGTGATGTGGAAAGGGGTCTGCAACCGGGCCCGGCGTTTCGTCTTCGTTGATTCAATGCCGACGCAGCTCATCAGTTTTGTGTTCCAAAGACCCCACTGAGCAAAGTGCACCATGCCAAGGCCCCGGCGCTCGCACGATCGCGCGAAGCTCGCTCACTTGTTCGCAGCCTGGCGACTCCCGTCGCCGGTTCGAAAAGAGCTTGTGGGACGAGCTTTCCGCGCGCTCCATCATAGCGGTGATTCAGAAGCTGGTGAAGTTAAAAAGTACATCTGGTGGCTGCTCTGAGGCACGCGGTCAGACCTGCTCGGGGGGCGCATCGCGCAATATACGGAGTTATTGTCT